>Ga0207649_10000027_pt1 | contig 161926 bp, 147 predicted proteins | sample KBSC43metaG_FD_184317 | JGI IMG/M metagenome (GOLD analysis project Ga0207649, IMG submission 184317) | Corn rhizosphere microbial communities from Kellogg Biological Station, Michigan, USA - KBS C4-3 metaG (SPAdes) (version 2) | ecosystem: Host-associated > Plants > Roots > Rhizosphere >... | reverse complement strand
CGCGGTGGTCCGCGCCGGCCTGGAGGGCCTTGCGAGGAACCGGGCGATCGTCATCCCCGGGGTGGCGAACAAGGTGGGCGCCCAGGCGAACCGGCTGCTCCCGCGCGCGGCGATGCGCAGGATCGTGGCGCGGATCAAGGCGTGAGGAGCAAGTCCTCCGCTGCCTTCGCGGGGGAGGGGGACCATGCGAAGTCCGGTGGAGGGGCTCCTCGAGCCTTTCAGGCCTCCAAAGCGCCCGGCGAGAAGAGCCAGTCGTGAAAGATCCGAACCGGGCGGCGCTTCAAGGCTGAGCGGCGGCAGGCGAACCAGTAGCTGTACGGGCTGTCGACCTTGAGGTCGAAGAGCTGGACGAGCCGGGGGTCGTGCGATCCCTTGAGGTGGCTCTCCAGCATGAAGGCGACTCCGAGGCCCTGGGCGGCCGCGTCGAGGATCAGCTGGCCGGAATCGAAATGGTCGACCGCTCCGGGCTGGAGGTCGGGAAGGCCGACCGAATCGCGCCACAGGTCGAACGTGTCGGGCATGTCGCGGTGGAGGAAGATGGTCGTCCCGGCGAGGTCGGCGGGCCGGCGCAGCTGCTCGCCCAGCTCGCGCGACGCGATGGCGATCGCGCAATTGCTGTCGATCCGCCGCGAATAGAGGGTTGGATCGACCTCGGTGGTGATGGCGATCGCCGCGTCGAGCCCCTCGTCGAGCCGGGCGATCCGGTTGGCGCCGGTGTCGATGTCGATGTGGAGGTCGGGATATTGGGCGCGCAGGGTCGGCAGGTTCGGCATCAGCCGCTGCGAGGCGAACAGCGAGGGCACGGCGAGCCGCAGGCGCATCATCTCGGCGTTCCCCGCCGCCCGCTCCATCGCGACGGCGAGCGCGTCGACGGCCGGGCCGATCCCGGCGAGCAGGCGCTCGCCGTCCGGGTTGAGGTGGACGGCCTGGTGGCGCCGCTCGAAAAGGGGGTGGCCGACGAAGCGCTCGAGCGCCTGGATGCGACGGGTAAGAGCGGGAGAGGACAAAGCAAGCGCTTCCGCGGCGGCCTTCAGCGACCCGTCCCGGGCGACCTGGACGAACGCCTCGATGGCGGTGAGGGGCGGCAGTCTGCGCATCGTAGGAGCACCTCCAATGGTGCGCTGCAACGCAGGGCTCTTCCGTAACGATCCCGGAAAATCGCCGATAAGCAGATGCAGCTTGTGCATCCGTAACATATTCCTTCGCACTTGCACAATAACCGTGCCGGCGCGAAAAAGACCCTGCCTTTCAGGCATCCTCTCCTAAAAACTTTCAGGGCCGGCTCCTTCGGGGACCGGCCCTTTTTTTTGGACCTCGCGGGCTGGCAGCTTGGTTGTGTGCTCCTATCTGCCTTCGGGCACAGGAGACGATTCGACATGGCCGACGAGGAAAAGCAGCAGCCGGCCCGGCTGCAGGTGGCGACGATGCGGCCCGAGGACAGCGGCCGCGGTCTCGCCCGGCTGCCCCGGCGGCTGATGGCGCTGCTCGAGCTGGCCGAGGGCGACGTCGTCGAGATCGGCGGCAAGCGATCCACTCCCGCCCGCGCGGTGGGGCCCTATCCCGAGGACGAGGGGCTCGACATTGTTCGGCTCGACGGCCTTCAGCGCGCCAATGCGGAGATCGGCTCTGGCGACTACGTCACCGTCCGAAAGGCCGAGTCGAAGGCGGCGCAGCGGGTCGTCTTCGCGCCCGCGCAGAAGAATCTGCGGCTCCACGGCTCCGCCCAGGCGCTGAAGCGCAGCTTCGGGATGAAGCCGCTGACCGCCGGCGACGTCGTCGCCACCACCGGCCAGCAGCAGGTCCAGCGCGGCGACATCCCGCCCGAGCTTCGCCAGATGCTCGCCTCGCCGGCTTATGCGCTCCAGGAGATAAGGCTCACCGTCGTTTCGACCGCGCCGAAAGGCATCGTCCATATCGACGCGACCACCGAGGTCGAGCTTCGCCCCGAATATACCGAGGCGACCGAGACCCGGCGCGCCGACGTCACCTACGACGATCTCGGCGGGATCGGGGCGACGATCGACCAGCTTCGCGAGATGGTCGAGCTTCCGCTCCGCTATCCCGAGATATTCGAGCGGCTCGGAGTCGACCCGCCCAAGGGCGTGTTGCTCTACGGCCCTCCCGGAACCGGCAAGACCCGGCTCGCCCGGGCGGTGGCGAACGAAAGCGACGCCAACTTCTTCCACATCGCCGGGCCGGAGATCATGGGCTCGGCCTATGGCGAGAGCGAGCGGCGGCTACGCGAGGTTTTCGAGGAGGCGGGCAAGGCCGCGCCCTCGATCATCTTCATCGACGAGATCGACTCGATCGCGCCCAAGCGCGGCCAGGTCCAGGGCGAGACCGAGAAGAGGCTGGTCGCCCAGCTCCTCACCTTGCTCGACGGGCTGGAGCCGCGGCAGAATACGGTCGTGATCGCCGCGACCAACCGGCCCGAGGCGATCGACGAGGCGCTTCGCCGGCCCGGCCGCTTCGACCGCGAGATCGTCATCGGAGTCCCCGACGAGGGGGGCCGGCGCGAGATCCTTGGGATCCACACTCGCGGAATGCCGCTCGACGGCGGGGTCAACCTTCCCGAGCTGGCTCGGCGCACCTACGGCTTCGTCGGCGCCGACCTCGCCGCGCTCGTTCGCGAGGCGGCGATCGAGGCGGTCCGTCGGATCATGCCGCGGATCAACCTCGAGGAAGGGACGATCCCGCCCGAGGTGCTAGACACCCTCGCGGTCACCGGCGCCGACTTCGAGGAGGCGATCAAGCGGGTCCAGCCTTCGGCAATGCGCGAGGTGATGGTCCAGGCGCCGACCATCGGCTGGGACGATATCGGCGGGGTCGACGAGGCGCGCGAGCGGCTTCGCGAAGGAGTCGAGCTGCCCCTGAAGCACCCCGACGCGTTCAAGCGCATGGGGATCCGCCCGGCCAAGGGCTTCCTCCTCTATGGGCCGCCGGGCACCGGCAAGACGCTTCTCGCCAAGGCGACGGCGCGCGAGGCGGAGGCGAACTTCATCGCCACGAAATCGTCCGACCTCCTGTCCAAATGGTATGGCGAGAGCGAGCAGCAGATCGCCCGACTGTTCGCCCGCGCCCGCCAGGTCGCCCCGACCGTGATCTTCATCGACGAGCTCGACAGCCTGGTCCCCGCCCGCGGCGGCGGCCTCGGAGAGCCGCAGGTGACCGAGCGGGTGGTCAACACCATCCTCGCCGAGATGGACGGGCTCGAGGAGCTGGGATCGGTGGTGGTGATCGGCGCCACCAACCGGCCGAACCTGGTCGACCCGGCGCTGCTTCGCCCCGGCCGCTTCGACGAGCTGATCTACGTGTCGGTTCCGGACGAGGAAGGGCGCCGCCACATCCTTGGGATCCACACCGCCAAGATGCCGCTCGCCGGCGATGTCGATATCGACAGCCTCGCCCGCCGGACCGAGCGCTTCACGGGCGCCGACCTCGAGGACCTCGTCCGCCGCGCCGGCCTGTTCGCGCTCCGCGGCGCGATGGACGCGAAGGAAGTCTCCATGGCCGATTTCGAGCACGCGCTCGAGGAGACGAGGGCGTCGGTCACCGAGGAGGTGGAGCGCGACTATGAGCAGATGCAGGGCCGATTGAAGCAGGACGCGCTGAGCGCCGGCGGCGGGATCGGCTTCATCGCTCCGGGGATGCTCCACCCGCGCGGGCCGAAGGGGGCGGATTGAAGCGGGGCTGGCCGCGATGACGGAGCCGGGTGGTCATCACGGCAATCGAAGCCCCTGTTCCCCGGCGAAGGCCGGGGCCCAGCCGTTTGAGGGGCCTGGGTCCCGGCCTTCGCCGGGAAACGATGCGGCCTCGCCGGACCGTCCCTAACCCGCCTCCGCTAGTCCCTCCCGCTGGCGGGAGAGGTGGAGGTAGCGCTCGGAAAAGTCGGCGGCGGAGCGGAGGCGCTCCCAGTCGGGGAAGCTGACGAAGCGCCGCTGCCGCTTGATCAACCCTTCCTCCTCCAGCGCCTTCAGGGTGCGGTTGACGTGGACGGCGGTGAGCCCGATCGCGTCGGCGAGCTGCTCCTGCGACATCGGCAGCTCGTAGCCATATTGCTCGGCCAGGCCGTAGGCCTTCAATCGGAGCGCGAACTCGCAGAGCAGGTGGGCGACCCGGCCGCGGGCGTCGCGGCGGCCGACGTTCAGAACCCATTCCCGAAAGATCGACGCCTCGACGAGGATCGAGACGAGGATGGCGTGGCCGACGGCGGGCCGCTCGCGCGCCAGCGCCTGGAGGTCGCGCCGGGCGATGAAGGCGAGCTCGGCTCGGGTCAGGGTCTGGACGCTGTGGTCGGCGACGTCGAGGAAGAGGTGCTGGAAGTCGAGCGGCTCGCCGGGGACGTGGATGCTGACGATCTGCCGCGCCCCGTCTCCGGTCAGCTTCTGGCGAAAGGCGAATCCGGAGACGACGACGGCGCAGGGCCCCGGAACGTCGCCCTCGCGAGTCGTGTAGGTGTGGGGGTCGACGGTTCGAAGCGTGTAGGGAAGAGCGAGGATCGCCGCTCGGTCCGCCTCGTCCAGTGGAGCATGTATGGCGAGCTTGCGCACCAGCAGATCCAGCGGATCGGTCACGGCCGGCACTTCCCTCTACCCCCCTCCTCCCGGGACGAACGGGAGCCGGACTGCCGAGCGACGATGCACGGCAACCTTCGACCCAAGGGTTAGGCCCGGTTCGACCCCGCCGCGCTAAAATATGATGCGCACGACCAGCCTATCAAATGTTAAGAATCGCCCGCGCGCGAACAACCCGACTTGACGCAGATCAACACTCGAGGTGCGGGAGTGGCGTAGGATGGCCGCGATGCCGCGCTTCTACTTCCACCTCAAGAACGATCTGATCGTCGACGATCTCGAGGGGCGGGAGCTTGCCGACGTCGAGGCCGCGGTCGGCGAGGCCCGGCGGAACGTGCGCGCGCTGGCGGCGGAGCAGGTGCGGCAGGGGCGGCTCGTCCTCCATCATCATATCAGCGTCGCGGATTCGAGCTGAAGGGTGGTCGCGAAGGTGACGTTCGGCGACGCCATCGCGATCGAGAGGTGAAGGCGTCCCCATCTAGGTCCCGGCGCGGGCGACGCTCGCCTCCGGCTTGGCCGTCGGAAGGTGGAGGTAGCGCGGGTTGAAGTCGCCGAACTCGCGCATCTGGGGCCAGTCGGCGATGCGAATGCGGCGCCGGTCGCGTTCGAGGAAGCCTCGCAGCTCGAGCGTTCGGATGGTTCGGTTGACGTGGACGGGGGTGAGCCCAAGCGCGTCCGCGAGCTGCTCCTGGGTCATCGGCAGCTCGTAATCGTCGCTGTCGGAAAGTCCCTGCGCCTTGAGCCGGACGCCAAGCTCGCACAGCAGATGGGCAAGCCGGGCCGGAGCGTCGCGGCGCCCGACGTTGAGAATCCATTCGCGGAAGATCGACGATTCGACCAGCATGAGCACCCGCAAGGCATGGGCGACACCCGGCCGAGCGGCCATCAGGGCCCGCAGCTCCCCGCGCGGCACGACCGCCAGCTCGGCGCGGGTCAGTGTCTGGACGTTGTGGTCCGATACGTCGAGCAGGAGGTTCTGGAGATCGAGGGGATCACCCGGAATATTGAGGGCGACGATCTGCCGAAGGCCCTCGCGGGTCTGCTTGTGCCGGCAGGCGAGGCCGGAGACGAGGATCGAGCAGGCTTCCGGCCTGTCGCCCTCGCGGACGGTATAGCTTTGCGCTTCGACAAGGCTCATCCTGTGAGGGAGCGCCATGATCGCGTCGCGATCCTCATCCGCGAGCGACGCGTGAGTCTCCAGCTTGCGGATGAAGAGGTCGAATGGACCTGGAATGGATGACATCTGCGACTCCCGCGTCGAAAGGGCGGGAGTGCGAAGTCTCTCTCGGTCGCCTCTGCCCGATAAATCGCGAGGCGATGGAGGGATAATGATCCAAGTAGGCTGTGGGTTCAATAACATTCGATAGGCCCGGTATCGGCGGTCCTAGCCGGGCGCCGCGCCGCCGGCGCGAAGCCTCACCCACGCGGCGAGGAGGAGCAGAAGGCCGGCCACCGCCAGGAAGGGCAGCGGCATCCACAGGCCGTAGAGCGCCACGCCCGCGGCCGGGGCGGCGATATAGGCCACTCCGTTGACCGAGGTGACCATCCCGGCGACGGCGTTCTGCTCGTCGGGGCGCACCGCGAGCGAGGCGCCGCTGGTGAAGCCGGGGCGGAAAAATCCGAAGCCCAGGGAGGCGAGGGCGAAGCCGATCGTCACTCCGTACATGGTCCCCGAAAGCCCCGTCGCCGCCGTTCCCAGCGCCGAGAGGAGGAGGCCCCAAAGGACGAGCTGGCGCGGGGTCAGGCCGAGCCACGGGATCAGACCCCATTGGGCGAGCAGGGTGGCTCCGGCCCCGGCCATCAGGACGATCGCGATCGATTGCTGCGCCTCGCCGAGCGGAACTCCGGAGCGGTCGATGACGAGGAAGCCGATCGTTCCCAGGAGGGCGGCATTGCCGTGGCCGCCGACCGTCCCGATGACGTGCCAGGGAAGGACCCGCGGATCGGTCCACTTGAGCTTCGCCCCGGGCGCCGGGTCGCGCTCGGCGCCGGGAACGAACAGCCCGCCCATCGACGGGTAATCGGCGACTTCGCCGCGCGCGGCGGACCGGGGCGTATCGTCCGGAAGCCGGGCGACCAGGACGGCGAGCACCGCCGCGCCGATCGCGGCGAAGACGAACAAGGGCCCGGCGAGGCCGAGCGGCTCGAAGATGAAGAGCGGCGCGATGGCCGGGCCGATGATCGTCCCAAGCCCGAAGGAGGAGGCGAGGCCGGAGAGGTAGGCGGTCCGCTCCGCCCCCTCGGTCCGGGCGGCGATATAGGCCTGGACGGCGGACGGGGAGGCGGAGCCCCAGCCGCCGTAGATCGCCCGGCCGAAGATGAAGATGACGAACACCGCGGTGGGCGCGATCAGCCGGTGAAGCCCCGCCGCGAGGATCGTCCCGCAGATCGTCATCGAGGCGATGAAGCCGTAGAGACCGAGCCGCATCAGCGCCCGCCGGCCGCGCCGGTCGGCGCGCCGCGCCCAGTGCGGCGCGACCGCGACCCACACCACCGCCGAAAGGCTGAACGCCACCGCCACCCACAGGTCGGCGATCTTCAGCTCGCGGCCGATCGCCGGCATCAGCGACTGCATCGCGGTGTTGCCCGACGCGGCGACCAGCATCACCGCGAAGAGCAAGGCGAATCGCTCTCGGGAAAGGGCGGCGGGGGCGTTCACGGCCTTCCGTTCGCACATAGGGTTCGAACTGTCCCGCATTTGGGTTATTTGGGCGCCGATCGGGCGCCGCCCTTGCCATCGCGGCGTTGATTTGCCAACGCAGGCACCTTCACCCAGAATATGGACCAGGCATGACCTTTCCCGGCGAACAAGCACAGCGGAGCCGCGCCTTTGCGCGGCGCACGGGCGGCGGGCCGCTCTGGCAGTTCCTTCGCGGCTTCATCAAGCACCCGGTGATGGTCGGCTCCGTCATCCCCTCGTCGCGGATGCTGATCGACAAGATGCTCTCTCCGGTCGACTGGAAGACGTGCAAGCTGTTCGTCGAATACGGCCCGGGCGTCGGCACGTTCACGCAGGAGATCCTGTCGCGCCTGTCGCCGGACGCGATCCTCCTGACGATCGACACCAACGCGGATTTCACGACCTATCTGAACGGCAAGATCCGCGATTCGCGGCTCCGCGCGGTGACCGGATCGGCGGCGGACGTTCGCGAGATCCTAAACGATTTCGGCCTCGACGGCGCCGACTACGTCCTCTCCGGCCTGCCCTTCTCGACCCTTCCGCCCGGAGTCGGCCCGGCGATCGCCGAGGCGACCGCGGACGTGCTCAGGCCCGGTGGGGCGTTCCTGGTCTACCAGTTCTCGCCCAAGGTCCGGCAGTTCATCGCCCCTTATTTCCGCCGCATCGACCGCGGCTTCGAGTGGGTGAACATCCCGCCGGCGACGCTTTTCTGGGCCTGGAAGGATTGACCTCATCCCCCTCCCTGCGCGCAGGGAGGGGACGGGGGTGGGTAGGTCTCCGCCGGCAGGGCTTTTGCGACTACGCACCCACCCCCAGCCCCTCCCTGCGTGCAGGGAGGGGGGCGAAGCCTAGCGCTTGAAGTTCAGCCTGCGCGCGATCCGATAGTCGGCGACGGCGACGATGAAATAGCCGAGCGCCCAGCGCAGGCGGTTGAACCAGGTGCGCTGGCGCCGGTGCTCCGCCAGGGTGATCGGCTCGCTCGCCTTCACCTCCCGATCGACGAATCGGCGCATCTCGGCGGCGAAGCCCTTGTCCTCGATCCGGAGCATCATCTCCAGGTTCAGGAACAGGCTTCGCATATCGAAATTGGCCGATCCGATATGCACGACGTCGTCGACGACGAAGAGCTTGGTGTGGAGCTTGGTCGGCTGGTACTCGAATATCTCGACCCGCCGCTTCAGAAGCCAGTTGTAGGTGCTCCGCGCCGCGGCGATGGTCGCGTTGTTGTCCGACTTGGCGGCGGTGAGAAGCCGCACCCGGCCGCGCCGGGCGACCTTGGTCATGCGCCGGAGCATCGCCGGGGCCGGAGCGAAATAGGCGGCGATGATGTCGAGCCGGCTGGCGTCGAGCATGTCCCGCCGGACCGCCCGCGCCCAGGGGCTAAGCCGGCGGGTCGGGCCGCCGAAGAGCCAGTCGAGCGGCCCTTCGGTGACGCTGTGCTGCTGGAGCATCCGGCGAAGGTCCCGGCTTCGCGCGTGATGGCCGCTCGTCCAGCGGAACAGATCGTCGAAATAGCGGACGAGGCAGCCGACGCCGGGACCGGCGACTTCCAGCCCGATGTCCCGCCATGCGCCCGATTCGACCGTTCCGAAATAATCGTCGGAGATGTTGAAGCCGCCGATGAGCACCCGGTCGCCGTCGGCCAAGGCGAGCTTCTGGTGGTTCCTGAGCAGATATTTGCGCCCGTAATTGGGGCTGAACCGGCAGAAGCTGACGTCCGAATCGATCAGTGGCTGGAAGAAATCGAGATTGCCGGTCGATCCGAAGCCGTCGACCAGCACCCACACCTTCACCCCGCGGCCGGCCGCCGCGACCAGGGCGTCGCGGACGCGGGTCCCCGCATTGTCGTCCATGAACATGTAGTAGAGGAAGCGAAGGGTCTCCCGAGCCTCCTCGATAAGCTCGATCAGCGCATCGAGCCGCTCCGGCCCCTCGGGAAGCAAGGTAAGGCGGTTGCCGCCGACGTCGGCCGCGACCGCGGGCTCGTTCACTGGACCTTCGGTCATGGCACGGCATGACCCGGCTTCGGGCGCAGGGCAAGCCTTGGTTCCAAACATTGACTTTCTTGGGAACCACCCATATCTCGCCCGCTCTCCCCCTACATCGTCCAGCGGAGCTCCACAGATGGCGCGCGTTACCGTCGAAGATTGCGTCGACAAGATCCCGAACCGGTTCGACCTGGTGCTCCTCGCGGCCCAGCGCGCGCGCCAGATTTCGGGCGGCGGAGACCTCACCATCGATCGCGACCGCGACAAGAACCCGGTCGTCGCCCTGCGCGAGATCGCGGAGGAGACGGTGAAGCCGCGGCATCTCGAGGAATCCCTGGTCGGAAGCCTCCAGCGCGTCCAGGTCGACGACGACGAGGCTCCCGACGAGGTCGGCTCGCTGTCCCAGTCGGCCGAGGCGCTTCGCCTCACCGCGGCGGCGCCGCCCCGAAACAACAATGCCGGCGGCGACTACGAGTAAGATTTCCGGGGGCGGGCCCCTCGGCCTCGTCCTTTTCGAGACGGCGATAGGCCGCTGCGCCCTCCTGTGGCGCGGCGGCCTTGTCGTTGGAGCGGCGCTTCCGGAAGCGGACGAGGCGGCGATGCGGGCAGCGCTGGCCCGGCGCTTCCCAGGCGCGGTGGAGGCGGATCCGCCGGAATTCGTCCGCGATGCCGCCGCCAGGATCGTCCGGCTGCTTTCCGGCGAGGCGGTCGATCTCTCCGATCTTCCGCTCGACCTTTCGAAAGCGTCGGATCTCGAGCGGAAGGTCTATGCCGCCGCCTTGCGAATACCGCACGGAGAGGTCCGCACCTATGGCGAGATCGCCCGCGAGATCGGCGCTCCCGGAGCGGCCCAGGCGGTGGGCGTGGCGCTCGGCCGCAACCCGGTCCCGATCGTCGTCCCCTGCCACCGAGCTATCGCCTCCGGCGGCAAGAGCGGCGGCTTTTCCGCGCCGGGCGGGGTCTCGACCAAGTTCAGGATGCTGGAAATAGAGCGGGCTCGGCGCGCCGGCGACGGCGGCCTGTTCGATTCGCTCCCGCTGGCGGTGAAGCCTGGGAGCTAGGCCTGCTTCGAAACCCGGCGACCACGAGACACGAAGAAGACCCTCATCCCAGCCTTCTCCCGCGAGCGGGAGAAGGGGCCTCCCAGTCCCCTCTTCCCCCCTCCCGTCGGGCGAGCGGGAGAAGGGGCCTCCCGGGATTCCCCTCTCCCGCTCGCGGGAGAGGGTAGGGTGAGGGTCTTCTTCTTCTTCTTCTTCTTACCCTAAGCCGCTTCGCTTTTGCCGATCTCGGCGCGATCCACCCATTCCATGTCGCCCACCGTCAGCGGCCGTCCGTCCTCGGAACAGACGGCGATGGGAGCGATGGGGCGACGGTTGAAGCGATCGACCAGCACCGGGTTGGAGGGCACTCCCGACACCCAGCGCTCGCCCCATTGGCGCAGCGCCAGAAGCACCGGAAGCAGGTCGCGGCCCTTCTCGGTCAGCCGGTAGGCGACCTTGCGGCGATCGTCCGGGTCCGGATCGCGGCGCAATATCTCGTGCTCGACCAGCCGGCCGAGCCGGTTTGAAAGGATGTTGCGGGCGATTCCGAGATTCGACTGGAATTCCTCGAAATGATGAAGGCCGTTGAAGGCGCCGCGAAGGATCAGGAACGACCAGCGCTCACCGACGACTTCGAGCGCGGCGGAGATACCGCACTCGGTGAATACCTCCCTGAGCCGCTCGATCTTGATCATGTGCCTCAACCCACGGCCTTTTCGGCCTCTCCATAGCGCAATCCGTTCGGGTTGCGAAGTGCAACCGGCCTCACCGTCGGCGCCGTGTGCCTTAAGTCCTTGCAACGCCGCGGCGCCGCACCCAATGTCGAGGCGGTGCTAAGGCAATATGAACTCGTCGAAAAGGTAAGGGCCTACGATCCCGACGCGGACGAGGCGATGATCAACCGCGCCTACGTCTTCTCGATGCAGAAGCACGGCACCCAGACCCGGGCCTCGGGCGATCCCTATTTCAGCCATCCCATAGAAGTCGCCGGGATTCTCACCGACCTTCATCTCGACGACGAGACGATCGTCACCGCCATCCTCCACGACACGATCGAGGACACGGTCGCGACGCCGGAGGAGATCGAGAAGCATTTCGGCCAGAACGTCGCCCGCCTGGTCGACGGGGTCACCAAGCTTTCCAAGATCGAGGCGCAATCGGAGAGCCAGCGCGCGGCCGAGAACCTTCGCAAGTTCCTGCTCGCCATGTCCGGCGACATCCGGGTGCTGCTGGTCAAGCTCGCCGACCGGCTCCACAACATGCGCACCCTCCACTTCATCAAGTCGGAGGAGAAGCGCCGCCGGATCGCGCGCGAAACGATGGATATCTATGCGCCGCTCGCCGAGCGGATCGGCATGTACGAATTCATGACCGAGATGCAGACCCTCGCCTTCCGCGAGATCGAGCCGGACGCCTATGCTTCGATCGCCAAGCGCCTCGAGCAGCTCCACAGCGGCGGCGGGGAGAAGATGATCGACCGCATCGCCCGCGGCCTCAAGGCGCATCTCGAGGCCAACGGGGTCGAGGCCGAGGTCCAGGGTCGCGAGAAGCATCCCTATTCGATCTGGCGCAAGATGGCCGAACGGCACGTCAGCTTCGAGCAGCTCTCCGATGTCATGGCGTTTCGCGCCATCGTCCCGACAGTCGACGAATGCTACCGGACGCTCGGCCTCATCCACCAGCGCTGGCCGGTGGTTCCGGGCCGCTTCAAGGACTTCATCTCCACTCCGAAGCGCAACGGCTACCAGTCGCTCCACACCACCGTCATCCACGACGAGCAGATGCGGATCGAGGTCCAGATCCGCACCCGCGAGATGCACGCCCGGGCCGAGCACGGGCTCGCCGCCCACTGGGCCTATAAGGAGGGGGAGGTGCAGGCCTCCGCCCAGCATCCCTGGATCAGCGACCTCGTCGAGATACTCGAGCACGCCGCCTCGGCCGAGGAGCTGCTCGAGCACACCCGGATGGCGATGTACCAGGACCGGATCTTCGCCTTCACCCCCAAGGGCGAGCTCATCCAGCTCCCCAAGGGCGCGACTCCGGTCGATTTCGCCTACGCCGTCCATACCGATCTCGGCGACCAGACGGTCGGAGCGAAGATCAACGGCCGGGTGATGCCGCTCCGCACGCCGCTCGAAAATGGCGACCAGGTCGAGATCCTCGTCTCGAAGGCCCAGCACCCCCAGCCGGGCTGGCTCGCCTTCGTCGTGACCGGCAAGGCCCGCGCCAAGATCCGCCGCTTCGTCAAGTCGAAGGAGCGCGAGGAGACGGTGGCGCTCGGCCGCAAGATTTTCGACGAGATCGTCCAGCGCCTTCCCCAGCCGCTCGGCTGGGAGGCGATGGCCGAGGCCCTGAAGCGCCTCCATTTCCACGACGATGCCGGGCTGATGGAGGCGATCGCGATGAAGCGGGTCAGCGACGTCGCGGTGATGGAAGCTTTGATGCCCGGCTCGACCGGCAAGGACGGGGTCAAGCCGCCGCCGCAGCGCACCGCAATCTCGATCAAGGGCCTGACCCCGGGGGTCGCCTTCAAGCTCGCGCAATGCTGCCATCCCATTCCCGGCGACCGGATCGTCGGCCTTCGCCGCGAAGGCGAGGAGATCGAGGTCCACACGATCGGCTGCGATTCGCTCGCCAGCGGAGAGGACGCGGACTGGGTCGACCTCGCCTGGGGCGACGAGTCCGACGGCGGCACCGCGCGGCTGTGCGTCGTCATCCGCAACGAGCCCGGATCGCTCGCCGCGATCGCCGGTATCCTCGGAAGCCACGGCGCCAACATCGTCTCGATGGAGCAGGCGAGCCGCGACGGCAGCTTCCATACCTTCCACCTCGACATCGAGGTTCACGACGTGCAGCATCTGATGCGGATCCTCGCCGCGCTTCGGGCGACCGAGGTCGTCGCCAGCGCCGAGCGCCTGTAGGCGCAAGGGAGCAACCGGAGGGAAAATGGAAAGTCTCGACCGCCGCGGCGCCCTCGCCGTCCTCGCCGCCGCCGCCGCGGCGCCGATCGTCGCATGGGAGCCGGCCGCCGCCGCCATTCCCGCTCCGACGATGTGGCGCGACCCGGGCTGCGGCTGCTGCGGCGGCTGGTCGAGGAAGGTCGAAGCGGCGCTGGGCACCAAGTTCAAGGTCGTCGACAGCCCGAACATGGCGGCGGTGAAGAGCGCCCGCGGCGTCCCGGTGGACCTGCGATCCTGCCACACCGCCCTGATCGGCGGCTACGTCGTGGAGGGGCATGTGCCGGCCGAGGACATCAAGCGTCTCCTCGCGACCCGGCCGGCGGGCGCGATCGGGATCGCCACGCCCGGAATGCCGGCGGGCAGCCCGGGGATGGAGATGGGCGCGACTCGCGAGCCCTACCGGGTCTTCGCCTTCGACCGCTCCGGCCGCCGCTCCGTCTTCGCCTCGCACGGCTGACCGGATGACCGATACGCCCGCCTCGATGACCTATGGCGGCTATCTCTCGCTCGACCGGCTGCTCACCGCCCAGCACCCGATCTCGCCGCATCATGACGAGATGCTGTTCGTCATCATCCACCAGACCAAGGAGCTGTGGCTGAAGCAGATCCTGCACGAGATCGACCTTTCGATCGGCCTGATCCGCCGCGATTCGCTGTTCGAAGTGCATAAGAGCCTGTCGCGGGTCTCGCGGATCCAGGCGGTGATGACCCTGAGCTGGGACGTCCTGGCGACGATGACTCCCGCCGATTATTCGAGCTTCCGCGACGTGCTCGGCTCGAGTTCCGGCTTCCAGTCCGCCCAATTCAGGCTGTTCGAATACCGGCTCGGCCTCAAGGACGGCGGGCACCTCAAGTTCCAGGAGGAAGGCTCCGGCTGGCACGAAGCACTGGTCGACGCGCTTCACCGGCCTAGCCTTTGGGACGAGGCCAATGCCGCGCTCGCCCGGGCCGGGCTGGCGCCGCCCGCCGAGCCGGGGGAGCGGGACTGGTCGCAGCCCCACCGGCCGAGCGAGGCGATCGAGCGGGCCTGGGCGCAGGTCTATCGCGATCCCGAACGGCACTGGCCGCTCTACCAGTTCGCCGAGAAGCTGGTCGACATCGACGACTCGCTCGCCACCTGGCGGCACAAGCACGTCGTCACCGTCGAGCGAATCATCGGCGCCAAGCGCGGAACCGGCGGAACGGCGGGGGTCGCCTATCTGCAGGGCACGATCTCGAAGCGCGCCTTCCCGGAGCTATGGTCGCTCCGGACCAAGCTCTAGGGCCGGTCCTGCTCATCTGGAAACATCTGTTCCCCGGCGAAGGCCGGGTCCAGAGGCTCAGGCTGAAGAACTGGATCCCGGCCTTCGCCGGGAAACGATTCAGGGTCATCAGATCACACTCCAGCCTGCACCGCCCCATCCAAAGAAGGGGAGGCACAGGCACCTATCGCCTGCCCGCCCCCAATTTCGCCATCTCGTCTCGGACGATCTGCTCGCGCGCGGCGAGGCTGGGGTGGCTTCGGAAGATTTGCGGCCCGTCATATTTGGTCAGGTACCGCCGCCAGAAGGGGATGGCGCGGTCGAGGTCGTATCCGGCGGCCGACATCAGGCGCAGGCCCAGCCGGTCCGCCTCGGCCTCGCGGTTCCACAAGGTCGCCGCGCCGATCCCCAGGCTGGCCAGAACCCCCTCCTCGGTGCGCATCGCCGGGTGGCCCAATATGCCGTGGGCGAGCTCGTGCCCGAGCACCACGGCGAGCTCGTCGTCGCTCTGGACGAAATTCAGCATCGCCGTGGTCATGACCACATAGCCGCCCGTGTCGAACGCGTTCACCTGGGTGGAGCGGGCGAGCCGAACCCGGGCCAGGCAGGCGGGGACCGCGTCGAGCCGGAGGCGAAGCTCCCGCCCCTGCCGAAGCACGGTAAGCTCGGCCGGCCCGCCGGCGAGCGCCGCCTCGAGCTGCGCCTCGCTCTGCTCCAGCATCCGGCGCCACCTCTTGCGGTCGGGCTCGGCGGCGATTCGGACCGGGGAGGAAAAGGGATTGCCGCCGACCGCGAGGAGAACGTCGCCGGCGGCCAGCCCGGCCCGGTCGGCCGGGCTTCCGGACAGCACGGCGAGCACGCCCGGTCCTCGGTCGAGCCCGTAGCGGGCGACCATCAGCGGACGGTCCCTCGGCAGATATTCGGCGAGATGGTGAAACATCATCCCGGTGAGGGGATGCGGATCCGGACAAATGGGCCGACCGGCGAGGGAGAGGCGGTAGGCCACGGCGAGGACCCGCAGATCGTCCCGCCTAAGGGTGGTTCCGACGCCTGGGACGACGGCCGCGCCCGGCGCCGGCTCGGCCACGGGTGCGGGCATAAGCGGCGGCGCGGCGCCCGCGCAGGCGAGGCCGAGAAGGGCGAGGAGCAGGACGCGCCGTGGAAAAGCGGGCAAGGCCGACCTCATTCAGACGCAAAAATTGGCCGGATGAAGGCTAACCTCATCCGGCCAAAATCTCAGACTTCGACTACCGAGTCGACCCTTACGGGCTGTTCGGCAGGTCGTCGTCGTCGTTGTGCGTGGCGGCAAGAATGCCGAGGATGATCGCGATGAGCGCGATCAGCGGAATGATGAAGCCGCCGCGGAGCTCGCTGCCGTTGACGCTCTCACCCGCCGGCGCAACTTCCATGCCGCGAGCGGCCGTGGAGGTCTGCGCGGCGGCCATGGTCGGCGCCAGCATCAGCGCAACCGAGGTGGTCGCAGCGATAATACCCTTGAAACTCACGTCAGCTTCTCCCTTCGTACTCGAGCCTGATCTTCTCGAATTTCAGTCAGCGTTCCTATCCGAGGCTTTCGGGGCTGTCTACCCTGAATCCGCCGCATCCAAAAACCGTTTCGCTCCTCGCGGGGCGTCCCGGTTAGAAGCCTCAACCCAACGCCAAGTGCAAGCGTAGGTTCAAGCCCGTTGCACCTTATCGGCAAACTGTTGCAAAGTTGCGACAGTTCTGCCGGGCCGGAGATATTGCCCGGAAAGCCATTTTGTTTCAGGGGGTTCGCATCAGCGGCTTGGGGAGAAGGGTTTTGGCCGGAGCCTTTGGACTGTCGCGGCTCCTCGCCGTCCTCGCCGCCTGCCTGCTTCTGGCGGCGGGAACGCCCGCCTTCGCGGCGGTCACGATCACCTTCTACAGCAAGGAGCTGGGCTCCAGCTTCCCGCATGCCTTCGTCACCATGACGGGCACGCTGGACGGCAGCGGCGAACGAATCGACGCGGATTTCGGCTTCACCGCCAAGGCGGTGACCCCGGCCATCCTGATGGGGAAGGTCGGCGGAGAAGTGATCTCCGACCATGGCAAGAATTACATCAAGGGCAGCGACAAGCATTTCAGCCTGGTCCTGTCGGACCAGGAATATGGCCGGCTGATGACCACCATCGCCCGCTGGCGGACCGCTCCTCAGCCCTCCTACGATCTCGGCAGCCACAATTGCATCCACTTCGTCGGCGACCTCGCCGGAACCCTCGGGATGAAGAGCGAGGTGCCGCGCAACCTCACCCGCAAGCCGCGCTCCTACCTTCTCTACCTCACCAAGGAGAATCGCGCCTGGCTCGAGGCCCGCCACGCCGTCTTCTACGGCCGGGAGACGGCGCCCTGATCTCCGGCCCGGCTTGACATCTTCGCGCCGCTCCAGTCTTGCCGCGGCGGGCCTTGCCCCTTTTTCATCCTTCAGAAGCGAGAATCATGAGCGCGTCCAGGAACGAGCAGATCGTCGTCGTCGGTCTCGGCTATGTCGGCCTCCCGCTGGCCGTGGCGCTCGCCCGAAGCTATCCGGTGACCGGGCTCGACATCGACAGCCGCCGAGTCGAGGAGCTCAAGCTCGGCCTCGACCGCACCCGCGAGGTGGAGGAGGCGGTTCTGAAAGCCTCGTCGCTCAAGCTCACCAGCGACTCCGGCGAGTGCCGGGGAGCCGACATCTACATCGTCACCGTTCCGACTCCGGTCGACGAGTCGAACCAGCCCGACCTCGGCCCGGTGATCGGCGCGACCCGCTCGCTCGCCACCCTGCTCGACCCGGCGAGGAAGCCGGTGATCGTATACGAGAGCACCGTCTATCCCGGCGTGACCGAGGACGTATGCGGCCCTCTGATCGAGGAAGTCGCGGGGCTGGTGCGCGGCCGCGACTTCTTCCTCGGCTATTCGCCGGAGCGGATCAATCCGGGCGACCGCGAGCATACCGTGGACCGGATCACGAAGGTGGTGGCGGGCGAGACTCCCGAAGTGCTGGAGCGGCTCTGCGCGATCTACGGCGCGGTGACGTCGGGAGGCGTGTTCCGGGCCGCGTCGATCCGCGCGGCCGAGGCGGCCAAGGTGATCGAGAACGCCCAGCGCGACATCAACATCGCCTTCATGAACGAGATCACCCAGATCTTCTCCCGGATGGACATCTCCATCTGGGACGTGCTCGAAGCCGCCGGGACCAAGTGGAACTTCCTCAAGTTCCAGCCGGGCCTGGTCGGAGGCCACTGCATCGGCGTCGACCCATATTACCTAAGCTTCCGGGCCCAGCAGCTCGGCCAGGATCCCAATGTGATCCTCGCCGGCCGGGCGATCAACGACGGAATGGGCGCCTGGGTGGCCGACCAGCTCCACCAGCGGCGCGGGAAGGCGGGCAGCGCCCTGGTCATGGGGCTGACCTTCAAGGAGAACGTTCCGGACCTGCGCAACAGCAAGGTCGTGGACGTGATCCGCCGGCTCGAGACGCTCGGTCACAAGGTGACGGTCCACGATCCGCTCGCCGATCCGGCCGAGGCTCGGCACGAATATGGCGCGGAGCTCGCGGCGGACGCGCTCGAGCGGAGCTACGACCTCGTCGTCGCGGCGGTGCCGCACGAGGAATATCGCGCGCTCGGCGACTCCCGGGTGGCCGGGCTCGTCGCCGACGGAGGCCTGCTCGCCGACCTCAAGAACCTCTACGCGGGCCGCGAATTCCCCGGCGTGGAGCGGTGGAGCCTATAGCTCCCCTCTCCCGCGCTCGGGAGAGGAGGAGTGGTTCACAGCCGGTGATACGTCCGATACCAGTCGACGAACCTGGGCACGCCTTCGTCGATGGTCGTCTTCGGCTCGAAGCCGAGGTCGCGCTGGATGGCGCTGATGTCGGCATAGGTGTCGCGCACGTCGCCGGGCTGCATCTCGAGCAGCCGCCGCTCCGCCTTGCGGCCGCAGGCCTGCTCCAGGAGATCGATCATCCGGGTCAGCTCTTCCGAGCGATGGTTGCCGATATTGTAGAGCCGGTGCGGGCCGCGGCTTCCTCCCGCCTTCTCCTCGCCGTCGTCGGGCGGAGGGTTGTCGAGGCAGGCGACGACCCCGGTGACGATATCGTCGATATAGGTGAAATCGCGGCGCATATTGCCTTCGCCGAAGACGTTGATCGGCTCGCCGGCGAAGATCGCCCGGGCGAACAGCCACATCGCCATGTCCGGGCGCCCCCAGGGGCCGTAGACGGTGAAGAAGCGGAGGCCGGTCTGCGGAAGCCGGTAGAGGTGGGCGTAGGTCTCGCTCATCAGCTCGTCCGCCTTCTTGGTGGCGGCGTAGAGCGAGAGGGGATGATCGACCCGTTCCTCGACGCGGAAGGGAAGCGTGTCGTTGCCGCCGTAGACCGAGGAGGAGGAGGCGTAGACGAAGTGGCGCGCGCGCCGGTGCCGGGCGACCTCCATCACGTTGAGGTGCCCGACCAGGTTGGACTGCACGTAGGCGTGGGGATTCTCGATCGAATAGCGGACTCCCGCCTGGGCGCCGAGATGGACGATCCGGTCGAAATCCTCGCCGTCGAGCGCCCGGGTGAGCGCCTGGTGGTCGGCGAAATCCACTTCGAGGAAGCGGAACCCGTCGTGCCGGGCCAGCTCCGCCAGCCGGGCGCGCTTCAGCGCCGGGTCGTAATAATCGTTGACGATGTCGAGGCCGACCACCGCCTCTCCGCGCTCGAGCAGCCGCTGGCTGGTATGATAGCCGATGAAGCCGGCCGCGCCGGTGACGAGAATGGGCATGGTTTCGCCTGGATGGGGGAAGGTTGCTCCGGCGCTTAGCCGAAAGCGTCCGGGGAACTCAACCGCCGCGCCGGCCGCGCAAATGGTGGACTTGAGGGCGAATTTCCCGTTACGGCGGGGAGACCCTCCAAGCGCAGCCCCGGGGCGAGCAACGTTGTCCTTAAGTCCGGCCAAATTCACCAGCGGGCGGCGCACGCTCTGGCACCGCGTGCGGTTCCAGCTCGGCGTCGGGCTGCTTCTGGCCGTTCTGCTGCCCTACGGCGTGCGCTACCCGTTCGACTCGCCGGCGGGAGACCTCGCCGCGCTCAACGATTCGCTGGTGGGAACCACCCTGGCGCTCATCGCCGGCTATTACGCCTTCCGCCGGGTCTCGCATTATCCGGGGGTCCGCGCCTCCTACCACATCCTGCCCTCGTTCGCGGCCTCCTACGGCGCGGCGCTGGCCGTGTTCTTCTTCGCGCGGCTCGATTACAGCCGCCTCCACTTCTTCTTCAGCTTCCTGCTCGCCGCTTTCTGGTACTACATCGTCTACTTCAAGCTGCAGCGGCAGCAGAGCCTCTCGATCGGAGTCGTGCCCTACGGCGAGGTCGAGCATCTGATGGAGATCGAGGACGTGCGGTGGACCGCGCTGTCCGATCCCGCCGACAAGCCCGCGCCGTTCGACGCGATCGTCGCCGACCTGCGCTACGACCTGCCCGACGAATGGGAGCGCTTCCTCGCCGACCGGGCGCTCGCCGGAACCCTCGTCATGCACGTCAAGCAGATGGAGGAATCGCTGACCGGCCGAGTCGCGATCGAGCATCTGTCGGAGAACAATTTCGGCTCGCTCATCCCGGGCATCGTCTACGCCAAGGTGAAGCGGGTCTGGGATCTCGCCATGGCCGTCGCCGCGATCCCGATCCTGCTTCCCTTCATGCTCGTCGTCGCGCTTCTCATCCGCTTCGACAGCCGGGGCCCGATCCTCTTCCGGCAGGAGCGCATGGGCTATCGCGGGCGGACCTTCACGATGTTCAAGTTCCGAAGCATGAAGGTCCATTCGGCCGAGGATGCCCGGGCCTCGGCGATGACCCAGGACGACGACCACCGGGTCACCCGGGTCGGCCGGGTCATCCGCCGCTACCGGATCGACGAGCTTCCCCAGATCGTCAACATCCTGACCGGCGAGATGAGCTGGATCGGCCCCCGCCCCGAGGCGGTCGCGCTGTCGCAATGGTACGAGGCGGAGCTGCCCTTCTACCGCTACCGCCACATCGTCCGCCCGGGGATCACCGGCTGGGCCCAGGTCAAGCAGGGCCATGTCGCGCATGTCGAGGATGTGCTTTGGAAGCTCCAATACGACTTCTACTACATCAAGAACTTCTCGTTCTGGCTCGACCTCTTGATCGTCGCGCGGACGATCCGGACGGTGCTGAGCGGGTTCGGGGCGCGCTAATCCCCATTCGTCGCCCCGGCGAAGGCCGGGGTCTCGTGGGCGTGGAACGCAATGCCCTTTGCGGGCCGAGATCCCGGCCGTCGCCGGGATGACGAGAATCCTTCGCCGGGATGGCGGCTAGGCCGCCTCGGCGCGGCTTTCGGGCTCCTGGCGGTGCCAGGCCTGGAACATCAGCACGGCCCAAAGGGCGGGGGTGGAATCGCGCCGCCCGCTTAGATGCTCGCGCCAGCGCCGCTGGACGACGGCGGCGTCGAACCAGCCTTCGCCGGCCATGCGGGAGGGGTCGAGAAGCTCCTCGGCCCAGGGCCGCAAGGGCCCCTTGATCCACTCGCCGACGGGGATCCCGAAGCCGGCCTTGGGCCGCTCGAACAGCGCCCTAGGCGCCTCGCGGTAGAGAAGCTCGCGAAGGATGTGCTTTCCCTTGCCGCCCCTGACCTTCATCCCCATCGGGATCCGCGCCGCGAGCTCGGCGACGCGGTGATCGAGGAACGGCACCCTCGTCTCGAGGCTCACCGCCATCGCGGCTCGGTCGACCTTGCAGAGGATGTCGTCCGGCAGATAGGAGACGGCGTCGCAATACATCATCCGAAGGGTGTCCGGAGCGCCGGGCGCGAAATCCATGTCGAAGCCCGCCTCGCCCGCCTCGGCGCCGCGCACCGGCGACGGCTCGAAGCTCCATTCGTCGAGGAAGCTCGAATAGACGTCGTCGAACGAGCGGGCGGAGCCGGCGACCCGAAGCGCCTTCTTCACCTTGCTCCCGAAATGCGGCTGCCTCTGCCCGGGAAGGAGCCCGGCGGCGCTCGACCACAGGCTGGAGGGAAGCTGGCTTAGCGGCTGTCCGATCATCGCCCGAACCGGCCGCGGAAGCCGGCTAAGCCGCCGCCACAGAGCCGGTGCGGCGAAGTGGCGGTTGTAGCCGGCGAACAATTCGTCTCCGCCGTCGCCGGACAGGGCCACCGTCACCTGCTCGCGGGCGAAGCGGCTGACCAGGTGGGTGGGGATTTGCGAGCTGTCGGCGAACGGCTCGTCGTACATGGCGGGGAGAAGCGGGATGACGTCCCTCGTCTCCTTCACCGTGACGTAGCGTTCGTGATGGATGGTTCCGAGATGCTTCGCCACCGCCTTGGCATATTCGGCCTCGTTGAAGCCGGCCTCCTCGAACCCGATCGAGAAGGTGCGCACGGGAATCGACGAATATTTCTGGTAGAGGGCGACGACGGTCGAGCTGTCGATCCCGCCGGAGAGGAAGGCGCCGACCGGCACGTCCGCCACCGACTGGCCTCCGATCGCCTCCGCCAGGGTCCGCTCGAGCCGGTCGAGCGCTTCCTCCTCGTTGGTGATCGGAGCCTCGAAGCCGCGCCGCATGACGTCGCGATACGACCAGTAGCGGGTGAGCTTGACCCCGCCCTCGGCCTTGCCCTCCCGGGGCGGAGCGGAAAGGCGCCCCTTCGCCGCGTCGCGCGACAGGCTTAGGATGCAGCCCGGCTCGAGCTTGTAGAAGCCCCGGTAGATGGAAAGCGGAGCGGGGATGTAGGTCCGGGCGGCGTAGAGCCGAAGCGCCGAGCGGTCGATCTCGCCGTCGAAGCGGGGATGCTCGCGGATCGCCTTGAGCTCGGACGCGAAGACGAAGTCCGTGCCGGCCCAGCCGTAATAAAGCGGCTTCTCGCCGAACCGGTCGCGGGCGAGATGGAGCTCGCGCCGGTGCCGGTCCCACAAAGCGATCGCGAACATGCCCACCGCCTTGCCGAGAGTCGCCTCGAGTCCCCAGGCGGCGATGCAGGCGAGCAGGGTCTCGGTGTCGGAATGGCCGCGCCATTCGATCCCGGCGCCTCCGGCCGCCGCGCTCACCTCGACCCGCAGGGCGGCGTGATTGTAGATCTCGCCATTATAGACCAGCATCCAGCGGCCGTCGGCGGATTCCATCGGCTGGTGGCCGAGCGGCGACAGGTCGACGATCGAGAGCCGGCGATGGCCCAGGCCGATCCCCGCCTCGCCGTCCACCCAGACGCCCTGGTCGTCCGGGCCGCGATGGGCGATCGGTGCGATCATCCGCCGAACCAGCCCGGCCTCGGCGCGGCCTCCGGTCAGCAGTCCTGCGATTCCGCACATCCGACAAGTCTTCCGAAAGAGGGGAGGCGGCTCATTTAGCCGTTCGACCGGCTTTCGCCAAGGTTCAGCGCTCGGCGAGCAGCCTTTCGACCACGCGCTCCAGCGAGTCGCGCCACGGCGGCGCTCGGTAGCCGAAAGTCTGCGCGAACAGGTCGCTGTTCAACCGGCTGTTGAGCGGGCGCGGCGCCTTGGCCGGCCAGTCGGCGGTGGCGATCGCCGTCACCTCGGCCGAGGGCCCGCCGCGGGCGCGGCTCAAGGCGAAGATCTCGCGGGCGAATTCGGCCCAGCTCGCGGAGCCGGTGCCGGCGAGGTGATAGGTCGCCCCGGCGCCGCGTCCCGGCTCGCGCGCCCAGGTTTCGGCGATCGCGAGAAGCCCGTCGGCGAGGTCGAGCGCCGAGGTCGGGCTTCCGAACTGGTCTCCGACCACGGTCAGCGAGTCGCGGGTCTCGGCGAGGCTCAGCATCGTCCGGACGAAGTTCCTGCCGAACGGGCTGTAGACCCAGGCGGTCCGGACGATGGCATGGCCGGGCAGGCTCTCGCGAACCGCCGCCTCGCCTTCCAGCTTGCTTCGCCCATAGACGCTTCGCGGCCCGGTCGAGTCCTCCTCGCGCCAGGGCCGGTCGCCCGATCCGTCGAAGACATAGTCGGTGGAGACGTGGATCAGCCTCGCCCCGGCTTCGCGAGCCGCCTCGGCGAGCACCCGCGGAGCGACCGCGTTGAGGGCGTGCGCCGCCTCCGGCTCATCCTCCGCCTGGTCGACCGCCGTATGGGCGGCGGCGTTGATGATCAGCGAGGCGCCGGATCCGGCGACGGCCCGGCCAAGGGTGTCGGGCTCGGCGAGATCGACCTCGGGGCGCCCGACGAAGCGCAAGGCAACGCCCCGCGCCGCCGCCTTCTCCGCCAGGCTAAGGGCGAGCTGCCCGCCGAGTCCGACGACCAGGATCGGGCTCATTCGGCGGAATAGCGAAAGGTGGGCCCGGCGTCGGCGAGAAGCGGCGCCTTGGCGTCCTTGTCCGACAAGGTGGGCGCGGCGCCGTCCAGCGGCCACTCGATTCCGATCGCGGGATCGTCCCAGCGGATGCCGCGGTCGTGCTCGGGCGAATAAGGCGCGGAGACCTTGTAGAGGACCTCCGTCTCCGGCTCGAGCGTGACGAAGCCGTGGGCGAAGCCTTCCGGGACGAGGATCTGGTTCCATTCGGCCGCCGAGACGGTAAGGCCGACCCATTGGCCGTAGGTCGGCGAGCCGGCGCGAATGTCGACCGCCACGTCGAAGATCGCGCCTCGGATCACCCGAACCAGTTTCGCCTGGCCGGCCGGCGGGAGCTGGTAGTGGAGGCCGCGCAGGACGCCCTTGGCCGCCGAGAAGCTGTGATTGTCCTGGACGAAGGGCAGGTCGACGCCCTGCTCGGCGAGGGCCGGAGCGCTCCACACTTCGGAAAAGAAGCCGCGATGATCGCCGAATTTCTTCGGCCGGATCTCTAGGACTCCGTCGAGACGGAGGGGACGGACCTGCACCATGGCCGCGCTCTTAGCGCAATCGCCCGTCGCTACAAGGCGTGTTTGGCCCTTGCCGGGGCGCGGCGGGCGGTGCAGACGAGCCGCCCGAATGTCCGCTCCCGCCGTCTCGATCCTTCTGCCGACCTATAACGGCGTTCGCTACCTCCCCGAGCAGATCGATTCGATACTCGGCCAGTCGTGGCGCGATTTCGAGCTGGTGGCGGTCGACGACGGGTCGAGCGACGGAACTGCCGAGCTGCTCCGCTCCCGGGCGGAGCGCGACCCGCGCATTCGCCTTCTCGAAGCCGGCGGCAATCTCGGCCAGAAGGAGCGTCTCGCGCAGCTCGCCCGAGAGGCGCGCGCGCCGCTTCTTTCCATCGCGGACCAGGACGATGTCTGGCACCCGGAGCGCACCCGCCGCCTCGTCGAGGGACTGGGTGGCGCGAGCCTGGCCTATGGACGATCGGAGCTGATCGACGGCGAGGGCCGCCCGCTGGGCCGGACCCTGATCGAGAATTTCGGGCCGCCCCCGGCCGAGGGCGACCGGCTGGCCTTGCTGTTCGTCCCGCGCGTGTCGGGCCATTGCATGCTGGTCCGGCGCGAGGCGGCGACCGAGATGGCGTTCCGGCGCTTCCAGCCCTTCGACTGGCTGATCGCGCTCGACGCCCTGTTCTCCGCCGGCCTCGCCTATGTCGACGAGGCGATCGTCTTCCACCGCCTGCACGGCGGCAACCAGTCCAATGCCGCGGTCGACGCCCGGCCCTCGCCGCTGCAGCGGCTGAAGCCCGGCCGGATCTATGCCGAGATGCAGTCCACCCGCCGGCGGCGCTTCAACTTCCTCCAGCGGCTCGAGCATCTCGGCCATTCCCCGGTTCTCGAGACGGAGCGGAGGCGCCTCTTCATGCGGCTCGCGAGCCTCTGCCGGGATAGCTGGTTCCAGCCGGGGAGCGGCCCGCCGTTCGTCGACCGCGCGCTCCGCCGAGTCCTCGCGGACGGCCTTCGTCCGCTCGCCGGATCGGAAAGGGACTGGTTCATCGCGATGGACCATATCACCGGCCTCACCCAGGCCCAGGTCCACCCCCGCGCCTTGTACCAGTCGGCCAAGCTGCTCTTCTGGTACTGACCGCGGTCAGCGGCGCGGCTTTCGCGCGGTGAAGATCATGAATTCGCCGTGGTCGCGCGACAGCGCCGAGCGGAGGCGCTTGAGCCGCCCCGGCCCCTTCACCTCGGGCGCGGGCCGGTTCGGATCGAGCCCGGCGGCGATCCGCGCGCTAAGCAGGCCGAGCCCGCCCAGCGCCGGCGGACCGCGCCGAAGCCGGACGTCTTCGAACCCGCTCCGCTCGAGCAGCGCCTGAAGGCCGGGCCGGTTGAAGATGACGAGGTGGCGCGGCGGCTCCAGGCCCCGCCACGACCGCCCGTAGAGCGAGCGCCCGATCGAATCGATGTTCGGAGTCTCGACATAGAGCCGGCCGCCCGGCTTCAGGATCTCGTGGATGACGGCCAGGCTGCCGGCCGGGTCGTGGAGGTGCTCGATGACGTGGCTCAAGGTCACGGCGTCGTAAGTGTCGGCCTGGTCCGCCACCGAGTCCAGGCCTCCCACCGATGCGTCGATGCCGCGCCGCCGCGCGCCTTCGACCGCCTTGGGGTCGAAGTCGATCCCGCTCGCCTGCCAGCCCGCCGCCGCCGCCGCGGCGAGATAGGCGCCGCCGCCGCAGCCCACGTCGAGCACCTTGGGCGCCGGGCCGTCGGAGGGGCGGCGGTCGAGGAAGCGGTAGGTGATGTCGGCCGGCATCGCCAGCTTCCGGACCGCTCTTCCGAGCGCGTAGCCGAGCGGCATTGAGGGCTCGGAGCGGGTGCCGTAGCGCCGGTTGCGGTAGCCGTTGGCGAGGGCGGCTCGAAGCGCCTGCAGCCGGTTGGCCGGCGGCGCTGGAACCCACGGTTCCTCGTGCGTGTAATAGCGACCGTAGGCGCGGCCGATCGAGGAGGGGGTGGGGCGCGGGTCCAGATAGCCGCTTTCGCAGCCGGCGCAGCGCCACATCGTCCATTCCCCCGGCGCGACGAAGAAGATGAGATCGCGGAGCCGGTCGAAGAGAAGGGTCCGTTCCGCCACCCCGCAGACAGGGCAGCGTCCGAGCTCCTCCAGATCGGCGTCGGGCCATTCCTGATCGCTGCGCGGGAGAGTCAATCGGTCCTCGAAGGCGAAGCCGCGGGGCGCGGCAGGTGACGGGCGCCTAGCACGGGCACCGGCGAGCGGGTCAAGAAAGGATATCCGCCGCCTTCGCTTTCGTCCGGAGGCGGAGCGCGCCATGGGAGCCTGGCTCCCTCGCTTCGCCCTCGACCAATCAGAGCCGCCCTTCGTCGACGGCCCGGATGAACCCCGGAATGTCACCGCTCTGGAGCACCGGCACCGCCTTCTCGATGCGCGAGTCGTCCCAGTCCCACCAGCGGATCCGCCGCAGCGCCTCGACGGTGTCCGGTTCGAAGCGCATGCGCAGAAGCCGCGCCGGATTGCCGCCCACGACGCCGTAGGGGGGAACGTCGCGCACGACGAGCGAGCGGGCGGCGACGATCGCCCCGTCGCCGATCGACACGCCCGACAAGATCATCGCGTCCCGGCCCACCCAGACGTCGTTTCCGATGGCGACGTCGCCCTTGGATGCGGGATGCCCGACGATGTGACTGAACCGCGGCTCAAGCACGTTGAACGGATAGGTGGTGACCCAGTCGAGCCGGTGCTCGCCTCCCAGCATGATCTTCACGCCGTCGGCGAAGGAGCAGTGGCTTCCGATCGTCAGCTTGGTCGTCTTGTCGTAGGCGATGATCTCCGCCCCGCCATAGCTCTTCCGGCCGATCGCATATTCCGGATAGCGGTCGGCAAGGTAGAGGCGCGGCTCCTGGAGCGCCTGCCGAAGCCCGTGCAGCAGGTGCATAAGACGGCGGAACTGGCTCATGTCTGCGGCTCCCGGCGAAGCACCGCGCGAACTCTCGCCGCTCCGGCCTCGCGCACTTCCCTCACCTCTTCGGGGTGGCGCCAGACCACGAAGGCGCTGCCCGCGGCGAACAGCAATAGCATGAGGATCCAGCGGAGCGGCAAGCCGAGCGGCGTGAAAAGGGCGACCGCGGCCGAGGCCGAGACGAACAGCGCCTCGACCCAGATCGTGGGCGGCATCCGCTCGCGCGAGAGCCGAAACAGGAGCAGGGTGTCGACCGCGCAGCGAAGCGACCAGACCACCGCCGCCCCCCTTATGCCCCAGACGATCACCGCCGGATAAAGCAGAGCGACGTAGGGCAGGACCTCCGCCAGATGCAGCCTCGCGAGGATTCCGGGCTTCGCCTGCGCCTCCAGTCGCGCCGCCGGGACGAGAGCGAAGCTGTTCGTCCAGAGGCCGAGCAGCAGAAGGTAGCCGACGGGCGCCGAGGCCGCGCCCTTCTCGCTGCCGAGCCACACATGGAGGAACGGGCCGAGCACGATCAGCCCGCCGAGCAGCGCCGGGGTCATGATCAGCGAGAGAAATCCGAGGGCGCGCCTGGACAGGCGCTCACGCTCCTCAGGCCCCGCCAGGGCGAGCAGCGGGAACATCGCCGAGGTGAGGGATCCGGGAAGGATGACGATCTGCCAGACGAGGTTGAACGGGACGACGTAGAGCGCCACGGCCGCCGAGCCGAGCAGGGCGCCGATCAGGAAACGGTCCCAGAAGGCGAGGATCGGGCCGATGATGTTGCTGACGGTGATCCAGCCTCCGAACGAGACGAGTCGCCGCATCTCGCCCGGGAGGGGCCTTTCGGGCTTCAGGAGCGGGACGGCGCGGCGGCAGGCGGCGACCAGCAGGCCGGCGGTGAGGAGCCTCGCCGTCAGCGCGGCGGCGATGAGGTGCGAGAGGTTCGGCCCCCAGGCTACGGCCGCGAGGAGCGGGAAGAGGGCGGTGGCCGTCGAGCCGACGGTGCCCAGCAAATTGACCTTGAGAAACTCGCGCCGTCCGGTGAGCGCGCCGTTCAGGAGGCTGTTCAACAGGCCGAGCGGAAGGCACGCCACCAGCCACGGCAGCGCGGCGTCGAACTCTCCGCGAAGCGCCGGAGTCGGGACCTTGATCTGGTCGAGGGCGAGCTTGCAGGCCGGGGCGAGCAGGACCATCGCGACGAGCGTCAAAGCCCCGCTTACCCGCGCCGACGCCCAGAATATCCGGCTCCGGTCCCGCGCCGGCGCCTCGGCAAGCGCGGCGATGCTTTGCGAGGCCGCCCTGCCCAGGCCGAAATCGAAGATGTTGAAATAGCCGAGGATCAGCCAGCAGATCGCGAGCACCCCGTAGCGGTCCAGCCCGATTCGGGCGAGGTAGAGGGGAACCGTCGCCAGGGAGACGAGGATCGGCACGGCCGCGCCGGCCATGTTGTAGATCGTGTGCCGCGGGACGCTCACGCCGGCCGGCTCCCCGCGACGGCCCGGAAAGCCGTCCGACGATCAGGAAGCCGCGCGGACCCAGTGCGCCGGCGCCGCATTACAGGCCGAGCCGCTCCCCGGCATATTTCTGCTCGCGAAGCGGCCGCCACCAATCCTCGCGGGCGAGATACCAGTCGATCGTCTTGCCCATGCCGCTCTCGAAGCTTTCCGTCGGCGACCAGCCGAGCTCGCGCTCGGACTTGGACGGATCGATCGCGTAGCGGCGGTCGTGGCCGGGACGGTCGGCGACATATTCGATGAGGTCCTCGTATCGGGCTCCGCCGGCCCGGGGGCGCCGGTCGTCGAGCAGCCGGCAGATGGTGAGGACGACGTCGAGGTTGGTGCGCTCCGCGCGTCCGCCGATCAGGTAGGTCTCGCCGGGCGTCCCGTCGGTGACGATCCGGTCGAGGGCTCGGGCATGGTCCTCGACGTAGAGCCAGTCGCGGACGTTCTCGCCGCGTCCGTAGACCGGCAGAGGCCGCTCGTGGAGCGCGTTCAGGATGACCAGCGGGATCAGCTTCTCGGGGAAGTGGTAGGGGCCGTAATTGTTGGAGCAGTTCGAGACCAGGGCCGGAAGGCCGTAGGTGTGCTGCCAGGCGCGGACGAGATGGTCCGAGGCCGCCTTGGAGGCCGAATAAGGGGAGGAGGGATCGTAGGGCGTCTCCTCGGTGAAGACCCCGCTGTCGAACGGCAGGTCGCCGAACACCTCGTCCGTCGAGATGTGGTGGAACCGGAACGCCGCCTTTCGCTCCGCCTCCAGCCCCTGCCAGTAGCCGAGCGCGGCCTGGAGAAGCCGGAAGGTGCCGACGATGTTGGTCTCGATGAACTCGCCCGGCCCGTCGATCGAGCGGTCGACATGGCTTTCCGCGGCGAGGTGCATGACGGCGTCGGGCCGCTCCTCGGCGAGAAGCGCCGAGACCCGGGCCGAATCGCCGATGTCGCAGTGGACGAAGCGGTAGTCGGGGCTTGCCTCGACCTCGGCCAGCGAGGCGGGGTTTCCGGCGTAGGTGAGCTTGTCGAGGTTGACGACGCGGGTGTCGCCGCGGCCGATCAGGTGGCGGCAGACGGCCGACCCGATGAATCCGGCGCCGCCGGTGACGAGGAGGGTTCGCTTGGTCATGGGTTTTAGAATCTCTGTTCGGTCGGGGCCGCGAGCATGGTCCGCCCTTCGGAGGCTCGGCGGCGCAGGAAGTTGGCGTAATCGGACTTGCCCATCCGGTCGGCGGCGGCGAGCAGCTGGGCCTCGTCGAGATAGCCGAATTCGTAGGCGATCTCCTCGGGGCACATCACCTTGATGCCCTGCCTCTGCTCGACGGTGCGGACGAAGGACGTGGCGTCGACCAGGCTGTCGTGCGTTCCGGTGTCGAGCCAGGCGAAGCCTCGGCCGAGCCGGCTGACCCGAAGCTTGCCGGCGTCCAGATAGGCGCGGTTGACGTCGGTGATCTCGAGCTCGCCGCGCGGCGACGGCTTCACCGCCGCGGCGATGTCGAGAACCTTGTTGTCGTAGAAATAGAGGCCGGTCACCGCCCAGCTCGACGGCGGGTTGGCCGGCTTCTCGACGATGTCGGCCGCTTCCCCGGTGTCCGGATCGAACGAGACCACGCCGTAGCGCTCCGGATCCTCGACATGATAGGCGAAGACGGTTGCCCCCTCGGTCTGGGCGGCGCCTTCCTGGCAGAGCGCCGAAAGGCCGGCGCCGTAGAAGATGTTGTCGCCGAGGATGAGGGCGACGCTGTCGTCCCCGACGAAGTCGCGGCCGATGATGAACGCCTGCGCGAGCCCCTCCGGCCTCGGCTGCTCGGCATAGCTAAGCGTTATTCCCATCGCGCTTCCGTCGCCGAGCAGGGTCCGGAAATGGGGAAGGTCGTGCGGAGTCGAGATGATCAATATCTCGCGGATCCCGGCGAGCATCAGGGTCGCCAGCGGATAATAGATCATCGGCTTGTCGTAGACCGGCAGCAGCTGCTTCGAGACGGCGAGAGTCACCGGATAGAGCCGCGTCCCGCTGCCGCCCGCCAATATGATGCCCTTCAACCTTCGTCTCCGCTTGTCGTTTGCGCTGGGTGCGCCCGGCCGGGCGCGAGGGGCGCCGACGCGCGCGCGCGGCAGGCCGGTCCTCGCCTTAGCGCCATCCCCCGGCGATTGCGACGCCCTTTGATCGCCCGCGACGACCTTTGCCGTCGCCCGCCGAGGGGACAAACATCTTGTTCTCGCGGCGAATCGCGGTCAGGAGCGGGCGGTCCCCGACCCTGACGCGAAGCACGACCCGGACCGGCATGAAGATCTCCGTTGCCATGGCGACCTACAACGGCGCCCGCTACATCGGCGAGCAGCTGGCGAGCCTGGCCGCCCAGACCCGGCGTCCCGACGAGCTCGTCGTCGCCGACGACGCCTCGAGCGACGGGACGCCCGACATCGTCGAGCGCTTCGCCGCCGAGGCGCCCTTCCCGGTGCGGCTGGAACGCAATGCGCGCAATTTGGGCTTCAACGGCAATTTCGCGCGCGCGATGGAGCGCACCACCGGCGACCTGGTCCTGATCAGCGACCAGGACGACGTCTGGTACCCCGAGAAGATCGCCGCCGTGGAGGCCGCCCTCGACGGCGCGCCCGACAAGCTCTCGCTCATCCACGACGAGCATCTCGCCGACGCCGGCGGCGCGCGCCTTTCCGGAACCTTCCTCGAACGCGTCCGCAAGGTCGGCTATGGCGACCGCTATTTCGTCGCCGGCAATTGCACGGCCCACCGGCGGGTTCTGCTCCCGCTACTGCTGCCCTTTCCCGCCGAGACCAATTACGACGGCTGGATCGCGACCGTGACCGATCTTCTGGGCACTCGGCTGGTGCTCGAGCGGCCGCTTCAGATGTATCGCCGTCACGGCGGCAACAGCACCGAGCCCGAGCTCGCGACCGAGGCGCCCAACCGCTGGGCCGTCGCCGCCCGCTTCGGGCTGCGCGATCCGCGGCCCGGCTGGGCGGCGACGATCCGTCTGCTCGACGAGGCGGCGCGCCGGATCGAGGATCGCTCGGAGGCGCTGGACTCCGCCGCCGGACTGCCGATCGCCTCCGCCGCCGCGGCTCGGGCGCGCGCCGAGAAGGCCCGGCTGGAGCGCCGCGGCGCCCTCCTCTCGCTTCCGCGGCCACGCCGCGCCCTGGCCGTGGCCCGCCTCTGGCTGGGCGGCTTCTATCGCGACTTCGAAGGCGTGAAGAGCGCCGCCAAGGACGCCCTTCGCCCCTAGCCGTCGAGGGCCCGGAGAGTCCGGGCGGGCGCTCCCGCGCTCAATGTCCGACCGTCCAGGCTCGACGTCACCACCGAATTGGCGCCGACGATCGCACCGTCGCCGATCGTCACTCCGCGGGTCACCGTCACATGGGTTCCGAGCCAGACGTTGCTGCCGATCTCGACCGGCGCGGAGACGAGCGGCTGCGCGCGATAGGGGAGGTCGCTCCGCGCGAAGCCATGGTCCTGATCGCGAATGGTGACGAAGGCGGCAATCAGCGCGTCTCGGCCGATGGCGACCCGCTCGAAGGCGACGATGGTGCAGCCCGGACCGATAAAGCCGTCCGCGCCGATCTCGATCGTTCCGCCTTCCGCCATGAGGCTGGCCCCGCTGCCGATATGGACCCGGTCGCCGAGCACGAGCCTTCCGCCCGACGGCAGGTTGATCCACGCGCCGCGCCCGATCGTCACCCCCGCGCCGGCCTCGAACCCTTCGAACAGGCACCGGTACCACAGGATCCGAAGGCGCGACGCGAGGCGCCGGGCGGCGGCGCGAAGCCCCCGAAGCACTTTGCGCATCCACCGCATCCAGCCCCTCCTCTCCCCTTGATAGCCGGATCGCGCCGCGCCTGCGAACCCCCAAGCGGGGTTCAGCTCCGCGCGGTGCCCAGCATCAGCTCCAGATAGCGCTTGGCCGAGTCCGAGCCCGACAGGGTCTCGGCCCGCTCGCGAAGGCGCGCCGGATCCGGCGGCGAGTCGAGGGTGCGCGCCATCGCCTCCGCCAGCGCTTCGGTGTCGCCCACCGGGGTCAGCGGCCCGAGCGCTCCTCCCGCGAGCACTTCGCGCGGTCCCGCCGGGCAGTCGGTGCTGACCACCGGCACGCCGAAGCGCATCGCCTCGACTAGGACGTTTCCGAAACCCTCGTAATCGGAGGACAATACGAACAGATCGGCCGAGGCGTAATAGGGGGCGGTGTCGAGCACGAACCCCGGCATCGCCACGTCCCGCGCGATCCCGAGCGTCTCCGCCAGCGCGGCGAGCGGCGCTCGAAGCGCGCCTTCGCCCAGAATGACGAGCGACGCCGGCCGCTCCTCCCGCAGCCGGGCGAAGGCGCGCAGAAGGAGGGCGTGGTTCTTCTGTTCCGTAAGCCGGCCCGCGGCGAGGATGCGCGAGCCGCCCGCCGGCCATTCGGCGGCACCCGCGCCGCCGTCGGCGGCGGGCGCCGGAATCGGATTGTGGATCACTTCGAAGTCTCCGGCGGGAAGCCCGGAGAGCAGGGCGAGATCCTCGGCGACGGCGGCCGAGACCGCCACCCGCCCGGCCGCCTTCGGGTAGAAGAGGCGCGTCGTCAGCCGAAGCGCGGCCGTCGTCCGCGGCGAAGCGGCATATTGCTTAGACAGCGCGACATGGTCGCTGATCACCATCCGCGCCGACGACCGGGCGAGACGATGGGCGACGATCGCCGCGACCGTCAGCGGCCACATCGAGACCTGGATGGCGTTGGGGCGCGCTTCGCGCAGGTAGCGGACGATCGGCGCGATGCTCTTTAGGATCCGGGGTGCGCCGAGGTCGACGATCCGCACGCCGGCGGGGACCAGCGGCAACAGCGCGCCTTCTCGCCGCAGCAGGAGGAGGTCGACGTCGTGGCCGGCGGCGACGAAGCTCTCCATCAGTGCCAGAGCGACCCGTTCCGCTCCGCCTCCGCCCAGATTGGGGAGGAGCAAGGCCAGGCGCGCCCGTCCGCCCGCCCGCGGCTGCGTCATTCGGCCGCGGGACGCAAGGCGGCGCCGCTCCCGCCGCGCGGCAGCGCCTCTTCCATCCGCGCGAAGGTCGCCAGCGCCTGGCCGACGATCTGGTCCATGTTGTAATAGCGATAGGTCGCGAGCCGGCCGACGAACCAGACGTCGTCGCGGGCGTCGGCCAGCGCTTCGTACTTCTTGAACAGCTCGGCATTCTCCGGCCGCGGGATCGGGTAATAGGGATCGCCCTCGGCGGAGGGATATTCGTAGGTCAGCGCGGTCTTGGAATGCTCCTGGCCGGTCAGGTGCTTGTATTCGGTGACCCGCGTATACTCCTCGGTCTGCGGGTAGTTCACCACCGCGACCGGCTGGTGCCATTGCTCGTCCAGCGTCTCGTGCCGGAACTTGAGGCTTCGATAGGGAAGTTTTCCGAAGCGGAAGCCGAAGAATTCGTCGATCGGGCCGGTGAAGACCAGCCGCCCGTAGGGGACGGAGTCCTTCACCGAGTCGAAATCGACCCCGGTGCGCACCTCGATATTGGGATGGTCGAGCATCCGCTCGAACATCTTCGTGTAGCCGTGGAGCGGCATCGCCTGGAAGGTGTCGCCGAAATAACGGTCGTCGCGGTTGGTCCGGGTCGGAACCCGGGCGGTGACGGAACGGTCGAGCTCGCTCGGGTCGAGCCCCCATTGCTTGCGGGTATAGCCGCGAAAGAACTTCTCGTAGAGCTCGCGCCCGACGACCGACACGACGACGTCCTCGCTGGTCTTGATCTCCTCGACCTTCTCGGCGCGCTCGGCGAACCAGGCGGGAAGCTCCTCGGAGGTCAGCTCCAGGCCGTAGAGCGTGTTGACCGTGTCGAGGTTGATCGGGATCGGCACCAGCATTCCGTCGACCTTGGCGAGGACACGGTGCTCGTAAGGCCGCCACTCGGTGAACTTCGAGAGATATTCGAAGATACGCTCGCTGTTCGTGTGGAAGATGTGCGGCCCATATTGGTGGATGAGCAGTCCCGCCGAATCGAGGCAATCATAGGCGTTTCCGCCGATATGCGGGCGCCGGTCGATGAGGAGGACCTTCTCGCCGCGCTGGCTTGCGATCCGCTCCGCCAGGGTCGATCCGGCGAATCCGGCGCCGACGATCAGCCAGTCATGCATGGAGGTCGTTTCCGATCTGGCCCTTGAGGCCGCGGGCTATGGCCTTGCGAAGAACGCCGCTCTGCTTGCCGACGGCGAAGGACAAGGCGGTGCCGATCCCGTTGCGGGCCGCCGTCCGCCCCAAGGCGGCGGCGACGGTGAGGACGTTCCTCAAGGCCGGCCGGTTGAAGTAGCGGCGGTTGAGGATGAAGGTGTTCTTCACATAATAATAAAGGCGCACGTCGTTGAGCGGCCGCCCGGCGACGTCCGGGTGATAGTGGCGCGCGGCGAGGTCGGAGACGATCTGCCCCGCCTTGCCGAGGCGCATGTAATAGTCGACCTCGTCGCCGGCCTGGAAGAAACCGGTCTCGACATTGCCGACCTGGCGGATCGCGTCGGTGGAGATGAGGCAGCCGTTGAAGAAGTGGGCGTAGGGAAAGATCCCGTCCTTCGCCCGCTCCTGAAGCTGGGACAAGGCGGTCAGCTTGCGCGGCCAGGCGAAGATGGCCGGATAGCCCTGCTTGTCGAGCACCGGGAAGGCGAAGACGAAATGCTCGGGATCGTTCTCGCGAAGCACGACGGACGAGGCGCAGGCGACGCCCGGCTTCATCCGGCCGACGAGATGTCCGAGCGCGTCGGGGTCCGGATAGCCGTCGTCGTCCATCAGCCAGACCGCGTCGAAACCGTTCTCGAGCGCATGCTGGATAGCGCGGTTGAATCCGCCGGCCCCGCCGAGATTGGCCTGGGTGATGAAATCGACCCCGGCCTCGCGGAGGAGAGCCTCCGTATTGTCGGGGCTGCTGTTGTTGATGACCAGTATCTGGTCCGGCGCGCGGGTCTGCGCGCGCAGATGCTCGACGCAGCGCATGAGCAGCTGCGCGCGGTTGTACGTGACGACGGCGGCGAGGACTTTCATGATCTTCCCTTAGGCGGCGCGCGACATCGCGGCGGAAGGCGCGAGGCGCTCGTAGATCGAGACGTAGCGGCTGATGCCCTCCTCGAGCGTGAACTCGGTGCTCGCTTCGCGGATCGCCGACCGGCGGGACCGCGGGAGGTCGAGGACCCGCTGGAGCGCCGAGCGCAACGTCTCCGGCTCGAAATCGGGCACGATCACCGATCCGTTGCGCTCATAGTCGAGGATCGAATCCATGTCGCCGACTCCGGCATTGCCGATCACCGGCACGTTCAGCGCCAGAAGCTCGGCGAGCTTGGTCGGCGAGCATCCCGCCTTCGAGAGAGTGGGCCGGATGTAGACCACCGACATGTCGGCGAGAGCGATATATTCGGGCACCTCCGAGCGATCGACGGAGACGTAGCGGATCGCCTCGATCGGCACTCCATGGATCGCCGCCTGCCGCTCGACCTCCTGGCGCGCATTGTTCGACACGAACAGGAACCGCGCCGAGGGCCGCAGGGCGAGCAGCGCCTTGAAGGTGAGCAGCATTTCGGGGAGCAGATAATCGTGGCCGATGCTTCCCAGGTAGAGAAGCACGGGTCCCTCGCCGAGCGCGAGCTCGGCGCGGTGCGCCGCGACCCGGGCCGGATCGACCCGGGCCGGATCGAAATGGCCGAAGTCCGCGCAGCACGGGATGATCGTGTAATTGTCCCGGCTTCCTCCGACCGCGGTCGGATACCAGTCCATCAATATGTCCGCCGCGCGCTCGGTCAGGGTGACGATATGGTCGGCGGCGCAGATATAGGTCGGCTCCCGCCGCTTGAGGTGGCGGTAGACGAACTTGAACGGCTTCTTCTCGATCCCGACGTCGGCCCAGAAGTCGCGGAAGTCGACCAGCAGCTTGGCGCCGAAGTCGCGCTTCAGCGGAACCGCCAGCTCGAGCGGAAGATAGGCCCGGCAATGGATGATGTCCGGGCGCTCGGCCGCGGCGATCTTCCGGGCAAGCCCGTACATCCGCCAAAGCATCCAGAAGGAGGAGACGAGCGGCGGCTTGTTGGCATAGGGCACCCAGCTCCATTTCACCCCGGCGGCGTCGAACAGCGCCCGGTATTTGGCCTGGAGCGCGTCGCGGCCCGGCTTCTCGCAGCTGACCAGGTGAATCCGGTGGCCGGCGCGGGCGAGGCCGAGGATGTAGGGCGCGACCTGGGCCTGGCCGATATGGTCGGTGATCCCGTCCTGGGTTAGGTAGAGTGCCTTCGCCATCACTGCCTGCTCTTGCGCGAGGGGGAACGGGCGAGGAGCGCCCGCTGCAACCGTCCTTGCTAGTCTTAAGCCAAAGGAGCGGCGGGGCGCTCCACGCGCGGCCGCGTCTGCGGTCAAAACGCCGCCAAGTCAACCTCGCGGGAGGGTCCGGGAGGCCTCGTCGCCGGGCGCAATCGCTTGATTTCCTTCGCTATGCGGCCTCGGCCTTGCGCCCGCAGGCGACCCAGAAGGGCGTCCCCTCGCGGAAGCGTATGTCGGTCAGTCCGCAATTGCCCATCATCGCGGCGATCTCGGCCCGGCTGAACCGTTGCTCGAGGCGGGTCCCGAAGCGGTCGAGAGCGTCGGTCTTGAGCGTGTAGAGGCTGCAATGGCGGTAGGCGCTTAGCGGAAAGGTCGTGACGTCGCGGCCCCTTCGCTCGAGCAGGGCCGCCGTCCGCGCCAGCGGCCAGTAGACGGAATAGGCGATCCCCGCCGTCAGGGCGCGCCGGGCCGGAAAGGGAAGCCGGGCGATGAACCGCCGTCCGAAGTCGCTCGCCTTCCACAATCCGCGGAACCAGGAGGGGCGGTTGTCGAGCGAGTAGTAAAGATAGACGAGGAACGGAGCGCCGGGCTTGAGCTTGGCCACGCAGTTGCGCATCGCCGCCTCGGTGTCCGGGATGTGGTGGAGAACGCCCAGCGAATAGCCGAAGTCCTGGCTTTCGTCGGCGAGGGGGATGTCGTCCACTCCGGCGAGGTGGAATCGGCAGTTCGACTGGCCCGCGAGGTTGCGGCGGGCGACGTCGAGCGCCGGTCCGGCCGGGTCGATGCAGTGCAGGATTCCCACCCGCGGCGCCGCGAGCGCGGCCCAGCGTCCCGATCCGCAGCCCATGTCGAAGCCCTCGGCGTCCGGCGGAAGCCGCTCGAAGGGGAAGACGGAGAAATATTCGTCGAACAGCCGCTGCCGTTCCTGGGCGTCGAGCGCCGCCTGGTCGTAGGCGGACCATTCCTCGCCGAAGCCGGCGACGGTCGCCTGGTCGATGTTGCGCATCAGCGCCCCGCCCGCGCGCGGATCGCCGGCGGGTTCGCTCGGTCGCCGAAACTGAAAATTGGGTTCGCCATGGCCCCGCAATCGCCTTGGGGCCGTTGCCCGTCGGCGCTCCTACCGCCGCGGGCGCGGATTTGAAAGGGGCGAGGAGCGCCGGTCACTCGTACTGGCTTTCTTGGGCGAAGGGATAGAATTGGTAGGGCAGCCAGGAATCGGAATTGTCCGCGTAATTGAGCCAGACGAACTGGATCGTGGCCGAGTAGAGGAGCACCGCCAGGGTCAGTCCGCTGCTCGGCCGGCCGCCGTTCCCGAAGGCGAAGGGAAGGCGGGAGAGGACGAACATCTGGAGCGGGATGAGGTACAAAGCGAGCCGGTCGACCGCCGCCGTCGCGCTGGTCATCTCGAGGAGGACGAGGGCGGCGAGCGCCGCGATCGAGAAGTTGCGCCACAGCTTTCGGCTCTGCTCGTCCGCCGCGAACCGCTTCGAGAAGGCCATGAAGAGGAGGGCGGGCGGGATGTTCATCGCGACCCGGATTCCGGCGCCCTGCGAGGCGTAGGCCGCGACCACGTAGTTGGTCACCAGCTTGTCGACCGACGCCTGGACGAACAGGTAATAGAGAAGGAAGACCGAGAAGAAGCCGATCGCCGCGGTGAGGACCCGGTTGCGCGAGGCGGACAGGGCGACGAAGGGAAGGACGACGACCGCCGACTTGTGGAAGGCCGCGCCCAGCGACAAATAGATCAGGAAGCGCAGGATCCCGCGGTCGAGGACCGAGAGGCCGGCGAGGATGAAGCCGATCGCCACGCCCTGGCGGACATAGCCCATGGCGACGACGATGATCAGGTAGGGCGCCGCGACGACGAAGACCAGCCAGGGGTTCGGCTGCTTTCGTGCGAACTTCATCATCCCGAACACGAACAAGACCGCGCATACGAGATTGACGAACCAGATCCCGAACCCGATGCGGGCGGTGATCCAGTTGAGCAGTCCGTAGCCGGGGTCCTGCTTCCACACCCCTTCCCAGAAGTCGCGGTTGCGGATGACCTCCATGATGTCGATGTAGTTCAACCAGTCTCCGCCGACCTCGTAACGAAGGCCGACGAAGAAGACCGTGAAGACTCCCATGGCGAGTAGGAAGGGGCCGCCATGGACGGTTCGGCGCACGTCCGCCGGATACTGGATCGCGCCCGCCGCGAAGAGCGTAAACATGATCCAGTAGGGAAACACCGACGACTCCCGCGAGCGCCTCGGCCGAATGGCGGGCGACACATTCCGTGGCGGCGCTATAGAGACAGCGGGGACCCTTCGTCCAGTGGAGCGCGGCGGCGGTTCCCCCCTTATTGTCCGCTTCTTTCCGAAGGATGGCATGAAGCCCAAGACCATCGTCCTCTCGATCAACGCCTCGTGGAACATCCTCAATTTCAGGATGGGGCTGATCCGGGCCCTTCAGGCGGCGGGCCATCGCGTCGTCGCTCTCGCCCCCGCCGACGCGTGGAGCGAGCGCCTAAGCGACGCCGGAGTCGAATATCGCCCGATCGAGATCGACCGGCAGGGCCTCTCGCCGATCCGCGACCTCGCGCTGCTTCGGCGCTACTGGCAGGCGCTTCGGGAGATCCGTCCCGACGTCTTCCTCGGCTACACCGCCAAGCCGAACGTCTACGGCTCGCTCGCGGCCCACGCGCTCGGGATCGCGGTGATCAACAACGTGTCGGGCCTGGGCACCGCCTTCATCCGGCAGGGATTGCTCACCCGGATCGTCTCCGCCCTCTACCGCCGGGCCTTCCGCCGCTCCTCCACCGTCTTCTTCCAGAATGCGGAGGACCGCGACCTGTTCGTCGCCAAGCGCATCGTCGTTCCGAGCCGGGCCCGGCTGCTTCCCGGGTCGGGCATCGATACGACGCGTTTCAGCCCCTCCGGAAAGCCGCGGCCGGAGGGGCCGTTCGCCTTCCTGCTCGTCGCCCGCCTGCTCTGGGACAAGGGCGTTCGCGAATATGTCGAGGCGGCTCGGCGGGTTCGTTCGGAGGCGCCGGAGGCGCGCTTCCGGATCCTCGGCTTCCTCGACGTGGAGAATCGGACCGCCGTCCCCCGCGCCGAGGTCGAGGCGTGGGTGGCGGAAGGCCTGATCGACTATCTCGGCCAGGCGGACGACGTGCGCCCGGCGATCGAGGATTGCGACTGCGTCGTGCTGCCTTCCTATCGCGAAGGCCTTCCAAGGACCCTGCTCGAGGCGGCGGCGATGGGCCGGCCGATCATCGCCACGGACGTCCCGGGCTGCAGGCACGTCGTCGAGGCGGAGGTGAACGGGCTGCTGTGCGCCGCCCGCGATCCGGGATCGCTCGCCGAGGCGATGCTCCGGATGATCCGGGCGGGGGAGGAAAGGCGGTCGGCGTGGGGGCGGGCGGGCCGGGAGCGGGTGGAGCGCGAGTTCGACGAGCGGATCGTCGCCGATCGCTACGTCGAGGCGATCGAGGCCGCCGTGCCTTAGTCGGTCCAGCCTAGTCGGCGGAGAGGTGGCGGGCCTGCTTCTCCGGCGATTGCGCCTGCTTCTTTTTCACCCGCGCGCGCGGCTCGGCCATCAGCGCGCAGCACATCGCGAAGACGGCGCCGATCGCGGCGGTGCGCAAGGGATAATCGACGATGCCGTGGGCGAGGATCGCCGCCGAGGCGATGGTCGCGGCCCGCGCGAAATAATCCGGGTCCTCCTCGCGCCACAGCAGGATCGTCCGGCGGGTCCACCAGGCGAGGAAGAGCAGGATGAGGAGAATTCCCGGAACGCCCGTCTCGAGGGCGAGCTCGAGATAGTCGCTGTGGGCGTGGTTCATGAAGTAGCGGTTGATCTTGGCCGGATCCTCGCGCTCCCGATACACCGCCTGGAAAGTCCCGATCCCGCTCCCCACCGGAAGGAAATCGAGGACCGCCGGCCCGGTGCGCGAGAAGCTGTTGAAACGCGAATCCTCCGCCGTCCGCGCCTGGCTTCCGGTGAGGTTGTTGTCGAGCGGCGCGCTGAACGCGGCCGCCACCGATCCGGCGAGCAGGAGCGCGACGAGCGGAAACGCCCAGATCGGCAGGCGCCGCTTCCGGGCGAGGAGGAGCAGTCCGCTCGCCGCCAGCACCGGCACCGACAGGCCGATCCCCGCGATCGAGGTATCGGCGACGATCCCGACGAAGACGACGAGGAGGGTGCCGGCGAGGACGACGAAGAGCGCGGAGGATTTCTGGACCGATCGGCCTCGGCTCACCGCGTGGAGATAGAGCGCCGTGAGGAACGGGATCGTCGCGACCAGAAGGGTGGCAAGGTGGTTCGCATTGGCGAAGAAGCCCGTCATCGCGCCGTAGTTGGTGATCTTGTAGAAATACCAGGGCGATCCCTTGCCGCTGGCCAATTGCAGGGCGCCGACGGCGACCGACGCGATGGCGGTTCCCGCCAGGCACCAGCCGAGCCAGGCCGGGCGGTAGCCGCCGAGGCGCGCGATCCCGAGGAAGACCGCGACGGCGGGGATCAGCCACAAGGCGGAATCGATCGTCGCGTAAGGCTCCAGCGAGAGCGGCAGCCACGGCAACGGAGCGCCGATGAGCGCGAATCCCCCAACCACCGGCTCGCGTCCGGGAAGGTGGGTCCAGACCGAGGGGGGAAGCGGAACGATCTGAACCAGGATGAGCAGGCCGACCAGGATGAGGATCGCGCTCGCCTGCCGGGTCGGCCGCGACAAGGGCGTCTTCGGCTTCACCGCGAGCGATGAGAAGATGATGGCGAGGCCGATCAGCTGAAGCGCGAGATTGTTCCAGAAGCCGGCCGCGCTCGCCCCGCCGATCAGCAGGCAAAGCAGTAGATAGGCCGGCACCAGGCCGAGTCGAACGGCGTGCATCATCGTCCCCCCGCCGGCCTGAGCTCGAGCGCGCCGATCGTCACGGTCTGCTCCGCCGGGACGTCGCCGGGACTGCCGTCGAGGCTGACATATTGGGCGGCGCAGCCGCTCGCCGGGACGGTGAAGCTCCCGCCCAGCCCGCGCGGCGACGAGTCGATTCCGACGAGCGGGATCTGAAGCAGGCTCGCCTTGCTCGCGAGGCAGGTCACGTTCCAGGTGAGTCGGCTGCCCTCGCCCTTGGCATCGCCCTCCACCCGCATCTGGAGGCGATAGGCGCCGGGCTTCAGCATCGTCAGCTGGCGCGCCAGCTGGACCGGGGTCCGGCCGTAATAATCGACCTGGAGCGAACCGCCGGGCGCACGCTCGGCGGCGGCTTCGCCGCCGGCGGCGAGGTCCCAGCCGAACGGCGGTCCGCCGGGAAGTCCCTGGAAGCGGGGGTCGTACAGGCCCTTGCCCTCGGCCGGGGCGCTCGCCCCGGCGAAGCGCTTCCACAAGCCGTAGGCCTTGACCACCTCGCCCTGGGCGACGAGCCGGGCGCTGAGGATCCGCTGCCAGTCCGCCCCGGGCGGCGAAGGCGTCCCGCGCGCGGCGATCCGAAGGATCAGGTCGGGATCGGCGTTCGTGCTCGCCAGCTGGACGAGGACGGCGTCGCGCATCTGCGGCGATCGGGCGAGCATCGTGGCGGTGCCCTCCGCGAGCTTCGGGTCGCGGGCCATTCCGGCGAGCCCCGGGGCGAGCACGGTGCCCGCCGCCGGAACGAGCTGGATCAGAGCGGTCATCTCGCCGCCCGCCAAGTCCACCCGCCCGGCGCGCAGATAGCGGTCGAGCAGGAGTAGCCGGGTCAGGCGCGAGCGCGGGTTGCGGCGCCGCGCCTCCTCGAGGAGGGCTTCGCCGCGCTTCGGATTTCCGTCGGCGATCGACTGCACGCCGGCGAGAAGGAACGGATCCTCGGCCAGAGCGGAGCGGCGCAGCGCGTCGATCGCGTCCTGCCGCGCCGCCGGGCTCACCCGCCCCTGGCGGATGTCGAACTCGGCCCGGGCGAGGGCCATCTTCACGCGCGGATGCTCGGGCGCCACCGCCGCGGCGAGGAACGGGTTGCGCCTGACGACGGCGTCGACGGCCGCCATCCGGACCGACCAGAAAGCGAGGAAGAGCGCGGCCGCGGCGCAGGCGAGCAGGCGGACGATCCGCCCGCCGCCAAGCCGCGACCGCCCCCCGGACCTGCTACGCCTCACGCTGCGCGATGAGCTTGATTTCGCGATCGCGGCTGCCGACCCCGCCGTATCGATACGGCTCGTAGCCATAGCCGTAGCCGTAGCCGTAGCCGTGCGAGCGCTGGTGGAACTTGGTCAGCACCGCGCCGACGATGTTTCCGCCCGACGCCTTGAGCCGTCCGATCGCGTCGGTGGCGGCGCGGGTGCGGGTCTTGCCGCTTTCGACCACGAGCAAGGTCGCGCGGCAGACCCCGGCGAGGAGCGGCGCGTCGGCCAGTCCGAGCACCGGCGGCCCGTCGACGATCACCATGTCGAACTGGCCCATCGCCTCGTTGAGGATCGCCTTGAGGCGGGTCGAGGCGAGCAGCTCCGCCGGGTTCGGTGGAAGCGGTCCGCAAGGCAGGAGCGAGAGATTCTCGAACTGCGTCTTGAGGATGTGCTTGCCGATCGGATCGGTGTTGGTGAGCAGCTTGGACAGGCCCTCGTCCGGCTCGAGACCGGTGACGAAGGCCGGCTTGCGCAGGTCGCCGTCGATCAGAAGCACCGAATTGCCGAGGCGGGCGAAGTTCTGCGCGAGCGCCAGGGTGGTGCTCGACTTGCCTTCCGCGGCCCGGGTGCTGGTGATCAGCAGGGTCTTGGGCGCGCCCGTCTCGGTGGTGAACTGAAGCGAGGTGCGCAAGGAGAAATAGGCCTCGGAGATGGCCGAGGACTGGTCCTTGAGCTCCTCGGACAGCGGCTCGTTGCCCTTCTTCTTGGGGATGACGCCGAGCGACGGGAGGCTGAGCTTGTCGCGCACGTCCTCCGGAGTCTTGATCGTGTCGTTGAGGAACTCGAGCGAGAGGGCCGCGCCGACTCCGCCGAGCAGTCCGAGGGCGAGCCCGATCAGGAGGTTCAGCATCAGATTGGGCTTGTACGGGCCGCCCGGAACCTCGGCCCGGTCGACGACCGAAACGGTGTTGGTGCCGATCCCGCCGGCGACTCCGATCTCCTTGTAGCGCTGGAGGAGCGCGTCGTAGAGCGCCCGGTTGGTATCCGCCTCGCGCTGAAGGATATTGTACTGGATGCTCTGGCCGCGCTGGGTGAGAACGTCGTTCTTGAGCTGGCCGACCCGCCCCTGGAGCGCGCGCTCGGAGGCCGCGGCCGCCCGATATTCGGCGAGAAGGGTCGCGGCCCGGCTTCCGGAAACGGTGCCCGCCTCGCGCCTTATCTCCTGCTCGGTGGAGGCGATCCGGTTGCGAAGGCGGATCATGTCCGGATAATCGGGGCGGAAGGTGGTGAGCTTTTCCTGATATTCCGACTGGAGGTTCGCGAGCTGGTTGCGAAGCGCCGCCGTGCTTGCGGTCACGTCGGTGGTCGCCACCCGAGCCTCGTTGCGATATTTCTCCTCCGCATCGATCCGGCGCGACTGCGCCTGGGCGAGGGCGGTGTTGATCGCGATCAGCGACTGGCCCTGAAGCGACGCGGTGTCGTTGCCCTGGTTCGCGTCCCCGCCGCCCGTCTTGATGATCTGCTGCTGCTGGGCGTAGGCGACGAGCGCGCGCTCGGACTTTTCGAGCTCGCCCTTCATCTTCGCGATCTGCCGCTCCAGGAACTGGCGCGCGTAAGCGGAGGCCTCGTAGCGGCGCTCGAGGTTGGAGTTGATGAAATTGTCGGCGTAGCTGTTGGTGATCTGCGCCGCGAGGGTCGGCGAGGTCGACGTGTAGGTGATCCGGACGAGTCGGCTGCCTTCGACCGGCTTGACGTCGAAATTGCCGGTGAGGATCCCGGCGGCGGCCTTGAGGCGAGTCGCTCGGTCCAGGTCGGGCGAGACGAACTCCTTGTTCGAGGCGAGATTGAGATCCTGCGCGACCCGCTGAGCGAGGCTGCGGCTCGCCAGCAGGCCATATTGGGTGGCGAGGAAGTCTCGGTCGTTGCTGCCGTAGCTCGACCGGCCGCCCTTGGAGGGGTCCATCACCTCGATCTGGGGCGGGTTCATCTCCAGCGTCGCGCTCGCCCGGTAGAGCGGCGGAGTGAGGAAGGTGATGACGATCGCGCCGGCGACTCCGACGGCCACCGCGCCGAGGATTAGCCAGCGCCATTCCGACACGATCCGCCACAAGGTGGCGAGGTTGAGGTCGGCCGGCACCAGTCCGCCCGCGGGGCGAGGCGCCCAATCCTGCGCCAGCGCCAGGCCGCCGCCCGTCTGCGGAGCGAGCGGCCAGATCGGCTGGGGCCCGGCTGGCTCGATGTCGTTCTTGCTCATGGGAAGCGTAAACTGCCTTTCAAATGGCTCTTGCGGGCGCCTTCCGGTCCGGCGGCGCCGACGGGATCAGAACGGTCGGAAGATGCTGAAGATCGGCAGCGACTGGAGGATCGTGGTGTAGATGCTCTTCACCTGCGACCCGTCGACGACGACGATGTCGCCGCTGAAGATGCGCGGATCCTCCGCCTCGCCGCGGCGGATGCTGGTGAGATCGAACGCCGCCGCCATGCGCTGCCCCTGGATCTGCCGGAAGACGGCGACCCGGTGCGGATTGGCGTCCGCGGTCGTGCCCTTGGCCAGGGCGATGACCTGGATCAGGCTGAGCCGGCCGGTGACCGGGATGATCCCCGGCGAGGTGACCGCTCCGTCGACGGTGACGACGCGGGTGCTCGACGAGGTGATCGCGACGTTCACCTCGGGATTCTGCATGTACTTGGCGGCGAGAAGCTGGGTGATCTTCTGGTCGAGCTCGGCGGCGGTGAGGGTCACCGCCTTGACGTTGCCGATCAGCGGCAGAGACAGGTTGCCCATCAGGTCGACCTCGAAATCGCCGGAAAGGTCCGGAACCTGGAAGACGCTGACCTTGATCTTGTCGAGCGGGGCGATGTGGTAATCGTCCTCGACCCCGCCGCCGGCCTGAGTATCCGGCGCCTGGAAATTCTGCACGTTGTAGGGGATCTTGCCCCCGCGCGTTCCGGCGCAGCCGGTCAGCGCGGCAAGCGCCGCGAGAAGCAGGACGAGGGGCAGCCAGGCCGAAACGCGGGGCGCGGCAGCGGTCAGGACCGGCCCGCAGGCCGCCTGCCTGAAATCATGATTTATCGGCACGGACAGTCCTAAATCTGGAAAACTATCGCGCGGGACCTTAGTGAAAACGGGCAATGGGTCAAGTCAATTTACCGCCCGGGCCTCTGGCCCGGCCCCTCGGCCATCACGCGATTTCGTTCAGAAACAATGAGATAGCGGCCGTGCGGAGCGATTAACGGAGGGCGTCGTTGACCCGCTCGGAGTCGCCCGGCCCGGCCGCTCCTGGGGCGGTGGAGAGGAACCAGCGCTCCTCGTCCTCGATTCCCACGGCGGTGAGGACCCCGCTGCGATAGGCGCCGGTGTCGATCGCGACCCGGTTCGGCCGCTCGTCCACCTCGGCGACGATGGTGTGGCCGTGGACGACGACGAAGCCATGCTCCTTGGAGTCGCTAAGGAAGGGCTCGCGGATCCAGCGCAGGTCCATCCGGTCCTGCTCCTCCACTCCGACTCCCGGCCGGATCCCGGCGTGGACGAAGAGATAGTCGCCGAAGCGGAAGGTGTCTCCGAGGCTCTCGATGAAGTCGACATGGGCGCGCGGCACCGCGGCGCGCACCGCGGCGATCGCCTCGCCATCCTCCATCCGGCGGAGCGCGTCGACGTCGAGCCCGTAGCTTTCGAGGCATTCCGAGCCGCCGAACTTCAGCCAGTCGGCGAGGATGGCGGGATCGCCTCCGACCACCCGAAGAAGCACCTCCTCGTGATTGCCGGCGAGGAAGACCGGCTTGGCGAAGCGCGGCTGGAAGGTGCGCAGGCGCTCTATCACGCCGGCCGAGGCCGGCCCGCGATCGATATAGTCGCCGAGGAAGACGATGTAGGTGCGCTTGCGCGGGCGGGAGGCGACGTCCGCCTCGATCCGGGCGAGCAGGGCGTCGAGCAGGTCGAGCCGGCCATGGATGTCGCCCACGCCATAGGCGCGCGCGCCCTCCTTGCCGCTCGGTCGGTCCTCGCGGCCGGCGAGGCCGCGGGCAAGCCTGCTTAGGAATCCCATCCGACTGCCCTGCCCTCGCGGCCCTTCAAGTCAAGCGCAAAAGCTTGCCCGGGTTCATGATTCCGGCCGGATCGAGCGCCCGCTTGATCCGCCGCTGAGCCTCGAGGAGGGCTGGCGGGCCGGTCCTTTCGAGCTGCCCGAGCTTCATCTGTCCGATTCCGTGCTCGGCCGAGATCGAGCCGTTCTCGGCGACGACGAGGTCGTAGACGAAGTCGCTCACCGCCTCCCCCTCGGCCTCGATCCAGGCCTCCGCCCCGGGTCCTTCGGGGGCCCGGACGTTGAAATGGACGTTGCCGTCGCCGAGATGGCCGAAGGCGATCACCCGGCTTCCGGGGAAGCGCCGCTCGACCGCCGCCGCCGCGGCTTCGACGAAGGCCGGCATCGCCGCGACGGGCACCGAGATGTCGTGCTTGAGGGCCGGTCCGGAATGGCGCTCCGCCTCCGAGATGCTGTCGCGAAGCCGCCACAGCGCCTCGGCCTGCGCTTCGCTGGCGGCGATCGTCGCGTCCAGGACCAGGCCGGCCTCGGCCGCCCGCGCGAGCGGCGCCTCGAGCGGCGAATCGGCCGATTCGACCAGCACGTGCCATGGCGCCGGGCGGGCAAGCGGCGGCCGGGCCCCCGGAACATGTTCGATAACCAGATCGAGCGCGATCCGGGGAACCAGCTCGAAGCTTTCCACCGCCTGGCCGACCGACTCCTCGAGCCGGCGAAGGAGGCGAAGCGCGTCGCTCGGGGTCCGAACCGCGCACCAGGCGACCGTCCGCTCGCGGACCGCCGGGAACAGGCGAAGGCTGGCGGCGGTGACGATCCCCAGCGTCCCCTCGCCGCCGATCAGCAGGTGCTTCAGATCGTAGCCGCGATTGTCCTTGCGGAGCGCCGAAAGGCCGTCGAGCCGCGACCCGTCGGCGAGCACCGCCTCGAGCCCGAGGACGAGCGCGCGCATCGGTCCGAAGCGAAGCACCTGGGTTCCTCCGGCGTTGGTCGAGACGAGGCCGCCGACCGTCGCCGAGCCGCGCGCGCCCAGGGTGAGCGGGAACCGCCGGCGGGCGGCGGCGGCGGCGTCGTGGACGTGGGCGAGGATCGCTCCGGCCTCGGCGACGAGCACATTGTCCTCCGCCGAGACGGAGCGGATCGCGTTCATCCGCCGGAGCGACAGCAGGATCGCGCCGCCGTCGGGCGGCGGAGTCGCGCCGCCGACCATCGAGCTGTTGCCGCCCTGCGGGACGATCGCGACGCCCTCGGCCGCGCAGAGGGCGACCACCGCCGTGACCTCGTCGACCCCGGCCGGCGAGACCAGGGCCGCCGCCGACCCCCGGTAGAAGCCGCGCCAGTCGGTCAGCCAGGGATCGAGATCGGCGGCGGCGCGGGAGAAGCCGCGCGGCCCGAGCCTGGACTCGATTCGCGCCAGCAGCGCCTCTGACGGAGGGTGGAGCACGGCTTTGAGTGGCCAGATTCGTCAAAGCTTGCAAACGCAAACGTTCCGGTGCAGCTAAGCCCCTGATCCGCCGCCGGAAAACGAATCGGGGAGGATCGCCGCGCAGAGCTGGGGCGTCAAGCCTTTTCGCCTCCGGAACAAAGCCCGGGCTCTGTGGTTGGGGGTCTCGGTGGAAGGGTGCCCGAGGGGAGCGACGGCGAGTTGTCCAAAGCCGGTTTGTTGATGGCAGCGGTTGCCGGCGGCGCCGTCGCCTGCGCGGGCATGGCCTCGGCGCAAACTCCGTCCAACACTTCCCCTTCGGCGACGCCGGCGACGCCCACGTCGGCGTCGCCGACGACGACCGCCGATCCCAACGCCCCCATCGTTCCCGATTCGGAGTTCCAGAAGGCGCTTCCAGCGCTCGATCCGGACCTCACCCGGCCGCTCGAGCCGCTCGAGACCTTCGACGTCGACGACAAGGCGCCGGCGGCCGGCGCGCCCGCCCCCGCGGCCACCGCTTCCGCTCCCGCTCCCGCTCCCGCTCCGGTCGTCGTCGGAGACACGCTCCCGCCCGCGGCGGCGCCCGCCGATCCGGCGCTGACCGAGCCGCTGGCTCCGCTGTCGAGCTTCGACGTCACCACGCCGCAGCCGGTCGCGGGCAAGGCCGGCGAGGAGGAGAAGGCCGAGACGATACGCTACGCTTTGGTCGTCGAGGGGCTGAAGGAGGTCGGTCTCGAGGGCCGCTTCCGCGACCTTTCGGCGCTCGAGGACGGCGACGGCGAGGCGACCAACGGGGCGATGGTGACCGCTCGGGCGAAGGAGGACGAGCTTCTCGCCGTCCGGCTGCTCCGCTCCGAAGGCTATTACGACGCCACCGCCCTGTCGTCGGTCGAGCAGCTCGCCGAGCCGGCCGGGCGGCTCCGGGTCGTCGTCACGGCGGTGCCGGGGCCGCGCTACGATTTCGGCGAGATCGTCATCAGTCATTCCGATCCGGAGCCCACCGCGCTCGCCCGGGAGGCGCTCCCGCTCAAGACCGGGGCGCCGATCGTCGCCGCCGAGGTCGAGGCGGCGGAGGCGAACGTCCGCCTCCGCCTTCCGCAGCAGGGCTATCCGTTCGCGGACCTGGGCCTTCGCGACATCCTGCTCGATCCGGCGACTCTTCGCGGCGACTATACGCTTCCGCTCGAGGCCGGCCCCAAGTCGCGCTTCGCCGGCTTCACCACCGAAGGCGACCTGGCGTTCGACTCGAAGCATGTCGGAGTGCTCGCCCGGTTCAAGCGCGGCGAGCTCTACGACAGCCGCAAGGTCGACGACCTGCGCGAGGCGATGATCGCCACCAACCTCTTCACCACCGTCGCGGCCGAACCGGTGAGGACGGGGGAGAAGGCGCCGGACGGCACCGAATATGTCAATATCCTTGTCCGCCAGGACGCCGGCCCGCCGCGCTCGCTGTCGGGCAGCGCCGGCTACTCGACCGGGGAAGGCGCCCGGATCGAGGCGACCTGGGAGCATCGCAACCTGTTCCCGCCCGAGGGGGCGCTCCGGGTCAACGCCGTCGCCGGAACCCAGGAACAGTCGCTTCGAGTCGGATTCCGCCGCAACAACTGGAAGAAGCGCGACCGAAGCCTGCTCTTCGAAGCCGAGGCCGGTCGCCGCGACCTTCTCGCCTTCAAGGGCTACACGGCCCGGCTTCGCGCCCAGATCGCCCGCGAATCGACGCCGATCTGGCAAAAGGTGTGGACCTACACGCTCGGCGCCGAGCTGATCGCGACCAACGAGCAGCAGGTCGGCTTTCCCAAGCTTTCGGTGAAGGACGCCTTCTTCCTCGCCGGAGTCTCGGCGCAGATCGGCTACGATCGCTCGAACAGCCTGCTCGATCCGACCAAGGGCTTCCGGCTTCGCGCCCTGATCAATCCCGAGACCTCGCTCCGCGAGCCGGGCCAGCCCTATATCCGCAACGTCCTCGACGGCAGCGCCTACTATCCGGTCGGCGACAGCCTCGTCATCGCCGGCCGCGCCCGGGTGGGGGCGATCAACGGCGCCCGCCTCGCCGAGCTGGCGCCGTCGCGGCGGCTCTATGCCGGCGGCGGCGGCTCGGTGCGCGGCTTCGGATTCCAGGAGCTGGGACCGAGGATCGAGGTCGCCAACCCGAAATTCGATCCGACCGATCCCAAGGAGAAGGATAAGCCGACCATCCTGGTTCCGACCGGGGGCCGGAGCGAGGTCGAGTTCGCGCTCGAGGGCCGCTACCGCTTCGGCAATTACGGAGTGGTCGGCTTCGTCGACGCCGGCCAGGTCTCCCAAGGCCAGACCCCCAGCCTTTCGGGAATGCGCTTCGGGGTCGGAGTCGGCGGCCGCCTCTACACCAATTTCGGGCCGCTCCGAGCCGACTTCGCCGTTCCGGTCGGCCGCCGCCGCGGCGAGTCCAAGTTCGCCATGTACATCTCCATCGGGCAGGCCTTCTGATGGCGAGCGCGCCGGACGAGCCGGGCGAGGAGGTGACGGAAGTCCACGCCGTTCCCCGCGGGCGTCTCCGCGCCCGAGCGATCGCCAAGTGGACGGGGATCGTCCTCGCCGGCCTGATCGTCCTACTGCTGCTTTTCTGGGTCTGGCTGAACAGCGAGTTCGGCCACCGCTTCGTCGTCAAGCAGATCAACCAGATGGAGATGGCGTCCGGCCTCGACATCGACGTCGGAAGCATCGAGGGCTCGCTGTTCGGCGAGCTGACGCTCAAGAACCTCACGCTGGCCGATCCCAAGGGCCGCTTCTTCGCCGCGTCCGAGGCGAAGATGGACTGGCGGCCGCTCGCTTATTTCAGCAATCATATCGACATCCGAAGCCTGGAAATCCCCAGGGCGCGGCTGTGGCGGCTTCCCGAGCTTCGGCCCGGCGACCCCAACGCGCCGATGCTCCCCGACATCAACGCCGACATCGGCCGCCTGAGCGTCGGGCGGATCTATGTCGACCCGGCGGTGACCGGCTACCGCCACCTCCTCAACCTCGACGGAACCGCGAAGATCGCCAGCGGCCGAGCCCAAATCGGGCTTCGGGTCAACGCTCTCGCCGGTCCCGGGCTTCCGGGCGGCGACCGGATGGTGCTCCGCCTCGACGCGGTTCCGGACCGGAACCGGTTCGACATGGGGCTCGCCGTCGACGCTCCGGCCAACGGCTTCGTCGCAAGCCTCTCCGGCCTTACCCAGCCGCTCTCGGCGCGCCTCAACGGCAAGGGGAGCTGGAGGCACTGGGACGGCCGGGCCCTCGCCCGGCTCGGCGGCAAATCCTTCCTCGATCTCGGGGTGAACGGGCGCAACGGCACTTTCACCGTCACCGGCCCGATCGCTCCGGGCCTGCTCCTCGCCGCCGGCCCGGCCCGGCGCCTGGTCGAGCCGATGGTCCAGGTGAACCTCGTCACCACCCTCAACCAGCGCCGGGCCGACACGAAGCTGCGGCTAAGCTCGCCCGCCATGTCGATGGCGCTCGACGGCCTGATCGACCTCGGCAAGAGCCAGTTCACGGACGTCAAGGTCGCCGCCCGGCTTGCGCAGCCCGGCGCGATCATGCCCAATCTGACGGCGCGCAACCTGCAGATCGCGGCCGTCCTCAACGGGCCGTTCAAGACTCCCTTCGTCGCCTACGACCTGCGCGCCGCCGCGCTCGGCTTCAACGGAACCACGGTGGAAGGGCTTCGCGCCCGCGGCCGCGCCAAGATCGACGCCGACCGATTCACCGTTCCGATCTCGGCCCGCGCCACCCGCATCACCGGACTCAACCCCTCGCTCGGCGGGCTGCTCACCAACGTCGGAGTCGACGGGACTCTCAACATCAGCGGAACGACGATCCTCTCCGACGATCTCAAGATACGCTCCGACCGAATGAACGCGACGACGGTGGTCGTCGCCGACCTCGCCCGAGGCACCTACCGCGCCGGGATCCAGGGGATCGTGAACGGCTACCAGCTCGACGGCGTCGGACTGCTCGACATCAACACCCACATGGACGTCGTCGCGACCGCCAAGGGCTTCGGGATCAAGGGCCGGGTGGCGGTGAAGACCCGGCGGATCGACAATGCTTCGGCCGCCGGCTTCCTCCAGGGCAATGCGACCGCCGCGGCGAACGTGGTGATGGATCCCTCGGGAATAATCCGACTCGACAGCATCCGGTTGAGCTCGCCGGGCTTAAGGATCACCTCGGGCACCGGCACCTACTGGCCCGACGGGCGGATCAGCTTCCGGCTCGCCGGAGTCTCGAAGGCCTACGGGCCGCTCGCCGTGGTCCTCACCGGCACCGCCACCCGCCCGCAGGTCCAGCTCAAGGCCGCCCGACCGGGCTTCGGGATCGGGCTTCGGGACATCAGCGCCACCGTCCGCTCGACCCCCGCCGGCTATGTCATCTCGGCGACCGGGCAGTCCGACTATGGGCCGTTCGCGGCCGACGTGACGATCCTCGCCGGACGCGGACCGATGGCGATCGACATCCGCCGGCTGACCTTCGCCGGAATGACCTTCGCGGGCCGGGTGGTGCAGACCCGGGCGGGGCCGTTCGCCGGCACCCTGACCATGACGGGACAGGGGCTGAACGGAGTCATCCACCTCGCCGCCGCCGGCCGCTACCAGCAGGTCCAGGTCAGCGCCCGTGCGAATAGCGCGACGATCCCGGGCCCGATGCCGATCCTCATACAGCGCGGAATCGTCGAGGCGACGGCGATCCTCTATCCCGGCGCTCCGCAGGTCGTCGGCGACGTCCAGCTCGCCGGGGTTCGGGCAAGCAACTTCTTCATCGCCCAGGCGCGGGCCCGCGCAAACTACCAGAACGGGCGCGGCACCGCCCAGGTCTTCGCCGAAGGATCGAGCGGAGTGCCCTTCCGGGTCGGGATCAACGCGGCGATGGAGCCGAACCACATTCGCGCCGCCGCCCAGGGAATCGTCAACCGGATCCCGTTCCGCCTCTCGAGGCCGGCCGACCTGCGCAAGACGGCGGCGGGCTGGCAGCTCGCTCCGACCCAGCTCGTCCTGCCGCAGGGCGGAGTGCTCCTCGCCGGGCGCTTCGGCAACGGCATGGAAGTACAGTCGAGGCTGCAGAATCTCGATCTTTCGATCCTCAACGTCTTCTCGCCCGGCCTCGGCCTCTCGGGAAGCGCCAACGGAAGCCTCGATTTCGCCCAGCCGAGCGGCGCCGCCTTCCCCCGCGCCGAGGCGCGGCTCACCGTCGCCGGCTTCAGCCGAACCGGGGTGGCGGTGCGCTCGCCGCCGGTCGACCTCGCCTTGCTCGGAACGCTCGGCGACGAAGGCGGCGCTCTCAACGCCGTGATCCGCCGGCAGGGGGCGCTGATCGGACGGGCGCAGTTCCGCCTCCAGCCGATCGGCGGCGGAAGCTGGACGACCCGGCTGTCCAACGGCGCTCTGGCCGGCGGAATTCGCTATAACGGCCCGGCCGACGTCCTTTGGTCGTTCAGCGGAATCGCCGACCAGCACCTCTCGGGCCCGATCGGAGTCGCGGCGGACGTTTCGGGCCGGCTCGGAAATCCGCAGCTGACCGGCGTCATCCGCGCCAACAACCTGACCTACACCAACGAGACCTACGGGACTCGGATCTCCAACCTCGCCTTGCAGGGCCGCTTCACCCGCTCGACCCTGGAGGTTACCCAGCTGACCGGCCGGGCCGGCCGGGGCACGATCAGCGGCCGGGGGACGGTCGGCTTCGCGGCCAATGCCGGCTTCCCGATCGACCTTCACCTGACCCTTCAGGACGCCCAGCTCGCGCGAAGCGACAACATCGCCGCGACGCTCACCGGCGAGCTCGCCATCACCAACAGCCGGGCCAACGGCGCGCTCATCACCGGCGATCTCCAGCTTCCCAACGTCCGCTACCAGATCATCCGCCAGGGCGCGGCGCAGGTGATCGAGCTGGCCGGAGTGCGCCGCAAGGGCGAGCCTCTGCCCGATCCGGCGGCGATCCAGGCGGCCCAGGCGGGCGGGACCCCGAGCGTCTGGAAGCTCGACCTCCGCCTGCGCGCGCAGAACCAGGTGTTCGTCGCCGGAATGGGCCTCGAGTCGGAATGGTCGATCGACCTGCGCGTGCGCGGAACCACCGCGACTCCGGAGCTGGTCGGCGAGGCGAACCTCATCCGCGGCACCTACAGCTTCAGCGGCCAGCGTTTCGACGTCACCCGCGGCCACGTCCAGTTCACCGGCGACCGGCCGATCAACCCGCGCATCGACCTCGTCGCCACCGCCGACATCAAGGATGTCGACGTCTCGATCAACATCGCCGGAAGCGCCACCAACCCGCAGATCACCTTCACGTCCTCGCCGGCCTTGCCGCAGGACGAGATCATGGCGAGGATCCTGTTCGGCGGCTCGGTGAGCGAGATCTCGGCCCTGCAGGCGGTCCAGCTCGCCTCGTCGCTCAATTCCCTGCGCGGAAGCGGCGGCGGCCTCAATCCGCTCGGCAAGCTGCGCTCGGCGACCGGCCTTTCGCGCCTCCGGATCCTCGGCGCGGACGAGACGACGGGCCGCGGCACCGCGCTCGCCGCCGGCTTCTACATCGGCAAGAACATCTACATGGAAATCATCACCGACGCCCGCGGCTACACCGCGACGCAGATCGAGGTCGCCCTCTCGAAGGCGCTCTCCGCCCTGTCGTCGTTCAGCCCGTCCGGCGGCGGAAACAACGTCAGCCTGCGCTATCGAAAGCAATATTGAGCGGTGGACTGGCACCGGCTGAAGGTTTGGGTCGAGACGACGAGCGGCCTCAACATGGACGCGCTCCACGTTCATGGCGGCCTCCTCCTGCTGTTGGGGTCGGCGCTCGTTCTTCGCCGGCCGCTGCGCAGCCCCTGGCCGTGGCTCGTCGTCCTGACCGCCGAGCTCGCGAACGAATATTACGACTATAGCTACGAGGTCTGGCCGACCCGCGACGCCCAGTTCCTCGAGGGCGTCAAGGACGTCTGGAACACGATGCTGGTGCCGACCGCCCTGCTCGTCGTCGCGCGCTTCTTCCCGGCCCTGCTCGTCGGCCGCCCGGCCGAGGCCTTACCCGTTGATGCGGGTGAGCCGGGCGGCGAGGCGGGTTAGGCCGGGAAAGGCGCCGGTCAGCCGCATCAGGAGCCGCCTTGGGAGCGGGCGTTCCGCCGACCATCGCAGGCCTTCGGCGACGAGCAGCGGAAAGGCCGCGCGCTCGCCGAGCCGGTGCTGGAAGGCCTGGGCCGTGGCGCCCGACGCAAGCATCTCCGCCGCCTGTATGCCGCTTTCCAGCGCGATGGCGATCCCGTCTCCGGCCAGCGAGGCGATCACCGCGCCCTGGTCGCCGATCCGGTACAGGCCGTCCTCGGTGCCCCTCGCCCACCAGCCGTAGGGCACTCCGGAAATGGCGCTCCAGCCGACCGGCTCCCCTTCCGTCAGCCGTTCGCGGAGCGCTGGAAGCTCCTCCGCAAGGGTGTGGATCAGGTTCGGGATCCCGCCGGCGCGCTTGATCCGGCGGCGGGCGACGGAAAGGCAGAGGTTGGCGCAGCCGTCTTCCTGGAGGAGGAGGCCGGCATAGCCGCCGTCGAACAGGTGAAGCTCGATCACCCCGTCGAGCGTCGAGTCGAGGCGGCGCGAGGGCGAGAGCGCGGTTCGAAGCCCGACCGGATCGGCGCTGGTGTCGCGGGGACGGGCGGCGCCGCGAAGCTCGTGCTTTCCGGTGGCGAGGATCAGCGTGTCGGCGCCCATCTCCTCGCCGTCCTCCAGCCTGACGGTCCGGCTGGAAGGGTCGGCCGCCCGGGCGGTTCGCCCGCGAAGCACCTCGGCGCCGCTGTCGCGCGCGGCGGCGAGGAGCCATTCGTCGAGGAAGCGCCGCGACAGGCCGGCCGCCGCCTTGGGAAGCCGGGTTTCCACCTGGCCGCCCTCGGCGATGAGCCGGACGCGGTGGATCGGCCGGGCGCCGGCCGCCGCGGAGTCGAAGCCGAGCTTGCGCAGGGCGGCGAGCGAATCCCAGCCGAGGAACGCGCCGCAGACCGTGTCGTGGGCCTCGAGGGTGCGCTCGATCAGCCGCGGCCGGTGTCCCGCCCGGGCGAGGCCGATGGCGGCGGCGGTTCCCGCCGGTCCCCCGCCGACGATCAGCGCAGGCGTTCGACGCACAGCCGGAAGGGGAAGTAGCGGCGGACTTGGCCGGGCACGCCGGCCTCGGCGAGGATCTGGGTCCACTCGCCGGGCCGGAAGGCGCGGGCGATCGACAGCCGCCCGTCCTCGCGGACGATCCGGTGAACGCCGAGAAGCCGGGCGAGGAGCGGGAAGCCCGCATGGGCGAAGGGATGGCGGTGAAGGTCGTTGACCAGCCAGCCGCGGTCGCTCCGCGCCTCCATGTGGCGAAGGAAGCGGGTGAGCTGCGCATCGCTCATGTGATGGGCGACGAGGCTGCTGACGATGAAGTCGAAGCGGCCGAGGTCCGAATAATCGCCGGCGAGATAGTCGATCGCCATGTCGCGCGGAGTCATCGCCGCCGCGACCGCCGCGCTCTTCGGGTTGAGGTCCACTCCGGTGAGGCGCGCGTCGAGGCCGCGCCGCCGCGCCCAGCGGGCGATCGTCCGGAGCATCCCGCCCTCCCCGAAGCCGACGTCGAGAAGGGTGAAGCTCCTTGCCCCGCGGGTTCCGCGCGCGAGGAAGGACAAGGTCGGCCGGGCGGCGAAGGTCCAGCGGTTGACCCGGCCGAGGCCGGCGAGAACGGCGTCGTAGACCGCCGGATCGAGCTCGGGATCGTCCATCTGCTCCTCGTCGCGGGCGCGGACGGCGAGCGACCTCATGAGGCGCGGCGGAAGCGGAAGCCTTCGGCGGCGAGGCCCGGGCCGAAGGCGAGGGCGACTCCGCGCCGGCGCTCGGGATTGGGCAGCTGCTCGGCGAGGACGAAGGGAAGCGTCGAGGAGGACATGTTGCCGAACCGGGCGAGCACGTCGCGCGATTCGGCGAGCGCTCCCTGCGGCAGGGAAAGGCCGTGCTCAACGGCGTCGAGGACGGAGCGGCCGCCGGCGTGGACGGCCCAGGCGTCGATCTCCTCGGGCTCCGCTCCGCCGAGCACCCGCTCGCGCACCGAATCCTCGCGGAGCGCCTCGCCGATCCGGCCGGGCACCTCGCCCGAAAGATGCATCGCGAAGCCGCTGTCGCCGATGTTCCAGCGGATCAGCGCGCTCGAATCCGGAAGCGTCGCCGCGAACGGGTCGGAGATGGCGAAGCCGGTCGGCTCGGCGGTGACCAGGCTGGCGCTCGCTCCGTCGGCGAACTGGAGCATGGCGAGCAGCGGCTCGATGTCGCGCTCGTCCTGAAGGTGGAGGGTGGAGAGCTCGACGGTGACGACCAGCACTCGCGCCTGGGGTTGCGAGCGGACGATATGGTGGGCGACCCGCAGCGCCGAGACCGCCGCGTAGCAGCCCATGAAGCCGACCAGCGTCCGTTCGACGTCGCCCAGCCCAAGCTCGGCGGCGATGATCTGGTCGATCCCGGGCGCGACGAAGCCGGTGCAGCTCGCCACGACGAGGTGGGTCACGGCGCCGAGCGGCGCTTCCGTCTGGAGCTGGCGGACCGCGGCGAGCGCCAGCCGGGGCGCTTCGCGGGCGTAGATCCGCATCCGCTCGGCCGTTCCGGGCAGCTTGTCGTGGTAGAAGCCGCCGCTCGCGACCGGGGAGCCGCCGTCGGGCGTCGGGGCAAGCACCGACCAGCGGTGCCGGATTCCGGACCGCTCGGCCATTCGGTGGAAAAGCGCGCGCCGGCGCGGATCGGCGAGTCGCGCCTCCGCCCAGGCGATGAACGCCTCGTGCACGTCGTGGCCGGGAACGGCGGTCCCGACGGCATTGATGTGGGCGGTGGTCGTAAGGTGCTCCGAAGGCTTGCGAAACAGAGGGGACTCAACAGCCTGTTAGATGAACGAAGGCTGAGGCAGGTTCCGGGCCGCTCCGCTTTTTTTGCCGCCGCTAGGGCATCGTCTTCAGTTTGACGCCGGCGACATGATCGAAGACGCGATCGATCGGCATGTAGACGCCGACATAGCCGTCGGCTTCCTTGGCGTGCCCGCCGACCATGATCCCGACCGCCGACACCTCGCTCGGCCGGCTGCCGTCGAGGGTGACGAAGGTCGCCGATCCGCTGTCGCCGTAATCGGCGATGTAGTTCGTCGCGGTCGCGCTCGCCCACCGCACGAAAACGGAGCCCGGTCGCCCCCAGTCGTAGTTGAGCGAGGTGGTCTTGGCGCAGGTGATCCCGGTCGTCGCCCCGCTCTTGCAGGCGTACATGCCAACCCACTGGTTGGCGAGGCGAACGAAATTCTTGGTGTTGAGCCAGCCGCTCGAGCCGTAGCCCGCGGTGCCCTGGCTGTTCGAATAGTACATCTGGTAATCCGAGGTCAGCCCGTCGGTCCGGTAGATCGCGTAATCGTAATTTCCCGAATTGTTCACGTAATAAGCGTCCGGGAACGTCACGACGTGATTCGAATAGACGATGGTGTTCGCCGCCGGCACGCAGTGACCGGCGGTCAATATCCCCTGGAGATTGGTTCCGAAGGTCACCGGGAAGGCGGCGGTGCAGGCCAGTGACTTGTCGGATCGGGACAAGGTGTAGCCGGCTTCGGCCCAGTCGCCCGCCACCACGCCCGAAGGCACGGCGGTCGTCGAGGCGATCGGCGGGGGCAGGGCTCCGGGATTGACGTCGACCAGCGGCTTGAGATCGGGCGGGAGCGCCGTCGTGGCAGCCGCGGCGGCGGCCTCGTCGGCCGCGTCGACGATGAACCGGTCGCGATCCGGGTCGTAGCCGACGGCGACCTTGCCCTTGAGGGCGGCGAGCGCGCCTTGGATCTTTCCGATCGAGCCCGCCTGCGACGACCTGGATCGGCCGTTGCCCTTGATGATCACCGACCCGCGCAGGCCGGCCGGGACCATCTGGATGATCGCCGGCTCGGCCACCGACCGGTCGAAGCTAAGCACGATCTGGTACGGCTTGTGCCGGACGAACAGCTCGACGAAGCCCGGCTGCTCGGTGATCCCGCTGGTCCGCAGGAAGTCGGCGATCGCGGCCTGCTGGTCCAGCCTGCGCCGCGCCTCGCTTACCGAGACACCGTCTTCCCGGGCGAGCTGGGCCGCGGGGTCGCCGCCGCTCTTCGCCGCCGAGGCGTCGGGGGGCGGCGGATTCGGACCGGCGAAGGCGGCCGGCGCCGAGCCCATCAGGAGAAGGAATAGAGCGAGGTCTCGCGAACCGGCGCGCATGGTATCTCCTAAGGTAGCAGGCTTCCGATGATGATGGTCTTGCCGGGGCAGGATCGGCCGGCGGGGCCGAGATCATAGGGCGAGACCCCGCCCCCGAAGCGAACCCGCGTTCCGAAGCGGGCGGATACCCCCTCCACCACGACGCCGTCGACGGCGCCGTTCTCGCCGGTCGAGAAGGTCGAACCCGGCGGCACGACGGCCACCAGCCACTCCGTCGAGCCGTCGCGTCTGAGCGCGAGGCAGTCGTTGCTGATCCCGAACGTCCCCGAATCGATGGCCGCGGGCGCCGGAAAGCCGGACTTGAAGGTCATCAGGCGGTACCGGGCAGTCGTGGGCGCCGTGTCGTTGCTCATATTGGCCGGCGCCGGGCGGCCTTCGGAGCAGGCCGACAGTCCCATGAGCAGGACGAAAGAAAAGTGCTTGATGGCATGGGCCGGGGACAGCAATCGGCTGCTCCTGTTCGAAACAAACTCGTCACAAAAAACCTCGTGGACACAACAAGGTTCCGGCTATCCCCACTCGTTCGACAAGAGGCTGGACGGTGCAGCCACGAAGTCTATCCGACCAACTCATCTAATCGTCATGGATATTCCGCGAACCAAACGGGCGGTGGCAAGTCCCCGTCCGCCATGTGCACGTCGCCACGCGAGCCCGATTCGCCCATCACCAGCTATAGCAAAGACGCCAAGCCTTCGATTGATCGCCGCCTTTCGAGGGGCTACCTCTTTCCGGCGAGCCCGATGAGGGTAACGGCGACTGGCCGAGGAGAGGAGCGCCCGAATTGGTCGACGCAATTGCCCGAACCCGTTCTCCCAAATCACCGGTCGACAAGGATCGGCTGGTCTCGCGCCTTCGCGATTCGTTGACGGTCATCGCCAAGGTGGCGCTGCTTTATTCCAGCGACGGCGGAACGGAGCAGGAGATACTCGACGTCGACGACTATATTCAGACTCTCCTGATCGGCGAGTCATTGGTCGCCAATCGCGGCTTCAACCATCGCGATCTCGTCCGCCGATACCGCACCAAACCCGGCCACCTCATCGGCGGCCGCGAGGTCGCTCCCTCCGGCATCTCGGTGCGTTACAAGGGGCAGGTCAAGAAGCTCATCGACAGCGGCGATCTCGACTTCGCCGCGACCGACGGAATCACCAGCGGATCGGCGATGAAGGTCGCCTGCATCGCCGCCTTCTTTGGAGAGGACCTGGACGCGCTCGTCGACAATACCGACAGGATCACGCGGATCACCCATGCGAGTGCGGATTCGAGACTGGCGGCGCAATTGACCGTGCTGCGCTATCACCAGATCTTCTTCGAGCGGGAGAATTCGATCGAATGGCTTCGAAACGCGCTGGTCGACGCGATCCAGCGCCTGCGGATCGCCGGAAGCGATTTCTTCCTCGAGAATTTCGACTCGGGCGCGGCCCTGGTCGAAACGCATCCCGACTCGCTTCGCCTGCTCGCCGCGCTCAACGAAGGCGTCGGGCTTTCCCACGTCGCGACCAGCGTTCCGATCTCCGCCTGCTTATGGTCGTTCCGCCCGATCGACCTCCGAGCGGTGCTGACCGGCTGGAGCCTGTTCGACCACCGGGTCGTCCACACCGCCGAGCGCGAGATCGCCCACAGCGACTGGAATTACCGGCCGCACCGCCAGCACTTTCTCGATCTGGGCTATACCGTCGACGATTCGAGGATGCTGGGCCCGGACGCACGCTGCCACTTCGACCTCGACACCCTGTTCTCCATCGCCTTCTCGATGGAGGCGGCGCAGCGCGGACTTCAGGGCAGCGTCGAAGAGGGCGAGCTCGACGAGCTTACCGACAATCTGGACGTGCTGGCCCTCAACCTCGTGGAGCTCGGCCGGCCTTAACGCGGCGGCGGCTCATTCCGCCGCGCGCGCCACCCCAAGCGGCCGGGACGGCTGTCCGGACGAGGCGTCGGAGGCCGCCGGCTCGCCGAGCGCCTCTTCGACGAAGTCGCGCAGGACCCGGCTGGGCGGAACGCCCCGCTCGAACAACATGCTGTTGACCAGACATCCCACCGCGCCGAGCCGCCGGGCGGTGAGATAGTCCTCGACCGACCCGATCCCGCCGTCCAGGACGACCGGGACGCCGAGGTCGCAGCACCGCTCGAACGCATCCTCGTCGGCTATTCCGGATCCGCTTCCGATCGGCCCGCCCATCACCCGAAGAAGCGGACAGCCCGCGTCGACCAGCTCTTTCGCGACCGCCGGATCGTTGGACAGGAGCGGCATGATCCGAAGATCGGGCCGCCGCTCGCGAAGGGTTCGAACCGCCTCGATCAGCGCGGAGTCGTTCGACGTCGAGAGGCTATCGGAAAGCACTTCCAGCTTGATCGTCGGGATACCGGTCATCTCCACCGCGAACAGCGTCTTCTCCACCGCAGCATCGGCCGATGTCTGATGGTTGATGTTCGCCATCATGATATAGCGCGACAGATCGTGCGCGGCGGCCAGCGCGGCGTAGGTGACGCTGCCGAAACCAATCCGAAGGTCTTCAGGCCGCTTACGGGAATCGAGTTCGTGGGTATTCACGGGCACTACGTTCGTGCCCGAAGCCTCGAGCATCGCGAGAACCTCGCCAAGGTCGACCCTGTGCATGTAATTGCCGAAGCAATGCCAGATTGCTGACATGTGAAGGCCGTCACAGTCGAAGTAGATCACGGAACTCTCCTTGGCCACCAGTCTATTAGCTATCATGGAGCTTACGACCAGACAAGCGAACCGGCTACGCCGGGAATGGCAACTTATTTAAGCCACCGCTTCAAAATCCTGTGCGCGAATGCATCGAAAAGACTCCGGCGGCGACGAGCGCCCGGGCCGCGATCAAGCCGATCCGGCGGGTCCAGGCCGCGCCGATTCCGGCGCCTCCGCCTCCATTCCCAAATCCGAAAGGACGATCTGCCGGATGTTCCGCGCACCGTCGAAGTCGAGCTCCCGCCGCCGGTCGGAGCGCCGGCCGGCGCGGAGCTCGGCCACGGCGCCTTCGAACATCGCGGGCAGCCGGGTCACGTCGAGGTCGACGTCGACCGCCGCGAAGCCGCGCAGGTGCGCCGCGTGGAGATATTGCTCGTCGCGCTCGCTCTTGCGCGACGGGACGCAGACGATCCGCGCCTGTCCCCGAAGCGATTCGAGCAGCGAATTGTAGCCGCCCGACGAGATCACGATATCCGCGGCGGCATGAAGCGCCGCCATGTCGGACACCTGCCGATGCAGCCGCAGGTTCGATGCGCCGCGGAATCGCTCCGCCAGCCGCTCCGGGTCGAGGTTCGAGCGCGGGCCGATCACGATGTCGAAGGCGATCCGCGGGTTCGTCGCGGCGAGCTCGCAGCTCGCGGCGATCAGGGCTTCTCCATGCTGACCGCCGCCCGCCGACGCGACCGTCCACAGATCGCCTTCGCCAAGCCCGCGCTCGGTGCGCCGGCGAGCGACTTCGCCCGGGACCTCCGGCTCGACGACATAGCCCACCGTCCGGAACTTGTCCGCGACCGCGCCCAGCGCGGGATAGCGGTCCCGCACCTCGAAGACGCGCGGATCCATCGCCACGAGGACCCGGTCGTATCGCTCCCTGATCGCCGCGAGCGCCTTTCCGGCGAGAAGCAGCTCGGGCAGGTTCTCGGTTTCGTTCTGGAGCGCCCGGGTGACCAGATACTTGCGGCACCTCGAATGCTCGATGATCGGCTCCAGCTCGCCGCGCATGCCCAGCGGCAGGTGGTCGACGAACAGGACGTCGGGCCGGAACGCGTCGACGATGCCCCGCATCAGATCGCGCCGGAGGGCGAGCGCCGCTTCGGGCCCGTCGGTCAGGAACGGCGCGCGTCCCCAATAGGCGGCCTTCTCGGCGAGCAGGCTATCCCAGGCGGGGACATGGACATATTCGCATTCCGCGGGGACGAACCAGTTCGCGGCGGCGCGGTGGCCGGTGACGATCAGGCAGGCGAACGGCCCCTGCAGAGCGCGCGCGATGCACGACAGGCGGCGCAGGTGGCCAAGCCCGGTGCCGCCGTCGAACACGAAGAAGATCGCCCGCTTCTGACGCGCGGCCGGGCCGGGCGAGGCCGTCCCCGAAGCCCGTTCCGCCGTCACTCGGCCGCCACCTTGCGCCGCGCCCATTCCATGTCCCGTCGCATGACCTTCAGCCGGGCGAGCCGCAGCAGCGTCTCGATCGTCCGCTGGCTGGTATGCCTGGCGGAATGCCGGAACCTCAAGGCGGTGTAGAAGCCGTAGGCATTGGCGGTTTCCCGATCGCAAAGATCGATGTCGATCGCCATGCCGGGGTCCGGCTGGACGAAGGAAGATTGATCGGGCGTGATGATCCGGCCGACTCGAAGCGCTCCGTCGCGGATCGGATTGGCGAGCGGCGAGGTGAACCGGCGCTCGCTTCGCACATGGCCGAAATCGTAGATTTCGAAGCTCTTTCGCTCCCAATCGCCCGCGTCGGTCGATTGGACGTTGAGGAGCTCGAGACTGTTTCCCGCGCTGCTTCGAATCACCTCGACGATCCGCTCGGCCTTGCGCTTCTCGGCCTCGGTCTCGACGGCGAGCGGGCCTTCGACGTTGACGAGCCTCGGCCCCGTTTCGCCGTCCCGAAGCCGGTAGGAGGTCAGATAGTTGGTCGTCGTCAGCCCGAAGAGCCGGAGCAGCATCTCGACGTGGATCATCAGCTTTTCATGGTCGCTGCCGGAGAGGGGCAGAGTCGGAAACGGGCGAGAATGGGCGCGGCGCACATGTATCCCGGCCGGCGACGTTCCGAAGGCTCCGCCGAGGATGTCGAAGCCAAGGTCGATGACGGCGTAGACGGGCACGACGTGATAGCCGGGGCAGGTTCGGGCGAAGAGGGTGTCGATCAGCCAGCCGAAGAAGAAGTCGACCAGCGCGTTGCCGAGATAGTCGAGGCCGCTCGAATGCGGCTGATGGCTCGCCGTCCGGCCGGGCGCGACTCCGATGCCCTTGAGGTCGAGGTACCGGGCCTCGCTCGCTCCGGTCGGCGAATCGATCGGAACGACGGCGGCTCGGCCATATTCGGGGGGACGGTAGCCGATCCGGACGTCCGCCAGATCCGCGTCGATCGGCGAGTTGATCTCGTTGGGCTGAAGCTGCTGGCGCGAGATGAAGGCGCCGTTGCGGATCAGCCAGGCATTGACCGCCTTGATGCACAACTTGCCCGAGTCCGCGCAGGCCTTGCATCCCGGCAACGGATGCCGCCGTCGCGCCTCGTCGCCGAATATATGCGGGAAGTCGTTCAGCAGCGCCCGGTAGTTCGCGCAGGCGACCCGCGCGCCGCGAACCCTGACCAGCTCATCCTGCGTGCACGGACCGCCGCTCAACCGCGCGATATCGTGGATCGGTGGAGCGCCGGAGCACCGGCCAAACGACCGCAGAGGTACGCCGCAGCCTTCCGGAGACTCCATTACGCCGCACGCACCTCATTCAATCTCCTAGAACGCCGGCACGCCACCGGGTCGCGGCGGCATGCCAGCATCCCAGATTTACAGCAGCGTGTTCTGCTGCTCCACACCGCCGGCCACCATGGCGACCTCGGCGGCGGTCATTTCGGTGATGGCCGGAGCCGTCATCTCTTCAGCCGATCCGGCGAGTTCGCGCGAGATACGACCGAAAATCGCGTTCTTCTCATTCGTCATCTGCTTCTCCTCTTCTTCAAACCCGGACCAATCATCTATGTGAATTGGCCCAACTCAACTGGGTAAACAGTTCCCGTTGAGTCGTCAACGACGACAAGGGCGGTTTGGTTTAGGTTGGTGACCGTTAATTTGCTGTAGAACGGGCAGAAATCGAGTTGAGTTGGTGACGAGCGCTTGTTCAGCGGGAGTCGAGTCGGAGTCGAACCGTGATGCCGCTGGACCAGTGCCGCCCGATTGCGGCCGTGCCGCCCTTGCCGCTCTGGACAAGGCCGGCCGACTGCTTCAAGAAGTCCAAGGGTCGTCGTCGGAGAGCGTCCGGTTGACCGCCCTTTCAGTAAAGACTCGGGCTTGCGCTTCGCGCTATTGGTTGGGGCTGTGCTTTGAACGTCGACTCCCCGCTTAGCCTGGCCGGACCGACGACCGGCATCGAACTAAGTCCCACGGCGAAGCTGACGGCGGACTTGCGGCGGCATTCCGACATTCCGTTCGCGGCCGCGATCGCGGAGCTGACCGACGCGGCGGATTTCGCCCGCGGAATGCCCGGCGGCGGGTTGCCCGACGATGTCCGCGCCTGGATGGCGCCGCTGATCGAGGCCCGGTACAAATGCCTGACCCAGGCTATCGAGCGGTCCGGCCACTCCCAGGTCCTGGAACTGGCCGGCGGGTTCGCCTTCCGTGGGCTCGCGATGGTCGAGCGGAGCGCGCTGCTCTACCTCGATACCGATCTTCCCGGCCTTCACGCGCAGCGGCAGGCGATCAGGGCGATGCTCGAGCGGGACGAAGGCCTCGAAGGCTCCGAGCGCTGCCTGTTCGCCGGAGTGGACCTGTTGAACCGGGACGATGTCGACCGGGCCGCCGCGCTGCTGCGCCCGGGCGAACCGGTCGCCATCGTCCAGGAGGGGATCATCCCCTATCTGACCGCCGACGAGAAGCATGTCGCGGCGGGCAACGTCGCGCGCCTGCTTCGGCGGTTCGGCGGAGTCTGGCTGACGCCCGACTTCAAGAGCGGCAACGACGGGATCGAACGGCTCTGGCGATCGGACAATTCGCAGATGGTCGCGCGATATCTCGGCACATCGAGCGGACGAACGACTCCGAGGGACCTGAGTCTGAGCGACGAGGCGAAGGTCCGCGCCTTCCTTGCGAGCCACGGCCTCGTCGGGGAAAAGAGACCGGCCATTCCGGACCTTAGCATCCTGTCCAGCGCGCGAAGCCTCGGCACCGGCGAGGACGTTCTAAGCGCCCTGCAATCGGGGCTCGCCTTGTGGGCGATACGCCGCGCCGACGAAGGCGAACCGGACTGAGGCGACCATGCTCGCCAAAGGGCGGCCGCTAGCGGATCTTCCACTTCACGCCCAGCTGGATGGACGTCGTGTTGTTGACCCGGCGCGTGAAGGTGGAGACCGTCGGCGAGTCGATGAAGGTCTCGATGAAGGCGTTCTGGAGGAACTGCTGCGCCGCCAGAGTGAAGCTTAGATTGGCGTCGATCGTATGTTGCCACACCAGGTTCGCGGCGCGGCTGCCCGATCGGCGGCCCTGCACGAGCAGCGACGGCCCCTCGCCGCGAACGTCCAGCCGCAGCTTGTCCTTCGGCCCCACCGTCCAGTCGAGCGCCGCCTTCGCGCTGTAGGTCACCAGCGAGTCGCGCTGAGTCGCGCCGAACGCGCGGAACGACGTCTCCGCCCGATGGACGTTTCCCGACAGGTCGATCTTGAGGCCGGGCGCCACTTTCCCGGACAGGCCGAGCTCCCCGCCATATTCCTGGCTTAGCCCCGCGTTGATCTTCGAGGTCAGGATGACGTTGTCGTCTATCGCCTGATAGACGTTGGCGATGGCGTCCTCGGTGCCGCGATAATAAAGCGTGGCGACGGCCTCCAGGCCGTTGATCGTCCGGTTGTAGACAAGCTCGCCTCGAAGCGCCTTCTGCGGCTGCAGTCGCGGGTTGCCGACATAGCGGTCCTGAACGTCGACGACGACGAGGGTGGGATTGAGGTCCTGCGCCTCGGGAAGCTGGAGCAATCTCGACAGGCTTAGGGATAGCTTCCCCTTCGACCAGCGGCGTTCCGCCGACAGGCTGGCGTCGAGCCCGCTGAAACGGCGCCTCAGGAACGGCGGATTGCCTCCGTCGCTAAGGTCGAACGTGCTGCCGCGCCACTTCACCCCGCTCTGGAGGGTCCAATCGGTGCGCCGCAGGGTCGCCTCGAAATAGCCTTCGATCCTCTCCCGGGCGACCCGGAAATCGTCCGGAATGCCGACGAACCGCGAGGGAAAGGGCGCGTTGAGCGGCAGGTCCGAACCGCCGTTTCGGAAGCGCTCGTCGGCGGTTTCCCAGGCGATCCCGGTCTTGACCGACAGCGGCTTGGCGAGGCTTCCCTGGAAGTCCGCGGTGGTCCTGTAGAAATCGGAATCCTGATAGTCGCCGACATAGGTGAGGCTCACCGGCGCTCCGGCGCCGTCCGGGGTGAGGCTGTAGGTGCGGTCGGAGCGGCCCTTGCCGCTGCCGTGGACCGCTTCGACGCTTAGCTGCCCGTCGGCTCCGATTCCGCGCCGGGTCAGCGACAGGCTTGCATCGAAATCGTCCTTGGCGAGGCGGGAATCGCGCACTCGGACGTAGCGGTCCAGGACCGTACCCGCCGAGTCGAAATCCGTCGTCCGGAAGTCGACGATGTTGCTCGCCGTGAACTTCGTATAGCCGAAGGCGCCTTCGACCGCCGTCTTGTCCGAAACATCGTAGCGAAGCTTCGTCTCGACGGTGCCGGAGCGGCTGCGCGTCGGCGTATAATCGGCGAGTATCTCGCTGAGCGCGACGTCGCCGGGCGCGACCGGGTCGTAGCGGCGGGTGGTGAAGGCTCCGTCGAGGCGAAGCGCCTCGCGGTAGGTGGCGTCGAGATCGAGCTTCGCATGTTCCCAGCCATAGGCGCTGTCGAGCGAGATCCGGCCGCGGCGGCGTTGATCGATATCGCCGGCGAGCGACGCGTGGGGCCCCAACGCGGCATCATGCTTGAGCTTCAGGTTGATCACCGAGGCGCCCTGGGAATTCACCCCCGCCGAGGGATTGGTGATCACCTCGACGCTCTTGATGCTGCTTCCCGGCATCGTCTGCAAGGTGGTTCCGCGACTCTCCTTGTCGGTGGCCGCGGACGGCCGTCCGTCGATCAGCACCTCGACGTCGGTCCGGCCGCGCAAGCTGACCTCGCCGTCGCTGGTCACCGAAACCGACGGAAGCGTGTTCAGCAGATCGGCGGCGCTTCCGGTCGTGCCCTGGAGATTGTTGGTGACGTCATATTCGGCGGCTCCCGGCCGGTGCTGCGCGAGGGGCTTCTTGCCGGTGACGATGATCTGGGAGCCGCCGGAGGGGCCCCGCGGCGCGGCCTTGGGAGGCGCCTGCGCGGTGCCCCGGGCGTCGGCGGGGGCGGGGGTGGGGGCGGCCTTGTTCGCGGGAGCGGGCGGCGTCGGACCGTCGTTGGGGGCCGGCTGCGCGGCCGCCGCGCCGAACCCGAAGGCGGGAAGCATCGCGACGCCCGCCAGAATCGCCGCCCGCCGGGTCGCCGACCGCCCGAAGGAAGGGAGCCGGCCGCCTCCTCCGGCGCCGATGCGCGACGCGAACTTCGTAAACGTCAACCCAATCTCGCCTTTTTCCATCCAATACGAACGGCATTTCGGCCGTCGTCCACCACAGACGGATAGAACGCCCGACCCTGCCCAATAGCGCAAAACATTGCAATCGGTGGGAACTGCTCCAAAGCTTCGTTGCTTCGGGAAGGCGGCTTGCCCGGGTCCACGCCGACATTGGCTCCCGGCGGGTCGGATCGGGCGCAATAGGCGCGCTTTGGTTTCCGGCATGAAACGGAATAATCGGGCGAAGCCATCGCCCTTCATCCATCCCCAAGTGGCCGCCGCCGCTCCCCGCGGGCTCGAGTAACGCCGTCGAATCGAGCGTGGCCCGCCTGGACGCGAGAAGCGCTTATGCTATGCCGCCGGTCGATGAAGTGGAGGGCAGCCGTGCCGAAAGGCGTCCGGGCGGGTCGCGGGACGCATGGACCCACGGCGCGGGTTCGACTCACGCCTTGCGCCCGGAGGCTTCGTTTCTCGTTTTTGTCGGGAATGACTGGCAATTGGTCGTGGCGCGGGCGGATCGTGCTTGCAGGTGAAGTCTGGTAGAGGCAGCGGGCATGTCGGACCTGGATATCTTCGAATGGCTCGCCTGGGACAGGTTCCTGGCGGTGATCGCCACGCGCGATCCCAATCGGATCACAGTCACCCCGGGATCCGTGCTTGGACTTCCGGAAGACGACGGCCCGCCCGCCCTGCTCCATGTCAATCTCAGCCGCCCGGAAATTGCCTTCCCCAACTATGCCGAGTGGATCGCCCGCTACGAAGAGCTTGGGAGGCCGGTGATCAACGGCTATTGCGCGAGCATCGACAAATGGTCGATCCAGGAGGCCTGCGAGGCCGCCGGGCTGCCCCATGTGCGGATCGCTCGGGAGGGCGATCCCGGCGAGCTGGTGATCGCGAAGACCCGCGCCAATTATGGCGGCCTCGCGGAAGCGAAGCTCGATCCGAAGCTGGCCGGCGGGCTGGCTCCGCCCCCCTGGCCCTATCCCCAGCGCGTTCAGCTTTTCCGGCGCGACGCGGTCCCCGCCGCGATGTGGGACGACCCGCGGATGACGGTTGAGCGGTATGTCCGCAACTCGAAAGGCCGGTTTCGCCGCGCCTATGTCGTCGGCGATTACGTCGCCGTCGCCACCTCCTATTCCGACGATGTCCTTAAGACCATGGAGCAGCGCGACGGAGTCGACCTCGTCTCCGTCAAGTCGGCCAAAGACCTTCCTTATGATCCGCGCGACCCGATCTCGGTCACCTACAGGCTCGCCCGGGCGATGCGGGTGGATTTCGCCGCGCTCGACCTCGCCCTCGACGAGGACGGCGTGAATCATCCGATCGACGTCAACACGACTCCCTCGTGGGGACGGGATCACAACCCGCGGCTGATCCAGGAACTGACCGAGGCGATGGCCGTCCTGATCGACCGGGGCTCGCTTCACGCGCGCCGCTGACGATCGATGTGCGGCCTGTTCGTCTATCTGGACCCGTCGGGGGCGCCGCCGCCCTTCGAGACCGGCGCCGTCCTCGCGGCGCTCCGGCATCGCGGCCCGGATGGCCGTGGCTTCCTCCATCTTCCCGGCTGCAGCCTCGTCCATACCCGCCTCGCGATCCTCGATCCGGAGCACGGGCAGCAGCCCATGACCCATGCTCCGACCGGACTCGCTCTCTCCTATAACGGCGAAGTCTATAATGCCGCCGAGCTTCGGTCGGCGCTCGAGCCGCTCGGCCATGTCTTCCGGACCGGGACCGACACCGAGGTTGTGCTCGCCGCCTTCGCGCAATACGGCCCCGCCAGCCTTGCGATGCTGGAGGGGATGTTCGCCTTCGCGCTATGGGATCCGCGCGATCGGCGGCTCTACGTCGCGCGCGACCGAATGGGCGAAAAGCCGCTGTTCTTCGCACGGCTGCCCCGCGGCAAGGTCATGGTGGCGTCCGAGCTCAAGGCGCTTCGCGCCGCCGGCCTCCAGGTCTCGCCGGACCCCGGATCGCTCGACCATTATCTTCGATGGAAGCATGTCCCGGCCGATCGATCCATCTATGCGGAGGTCGAGGTCGTCCCGCCCGCGCATATCCTGACCTTCGATGCCGGGTCGGTCGAGAAGGAGAGATATTGGGACCTGCCGCCAGCGCCTCGAACGCCGCCCCACCTCGAGCCCGAGCCGGAGGGCCAGCGTGAGCGGGTGCTGGAAGAGCTTGGCGAACGCCTCGCCGTCTCGGTCCGCAATCGCCTGCTGAGCGACCGGCCGGTCGGCATCTTCCTCTCGGGCGGAGTCGATTCGACCCTGATCGCGGCCCTGGCGTCGCGGGCCGCCGACCGCCGCCTCGCCGGCTACACCGCCTCCTATGAAGGCGATCTGGACGAGGCGCCTCGGGCCGAAAGGGCGGCGCGTCGTCTCGGTCTCGACCATGTCGGCGTGCCTGTCGACGGGCCCGCGCCGGACGAAATGGCGGCGATCTGCGCCTATCTCGACCAGCCGCATGCCGACAGCGCGAACTTCGCCCAATCCATCTTGAGCAGGCGAGTCGCGCGGGATGCCGCCGTCGTCCTCTCCGGCGATGGAGCGGACGAGCTGTTCTGGGGCTATGAATGGTATTCGGCCCCCCGCTCCTTGCGGCATCGGCTCGAGCGGATGACGATCCTGCCCGCCGACGCGCGACGGGCCCTGCTTCCGGACCTGGCGGCGGATCGCGGGATCGAGCCCGAACCTTCGGGCGATCCGGCCGACGCGATCAACCGGTTCGATCTTACCCACTATCTGGCCGGCCAGCTCCTGCCCAAGGCGGACATGCTCGGGATGATGCACGGTCTCGAGGTCCGGGCGCCGTTTCTCGATCATCGCCTCGTCGCCTTCGCCCGCGGGCTTCCGGCGCGATCGAAGGCCGGGCCGCCGCCCAAGCCCCTGCTCCGCGAGCTGACGGCGCGCCTGTGCCCGGACCTCGTTCCCGACGAGCGCAAGCAGGGCTTCGGAGCGCCGCTTCAGGCATGGCTGGACCGGCCGGCGTTCCGGTCCTTCGTCCGCGACACGCTCTCGCCGGGGGCGCGGATCCGCGGCCTGCTGGATCCCGCCGCCTTCGATTCCCAGGTCGCCGCGGCCTTTGCCGAGCCGGGCCGGGCAAGCGCCTATCGCCTCTGGCTGTTCCTGTGCCTCGAGCTCTGGGCCGAGGCGGCCGCTTCCTGATGAGGATCCTGTTTTATCTCCCCCTGGCGAGGCGATGGATGCTCGAGAACGTCGTCGAGCCGATGATCGCGAAGCTGGCTCCGCTCGCCGAGGTCCATGTCATGATTCCGGACGCGTGGATGGAGAGAGCCTCGGGCGCCTGGCGACGGGACGTCACCTGGCATCCTTTCGAGGTCGATCTCGGCGACCGCGATCCGCTCGGAACAAGCGGACCCGCGCCTCGGATCCTGGAGGCCGCGGCCGCGATCGCGCCCGATCATTGTCTCTGCCGAAGCGCCGATCCCTCGCTTCCGGACCATCTTCCCGGGCAGGTGCGCTATATCATGGAGGCGAGCGCGCCGCCCTTCCGGCTCGGTACGCACTGGGTTTCGCTCCAGCCCCAGATTTTCGACCATGGCCTGGTTCCCGATCTCCCGCCGGAAACGCGATCCGCTCTGATCGCCCTCATCGCCCCGGTCTGGCGCGACGTCGAGCGGGCCCATCCGCGCGATCCGTCTTGGCGGCGGCGCAATGGCCTGCCGGAGGACCGGAGGATCGTCGCGCTTCCGCTCGACTACGAGCATCGCGACAATCTCTTCGGAATACACCGCGCCGTCCGCCCCAACGCCGCCCTGGCCGCCGGCCTTGCCGACCGGATGGGCGAGCGGCTGTTCCTCGCCGTCACCGACCATCCGCTCAACATCCAGTTCGTCGACCGAAGCGCGCTCGTCGCGGCGCTCGAGGCGCGGCCCGGCGAGGCGCGGCTCCTGCCCCCGCCCGTGGAAGGCGGCGACGTCACCAATGCGCTCGTTCAACATTCCGACGCGATGATCGTCGGCGACTCCAAATGCTTCGCCGCCGCCGCTTTCCACGGCAAGCCGCTGCTTCGCCAGTCCAGGTTCGCCACCGGATCCTGGCTTCGCGCCTATGGCGACCTCGATCGGTTCGCGGCCGATCTCGCGGCGGGAGAGGCGGTCGCTCCGGAGCGCGAGGATGCGATGGTCTGGTTCGCTTATTATCTGGCGGCGCAGGCATTCCCCCCGCGCGATTCCGAGGTGACCGGAGCCGAGATCCTGGAGCGGATCGCCGGCGGCTTCGGTCCGGGACGATGGACCGAAGCGTTCGCGCGCGTGACTCGTCTGAAGCGCGAAGAACGGGGCCTGCCCCCGGCGGCGAAGGAGCGATCATCATGAGCGAAGACGGTTCTCGCCCGGCTTTCCCGCCGCCGGGGATCCTGGACGGTCCCTCCGTGGCGCTCGTGCCGCTCGAGGAGGCGCACCGCGAGCCTCTGCGCCGGGCCGCCCGGCTGGATGAGCGTATCTGGACCTATTTCCCGCTCACCTTCAACGGCGCCGGCGACGATTTCGACCCGTGGTTCGATCGCGCGCGGTTGCTCCAGGGCGCGGGCGAGCATTACCCGTTCGCGGTCCTCCGGCGAAGCGACGGCGCGATCCTCGGCACCACCCGCTTCTACGACATGGCGCCGATCCACCGCCGGCTCGCCATCGGATCGACCTGGTACGTGCCCGAGGCGCGCGGAAGCCTGGTCAACGCGGAGGTGCGCTGGCTAAGCCTCTCGCACGCTTTCGAGACCTGGCGGGTCAATCGGGTCGAGCTGATCACCGATCCCCGCAACCTCGCCTCCCTGGCGGCGATGAAGCTGCTCGGCGCGGTTCGGGAAGGGCTGATCCGCCGCCACCTCATCTACAAGGACGGCCGGGTGCGCGATTCCGTCCTGTTCAGCATCCTGCGGGAGGAATGGCCGGCGGTGCGCGGCCGGCTGATCGCGACGGCGGGGCCGGCGCTCGCCGCTCACGCCGCGGCATCGTCGCCGGCGTCGGACGTCACCTCCAGATAGGCCGGAAGCCTGGGCAGCCGCTCCAGGTCATGTTCCAGGAGCAGGCCGTCCTCCTCCTCGCCGATCTGCCGGAAGCCGGCGAAGCGGAAGACGACGAGCACCGGCTTGTTCCGCTCCGTCGGCACGTAGCTGGCCCGAAGCCGGACTCCGCGCGCGTGGGCGCGCTGCAGCAGATGGACGAGGAACGCCGTGCCCACTCCCCGCGAGACGACCCGGCACGACATGATCAGCAGCCGGACGGTCCAATGGTCGGGCGCCAGATCGACCAGCGCGAGGCCGATCGTGCCGCTGCTTCCGTACCGGTCGTCGAGCTGCGCCACGAGGACGAGGTGGTCGGGCGAATCGATCAGCGCCGCCAGCGCCTCGTGCGAATAGGTCCGGCCGGTCGTGTTGAGCTGATTGGTTCGAAGGGTGAGCTCTTCCGCCCGGTCGAGATCGTCGCGGGATGCGCGGCGGATGCGCATCCGCATCTCCAGCGTCGCGAGAAAGGCGTCGCGAGGCCCCTCGAACCGGTCCTCGGCCTCGGTGCGCTCGATATCCGCCTGGTACATCGATCGGCGGCGGCGCGATTCGGCGGTCCGGAACCGGGGCATGAGCCGCGGTTCGTCGAGCAGGACCGGAAGCCGCGCGGCTTCGAACAGGTGAACCTGGGGAAGGAAATAGGCGATCTCGTCCCGTTCCGCCGGCTGATCGTCGATGAACGCCACCGCGTCGAGCCCCAGGCCGAGCCGCTCGGCGATCCTCTCGATCGCGCTGGCCTTGCTCCACCAGCCGATCTGCGGGAACAGGAAATAATCGGCGACGCCAAGCGCCTCGACCCGCGCCCAGGCGACGTCGTGATCGTTCTTGCTGGCGATCGATTGGAGTATCCCCCGCTCGTCCAGGGCGCGGACCGCCGCCTCGACCCCCGGCGCGAGCGAATCGGCGCCGCCCTCCAGCAAGGTGCCGTTCCAAAGCGTTTCGTCCAGGTCCCAGACGACGCACTTGATCGGCTTTTCCCGGGCCGAGGCCCGGCCCGGCCCGGCCTCACCTTCCTTCATGGGCTTTTCGGACCGCGTGCGATGCCAGCGCGATCTGGTGCATCTCCTGGGTACCCTCGATGATTTCGGCGACGGTCGAGTCGCGAAGATAGCGGGCGACCGGATAGTCGGCCGAGCAGCCGTTGCCGCCATGGATCCGCACCGCCGAGGCCGCGGCCTTCCGCGCGGCGTAAGCGGCGTGATATTTCGCCAGGGCCGTCTCGGCGGCGGAATGGGGATGGCCCGACCGGCGGAACCGGGCGCTTCGCTCGCAAAGGGCCCGCGCCGTGGTGTCGAGCACCAGCATGTCGGTGAGCTGGCGGCGGATCAGCTGGTGCTCGATCAGCGCGCAGCCTCCCTGCTCCCGAAGCGAGGCATAGGCCGTGGACGCCTCCAGGCACGCCCGAACGATTCCCGTCGCGCCCCAGGCGACCGAGAAGCGGCCGTGATCGAGCACGTTGTTGGCGACGAAGCGGACTCCGGCGCCCTTCGCGCCGACCCGATGGGCTTTGGGCACCCGGACGCGATCGAGCTTCATCCGAGCCAGCATCGATCCGCGCGTTCCGAACGCATCCTCGATCGGCTCGAGCGAGAGCCCCGGCATGTCGCGCTCGACGACGAACGCCGTCGGATCGTCGCCGTCGCGCGCGATCGTCAGGAAGAGGTCGGCGGCCTGGCCATAGGTGATCCACGTCTTGGTGCCGGTCAGGACGAAGCAATCGTCCCTCTCCTCGGCGGCGCAGCGTATGTCGCCGGCGGCGCTTCCCACCTCGGGCTCGGTGAGCGCGAAGGCGATCTTGAGCGCTCCGCTGCACAAGTCGGGCAGCCATCGCGCCTGCTGCTCCGCCCTCGCGAAGCGAACCAGCGCCTGGGAGGCCATGTTGTGGACGGTCATCAGGCTCCGAACCGACGCGCAGGCGCGCCCGATCTCCTCCGTCGCCAGGCCGTAGGACAGGGGGTCGAGCTCGCCGCCGCCCCAGCGGGCGGGGAGCGCGGCCCCGAGCCAGCCCTCCTCGCCCAAGGCGGCGAGGATCGAAGGCGGAGTCCGCTGGCTCCTGTCTATCTCCGCCGCGACGGGCTCGAGCCGATCGGTCGCGAACCGCCGCGCTCGGGCGCGGACCTCGCTCTGCCCATCGGTCAGGTCGAGCTCCATCAGGTCACGCCGCCGCCGCGGTCTTCGCCGACACGAAGGCGTTCAGGGCATCGATCGAGCAGAAGTTGGCGATGTCGAGATCGTCGGGCTCGATCGAAATATCGAATTCCTGCTCGACGAAGCTCACCAGCTGAAGCGCGAACAGGGAATCGACCAGGCCGAGTTCGAAGAAATCGCCGTCGTCGGCAAGCGGGACCGATACGCAACTAGTGATATAGTCCCGGATCCGTTCCAGCGCCGTCATCGCTTCGTGCTCCGTCCATCATATTCAAAGAAACCGGCGCCTGTCTTGCGGCCCAGCCTGCCGCTCGCCACCATTTCGCGCAACAAGGCGCTCGCCTTGTATTTCGGATCTCCGAAGCTTTCTTCGAGCACTTCCAAGGAGCGCAAGATCGTGTCAAGGCCGATAAGGTCCGCCGTGGCGAGCGGCCCCATGGCATGCGCGAAACACCCGACGAAAATGGAATCGACGTCGCGCGCGTTCGAGATACCTTCTTCGACGACCCTGATCGCTTCGTTGATCATGAGCATCAATACGCGGTTGGTGACGAAGCCGGGACTGTCGCCGACCACGATAGCCTTCTTGCCGATCCGCTCGAGCAGGGCGGTGGCCGCGGCGATGGCCGCGTCGCTCGTCCGCGGCGACCGGATGACCTCGACGAGCGGCTTTTGCGGCACCGGGTTCATGAAATGCATTCCGACGACCCGCGCGGGCTTCGGGACGAGCGAGGCGATCCGCGCGATCGAGATGGCGGAGGTGTTGGCCGCGAGCGTGCAGTCGGGGCGGCAAACTTCCCCAAGCGCTCGATAGACCGACGCCTTGGCCGCCCAGTCCTCGGTCACGTTCTCGATGACGAAATCGGCCCTGGCGAGCGGCTCATAGCCGGTCGTGGTCTCGATCCGGGCGAGCATCGCTTCATGGCGCCCCCGCAATTGGGGGTCGAACAATGCCGCGGACTTGAGCGCGTGGGCGATCGACCGCCGCGCCGCGTCGAGCCGCTCGGCGGTGAGGTCGACGAGCAGCACGTCGAAATCGTGCTGCGCCAGCACTTGGGCGACTCCGCGTCCCATCACGCCCGCCCCGACGACGGCGACGATATTGCCCATGGTCACGCTCCCCGGCCCGGCCGAATCCCCGAATCCTTGCACTCCAGCCATGATCGCTTGGTACCGCCGAAGCCCCGGGGCGACAAATAAAGGCCTTACCTTTGCGCTTTTCTGCGATCCGACGTGGAATGAAGGATGATTTCCATGGCTTCACATTGCCAAAGCCGGATAAATTCGTCCATCTTCCTTGATGGATTTGCGGTAGAGCCGAGTCTATGAGCGCGGACGGGGACGGTTCTTCGGTGAGGCCTTTCGCGATGGACGATCGGATGGGCTCCGTCGGGACTCAAGCGCCGTCGGAGGCGGAGGGAGGCGGTCCCGAGGCCGTCCTCGATCTCGCCCGGCTTCGGCGGCAGGCGCGGCGGGTCCTGCCCCGCGACATCTTCGACTATCTCGACGGCGGCGCGGGACACGAATCCACGGTCCGCTCCAACCGCAGGGACTTCGAGGCCTGCAAGCTCTTGCCGCTGGTGATGCGGGACGTGTCGGCGCCGGACCTCGCCACCCGCCTGTTCGGCAGGGATCTTCCGCTGCCGCTCGGCTTCAGCCCGACCGCGCTCCACCGGCTGGTCCATCCCGAAGGCGAAGCGGCGAGCGCGCGTGGAGCCCGTTCCGCCGGCCTGCCGCTGACGATCAGCGCGATGTCGAGCGTGGCGATCGAGGACGTCGCGGCCGGCTCGGGCCATCAGAATCTCTGGTTCCAGACCTATTTGTTCAAGGATCCGGCGGTCGCGCCGGCCCTCGTCGCCCGGGCCGAAGCGGCGGGGTGCAAGGCCGTGATGGTCACCGCCGGCTGCCCGGTCATGGGCACGCGCGACCGCAACCTGCGCAACCGGTTCGAGCTCCCGGACTCGGTCGGCCCCGCGCATTTCGAGCGCCGGGCGGTCCAGGACCACAACAACCCGATCGCGTCCTTCCACGGGGCCGAGATCGATCCGGCGGCGACCTGGAAGGACGTCGCGGCGCTCGCCGCCCGAACCCGGCTGCCGGTGCTGGTCAAAGGCATCATGAACCCGGCCGACGTCGCTCCGGCGCTCGACTGCGGAGCCGCCGGGCTCGTCGTCTCCAATCATGGCGGCCGCCAGCTCGACACCAGCGCGTCGACCCTCTCCGTCCTCCCGGCGATCGCGGCGAAGGTGGACGGACGCGCGGCTTTGCTGGTCGACAGCGGCTTCCGGCGCGGAACGGATGTGCTGAAGGCGCTCGCCCTGGGCGCCGATGCGATATTGCTCGGTCGGCCGCTCCTGTGGGCGCTTGCGATCGGCGGCGCGGCGGGAGTCGCCGAGGCGATCGAACGGATCGGCTCGGAACTGCGCGTCGCCATGCAGCTTGCGGGTTGCCCGACCCTCGCCAGCCTGCGCGAAAATGCCGGAACGCTCCTCGCCGGACGGCTGGACGGCGCGCCCGGCCGCTCTTAGCGGCGACGCCGGCTGGCGGCGGGGCCGGTGCCGCCCAAATCCAGCAGCGCCGGGAAGACCGCTCCCGTCCGAAGGTTCCGGATCACGAAGGGGGTCCTCGCCGGCTCGACCGCCAGCGCCGATTCCGCCAGACCGGCGCGGCCGTCCCGATAGGCGGAGAAAGCATCGATCCAGGCGGCGTTGGCATCCTTGCGAACCTGCGACTGCATCCCGGTCTCCGCCGCCGTGGTCAGCGATCCTTCGCGAATCCGGCGGACGTAGAGGAACGAGTCCACGTTCAGCATCCGCGCCGACCAGTGCGCGCGAAGCTGGAACTGGCGGTCGGCGCCGAAGGTCCTGACCGTCGAGAAGCCGCCGAGACGCCGAAGGCATTCGGCGCGGGTGATGGTGGTCGAGAACAGCTGAACGGCGGCCGGTCCACAATCCAGGCCGCGATTGGCGTCGAGCGGAAGCCGTATCGCCTCGACCGTGCGGGTCATCTCGTCGAAGCGCAGCTCGTGGCAGCCGACGATATCGGCGCCGCGCGCCTCCGCGAAGCCGAGCAGCTTTTCGATCCGTCCGGGCAGGGAGACATCGTCCGTGTCCTGGAACGCGACATAGCGCGCGCTCGACTCGAGGGCGAAATGCTGGCGGGGCACGTAGGGTCCGGCCGGATTGGGCGAGACTTCATAAAGCTCAAGGGCTTCGTATTGCATCAGCGCGCGGCAATGAGCGGGATCGGGCTCCTGGTCGAAGCAGAGGATGGTTCGGCCCGCGAAGCTGCGTCCGATCACGCTGGCGACGGCGGCGCCGAGATATTGGTCGCCGCCGCGATGCGCGAGGATCATGTCGGCGCTCGCCCCGGCTGGGGCGGGAGGCTCTTCTTCCGGCTCCGGCCGGTGGACGATATCCAGGGCGACCGGCGGATCGCGGTCCGCAAGCGCCGCCCGGAGCGCTCGGAAGCAACGCTCGGGCGGGGCGCGATCGCTCCAGCCGCGAAGCCCGCTCGCCCAGGGCCCGGAGGCGAGGAAGTCGGTGAGGATGTCGTCGCGGCGGATCCGCTCCGTGGGCGGCGTTCGCGGCGGCACGAGCAGAGTCAGGGCATCGCCGCCGCCCGCCCGCCGGTGCCGCCGAAGCGCCTCCGGGATCAGCGCCCGGGTATTGTCGGAAAGCGCCGCCAGGATCGTGGCGCCGCCCGGGGAAGCGATGACCTCCATCGGCGAGGATTCGGCTGGCTCGGAACTGGCTGTCATGTGCCCAAGTCGCCCGATCCGCGGCCGCAGTTTAGCGCTATGAAGGTGTCGCGAGCGCGGTCATGATTATAAGGCGCGGTACAGAAGGGTAAAGCACGAACCGATGGACGGACTATCGACATCGAGCTTGGGGATTGACGCGGCGGTTGCCCGGATCGACGCGAGGCTAGACGAGAGTCTTGCCCAGCTCGAAGCCGCGGGAACGACTTCTTCCGAGGCCGACGCGTTCGAGGCTTTTCTGGTTCGGCCGGGCACTTTGCAGCGCGAGTCGCTGATCGTCCGTTGCCGTTACGATGGCCGATCGTTCGACGTGAAGACGGTGGTGGACAAGCCGTTTCCGCGCCGGCGCATCAAGGACGGCCTGCTCCCCTGCCTCGCCCGGATCGAGCCCGGCCTCGAGCGTCCGTTCGACCTGTTCATGCTGATCAGCGACACCGTCTATGTGGCGGACCCGGCGCGCGCCGAGTTCGTCGCCTTTCTAGAGCGGGTACCCTTCCTTCGCTGCGATTGGCTGGAGGGCGATCCGGTCAGCTGCAAGGCGCTGATCATGCCGGATCTGTGGATGCAGGAGGACTCCTATGGCGCGGAGGTGGCGGCGATCGACCGGGCGGCGGCGGCCCTGCCGTTCGAGCGTCGCGAGGCGGTCGTCAAATGGCGCGGAGGGCTAAGCGGGCCGGGCTATCCGGACATCGACAATTGCCGCGACTTTCCGCGCTACCACCTTCTCCGGCAGGCGCTTCGTCGTCCCGACATCATCGACGCCCGCCTGACCCATTACGACAATCTGGCAGCGACCCCGGCCGGCGAAGCCCTCCGCCGCCAGCTCGAATCGTGGTTCGGCGGGCTTGCCCCGTTCATGCCAGTGGCGGATTTCACCGCCTACAAATATCTCGTTTCGGCGGACGGGGTCGCCGCTTCCTGGAAGCGCGTCGCCACCCTGCTCTGGACCGGCTCCGTTCTGCTCATGCAGCATCGCTGGCGGCAATTCTTCTATCCCGGCCTCGTCGCCTGGGAACATTACGTACCGGTCGCCGACGATATTTCAGACCTGGTGGAGCGCTTCGAGCAGCTTCGGGCGGACCCGGCCGCGGCGCGGGCGATCGCCCGGAACGCGCGTGAGTTCGCGCGCCATGTCCTGACTCGGAAGGCTGTCGACGATTATATGCTTACTTTGCTTAACCGTTGCGCCAGGTTGCTTTAGACCGGCAGACTCCGCGATGTTTCGCAGGCCTGGGAGGAAGTCGATGCCGAGATTGGTCGCCGTGGTTCCGGTGCGTCAGGGGTCCGAGCGGGTCAAGAACAAGAACTTCAAGGCATTCGGCGGAGCGAACCTTCTCGAACTCAAGCTGGCGAAGCTCAAGCAGGTCCCCGGAATCGACGCGATCGTCGTCAATACCGACTCCGACCGCGCCATCGAGATCGCCGACCGCTTCGGGGTCGGCCATTTCCGGCGCGAACCTTATTATGCGAGTTCGGAGTGCATCAACAGCGAGCATTGGCGCAATCTCGCCGAGACGACTCAAGCCGACTACGTCATGCATACGCTGTGCACCTCTCCGCTGATCGCCCTCGACACCTATGCGAAGGTGGTCGAGGCATCCCGGCGGCACATGACGGGCGGCGAATATGACAGCGTCAACACGGTACGCGCGGTCAAGAAATTCCTGTGGATGGACGGCAAGCCGATCAACTACGCCATCGGCCAGTCTCCCAACAGCCAGAACCTGCCCGACGTCGTCTCGCTCACCTTCGGGATCTCGATCATCTCTCGGGAGCTGATGATCGCCCGAGGCAATGTCGTGGGGCTTCGCCCGCTCTTCTATCCGCTCGACGAGATCGAGTCGGTGGACATCGATACGGACCTGGAATTCGAGTTCGCCGAATTCGTCTACAACAAGCAACGCGGCTCCGCCCCGATGCCGGCCGACGTCACTTCCGACCGCCCTTCCCGAGCAGCTCTGGAACGGTGAGGTAGCGATACTCGTCCGTCTCCCCCAGCAAACGGTCGACGGCGTCGACGGTCATTCGTCGATCGGCGGAGGGATCCCGGCCGCTCCCGTCGTGCAGCAGGATGATCGCCCCGGGCCTTAATCCCGAGCGCATCCTCTCGTAGATCTGGGCGCTCGATTCGGCTTCCCAGTCGCCGGTCGAGATCGTCCATTTCACGACTTGGTAGCCCAGCATCCGCGCGGCGAGATGGGCCGCGAAATTCTCGCGTCCGTAGGGCGGGCGGAAGATCCTCGCCTCGTGCTCCCCAAGCCATTCCGAGCAGGTCCGAATCTCGTCGATCCGGCGGCGGTGCGACACCGTCAGGAAATCGCAATGCGAGTGGGAGTGATTGCCGATCGCGTGCCCGGCCTTGGCCACGGCGTCGACGATCTCGGGATAGGCCTGCGCCGCGCGACCGAGCATGAAGAAGGTCGCCTTGGCGCCGTGGCGCGCCAGCACGTCGAGCAGCCGCGGCGTGTGGACCGGGTTGGGGCCGTCGTCGAAGGTCAGCGCCGCGACCCGCTCCGCGGTTCGGACCTCGGTGATCGGGCCGAAGAAACGGCGCCGAAGCGCTTCCACGCGACCGGGCCGGGGAGGCGAAGCGGGGCTCGACGGCCGGCTCACGCCCGCTCCCTCAAGCGGCCGCCGGTCAGTTCGTATACCCGGTCGGCGGCCGCGATCGTCTCGCGCCGGTGAGCGACGATGATCCGGGTTATCCGAAGCCTCCGGATCGCCTCGTTGATCGCCTGTTCGTGCTCGGCGTCGAGATGGGCGGTGCCTTCGTCCATCACGAGCAGCCGCGGCTTGCGGTAGAGGGCTCGGGCAAGGATCACGCGCTGCTTCTGGCCGCCCGAAAGGGACGAGCCCATCTCGCCGGTGAAGGTGTTGTACTGCATCGGGAAGGACAGGATGGTGTCGTGCACCGACGCCTGCCGGGCCGCGTCGTGGACGGCCTCCAGATCGGGCTCGGGATCGAACAGGGTGATGTTGTCGAGCAAGGTGCCCGAAAACAGGATGTCGTCCTGAAGCACTCCGGCCATCTGGTCGTGAGCGCATTTGTGACCGAACAGCTCCAGCGGACGGTCGTCGATCAAAACGCTCCCCTCGTCCGGTTCAATCAGGCCGAGCAGAACCTTCACCAAGGTCGACTTGCCGCCTCCCGACGGGCCCGTGATGGCGATATGCTCCCCCGCCTCGACCTTCAGGCTCGCCCCCGACAGGACTTCGGGCTCGCCGCGCGCGTAGCGGAAGCGGATGTCGCGGAGCTCGATCTTCCCCGCCATCGGGGTCGGCGCCCGCGAGGCCGTCCGGTAGCTGACGTCGTCCTCGGTCAGCGCGATGTCGGAAAGCCGCTCGAGGTGGAGCCCGATCATCCGGAAGAGCACGAACTTGTCGGCGAGCGCGGTGCCCTTGGTGATGAACTGGGTCTTGTAGGCGACGAAGGCGAACAGCATGCCGATGGTGAGGCCGCCGGCCAGGACCGCGCTGACCCCGACATAGAGGCTGCCGATGAACTCGCCGCCGAAGATCAGCAGGTTCACCGTTTCCTGCCAGATCCCGATCCGGCGGAGATTGAGCTCGGCGTTGATCTTGTCGGTCTGGCGGTTCTGCCAGGTGATCTGACGCATCGTCTCACGATTGGCGAGGCGAAGCGCGACCATGCCGCGAATGCTCTCGATCATGGTGGTCTGCTCGATCCCGCCGGTGATGAGGGCGTCCTCCTGGGCGCGCCGCTCGATCGGAAAGGTGAAGATCCGGACGAGCAGGTAGAGGACGAAGGCGCCGACCGCGATCAGGGTCATGGCGGGGCTGTAGAAGAACATCGCGATCAGCAGCAGCAGGGTCATCGCGCCGTCGATCAGGATCGCGACGGCGCCGTTGATCAGCAGATCCTGGATCGGCCGGATCGACTGGAAGCGGGAAAGGATGTCGCCGACATGGCGCTTCTCGAACCAGGTGATCGGCAGCCGAAACAGCTTGCCCGCGATGCTGTTGGACACGCCGAATCCGAAGCTCGCGCCCGCCGACAGCAGGACGAACGATCGCAGCAGGCTCGCTCCGACGTTGACGAGCAGGAACATCGTGAAGCCGAAGGCGAGGATCGCCAGCAGGTTGACGTCGCTCGCCGGAAGGACCTGGTCGATCGCGACCTGGGTGTAATAGGGCAGGGCGAAGACGTAGGCCTGCATCACCAGGGTGAGCAGAAGGGTCTGGAAAAGGGCGCTTCGAAGCCCGGTGACCGTCCGCCACAGCCGCGAAAGCGACAGCCGCCGGCGCTGGTCGCCCTGCTCCAGGGTGCCTCGGGGCATCAGCTCCAGGGCGACTCCGGTGAAATGATCCGAGACTTCGGCCAGGCTCATCGTCCGGCTGTGCCGCGCCGGATCGTGGATCAGGCACTTGTCGCCCTTGACCTGCTCCAGGACGACGTAATGGACCATGTCCCAGTGCAGGATCGCCGGCAGACGAAGATAGCGCAGGTCCTTCAGCGGCACCGTCACCGGGCGCGGAAGGAAGCCGAGCTCGTTGGCGACATCGATGAGCCCCTGGAGGGGCGCGCCTCGCGACGACGGCGAAAATCGGGCGCGGAGCGCGGCCAGGTCGGTCCGCATGCCGTGATAATTGGCGACCATCGCGATGCAGGCGATCCCGCATTCGGCGATCTCCGTCTGGCGCTGAAGGCGGATCCGCGAGCGACTCAAGAAGCCAACGTCGAAGATGGGCGGAACCTCGGTCATCTCCGCCCGACCGCGATGACGGGCGCGAGCAGCCAGTGAAGCAGGGACCGGCGTTCGATCACGATCCGCGCCGAAAAGGACATTCCGGTGATCAGCGGCTGGCGCTTGCCGTAGGCCGGAACCCAGTCGCGCTCGAGCCGGGCGGTGACGGGATAATAGCTTTGCTGCCCGCCGCTTTCGGTCTTCAGCGTTTCGGGCGCCGCCGCGATCGTTTCGATCCGCGCCGGGATCGTCCCGAAATGCTCGTAGGGAAAGGCGTCGACGGCGAGCCGCACCTCCTGGCCGACGGCGAGGAAACCCAGCGCCGAGCTCGGCACCGACAGTTCCGCGCGAAGCGGCGAGCCGTCGGGAACGATCAGGATCAGCGCCTTGTCGGCCGCTACATTGTCTCCGAGGCGGGCGCTCACGACCGCGATTCGGCCGTCGATCGGGGCGGTCAGCTGATAGGCGTCCTGGGCGCTCGCCTGGGTGCTGCGCTGGGCGATTTCGGAGCGCTGCGCGGCCAGCCCCGCCGCCTGCGCGCCGGCCTCGGCCCGCACCGCCTGCTTCGCCGCCGAAGCTTCGCTGATCGCGTGGCGCTTTTGGGTGCGTTCACGCTCCAGCCGAAGCCGTTCCTGCCGGCGCGCGGCATAGATTTCCTCGCGACTGTCGACGTCGCGCTTCGACACGAAGCCCCGGGCGGCGATCCGGCGCGCCGACTCGACATCGTCGAGGGCGGCCTTGATGCTGACGTCCTGGATCTCGATCTGGCGGTCGAGGAGCTCGATGGCGGCGCGGTTATCGGCCATTTGCCGGTCGATTTCCTCTTCCCGCGAAGCAGCCGCGGCGGCGATCTGGGCGGCCTGGAGGTTCAGGCCCTGCCGCTCGGAGCGAAGGGTTCCGAGCTGCGCCTGCGCGCTCCGCTCGCCTTGCGAGAGGGTCAGCCCGGTCCGGATCACGGCCAGCGGGGTGCCGGCGCGGACCCTGGCGCCCGGCTGGGCGAACAGCTCCGCCAGCGTGCCGGAGGTCGAGGCGACCACCCGGGCCACGCCCGCGGTCGGCTGCAGCGTTCCGGAAACCACGGTGATTCGCGAATAGCTGGCGATGGACAAGAACAGTCCGGCGATCAGGACGGTCGCGAACAGCAGAACGCCGCAGATCCTCCACGACAGCGGCAGCGCCATGTTGATGCTTCCGCTTAGTCTGTGCTGCTGGCGAGCGAGAACCTCTTGGCGGAAAATCGTCATGCCGACATCCGCCAGTACTGCCCCGTCGGATCGGCAAGCAACTCTCCAAGCGGAAGATGCCTCACCGGATTTCTCCTGGGCAAGGCGGCGACCGGATCCGCATCGTAAATGCCGAAGGCGTGCAACTTCGTCAGCGCCAATCCGTGGTATTGATTCGCCTGAAGGGCTCTTGCGAACGGATTCGCGACATCGACCTTATGGCCCAGTGTGGTTACTCTCTAACTATATTCAACAACCTTGGTAATGCATAGGTCAGGCAGCCCCCCATGAAAGTCAACCCGAACGCTCTCGCCTTCGCGACGGGCCTCGCCACCTCGCCGGCCGGCCGCGTTCCGCGCCGCCGGCGCCCTCTAGTCGGGCCGGCATGACGGCTTTCGCTGATCCGCTGGAACGGCTGACGGAGACGATCGCGATGGCCGGGGCCCGCGGGGCCGCCGACATCGGCGACGCCCTGGAGCGGGGGCGGGGGCGGATCGCGCTGGCCGTCGCATCCGGCGCGTCGGCGGCCGCGGCGGACTATTTCGAGCGGTGCCGGACCACTCTCGGCCTCGGCGCGACGCTGGTGATGACTCCGCTGCAATTCGTGCTTTCGGTGGAGGATATGGCCGGCGCCGAGGTCTGGCTCTTCGGCGCCGGGGCCGACGATCCCGATGTCGCCGCGGCCTTGGAATGCGCGCGGTCGTCGCGCGCCGAGGCGATCCGGCTGGTGACGGCGAGGCCGGACGGCGCCGCCGCGCCGGCCGTGGCGGACGATCCCCGAAGCGCGCTGTTCGTCCTCCCCGTCGCGGAGCCCGAGGACGATCGCCTCCCGGTGCACGCGCTCGGCGCGATGGTCGCCGCGCTTCTGATCGCCAGCGACGGGATCACCGAGAGCCCGAGGGGGCCGGAACTGCTCGAGACGTTGAGCGCCGGCGCGCGATCGGCGGGGGACGACGAGATCGAGCGGCTGGCCGGCCGTTTCAGGCCTGGAGACTCGGTCCTCCTCGCGCATGATCCGCAGGTCCGCCCGGTGGCCGCCCTGCTGGAAACGAGCCTCCGGGAAGCCGGGATCGCGCCGGCGCAGAGGATCGAGCTGCTCGGCTTCGCCCGGGCCCGCCGGCTGTGGGCCGCGCGGGCTTCCGAAGCGACGTTCGCGCTGGCGCTGACCACCCGCGAGAGCGAGGCGCTGTGGCGGCCGGTCGAGGCCGCGCTCCCCGATCACATGCGCCGCGGTCGCCTGGTCCTCGGCCATGGCGGCCGGCTGGACAATGCGATCGGCGTCATGAGGGGGCTCGCCCTGATCGCCAGACTTGCCGATCGGGCCGGCGTGGATCTCTCGGGGGCCGGCTTCGGCGCGCTCCCCGGAGGGGACGGAGCGGACCGCGCGCTGATGGACCTCGCGCACGGGCTGACCCCCGCCGTCCGGCACAAGGCCGCGGCGCGGAAGCTGCACGATCCTCCCGACGGTTCGGAAGCCCCGCTCTTCGCGACGGGGCGCGATCGGCTGAGCGCTCTCGGCCGGGCGGGCTTCGCCGGCCTCGTGCTGGACTATGACGGCACCGTGGTTCCCAACGAGCCGGTAGAGGCCCGGTTCGGGCCGCCTTGCAGGGCGGTGACGGACGAGCTGGTCAGGCTGGTCGACGGCGGCGTGCGTGTCGGGTTCGCGACCGGCCGGGGAGGCTCGGCGGGCGACCGGCTGCGCGAGTCGCTGCCCGAAAGGATCCACCGCCGGATCCTGGTCGGCTACTTCAACGGCGCTCACGTCCGGACCCTGGACGTCGACATCCGGCGCGACCGCCCGGAACGCGATCCGGGCGTCGCCGCGGTCGCCGCCTGGATCGGCCGGTCGGGCTTGCTTCGCAACGCGGACTTCCTCGTCAATGAGGTCCAGGTGACGGTCAACCGGTCCGACGTGAAGGACGTGGCCGGGTTCGCCGCCCGGCTGGCCGACTGTCCCGAGATCGCGGAGGGGAAGGCGAGACTGCTAAGCTCGCACCACAGCTTCGACATCGTGCCCGCCTCGGCTTCGAAGCTGGTCGTGGTGCGCGCGCTCGAAGGCGGGCGCGGAACCGGCCTCGTCCTCGCGGTCGGCGACAGCGGCTCGCCGCTGGGAAACGATCGCGAGCTGCTGTCGCGGCCGCACAGCGTCAGCGTCGGCAGCGTCTGCGGCGGCCATGACGGGAGCTGGACCCTGTTCGGGGCCGCGCCGAGCGGTCCCGACGCCCTGCTGCGCCTGCTTCGCGCCGCCCGGATCGGGGACGACGGATTTCGGATCGACCTGGCGAGGCTCGACCTGGACGAAGTCAGCCGCCCATGAGGTCCCGCGCCGCCTGGGCGAGATCGGCGGGAGAGTGGCACAAGGCCCGCGCGCCGGAGGCGCGAAGCTCGGCGGGCGTGCCGTAGCCCCAGGTGACCCCGAGCCCCGGCATGCCGGCCTCGAGCGCCGCCGCCATGTCCGATCCGCGATCGCCGATGACGAGGCATAGGCTCGGATCGGCCGCCAGCTCGTCGACCGCCCTGCGCAGGACCTGGCCCTTCTCCCGGATCGCGCCGTCGAGATCGGCGCCGAACAGCCCGACCGGCATGTCCAGACTGGCGAGGATCGGCCCCGCGAGCGACTCGGGCTTCATCGTGCAGACGTACACCTGGCCCGAGGCGCGCAGCGCGGCGACGGCCTCGATGGCGCCGGGATAGACGGAGAAGTCGAACAGGGCGCCGCCCGCGCTGTAATGGCGGCGATAGCGCCGCAACGCCTCGCCCGCTTCGCCGCGGCTGCCGAGCAGAGTCTCGAAGCTGCCGATCACCGGCGGGCCGATGATCCAGTCCAGCCCTCCCGACGCGAGATCGTCACGGCCGAGCTCCCGCAGCGCCTTTCGGAATGCGCCGACCATTCCGGCCTTGGGGTCGATCAGGGTGCCGTCCAAGTCGACCAGATAGGTAATCATCGACGATCCCGAGCGCGATTCAGCCAGTGTCGAGGGTCTTAGCCACAGAGGCAAAGGCGAGCCAGAATAATGCCGTCGCTGACGAGGGTCTCGCGCCGGATTCAAGGAACGCGTCGCCGATCCGCCGATCCGCCGCTGGTCAAGCGCGATCCCGGATGATAACCCGCCGACCAACTGTTCGATCATGCCGGGCTTGTAGACTCGCGAGCCCTGGACCTGGTGGAGACAAGGCGGGTTCTTGTGCGGCGATTTTGGAAGCTGAATGCTCTCGGCAACCATTTCGTTTTCACGATCCACGACGATCAACTCGACTATGCGGCGTTGGCGCCCCGGATTTGCTCGCCGGCGACTTGCATCGGTGCGGACGGGCTTCTCACCGTCGACCTGAAGTCTTCCCCGCCCATGGTCCGCATGTGGAACCCCGACGGAACGGTCGACTTCTGCGGCAACGGCCTGTGCTGCGCCGCGCATCTGCTGCACTTTCTCGGCCATGAGGACCTCGAAATCCTCGATACGCCGGTGCGCCCGGTCCCGGTGGAAGTTGAACGAATCGGCCGCTCCGAGTCGCGGGTCACGATCGGCATGGAGCGTGGTACGATCGATCCCCGCCTCGTTCCGCTCGCCTTGGACCACGCCGCGCCCGCGCAAGCAGGCTACGACATCCGGGTCGATGGCTCGCCGATACGCGTATATCCGGTCAACAACGGCAACATGCATAGCATTATTGTCGTGGATAAGTTGCCGGAGGACGAGATTTTCGGGCGACTGGGCCCGTTGATCGAGCACCACCCGCTTTTTCCCTACAGAACGAACGTGTTGTGGTGTATTCTCGATGGTAATGAAGTGAGAATGCGAGTCTGGGAGCGGGGCGTAGGAGAAACACTGTCCTGCGGAACCGGTTCTGCTGCTGTTTTTGCAACGTTCGAGCGCCTGGGACTGCTGGTCGACAATATGCTCTCGATCGTCACGATAGGCGGCACATCAGAGGTGAAAGCCGGAGCCGAAGGACTATTTCTGACGACTCGGGTCAACCTGACGTTTGAAGGTTCTATGGTGGAAGAAATACCTTAGGTTGTAATCGGCGCGCGGGGCGGGCGGCCGACGGCTGAAAAGGCACGGTGGTAGACATGACGACATCCGACCATGGCCGGCCGCCGCCGAGAAAGGCGCCTTCGCTGGATAAGGAATTCCTTCAATTCCTGACTCGAAAATCGTCGTGGCTCGGAATCTTGAAGGTCGGACTTTACTTCGCTTCGATCGTTTTCCTGGTGTGGCTGCATTTCGCTTACGCGAGCGCGCTTCTCACCGGTTTCATCGTCGTGGCGATGGGCTGCCTGTTCGCGCACGGCCTGGAGCTTCAACACGAAGCGCTCCATCAGAACCTTTTCCGCGGCCCCTTCCTGAACCGCGCGATAGGCACGGTTCTTGGGCTGCCCATGCTCGTCTCTTACACGCACTATAAATCCTATCATTTTCATCATCATATCGCCGTCGGAACCCAGGACGACGAAGAGATCGTCGATTATTCGATGGATTCCCTCCGCAACCCGATGAAACTGATCGCTCGCGCCTGGAATGTGACTCGCATTCCTCGCTTCTTCCTCGTCCTGGCGGGGATGTTGAGGGGGCATTATCCGCCGCGGGTGAAGAGGAACAATCGCAAGCCGCTGCTTCGCGAATATGTTCTGATGGCGGCGATCTTCGCCGCGATGGCCCTCGTCGCCCTGATCTTTCGCTCGTGGGCTCCGGTGATCCTATGGTTCGCGCCCTGGCTGCTGGTGGCGGAGCCGATGCACTTCGTCATCGAAGTGCCGGAGCATCTTGGCTGCGACCGGCGAACCTCCTCGATCCTGCGAAACACCCGCTCCTATCGGACCAGTTTTCTGTGGGGCTACGTCGCCAATCACAATAATTATCACATAGAGCATCATCTATGGCCGGCGGTCGCGTCGCATCGACTGCACCATCTTCACCGCCATGTGATCGAAGCCGACGGCCATTGCAGCGACGGATTCTGGCGCGCGCTCGGCGAAGTAAACCAAGCGGCGAGGTCGAGCGGGCAATTTTGACCGGAAAATAAGATTTTCATCTCGATGCGGGAAGTTGCAATCCGTATCCCGCGCTCTAGGGTCGTTCGGCGCAGGATGAAGTGGTACCCGCATGAGCAACAAACGTCTGGTCTTGGGCCTTAATCGAACCTCGGACGCGAGCTTCTGCTTGATTGACGAAGGCGAGGTGTTTCTCGGCCGAAAAGAGCGGCTGGCTCGAAAAAAGCATGCCTGGGGCGGACTGGGCGACATCCCGCTCTATTCGGCGGCGCATCCGGGCTTTTCACGTCCGATCGATGCGGTGGTCGAATGCTATTCATCCGACGGTGAACGCAACAAGCTGCTCGAATATCGCGACGAGCTGAAGGAGCATCTCAACCTGGCGCCGGACGCGCTCCATGCCGAGATATCGCATCACTACGCTCACGCTTATTCCGCCTTCCATCCCTCCGGTTTCGCCGACGCGGCGATCCTGGTGATCGACAATCGCGGAAGCCCGCGCGGCCTGGTCGGCGAGACCGCCGAGGTTGCGTCCGGGCCCTCGGACGATGCGTGGGAGGTCATCTCGCTCTACGATGCCGACGCAAACGGCATCCGAACCGTCGAGAAGCAGTGGTGGGAGCCGGATCCCGGGCCCGCCGGAGGGCTCGGCACCTTCTACTCGAGGGCCTCGCGGTGCGTCCTCGGGCGTGGAAACCGCGAGGGCGTCCTGATGGGGCTCGCGGCGCACGGCAATCCCTCGCGCTTCGATCTTCCGCCGCTCGAGGTTCGCGGCTGCGAGGTCCGGATGCCCGCGCAATGGCTTCGGATGTTCGCGGAGCCGGCGCGGTTCGAGCCGTTCCGCGACGGCAGCGGCGGCTTTTCGGAAGCGGCGGACTTCGCCGCGGCCGCTCAGCGGGCGTTCGAGGAGGCGCTGATCGCGGTGGCGCGTCACGCGCGCGAATCGACCGGCCGCCGCGATCTCGTCTATGCCGGCGGCTGCGCTCTCAACTGCTCCGCCAACGGGCGGCTGGTGGAAGAGGCGGGTTTCGACAGGATCTTCGTCCCGCCCGCCTGCGACGACGGCGGAACCTCGATCGGCTGCGCGCTCTATGGGCTTGAGCGGCTGGGCGAGCCGCGCTTGCCGTGGGTCTGGGACGCCGACTATCTGGGAATGCCGCAGCCCGATCTCGAGGACGCGCTTGCCTCGGCCGCGTCCGAAATGGGCCTCACCGTCACTCGGAGCGCCGATCTCGTGGGCGAGACGGCCCGCGCCCTGGCGGATGGGCAGACGATCGCGCTTTTCCAGGGGAGGTCCGAATCGGGTCCGCGGGCGCTTGGCAACCGCAGCATCCTCGCCAGCCCGATGGAGGAGGGGGTGCGCGACTTCATCAACGCCGAGGTCAAGCACAGGGAATGGTTCCGGCCGCTGGCCCCGGTGGTGAGGGTGGAAAGCGCGCCGCTTTATTTCGAGATGAGCGGCGAATCGCCCTTCATGCAGCAGCGGGTGATGGTCAGGCCGCGAAGGCGAGCCGAACTCGGCGCGGTCACCCACGTCGACGGGTCCGCCCGGGTCCAGACGGTGTCGCGTCGGCAGAACGCCTTCCTCTACGATCTGCTCGGCGCGTTCGAGCGGCACTCGGGCATGGACGTGCTGTTGAACACCTCGTTCAACGGAGCCGACGAGCCGATCGTGGAGAGCGTCCGGGACGCATGCGCGGCTCTGCGCGCGATGAAGATCGACCGGCTCGTCGTGCCGCCCTTCGCCGTCACCGAGGGCTAACGGTCCCGGGCGTTCCCGCGCCCTCCCAAGCCGCGCCAAGGCCAAGGCGGCGATCGGACGGCGAACACCGCCGGACGCCTTTGGAAGTTATCCAACAGTAAGCGGCTGCTAAGCCTCGAAGCCTCTTGCTCGACCTGCCCACTCGCGCGACAACAACCGTCAGTCTCCGGTCCAGCCGCGCGAGCAGACAGGCCGGTGTTTTAACACAAGAGTTCGTCGGGGTTATAGCCTATCGGGAAGGTGATCGATTCGAGAATGACGAAAACCGGCTCATCTCCACCGCGCTTCCTTGTCTCTAGCCATCGGGATGCAATGACGCACCGCGAAAATATGATGCCGTGCTTGACCGGAAGATCGCCTCTTGAGAAGCTACGGACGTTGGAGAGTTCCGAACGGTCGCGCTGCCCCGTCACCCCCGTGTACGATTATGGATGGATCCGAGAAATTGGCGATGGTCGTTCCGTCCATGAATAGCGAGCCGGTCGAACGGTTCGTTTATCAGGTCGGCCTGAGCAGGCTGAATGAAGCCGTGATCAGCTCCCATTTCATGGAGGCGATCGCGCGCGACGGGGCGCTTCAGCCTTACACCGACGAGGCGTTGAAGCGCCGGTCGATCACCATCTCCCAAACGGCGCTCGACGGTCTTCTAATCCCGACCTTGATGGACGCGGCGCGGGCCTTCGCGGAAGAGCGGGCGTCGGTCGCGGCCGATCGGGCAAGGCGGCATTTCCGCGCTTACGGCCTCGCGGATGCGGCGGCGGTCGGAGAGGCGGAGATCATCGCCGAAGTGATGTTCGACCGGCAGTTTTCCCGCAAATCGGACGCCACCTGCTCGCGCGGCGCGGTTCGCGACCGGATCCGGGAGCGGCTTCTGGGCGACCGGACGGTCGAGCTCGTCATCCCCGCCTTGCCGTTCAAGATCGAATCGCCGCTCAAGGCGCGCGGGACGATGCCGGACCTCGCCGAAGTCGGCTTCCTGCTGTCGCTTTACGAGATCGCCCTGGCCCTGGAGACGGTCTCGAGCCGGATCGATCCCGGGGCGCGGAAGCTTCGTTCGCGGTTCGTCGTCGTTTCGGACGGACTGCGATTCGCGTCGCTCGCCAACGTCCCGGTCGAGACGATAGCGCGCTATCGCCATGGGCTCGAGGCGTGGGTCGCCCGGCTGGGAATGACGGACCATATCGTCCTTTGGGATTATCGCGAGCTGCTCGAACGGCTCCTTCCCCCGGAGACGCTTGCCGAGAAGCGTCGGATCGCAGCCTCCGCTCGGCGCCTTTATGCGGACGTGCTCGGCCCGGTCTTCGACCCGTGCGCGATGGATCGGACGTTCGAGATAAGCCGCACGATCGAGCCGGATCCGGAGGGCGAGAACGCCGACGGCCGGTTCGTTTCGCTGCTTCGCTCGCTGGTCTACACCGTCAACTACCGGGCGCTCGAAGCCCTCGAGGTCCCGGCTTCCGTCCGCTACGCGGTGTATCGTGAATTGACCGCGTCCCTGTTCGAGCCGCTCGAGGAGACCGCCTTGGTCCCCGGGACGCTGGTGCGCAAGGAAGCTGTCCGCCAGGCGATGCTCGAGGAGGCCTGGAATGCCGCCATCGACTACATGGCCGAGATCAAGAGCGACCGCGATCTGGCGCAGGACCCGATCCTGACCTGCCTGCCGGACGCGATCCGCTGGACGATCCACGCCAAGGCGGGACAATTCGCGATCGCGACGCCTTCGGTCGGCGGCTCGATGGTCCAGGCCTGGGCCGGAAGCGGCTTGTTCAGGCTGACGAGCAACGGAGTCGTGCGGCTATGCTCCTACCCGGTGCTCGGACTCGAAGGTGGAGGGGCCGTGCCTGTAATGGTGTCGCCCGATGATTCCCTAGACCCGCAGCCGCTTTTCTATGTCGACGGCAAGATCGATGTTGCGGATGCCGAGATGTTCCTAGGGGAGCTCGCCCATTGCTTTACTCGACGCAGGCTGAAATGATGAACAGTCGGCGACGCGCGCGGGAAGCGAATATTGTAAATCTGCGAACTCTTAGCCTCGACGAAGCACGGGCTTGCCACATCTAACAGCGAAAGAGAGATCATGCGTGTAATCATCATTGGGTGCGGCGGCTTCGTGGGAAGCCATTTGCTCGATCGACTGCTCGCGAGGGATGACGTCTACGTCGAGGGTTGGGATCCCGAGACCCAGAAGATCTCGAAGCATCTCGGCCATCCGCGATTCACGCTGCACGAGGTCACCTGCATCGACGGCGCGGAACTGGCGAAGCTGGAGGAGCGGCTGGCCGAGGCGGACGTCCTCATCAACCTTGCCGCCATCTGCAATCCGTCGGAATACAACACCCGGCCGCTCGAAGTCATCCGCTCCAACCTGTTCGACGTGATCCCGATCGTCGACCTGTGCGCTCGGGCGAACAAATGGCTGATGCATTTCTCGACCAGCGAGGTCTACGGCCGGACCCTGTCGAGCTACATGCCCGGCGGCGAATTCGCGAACGATCCCGATCTCTTCGAGCTTCGCGAGGACAGCACGCCCCTCGTCATGGGGCCGGTGGTCAACCAGCGCTGGACCTATGCCTGCGCCAAGCAGATGATCGAACGCTATATCTACGCCCATCACAGTTCGACCGGAATGCCGTTCACGATCATCCGGCCGCTCAATTTCTTCGGCCCGAAGATGGATTATATTCCTCGGCGAGCCGACGAAGGCGTACCCCGAGTCCTCGCCTGCTTCATGGCGGCGCTTCTCAATCGGGAGCCGATGCGCCTGGTCGACGGCGGCGGCGCCCGGCGGACCATCGTCGCGGTGGAGGAGGCGATGATCGCGATCGAACGGGCGCTCGATCGTCCCGAGCAGGCCATGAACCGCACGTTCAACATCGGCAACCGGGCGAACGAGGTGACGATGCGCGAGCTCGCCTTCGCCATGCGCGACGTCTATGCCGACATAACCGGCGACGAGAGCTACCGCCGCCATCCCGTCGTCGACGTGTCGGCGGAGGAGTTTTACGGGCCGGGCTACGAGGATTGCGATCGCCGGATGCCCGACCTTAGCCACGCGGAAGGCTATCTCGGCTGGAAGGCGACCCGCAATCTGCGCGAGATCCTGCTGCCGACCATGCGCGACTATCACGACCGCTATTATTCGGAGCTCGCCGCCGAAGCCGACATGCCGGAGCCGGTCGCGGTCGGCGGGGGCGCCGCCTAGGCCGGCGCCGCTTCTCGCGGATCCGGCCGGTGGAAGGCGGGGATGGTGCCCAGGGACGGAATTGAACCGCCGACACCGTGATTTTCAGTCACGTGCTCTACCAACTGAGCTACCTGGGCGTCTCCTCCGGAAACGCGGAAGCGGCGCTATAGAGGCGGTCAGCCGTCGCTGTCCAGCCCGCTATGATCCTCCGCCGGCGGTCCCGGGGCGCGGTAGGATTCGCCCAGCCAGTTGAGCAGGTCGCGATCCCTGCAGCCCTGGCCGCAGAACGGGCCGTGGCGGCCGCTCGCCGGCTTGTCGCACAGCGGGCAGGTTGTCTTGCGTTCAGTAGGGGGCGTGGGCGCTCTGGACATGGCCGGCCGATATGGCGAGGCCCGGCTGCGCCCGCAAGCGCACCGGCGTGCCGGTCCGGCGCCCCAGTTCCTCGATCCAGCCCGACTCGGAGTCGAGGCGCGCGACGACCACCGGAGCGGCGATCAGGAATCGCTCGCCGGCGCCGGTCAGCCGCTCCGCCCGGCGCAGTAGCGCCCGGGCGGCGGCGCCGGCCGGGTCGGACTGGAGGATCTCGGGAAGCGACGGCCTCTCCCGCCGCCTCACCACCTGGAGGAAGCCGAACCCGTTTACCGCCGTACGCTCGAAAGGCGGCGGCAGGATCTCGTCGAGGGCGGTGGCCACGCGCTGGCGGTCGGAGCGCGACGGGAGGGTCGGAAGATCGATCCCGATCGAGCCGCCCACCCCCATCCGGCGGATCGCCCGCGCCGCCGCCCGCACTCCGGCGAGGGCAAGTTCGGCGGGCGCCGCGGCGCCGTCGACGTCGAACAGGGTCATGGCCGGAGTAAGGCTCATCCGAAGCGCTCCGCCGGCGAACGGGATCTCGCCGGTCGCCGCCTGCTCGAGCAGCTCGGACCAGCCGGCCTCCTCCCAAGGATCGCTCCCGTGGGGCCGGCGAGGAGAAGCCCCGGCGACCCGCTCGGCGAGCGAGGGACCAGGCTTTTCCGGCGCCTCGGTGATCGTCCCCTTCGCAAGCTTGGGCCGTCCCGCCTCCGGCACGGCCTCGCGAAGTATCTCGACCCGTACCGCGCGCCCTTTGCTGAGCGCGGGCGGGAGCGGCTCGACCAGAACGTCGCCCGCCGCCGTCGAGACGAGGCCGCGGCGGCCGGGAACGAGGATCTCGGTCAGGCGACCTTGCGCGATCGTTCCGGAGCGGAGCCCGGGAAGCTCGACCGCGGCTTCGACGATCTCGCCGCCTTCGAGGAGAATGGCGCGGTTCTCGCCGATCCCCGCCTCGTACAGCCACTCAGCCAAGCGCGAATCCGGCGCCCCGGAGAAGCGCCCGGGTCTCGTAGAGCGGAAGGCCCATGACGGCCGAGTGGCTTCCGGAGAGGGCGCGCACCAGCGCCTCCGCCCGGCCCTGTATGGCGTAGCCGCCGGCCTTGCCGCGCCATTCGCCGCTCGCGAGATAGGCGGCGAGCTCCTCGTTGGAGAGGCGCTTGAACGTGACGATGCTGGTCGAGAGGCGATGGCGGGCCTTGCCGTCGGCCCCGACGAGGGTGACGGCGCTCATCACCCGGTGGCGACGGCCCGACAGCAGGGCGAGCGCCGAGCGCGCCTCGACCTCGCTCTCCGTCTTGGGAAGGATTCGGCGTCCGGCGGCGACGACGGTGTCGGCGGCGAGCACCAGGTCGCCCGGCGAGGCGATCGCCGCCGCCTTCTCCGCGGCCATCCGGCGGGCGTAATCGGCCGGGAGCTCGCCGCGGCGCGCGGTTTCGTCGATCTCGGCGGGCAGGACGGAATCCGGAACGACTCCAAGCCTCGCCAGAAGCTCCAGCCGGCGCGGCGAGGCGGAGGCGAGGATCAGGCGCATCGCGCCCCTTCTTCATCTCGCCCGACGGGTTTCAGCATCCAGTCCTCCCAGGCACTCGATGTGCGACGAACCGGATCCTTCGGCAGGCTCGGGGCGGCGCGGAGAAGCGGCCCCCGAAGGCCTTTACTTGAAGCGATAGGTGATCCGGCCCTTGGTGAGGTCGTAGGGCGTAAGCTCGACCAGCACTTCGTCTCCGACAAGAACCCTGATCCGGTTCTTGCGCATCTTGCCCGCGGTATGGCCGAGGATTTCGTGGTTGTTCTCAAGGCGAACGCGGAACATCGCGTTGGGCAGGAGCTCGACCACCTGGCCGCGCATCTCGAGAAGTTCTTCCTTGGCCATTTATCCTCTTGGGGCTGTCGACAGATCCGGCCGGCGGGCTTTAACCCGCGGCCGCCGGAATTGGAAGCGGGCGCGGGCGGCGCGCCGCGGCGAATCGAAGCCGAGGCTATTTGGCCGGCTTCGAAGCGGGGAGAGCGATCCGGTAACGACCCGCGCTTTCGATCGGACGTCCGTCCGCGCCGAGCGACGGGCGGTATTGGAGCTGCTCCTCGGCGATCGTGCAGGCCAGCTTGTCCATCTCCTCGACGCCGCTCGTCGAAGTCACCCGGCAGTCCTTGACGGCGCCGTAATCGGTGACGGTGAAGGCGATTTCCATCGCCGCGCTTTTCGGCCTCTTCCGGCTCTGGAGGAGAAGCCGGACCCCAGCCGGGCCCCCGGCGACGATCTGCGCGTCCCGCGCGCCGCCGGCGGGACGGCCGTCGGCCGGGTTGTTGAGCTCCAGAAAGGCTTCCACCCGCTTCATGTAATCGAGCGATTCCTCGCTGCTCGTGAAGCCGTGGCCCGCCCCCGGGTAGAAAACGGAGTTGACGCGCGCGCCGCGCGCCTTCAGCGCCGCGACGAGCCGGCGGCTCTGGTCGACCGGGACCGTGCTGTCGCGCTCGCCATGGGCGATGAGCACCGGGACGTTGAGGCGCGCGGCCTGCTGGAGCGGCGAGACGGCGGCGAGGTCGCGTTTCTCCTCGCCCTCGACTCTCTGCCGCCAAAGCTTGGAGTAGCGGGCGGCGACGAGCATCTGCGAGTCGTACTTGAGGATAGCCTTGAGGTCGGTGACTCCGGCCAGGCTCACCGCGCAGCGGTAGATTTCCGGGTTTCGGATCGCCCCCCACAGCGCGGCATAGCCGCCGTAGGAGGCTCCGACGATGCAGACCCGCCGGCGGTCGATCATTCCCTGCCCGGCCAGCCAGGCGACCCCGTCGTCGAGATCGTCCTGCATCTTGAGGCCCCACTGGCCGTAGCCCCGCTCGACATAGTCGCGGCCGAAGCCCGTCGACCCGCGATAGTTCGGCTGGAGCACCGCATAGCCCCGGTCGGCGAGCAGCTGGACGAGCGCGTCGAACTCGTAGGTGTCGCGAACGAAGGGGCCGCCGTGCGGTAGGACGATGAGCGGCAGGGCCTTGGCTTCGCGCCCGGCGGGCAGGGTCAGGTAGCCGGGTATGGCGAGCCCGTCGCGGGCGGCGTAGCGAATCGGCTTCACCGGCGACAGGCGCCGGCCGTACAGCGCCTCGTAGGGAGCGGCGAAGGTGTCCATCCGCTTCGCCTTGCGGTCGAATATGTAATAGGTTCCGGGATCGTCGGCGCTTCCCGACAGGATCATCACCCGATTGCGGTCGCGGCTAAGGTTCAGGATCCGGTTGACCTTGCCCGGGAAGGTGCGGTCGACCTGAGCCTGAAGCGCCTTCAGCTCCGGAGTGAGCCAGGCGACGCGGGGAAGGTCGTCGTCGTAATAGACGGCTTCGACGGTCCGGCCGTCGTCCGACAGCTGGGTTTTGGTGACGTCGACCTGGGGATGCTCGAAGATCGGCTCGCCGATGGTCTGGGAATTCAAGTCGTAGCGGTAGACTCCGAACCGGCCGGTCCGCTGGTTGGTGACGATGATCCCGCCGTCGCCGCCGCGCAGGAGCTGGATCGAGTCGACCGCCGTCTCGGCGCCGTTGTTGGGGAACTTGCCGGTGGAGGCGCGCCGCAGGATTCCGCCGGCGTCCTTCCGATAGATCGTCCAGCCGGAGCTGGCGTAGCTGACCCCGCCGCGAACGCTGCCGCCATCGTCGATGAACCAGGTTTGGATGTCCGATTTCTTCGGCTGGACCTCTACCGAAGCGCCGGTCGCAAGATCGATCCGCCAGACCGACAGGGAATCCAGGAAGCCCTTTCGAGCGCCGACCAGGGCGTAACGGCCCTCCGGATCGATGAAAAGCACCTGATCCGCGATCAAGTCGCCGCCGAGCTTCAACTCGGACGTCTTTCCCGTTCCAAGGTCGTAGGAGGCGAGCCGCACCAGCCGGAGCGGCACCGGGCCGAGCATGATCGAGAGCAGGTTGCTGCCGATCAGCACCCGGCCGTTCCCGGCCCACCGGACCCAGGCGGTGGAGCCGGTAACCTCGGGAAATTTGGGCTGCGCGTCGTGCGGTGCGTCGACGTCGTAGAGCGCGAGCCGCTCGAGCCCGTGGTCGCTTATCCGGGCGAGGAGATGGCGACCGTCGGGGGAGAGGACGGGGTCGGAGAAGAATGGCAGCTCCGCGAGCGCCTCGATCGGCAGCGGTCCCGACGGTGCGGCGGGCGGCGGCGGCGCCGCTCGCGCCGTCGCGGCGAGCAGCCCCAGCAAGCCTGCGAGCAGCGTCCTCCTCACGACATTCCCCTATTCCCCTGGCGCGCAACGATAAAACTACCGCCGCCGGTTGCAAGGCGCAAAGCGAAGCCCCGCCCGGCGGGTGCCGGACGGGGCTTGCTGGAGGGGCTGGAAGGAAGGGGGCTTAGCCGCCGGCGCCCTGCGCGGCGAGCGCCGCGAGGAGCAGGAGGGCAACGATGTTGGTGATCTTGATCATCGGGTTCACGGCGGGGCCCGCCGTGTCCTTGTACGGATCGCCGACCGTGTCGCCGGTCACCGCGGCCTTGTGGGCCTCGGAGCCCTTGCCGCCGTAATTGCCGTCCTCGATATACTTCTTGGCATTGTCCCAGGCGCCGCCGCCCGAGGTCATCGAGATGGCGACGAACAGGCCGGAGACGATCACTCCGAGGAGGAGCGCGCCCAGCGCCGCGAAGCCCTGCTCCCGGCCGGCGAGGGCGGCGATGACGAAGTAGACGACGATCGGGGTCAGCACCGGAAGCAGCGACGGGACGATCATCTCCTTGATCGCCGCCTTGGTGACGAGGTCGACGGTGCGGGCGTAGTTCGGACGCGACGTCCCGTCCATGATTCCCGGGTTGGAGCGGAACTGCTCGCGGACGTCGATGACGACGTCGCCGGCGGCGCGGCCGACGGCGGTCATTCCCATCGCCCCGAACAGGTAGGGCAGGAGGGCGCCGAGCAGCAGGCCGACGACGACATAGGGGTTGGACAGGGAGAAATCGATCCCGGCGGCGCCGATTCCGAGGTCTCCGGCATAATGTTTGAGGTCGGTCGTGTAGGCGCCGAACAGCACCAGCGCGCCGAGGGCGGCCGAGCCGATCGCATAGCCCTTGGTCACCGCCTTGGTGGTGTTCCCCACCGCGTCGAGGGCGTCGGTGCGGGTGCGCACGTCCTCCTCCATCCCGGCCATTTCGGCGATCCCGCCGGCATTGTCGGTGACCGGGCCGTAGGCGTCGAGGGCGACGACCATTCCCGCGAGCGCGAGCATCGCGGTCGCGGCGAAGGCGATCCCGATCAGGCCGGCCAGCTGGTAGGAGACGATGATCCCGGCGCAGATGACCAGGGTCGGCATCGCCGTCGATTCGAGGCTGATCGCCAGGCCCTGGATGACGTTGGTGCCGTGGCCGGTCTGGGAGGCCTTGGCGATCGATCGGACCGGGCGGTAGTTGGTGCCGGTATAATATTCCGTGATCCAGACGAGCAGGCCGGTCACGCCGAGCCCGACCATCGCGCACCAGAACAGGTCCATGCCGGTGAAGCCCGAGCCGATCGCGCCGCGCGCGACGGAGCCGGCGACGTCGGTTCCGGCCGCTTCGGCGGCGCCGCCGATCGTCTGGTTCATATCGTGGCCGAGGGTCTGCCACATGACGTAGAAGATCGCCGGGATGGAGAGCACGGCGGTGGTCAGGAAGCCCTTGTAGAGGGCGCCCATGATCGACTGCTTGCCGGAGAGGCGGACCATGTAGGTGCCGATGATCGAGGTGAGGATGCAGACTCCGCCGATGATCAGCGGAAGGCTCATCAGGGCAAGCATCTGGTCGGCGGCCGCGTTCACGAGAAGCGCGATCAGCACCATGGTCGCGCCGACGGTGACGACATAGGTTTCGAAGAGGTCGGCGGCCATTCCGGCGCAGTCGCCGACATTGTCGCCCACGTTGTCGGCGATGACGGCCGGGTTGCGGGGGTCGTCCTCGGGAATTCCGGCCTCGACCTTGCCGACCAGATCGGCGCCGACGTCGGCCGCCTTGGTGAAGATTCCGCCGCCGAGACGGGCGAAGATCGAGATCAGCGAGGCTCCGAAGGCCAGCGCGACGAGCGCGTCGACCACCTGCCGGTCGTTGGGGGCGAGGCCCTTCACGTCGGTGAGGAAGTAGAAGAAGACCGAGATGGCGAGGAGCGCGAGGCCCGCGACGAGCATTCCGGTGATGGCGCCGGCGCGGAACGCGACGGTGAGGCCGCGCTGGAGGCTGGTCCGGGCCGCCTCGGCGGTCCGGACGTTGGCGCGCACCGAGATGTTCATGCCGATGAAGCCGGCCACTCCGGAGAGCACCGAGCCGAGGACGAAGCCCGCCGCCTGGATCGGCCCGAGCAGGAAGAAGACGAGGACCGCCACGACCACGCCGACGATCGCGATCGTCGAATATTGGCGGAACAGATAGGCCTTGGCGCCTTCCTGGATCGCCGCGGCGACGGCGACCATGCGCTCGTTACCCGGCGACGACCTCAGCACCTGCATGCTGGTGAAGATGCCGTAGAGCACGGCGATGATGCCGCAGGCTATGGCGATAAGCACGACGCTCATGAAACTTCCTTCCCCTGTTGGAACCCCGAACGAAGGCTTGGCTTCGACGGGAACCTTCCGAAACGTAAGCCGGGCAGGGCGATAGCCCCCGACGCGAACGCGCCCGGACGTGCCGCGCGTCTTAGGGGGCCTTGGCCGCGGTTTCAATCCTTCCCCCTCTAACGGCGGGGAAGGCGATGAATTCCACCTCTCGGGAGCGGTCGTCGGCGGGGCGCCGCGCTATCCCGCATTGTCGCATTTCCGGACCTCGACGGCGCTTTCGTCGAAATCGTCGAGAAGGCGCGCGTTGACCCCCATCTTCCCGAAATCCTCGCCCAGCGAGTCCCAGTGGGTGCCGCAGCCGCAGACCGGACAATGGTGAATTCCGATCATCCGGTCGCCCCACACATAGGCGACCGTCTCGCCGGTGACGTGCACCTGGTCCGGCGGGAAATAGGCGACTCGCCACGCCAGCTTGCGGCACAGCGAGCAATTGCAGTCCGCAACCCATGACGGGCCGTGCGGAACCTCGATCCGCACCTTTCCGCAGTGACAGCTTCCCTGAACGGTCATGGGTGACTTGTAATCGCCGATCGCGAAGGTCCGCAACGGCTTCGTCGGCTACGCGCCGCCGCCATGTTCCCAGCCGAGGCTCGGCGGGAGGGGGACGGGCTCGCCGTCCGCCGTGAGGCTCAATCCCTTCCCGACGCGACAGGTGCCGAGCCGGGTCAGGGGCAGGCCCATCGACTCGCCGATCGCGCCTATCTCCCCCGCCCGCCCGGGCGGCGCGGTGAAGAGGAGCTCGTAATCGTCGCCCGCCGTCGCGGCGGCGAGCCGGGCCGCGGCATCTTCCCCCGCCAGCCGCCGCAGAGGGCCGGACAAAGGCAGTTCGGCGAGCTCGATCGCGACGGCGACCCCGCTCGCCTCGGCCATCCGCGAGGCATCGATCAGAAGACCGTCGGAGATGTCCATCATCGCCGATACCAGGGGCGCGAGACGCCGTCCCGCCTCGAGCCGGGGCACCGGCCGGCGGTAGCGGGCGACGAGGCGATCGTCGCATGGAAGGTCGCCGGTCAGACCCCGAAGGCCGGCGCCGGAATCGCCGATCGTCCCCGACACCCAGAGGGAGTCCCCCGGCCGAGCGCCGCCCCGCGACGGGACCGGCCCCGCCGCCTCGCCGATCGCGGTGAGCCCGAGCACGCGCGGCGCCGCGACCGTGTCGCCGCCGAGCAGCGGCACTCCGAACGCCGCCAGGGCGTTTCCGAGACCCTCGACGAAGGCCCGGTTCCAGGCCTCCTCGCCGAGCGTATATCCGAGCAGCACGCCGAGCGGAGTCGCGCCCTTGGCGGCGAGATCGGAGAGGTTCACCGCGACCAGCTTCCAGGCGACGTCGCCCGGCGGATCGCCGGGCAGGAAGTGGACGCCCTCGGCCAGCACGTCGTGGGTGAGCACAAGCCGGCGCCCGCCCGCTTCCAGCACCGCCGCGTCGTCGGCGAGGCCGCGCGCCGCCGGCGACGTGGCGAGGGCGCGAAGGGCGGCGATGAAATCCGCCTCGGCGCTCATCGGGCTACGCGCTCCATCCGCCGTCGATATCGTAGACCGCGCCGGTGACGAAGCCGGCCTCGTCCGAGGCGAGAAAGGCGACGAGGGCGGCGACTTCGTCCGGCCTGCCGTGCCGCCTGATCGCCAGCGGAGCGCGATTCGCCTCCGCGTTCGGGCCATCGGCGGGGTTGCGCTCGGTGTCGGTTGGGCCGGGCTGGACCAGGTTGACGGTGATCGCGCGGGGTCCGAGGTCCCGGGCAAGGCCTCGGGTGAGCCCGACCAGCGCCGCCTTGCTCGCCGCGTAGAGCGTCCCGCCCGCTCCGGGCACGCGCTCCGCCATGATGCTTCCGATCGTCACGATCCGGCCGCCGTCGGGCATCGCCGCCGCCGCCTGCTGGGCGGCGAGGAACGGCGCCCGGACGTTGACCGCGAAGACCCGGTCGAAATCCTCCAGCCGGTAGTCCGCGAGGGCGCCGGTGACCGCGAAGCCGGCATTGTTGACCAGTATGTCGATTCGGCCGAACCGCTCCACGACCCGTCCTACGGCCGTCGCCAAGGCGACGGGATCGGCGGCGTCCGCTTGCGCCAGGAACACTTCGGCGCCCGCCGCTTCAAGCTCCGAACCAAGCCCGGCCGCCTCCTCGGAGCGGCTTCGATAGACGATCGCGACGTCCCGTCCGTCGGCGGCCATGCGCCGGCTGATCGCGCCGCCTATGCCGCGGCTTCCGCCGACGATCAGAGCGACCTTTCTAGCCTCCGGCCTGGACAGCGTCGCGCTCCTCTCGTCGGCCAGTCTGGCCCCGCGTGCCCGGCCACGCAAGCCGGCCAAGGTCGGAGGGTTCAGCTCCGGACGTCCTTCGCCACGGCGTCGAGGACGGCGTTGACGAAGGCGCTTTCCTTCTTGCCGTAAAAGGCCTTGGCGACATCGACATATTCCGAGATGACGCTTCCGGTCGGAACGTCGATCCGGGCGGCGAGCTCGTAGGCGCCGGCGCGGAGGATCTGGCGCATCGGCCGGTCGAGGCGGTGGAGCGGCCAGTCGGCGGGAAGGCGGGCGGCGATCCGCCCGTCCAGTTCCTCGCTGCGGGCGTTCACCCCGGCGACGACGTCGTCGAAGAAGTCGACCTCGGCATCCTCATATTCCACCCCTTCGATCGTCGCTCCAAGCCGGTGGTGGTGGAATTCGTGGAGCAGCTGCGGGATCGGGACTCGCTCCATCTCGTGCTGATAGAGGGCCTGCACCGCGGCGAGGCGGGCGGCGGAGCGGGATCGGGAGCGTTCAGCCTGGGCCATAAGCGGCGGGCCATAGCGGGGCGGGCCGGGGAGCCCAACCCCGAAATGCTACCGGGAAGTGGAAGGGCAGGGTCGCGGCCGTGCTCGTCCTGCCGGACGGCGGGACTACTTACCCGGCCTTGCCGACCACGCTCTCCGGCAGGTCCTTGCCGAAGACGCGCTGGTAATATTCGGCGATGAGCGGGCGCTCGGCCTCGTCGCATTTGTTGACGAAGGTGACCCGGAAGGCGAATCCGACGTCTCCGAAGATGAGGGCGTTCTGGGCCCAGCTGATCACCGTCCTCGGGCTCATCACCGTCGAGATGTCGCCGTTCATGAACCCTTGGCGGGTCAGGTCCGCCACCTTGACCATCTTCTCGACCTCGGCGCGGCCGCCCTCATGGTCGTACTCGCCCGACTTGGCGAGGACGATCCGGGCCTCGGTCGCGGCCGGCAGGTAGTTGAGGGTGACGACGATGTTCCAGCGGTCCATCTGGCCCTGATTGATCTGCTGGGTGCCGTGATAGAGGCCGGTCGTGTCGCCGAGGCCGACGGTGTTGGTCGTTGCGAACAGCCGGAAATAGGGATGCGGTCGGATCACCTTGTTCTGGTCGAGCAGGGTCAGCTTGCCCTCGGTCTCGAGCACGCGCTGGATGACGAACATCACGTCGGGCCGGCCGGCGTCATATTCGTCGAAGACGAGCGCGGTCGGGGTCTGGAGCGCCCAGGGCAGGAGCCCCTCGCGAAATTCGGTGACCTGCTGCCCGTCCTTGAGGACGATCGCGTCGCGGCCGATCAGGTCGATCCTGGAGATGTGGGCGTCGAGGTTGATCCGGATCAGCGGCCAGTTCAGCCGCGCCGCGACCTGCTCGATATGGGTGGACTTGCCGGTGCCGTGATAGCCCTGCACCATCACCCGGCGGTTGCGGGCGAATCCGGCGCAGATGGCGAGCGTGGTGTCGGTATCGAAGACGTAGGTCGGATCGAGGTCCGGCACCCGCTCGTCCGCCTCGGAGAAAGCGGGAACCTCCATGTCGCTGTCCACGCCGAACAGGTCGCGCACCTTCACGATCCGATCGGGCGAATCCATCACGACGGCGCCGCGGCTGGCGGGGTTGGCGTTGGGAAGGTCGGTCATGCTTCGTCTTTTCGCTTCGCTTGGGGCGCCGCGCGGGAGCATCCGCGGGCGCGGGACGGGCTGTCCCCATGCCGAAGCGGAGCCACAGGGTAAAGTTCCCTTTTTCGGTCCGGCCGGTCGCCGTCCCCGGCGGGAGCGGCAGGCCTCGCCAAATCTTTCGAAGTAACGGGCTCGATAAAATTCAAGGCCCCGATTGACATTCGCGGCAAACGAATGCTCAAACCCGCCAAGCATTTCTTGGGGGCGAAGTGACTGTGGTTACAGTGAAAATTGCCAGGCTGCTCCTGGCGGCCGTCCTGCTCGCCGGGGCGGGCGCGGCCGGCGCCGACGAGCGGGTCACCTACAGCTACGACGCGCTCGGGCGGCTGGTCGCGTCTTCGAACAGCGGCACGGCGAACAACGGCCTGACCACGCAGATCGGCTACGATCCGGCGGGAAACAGGTCGAGCTACAATGTGAGCGGAGCGGGCGGGGCCCCGGCGAACCCGACGGTTCCGGGAGCGCCGGTGGTCTCCGACGGCTCGTTCGAGTTGCCGGAGGTCGGCAGCGGCTATGTCTACGGCCCCGCCGCCGCGGGAACCGCCTTCGCCGGCGGCGCCGGGGTCGCCGGCAACGGCAGCGCCTGGGGGTTCCAGGCCGCTCCGGACGGAGACCAGGTGGGGTTCCTCCAGGGCGCGGGCGGAAGCATCACGCTCACCGTCACCGGCCTCACCCCCGGCGCCTCCTATCGGGTCGGCTTCTCGCTCGCCCAGCGCGCCGGCTACGGCGCGGTGACCGTCGCGGCCGCGTTCGGCCAGACCGGGCTGGGCAGCTATACGCCGGCTTCGGTCGCTTTCGCCTCCTACGCCACGACGAACTTCACCGCGGCGGGCACGAGCGGGCAAATCGTCTTCAGCGTCCCGGCGGCGCAGGGGGACGTCTCGGCCGCCATCGACAATGTGACGGTCGCGCTCGCCGCCTCTCCGCCGGCCGCGCCGGTGGTCGCCGACGGCTCGTTCGAGCTTCCGGAGGTCGGCGGCGGCTTCGTCTACGCGCCGGCCCCGGCGGGAACCGCCTTCGCCGGCGGCGCCGGGGTCGCGGGCAACGGCAGCGCCTTTGGTTTCCAGGCCGCTCCGGACGGGGACCAGACCGGGTTCCTGCAGGCCGCCTCGAGCGGCGGCGGGAGCATCACCCTCAACGTCACCGGCCTGACGCCGGGCGCGACCTACCGGGTCGGCTTCTCGCTCGCCCAGCGACCCGGCTTCGGCGCGGTGACCGTCGCCGCCGCGTTCGGCCAGACCGCGCTCGGCAGCTACACGCCGACCTCGGCCGCGTTCACCCCCTTCACAACGACGACGTTCACCCCCGCCGGGACGAGCGGCCGGATCGTCTTCAGCACCGCCGCGGCGCCGGGGGACGTCGCCACGGCGATCGACCAGGTAACGATCGCGCTCAACTAGGCCGACGGAGGCGACCGATGCTCTTTGCCCGCACTCTTGCCGCCGCTCCGACGCCGGCTTCAGCCCCGCGACTCCGGCTCCGCTGGAGGAACGCCCTGCCCAGGCTCGCGGGCTTGATCGTTCTTGCCGCGTGGGCAGGCGCGGGCATGGCTCAGGCTCCGGGCGGCGGACCGCCGCTCCCGCAGGTGGTCGCCCCGGACTCCGCCGGAGTCGACTTGCTCTACGGTCGGCGGGTCGGAGTCGAAAGCGCCATCTCGATCGGCGCCGCCGACTCTCCGGCCATGGAATTCACGGAAGGAAGCGGCGGCTATGGCGGCACGCCGCTCGCCGGTTTCCACTACCGGGACGGCGCCTATCCGAATTATTCGGAATATCTCGTCCTCGGCAACCGGGGGATGAGCAACCGGTTCGGCGACGGGACGGGCCGGACCTTCCCCGACGGCGTCGTATCGAATCCAGGCGCGGTATATGAAGGAGACGGAACGCGCTGGACCTTCGTCGGCACCGGCTACGATCCGGATCATAACAGCGACGCCTACGCGACCAAGCGGGTTCGGCCGGACGGCGAGACCCTGACCTACAATTATTCGGCCGTTCCCAACGGCAGTATCGGAAGCGTGCTTCGGTCGGTCACGAGCAACGCCGGATACCAGATCAACCTCGAGTGGGAGATCAGCGCCAACGGCTTCCCGAACCTGAAGAAAGTGACGCTGGTCAACCGGCGGCTCACTTATTGCGACCCGTTGAGCGGAACGTGCACGGGGTCCTACGCCTGGCCGACGATGACCTGGACGAAGGACTCCAGCGGTACCAGCGTCACCAGCTCGGGCCTTCGCACCGTCGTCTATCACGCGCTTCAGCAGGGCGCCCAGGTCGGCATGCAGGGCAGCACGCCGGTCTACGAATGGAACATGCAGATCACGAGCGGCGCCGGAGTCAACCGGACCTACACCGCTCGGAACCCCAGCGACGCCTTCTACTCGGGCTCGCCTTATTTCGGTCGGACCGGCACCGGCTCTACCTGCATCGGCTCGGCGGCGATCTGGAAGGTGCAGGAGGCGACCGCCGCCTGGACCTACGACTTCACCCATATGTGCGACCAGGCGCCCGGATCGGCGTCGAGGGTCGATCCGCTGGGCAAGCCGGCCAGCCGGGTCGGCGCGAGCTTCACCGACGAGCTCGGGCGAACCACCACCTACACCTACGTCGATCAGTGGGGCGCGCCGGTCAATACGAGCGGAGCGATCAGCCGGGTGACGAGCGTCACCTATCCCGAGCAGAACAAGGTCACCTGGGACTATGGCGCCATGTACGGGCCCCAGAACCTGCGCAGCACCACCTTGACCCCCAAGCCGGGAAGCGGGGAGCCGACCCTGGTCTGGCAGACGGGCTATCCCACCGGATGCACCGCCGCGACCCTCGTTTATTGCAACAAGCCGATCTACGAGATCGACCCGCGAAACAACCGCACCGACTATGAATATGATCCGGTCCACGGCGGATTGCTCACCAAGACGCTGCCGGCGGACTCCGACGGGGTCAGGCCGCAGATCCGCTATTCCTACCAGCAGTTCTCGGCGAAGGTTCTGAACGCCTCGGGGCAGCTGGTCAGCGAGACTCCGATCTGGAAGCTCGTCTCGACCTCGCTGTGCCGGACCCAGTCGAGCTGCGCGGGAACCGCCGACGAGGTGGTGACCAGCTACACCTACGACGATAACCTCCTTCCGAAGACGCAGACGGTCCGGGCGGGCAATTCGGCGTCGGGACCGACCGTGACGATGGACTACGATCCGGTCGGCAACATGGTCGCCATGGACGGCCCCGCCGACGGACCCGGCGATTCCACGCGCCTCGTCTACGATGCGCTGCGGCGCCTGGTCGCGACGATGGGCCCCGACCCGGACGGAAGCGGCCCGCTGCCGGTGCCCGTCACCCGCACCACCTACAACGGCGACAACCGCCCGACCCTGATCGAGACCGGAAGCGCGGTCGACCAGACCGATGCCGCGCTCGCGGCGATGACCGTCGATCGCAAGCTCGCCACCGCCTATGATTCGAACGGCCGCAAGGCGAGCGAGAGCCTTGTCGTCGGCGGCGTCACCTACTCCCTCGCCCAGTACAGCTATGACGCCGCGGGCCGGCCGGAATGCACCACCGTGCGGATGAACCGGGCCGCCTTCGGAGCGCTTCCCGCCTCCGCCTGCAGCCTCGGCGCGGAGGGAAGCGAGGGATCCGACCGGATCACCCGCAACGTCTACGACGATGCCGGCCAGCTGAAGGCCATTCAAAAGGCCTATGGCACCCTGCTCCAGCAGAATTACGCCGCTTATGAATATACGCCCAACGGCCGGCAGAAGGCGGTGATCGACGCCGGCGGCAACCGCGCCGAATACCGGTTCGACGGGCTCGACCGGACGAGTTGCTGGATCCTGCCTTCGGCGACCACCCCTGGAGCACTCGGCGGCGACTGCACGAGCGGCGACTTCGAACGCTACGGCTACGACTTGAACGGCAACCGAACGTCCCTTCGCAAGCGCGACGGATCGGTGCTCGCCTATCAATATGACGCTCTCGGCCGGCTGACGCGCAAGAGCGTCCCGACTCCGGCGGGCGCCGCCGCGGCCGCGGCCGCCGCGGGGTACGACGTATATTACGGCTACGACCTTAGAGGCCTCCAGACCTACGCGCGCTTCGGCTCGGCGGCCGGTTCGGGCGTGACCAACGCCTACGACGCGTTCGGCCAACTCACTTCCTCGACCACCGACATGGGCGGGACGGCGCGGACCGTCTCGTCGCAATATGACGTTTCGGGCAACCGGACGCAGCTTTCGGGGAATTCCGGCTACCGGCTCGATTTCGCCTACGACGTCGCGGGCCGGATGAAGACCATCTTCGGCGGTCCGCCGGTGGTCGAGTTCGGCTACGACCGGGCCGGGCGGCGCTCGAGCCTCGGCTTGGGCGGCGGCGTGTCGACCGTGGCCTATGGCTACGATCCGGCCGGCCGGCTCGAGTCGCTGACCCACGAGCTTGCCGGGACGAGCGCCGACCAGACCTACGGCTTCACCTACAACTCGGCCTCGCAGCTGGTGTCGCGGAGCAGCTCGAACGACGCCTACGCCTCGAACACGGCCTATGCCGTCAACCGCAGCTACAGCGTCAACGGCCTCAACCAGTACACGGCGGCGGGCCCGGCGGCGTTCCAGTACGACGCCAACGGAAACCTGACCTCGGACGGGGCGACGGCGTTCGTCTACGACGCCGAGAACCGGCTGGTGTCGGCTTCGGGGGAGAAGAATGCGACCTTGTCCTACGATCCGCTCGGGCGGCTCTGGCAGGTGTCGAGCGCGTCCGGCCCGACCGCCCGGTTCGTCTACGACGGCAGCCGGCTGATCGAGGAATATGACGGGGCGGGGAACCGGCTGAGCGCTTTCGCCCACGGCCCCGGCAGCGACGAGCCGCTGGTCTGGTGGCAATGGGTCGGCGGCAGCTGGCAGATGCGCTACCTCCACGCGGACCACCAGGGCTCCATCGTGTCGATCAACGATTCGTCCGGCAACATGCTCAACGTCGGCGCCTACGACAGCTGGGGGATCCCCAACGCCGGCAATCAGGGCCGCTTCGGCTATACGGGGCAGGTGTGGCTGCCGGAACTCGGCCTGTGGTACTACAAGGCCAGGGTCTACTCGCCGACGCTCGGCCGGTTCCTGCAGACGGATCCGGTGGGATATGGGGACCAGCTCAACCTGTATGGCTATGTCGGAAATGATCCGGTCGATTCAGTGGATTCGGACGGTCAACGCGCGATCTTCGTCACCGACAAGGCCGGGAATGAGCACATTCAATATATTATCGCGTTCACGGGACCTGACGCGGGCAACGTCGCCGCGAGGCAGGCCGTGGTCGATACACTGTCGAGCATTCAGACATCCACTGGAGCGCCGGTGGAGGTGATCGTGGTAGATTCTTCCGCCGTTGGACATAAGGGCGTCAACGAGGTGCGCATGCGCAAAGGAGGATATATTGAAGTTTGTAAGGAAGACACCTCCTGCGCAAAGCGCAACGGCAACTTGACGTATCTCGATTCTTCGCTTTCCGATGTCGGAACTGTCGGCGCTCACGAAATCTCGCACAACGGCAACGCTAAAGATGGATATATCCCAGGCCCAAAGGTGAACGGGCACAGAACTATACTTGGTGAGACCAAGCCTGCCAACGATATCATGACCAGGAGGACGGGCACCGCCTACACTCCGCAGACGATGAAGGAAATTCAAGCCGGCGCGATCAAGCGCGAGGAGCAGGCAAATAAATACGTGTGTAATGTAAACCCGACCTATCAAGGGTGCCGGTCATGATGAAGATAGTCGTGCTGCCTTCCTGCGCGATGATTGCCGGATGTGTATCCGCGCCCGTTCAAGCAACGCCTCCGCCACCGACGCCCAACGCCTGTTCGACAACCATGTGCATCGAGGTATTGCCGCTACCGGACCCGCGAAACCACCGCTTCCTGATGCCGACGTTCCTGACGGAGGATTCCAAAAGTGGGTCCGACATCACGGTTACGTTCGAGGGCGCGGGCTCGATCATGGTTTCCGACCGGCTCCCGGATTTCCCGGCGTCGAGCCGGTCGGATTCGACGGTGTCGGTGGGCTGCAAGGCGGGACGGTGCAGAACCATCGCGCTCGAGGCGCGCGCCACCTCCGCGCCGCGGCCGTCGGCGGCGCTCGCCTGCCGGGTAGTGCGAGTGTGGATCGCGCCCTCCCGGTGGAACGGCCACCGACCTACCTCCGTGGAACTCGCCAATTCCGAACTCGCCGTCTTCCAGATGACCCCAGAGGGAATTTGCGGCGGACGAGTCGACCGGCCGCAGGTGCGCCCGTAGGAACGGTTTTCCACTGTTCGAGGACCGGTAAGAGTGGCGCCGACGGCGGGAAAACGGGAATTTGAGGAGGCCCATTAAGCTGGCGGCGGATGAAGCCGAAAGCGGCGTTCGCTCCCCCGCCGTCCGGCGAGCGCCGGCGGGGGTGGCCGAAGGCCTGGGCCGGGCGTAGGGAAGGCGGCATGTTGGCTACGGGAAATGACCCCGGCGGCTCGGGGAGCCTGGTCGCGGCCGCCTTGTGGGTCGAGCAGGTGCTGCTCGGCTCGGCGGCGACGGCGGTGGCGGTGATCGCGGTCGCGACGATCGGCTTCATGATGCTCGCCGGCCGGGTCGACTGGCGGCGGGCGGCGACCGTGATCCTCGGATGCTTCATCATCTTCGGAGCGCGCTCCGTGGCGGTCGGAATCGCCTCGGCGGCCGGGTCCGGCTCCGGCTATTATCCAACGTCGCAGCCGGCCTTCACCGCCCCGCCGCCGCCCGCGCCGTCCGCCCCGCCCGCTACCGCCCCGCCGTCCGCCCCCGCCGATCCGTTCGCCGGAGCCGCGGTGCCGACGCGCTAAGCCTCCTCCGCCGCGGCTTGCGGCGCGGCCGTGATCGAGGCCTTGGGCGGCAAGGGAAACAGCGTCGCGAAGCGCCGGGCGAGAGCGCGGTCGCCCGACACTTCGATCGGCAGGGCGTCCAATGGAACTCCGCCATAGACGGCGGCGGCAAGGGCGGAGGGATCGCCGCCGAGGACCAGGTCGGGCTCCGCCGCCTCGCCTCGGACGATCTCGATCGCCCCGTCGCCAAGCCGGGCGGCGAAGCTCTCCTCCTTGAAGCGGAAGCCGATCCGTCCGTTCACGCCCTCGGCGCGGACCGGGTCGATCATCGTCCGGAAGGAGAGCATCAGCGAGGCGGCGCTGATCGGAAGGGTCGGGTCGTGGGTCGGCGACCGCGCCGCCCAGCGGCCGAGCGCCTGGAAGACCGGCTCCGACGCATAGCCCCATTCGGTCAGCTCGTAGACCCAGGCCGAGGCGGGCGGGGGAAGCCGGCGGCGAACCAGGATCGACGCGGTCTGAAGGTCCTCGAGCCGCTCGGTGAGGACCTTGGCGCTGATCCCGGGGAGGCTGGAGCGTATCTCGCCGAAGCGCTTGGGACCGAACATCAGCTCGCGCACCACCAGCAGGGACCAGCGGTCGCCGACCAGGTCCAGCGCGTGGGCCGCGCCGCAGGCGTCGTCGTAGCGCCGCCTGGTCTGCCGGGAGGATATCTGCCGCGACAATTTAGTTACCTTTAGAAACTTTCTAGTTGCAATATGTAACTACCGAGTCCATCAGCGTCAAGGCATGATTCGCCAGATGAGAGGAGCCAAGACATGTCCCGGCTGATTTTCGTGAACCTCCCGGTCGCCGACCTGGACCGCTCGATCGCCTTTTACGAAGCGATCGGAGCGACGAAGAACCCGATGTTCTCCGACGAGACCGCGGCCTGCATGGTCGTCTCCGACGTGATCCACGTCATGATCCTCACCCACGACAAGTTCCGCCAGTTCACGCCTCGGCCGGTCGCCGACGCCAGGGGGGCGACCGAGGTGCTGCTGTGCATTTCCGCCGACAGCCGCGAGGCCGTCGACGAAATGACTCAAAAGGCGCTTGGGGCCGGCGGAAGCGAGGTTCGCGAGCCGCAGGATCACGGCTTCATGTACGGTCGCTCGTTCGAGGATCCGGACGGTCATATCTGGGAGCCGATGTGGATGGACATGGCGGCCGCGACCGAGGCGATGGGCGGCGGCGAAGCGCAAGCGGCGGCCTGACCGGGCGGCGAGGACGGCGAGAGGAGAGTGACGATGGGGCATCAGGGCAGGTTCTTCTGGTACCAGCTTATGGCGCGCGACTCGGCGGCGGCGGGCGAGTTCTACGCCCGCGTGGTCGGCTGGAACGTCCGCGACGCCGGCGGCGAGAATAGCGGCTATTCGATCGCGTCGGCGGGCGAGCGCGGAGTGGCCGGCATCGCCCGGATCTGCGCCGAGGCCGAGACGCAGGGGCTTCGGCCGGGATGGATCGGCTATGTCGGAGTCGACGATGCCGACCGTTCGGCGGAGCGGATCGCGGCGGCCGGCGGACAGGTGCTGAGCCCGCCGGCCGACATTCCGAACGTCGGCCGCTTCGCGATCGTCGCCGATCCGCAGGGCGCGTCGTTCATGCTTCTCGCTCCGAACGGCGACGGTGAAATGGCGCCCCTGGCGCGCATGGCGCCCGGCAATGTCGGCTGGCACGAGCTCTACGCGACCGACTGGGAAGCCGCCTTCGATTTCTATTCGGAGCAGTTCGGATGGTCGCGCGACCGCTCCGTCGACATGGGCGAGATGGGCACCTACCAGCTCTTCGCCCCGGCCGAGGGCGAAGAGGCGATCGGCGGAATGATGAACATGCCGCGGCTGCCGAGCCCCGCCTGGGGCTTCTACTTCGTCGTCGAAGGAGTCGACTCGGCCGCCGAGCGTGTGAAGTCGGCCGGAGGCGAGGTCGTCATGGGCCCGATGCAGGTGCCTGACGGAAGCTTCGTCATCCAGGGCCGCGATCCGGAAGGAACGATGTTCGCCTTGGTTTCCCAAACCCGCTGAAAGGAGCACGACATGCCCAGCCTTTCCACCTGTCTCTGGTTCGACAAGCAGGCCGAGGAGGCCGCCAACTTCTACGTCTCGATCTTTCCCAATTCGCGGATCGACGGGATCAACCGCTCCCCGGCCGATTATCCCAACGGCAAGGCCGGCGACGTCCTGGTGGTCGAGTTCACGATCGAAGGCCGCCCCTTCATGGCGCTGAACGGCGGCCCGCAGTTCACGTTCGACGAGGCGATCTCGATGGTCGTCACGACCGACGGACAGGAGGAGACGGACCGCTATTGGGACTCGCTTCTCGAGGGCGGCGGAAAGCCGAGCGCCTGCGGCTGGCTGAAGGACCGGTTCGGGCTGTCCTGGCAGGTCACCCCCAAGCAGCTTCCAAAGCTCCTCGGCGATCCGGATCCGGCGCGCGCGAAGCGGGCGATGGAAGCCATGATGGACATGGTGAAGATCGATGTCGCCGCGCTCGAGCGCGCGGCCGACGGCGACGGCGCGAAGGGAGAATGACGATGACCTACGTCGAGGGCTTCGTACTCGCCGTTCCGACGGCGAAGCGGGAGGAATATCTAAGCCACGCCGCCGGGGCGGTGCCGCTGTTCCAGGAATTCGGAGTCGTCCGCCACGTCGAGGCCTGGGGCAATGACGTGCCCGAGGGCAAGACGACCGACTTCGCCCGCGCCGTGCAGGCCAGGGCGGACGAGACGGTCGCCTTCGCCTGGTTCGAATATCCCGACCGCGCCGCCCGCGATTCCGCCAATGCGCGCATGCGCGTCGATCCGCGGATGGAGGCGATGGGGACCGACATGCCGTTCGACGGGCAGCGCATGATCATGGGCGGGTTCGAGGCGATACTCGACGAGGGCAAGTCCGGCGGCGGAGCCTATATCGACGGCTTCGTCGCTCCGGTGCCCTCGGCGAACAAGGACGCCTATCTCGCCATGGCCGGCAAGGCGGCGGCGATCTTCCTCGAGAACGGCGCTCTTCGGGTGCTCGAAGGCTGGGGCGACGACCTGTCGCACGGCAAGGTCACCGATTTCTACCGCTCGGTGCATGCCGAGGAGGGGGAGAACGTCGTCTTCTCGTGGATCGAATGGCCGTCCAAGGCGGCGCGCGATTCCGGCTGGGGCAAGGTCATGGCCGACGAGCGGATGAAGGGCGGCGAGATGCCGTTCGACGGCAAGCGCCTGTTCTTCGGCGGCTTCGAGCCGATCCTCGACGAGTCGCCCCGATGAGCCGGCGGATCATCGGCGGGGCCTTCCTCTCGGTGGACGGAGTCATGCAGGCCCCCGGGGGACCCGACGAGGACCCGACCGGCGGCTTCCCGTTCGGCGGCTGGCTCGCGCCGCTCGCCGACGAAGGGCTTGGAAGCCAGATCGAATCGCTCTTCGCCAAGCCGTTCGACCTGCTGCTCGGCCGCCGGACCTACGACATCTTCGCCGCCTACTGGCCGTTCGCGTCGCCCGAGGACCCGATCGCCGCCTTGTTCGGCCGGATCGGCAAGCATGTCCTGACGTCGTCGGAAGCGCCCCTGGAGTGGCAGGGCAGCCGGCGTCTCGACAGCCTCGAGGCGCTCGCCGCGCTGAAGGCGGAGGACGGGCCGGACCTCGTCATCCAGGGCAGCGCCACGCTCTACCCGCAGCTTCTGAAGCACGAGCTGCTCGACCGGCTGGTGCTGATGACGGCGCCGGTCGTGCTCGGCGGCGGCAAGCGGCTGTTCGGCGAGGGCGGCGCTCCGAGCGCGCTCAAGCTGGTCGAGCACCGGGTCACCGCCAACGGCATTGCGATGGCGACCTACGACGTCGGTGGCGCGGTCGAGACCGGAAGCTTCGCGGAGCAGGAGCCGAGCGCCCCCGAGCGGGCCCGCCGGGAGCGGATGAAGCGGGGGGATTGGTAGGGCCCACCTGATTTCTCCCTGGGACCCGCGGAGCCGCTACGTTCGCGACGATGACAGGGCGGTCATGCCGGACTTGATCGGGCATCCGCCTTCTTCCCGTCGCTGCAGCGAGGAAGGTGGACCCCGGATCAAGTCCGGGTGACGATCGCGAATAGACAAACGCCTGCTTAGGCGAAGGCCGGTCGCGACTTGAGGCTGGTATAGGCGTCGATCACCGACTGGAGCGCCGCTTCGTGGCCGCGGTCTCCGCCATTATGGTCGGGGTGGTAGCGGCGGAGCAGCTCCGCATAGCGTTTGCGCAGGGTGCGCCGGTCGGCGTCGGTGCCGAGGCCGAGGACCCGCAGATGCTTGCGGTCGTCGCCGCTAAGCTCGCGGCCGTCGTGGCGCGGACCTTCGGCGTTGGAGCGGCGGAAACGGGCGCCGATCGCGTCCAGCGGATCGGTGAAGTCGGCCCAGCGCGGCGGCCCGTCGCCGCCGGCGCGGGCGAAGGCGCGGGTCTCATGGTCCCAGCCGCCATAAGGCGTCTGCGCGGCTTCGATCTCCTCGGTGCTCATGCCCGAGAAGAAATTATAGCCCTGGTTGAACTCGCGGACATGGTCGAGGCACAGCCAGCGCCAGTCGCCCGGTCCGTCGAAATTGGCGCGACGGCCCGCGGGCGCCCTGAACTCGCCCGGCTCGGCGCAGCCGGGATGGGCGCAGATCGCCTCCCCGCGCTCGGTCCGGCCGTGAAATCGGGTCTGCCGCTTGCTCGAACTCGCCACCGTCTCCCTTTCCGCTCCTTGGCCTCTATATAGGCCGGATGAGCGCTTCTTTCACCGGGCCTTTGGCGGCCGAAATCGACAAACGCCTGCGCGCGGCACTCGCTCCGACGCATCTCGAGGTGCGCAACGACAGCGCCCGCCACCGCGGCCATTCCGGCGACGACGGAAGCGGCGAGAGCCACTTCTCGGTCGAGCTGGTCGCCGAGCGGTTCACGGGGATGAGCCGGGTCGAGCGCCAGCGGGCGGTCAACGCCGCGCTCGCCGACCTGCTTCAGGGTCGGATCCATGCGCTCGCCATCAAGGCCCGGGCGCCGGGCGAGTAGTCCGAACCTCCCCCCTCCCTGCACGCAGGGAGGGGGACGAAGGCGCCCTCCCCCTCGCGAGGAGGATTTGCTAGGCAGCTTGAATGACCGACGACACGCTCATCCTCCAGACCCTCCACCCGACCACCCACGACCTCGGCGGGTTCAAGGTTCACCGAACCCTTCCGCACCGAGAGCGGACCATGGTCGGGCCGTTCATCTTCTTCGACCAGATGGGGCCGGCCACCCTGGCGGCGGGAACCGGGATCGACGTCCGGCCGCATCCCCACGTCAATCTCGCGACGGTGACCTATCTGTTCGCCGGCGCGATCGATCATCGCGATTCGCTCGGCACCTTCGCGACGATCGAGCCCGGAGCGGTCAATCTGATGACGGCGGGACGCGGGATCGCCCATTCGGAGCGCTCGCCCCAGGCGCTTCGGCCGGGCGGGCCGGAGCTGTCCGGGATCCAGACCTGGCTCGCCTTGCCGTCCGCCAAGGAAGAGATCGACCCGGCCTTCGAGCATGTCGCCAAGGACCGGCTTCCTCTGGTCGAAGGATCGGGCGCCTCCGCCCGGGTGGTGATGGGAAGCCTGTGGGGCGCCTCCTCGCCGGTCACCTGCCACTCCGAGACGATCTATGCCGACGTCCGGCTGAAGGCGGGCGGCGCCATGCCGATCGACCCGGAGGCGGAGGAGCGCGCGCTCTACGTCGCCGAGGGCGAGGCGAGCCTGGACGGGCTAAGCCTCGCGCCGAGCGTGCTCTACGTGCTCCGGCCGGGCACCTCGGCGACCTTGCGCTCCGAGACCGGCGCCCATGTCATGCTCGCCGGCGGAGCGCCGCTCGACGGCCCCCGCCACGTCTGGTGGAACTTCGTCTCCTCGCGGCGCGAGCGTATCCAGCAGGCCAAGGACGATTGGCGGGCCGGCCGATTCGTCCTCCCGCCCGACGATTCGGGCGAGTTCATCCCGCTTCCCGAGCAGCGCCCGCTGACGGTCAGCTATCCGTGACCAGAGCCCCGTCGCCCCGGCCGGTTTCGTCATCCCCGCCGCTTCCGTCATCCCGGCGAAGGCCGGGATCTCCCGGAGAGAAAGGCGCCGCGCCTTTCACACCACGGGGCCCCGGCCTTCGCCGGGTCGACGGTGGGCCGCGACACGTTCGGCATGGCGGGCTTGGGAGGACGTGGTGACCGATCTCGAAACCCGCCGGATCGCGCTCTCCACCGGAGTGACGCTCAACGTCCGGCTCGGCGGCCGGGAAGGCGGGGAGCCGATCCTGTTCCTCCACGGCTTTCCCGAATCGCACCGGACATGGCGCCACCAGCTTCCGGCGCTGGCGGCGGACCATTTCGTCGTCGCTCCCGATCAGCGCGGCTTCGCCGGATCGGACCGCCCGGAAGGAGTGGAGAATTACGAGACCGGAAGGATCGTCGACGACGTCATGGCGCTCGCCGACGCTCTGGAGCTGAAGCACTTCACCCTCGTCGGCCACGACTGGGGCGGGGCGGTGGCCTGGGCCGCGGCGCTCGGCCATCCCTTCCGGGTGAAGCGGCTGGTCATCGTCAACGCGCCGCACCCCAGGGTCTTCCAGGAAAGCCTGATCGACGATCCCGCCCAGCGCGAGGCGTCGCAATATATCCGCGCCTTCCGAAGCCCGCTGATGGAGGCGGGGATCAAGGCGATGGGGCTCGGCACCTTCTTCGACAAGACGTTCGGCGCCCATGCCGACCTGACGCGGATCACCGCCGAGGAGCGGCAGCGCTATCTCGACCAATGGTCGCAGCCGGGCGTGCTCACCTCGATGCTGAACTGGTACCGGGCGGCGAAGATCGAGGTCCCCGCGATGGGCGAGGAGGCGCACAGGCCGCTTTGGCTCCACGCGCCCTTCCCGAAGATCCACCAGCCGACCCTGGTGGTCTGGGGCCTCAAGGATAAGGCGCTGCTTCCGGTCCAGCTCGAGGGGCTGCACGGGCTGGTCAAGGACCTGCGGCTCGTCACCTCGCCGACGGCGGGGCACTTCCTCCCGTGGGAGGAGCCGGAGACCCTGACCGCGGCAATTAGGGAATTCCTCGCCGAGACGGCCTAGTCCCCTCTCCCCTCCGTGGAGAGGGTTAGGGAGAGGGGGAGTCCGGACTCCCCGATGGCGTTTCATGACTGCCCCTCTCCCCGGCCCTCTTCTCAGAGGGGAGAGGGAGGAGCACAGTGCCGCTTCCAAACGCCCCTCGGCCCGCCTAGATCGCCACCATGGCCGACAAGGACAATCCGATCGAAGCCTTCCGCCAGGTTCTGACCGGCGCCGCCCGGGCGATCGCCCGGGAGCCGGAGGTGGAGCTCGCTTTCTCCGCCGAGGGGCCCTCGGTCGCCGCAAAGACGGTCAAGGTGCCGATGCCGGGGCGGACCCTGCCCGAGCGCGACGTGGCAGAGGCGCGCGGCTTCGCCGACTCCGCCGCCCTCAAGCTTCGTCATCACAACCCTTCGCTCCACGCGCGCGGAGCGCCCGCCGACGAGGTCGCGCGGGCGGTGTTCGACGCCGCCGAGCAGGCGCGGGTCGAGGCGCTCGGCGCCCGCGCGATGGCCGGGGTCCGGGCCAATCTCGCCCGGGCCACCGAGATGCGGATGCGCACCGACCCGATCACCCGGGCGCGAAGCCGAGCCGAAGTGCCGCTCGGCACCGCCGTCGGCCTGATCGTCCGCGAGCGGCTGACCGGCGCCGCCCCGCCGGAGGCCGCGCGGGCCGGCTTGGACATGGTCGCGGCCTGGATCGAGGAGAAAGCCGGCGCCGACCTCGATTCGCTCGGCCTCGCGATCGACGACCAGGCGGCGTTCGCCGCGCTGGCCGCCAAGCTTCTTCGCGACCTCGAGCTCGTCGAAGGCGATCTCGACTCCCAGCCCGACCCGAACGAGGGCGAGGCGGGCGACGGCACCGACGATCGCGAGGGGGAGGCGGGGGAAGACGAGGATGAGGACGAGCCCGGCGGCGGCGAAGGGGAGGCCGAGGTCCGGGTCGAGCAGGGCGAGCGCTCCGACGACGAGACCGAGGGCGATTATAACGACCAGGAGATGGGCGAGTCCGACGACGGGATCGGCGACGACGGCGAGGAGGGGACGATGCCGGTCCGGCCGAACCGCCCGCTCTCCGACCTGCCGCCGCAATTCGACTATCGCATCTTCTCGACCAAATATGACGAGGTGATCGAAGCCGCCGAGCTGTGCGACGAGGCGGAGCTCGGCCGGCTCCGAGCCTATCTCGACCAGCAGCTCACCCACCTCCAGGGCGCCGTCACCAAGCTCGCCAACCGGCTCCAGCGGCGGCTTATGGCACAGCAGTCGAGGAGCTGGGACTTCGACCAGGAAGAGGGGCTGCTCGACGCCGCGCGGCTCGCCCGGGTCGTCGTCAACCCGGCCCATTCGCTAAGCTACAAGGTGGAGCGCGATACGGAATTTCGCGACACGGTGGTGACCCTTCTGATCGACAATTCCGGGTCGATGCGCGGCCGGCCGATCTCGATCGCGGCGATCTCGGCCGACATCCTCGCCCGGACGCTGGAGCGCTGCGGGGTCAAGGTCGAGATACTGGGCTTCACCACCCGCGCCTGGAAGGGCGGGCAGGCGCGCGAAGCGTGGCTCGGGCAGGGACGGCCGCCCAATCCCGGCCGGCTCAACGATCTTCGCCACATCGTCTACAAGGCGGCGGACGAGCCGTGGCGGCGGGCGCGGCGGAACCTCGGGCTGATGATGCGCGAGGGGCTGCTCAAGGAGAATATCGACGGCGAGGCGCTGCTCTGGGCGCACAACCGGCTGATCGCCAGGAGCGAGGAGCGGCGGATCCTGATGGTCATCTCCGACGGCGCTCCGGTCGACGATTCGACCCTGTCGGTGAACAGCGGCACCTATCTGGAGCGCCACCTTCGCCAGGTGATCGGCTGGATCGAGGCGCGCTCCCCGGTCGAGCTTGCCGCGATCGGAATCGGCCACGACGTCACCCGCTATTATGCCCGCGCGGTCACCATCATGGACGCCGAGCAGCTCGGCGGAACGATGGTCGAGCAGCTCGCCAGCCTGTTCGACAAGGCTTGATCTAAGCCCCCCTCCCTGCACGCAGGGAGGGGGGCAAGTGGGAGCGCTCACTCTCCAGTTCAAAAAACTTAGGGCCGGCACCCCCTTGGGAGTGCCGGCCCCGCCCTCGATTACGCGACTGGAGGGTAAGCAAGCTTAGTAGCGGCCGCGGCAGCTCGACTTGTCGACCGCGTTGCCGGCGAGGGCGCCGATCGCTCCGCCGAGGATCGCCCCGGTGGTGCCGCCGCCGCCGCGGCGGTAATAGCCCCGGCTCGAGCCGCGGCCGACTTCGTGGCCGAGAAGGGCGCCGGCGACTCCGCCGACGATCGTGCCGGTCGTTCCGCTGCACCGGCGGTTGCCGCGATAATTGTCGTAGCCGCGGTAGCTGCGGCCGTAATAGCCGTTGCCGTAGCCGCGATTGTAGCCCTGGCGGACATAGCCGCGGTCGTAGCCCTGGCCGTAATAACCCTGCCCGTAGGAGCCCTGGTTGTAATAGCCGCCGCGATAGGACTGGGCGTCGGCGGCGGCGGGAACCACGGTCATCGCGCTGGCGGCGGCGACGGCGGCGAGAACGAGCTTCTTCATCTTGTAATCTCCTACTGGCCGGACCGGCGAACTCGCTGGGAGGGCCTTTGTTGTGAAGCCCTTCTAGGGCGATTCGATTGAGCCCCGCCTGAATGCGACCGTCAGCCGCCGTTCAGGCTCGCGGGGCCCTCGCGGCGGGTCTAGAAGCCCCCCGATGCGCTTCCTTCTCGCCCTTGCGGCGCTGCTCCTGCTCGCGACCTTCGCGCCGGTCCGAACCCCGCCTCCGGACCCGCCGCCGGCGACGAGCTGGGTGCGGGCGGAGCCGGTGCCGCTCGATCCGAGCTGGCCGGGGCGGGCGCGGATCGGCCGCCTCCGCTTCCTCGGCGGCTGGCGGCTGACCAGCAACGACCTGCGGTTCGGCGGCATATCGGCGATGAAGGTCGAAGGCGAGGCGGTGCTCGCGTTCAGCGATTCGGGGTGGATGATCCGCTTCCCTCTCCCGGGCGCCCGCACGCCGGTGAAGATGCTCATCGGTCCGTTGCCGGAGGGGCCGGGAAGCGCTCGGCGCAAGTCGGCCCGCGACATCGAATCGATGTGGACCGACGGGCGGTCGGCCTGGATCGGCTTCGAGCGCCTGAACGCGATCTGGCGCTTCGACCGTCCGGGCTGGAAGGCGGCCGCCCATTCCGCTCCGGCCGCGATGCGCGACTGGCCTTCCAATCGCGGGGCGGAGGCGATGGTCCGACTCGCCGACGGCCGCTTCCTGATCGTCTCGGAGGGGCGCGGCCGAGGCGGCCCGGCTCTGATCTTCGACGGCGATCCGGCGGCGGCGGGGACCCGGGCGCGCGGGCTTCGCTACCGGCCGCCCCCCGGCTACCGGGCAACCGACGCGGCCCTGCTTCCCGACGGTCGGCTGCTCGTCCTCAACCGGCGTTTCGCGCTGCTCGAGGGAGTGACGGCGAAGCTGGTCGTGGTTCGGGCGCGGGCGGGGCTGCTTGCCGTCGTGGAGGAGCTCGCCGATTTCCGCCCGCCGGCGACGGTCGACAATATGGAGGCGCTAAGCGTGACCCGGGAAGGCGGGCGGACGATCCTGTGGATCGCCTCCGACGACAATTACAATCCTCTGCAGCGGACCCTGCTGATGAAGTTCGCTCTGGATTAGCGGAAAGCCCGTCATCCCGGCGCAGGCCGGGATCCCGCGCCGAAAAACGCCGGAGGGGACGCTGTCCCCTTCGGCTTACGCCTCGGCGGCGCCGCCGGCCGTCTTCTTCGAGATTTCGCGCTTCAGGCGGCGGGCCTTGAGGCTGAGCTGCTCGTCGCCGGCCTTGGCCAGCCAATTGTCGAGGCCGCCGACATGCTCGACCGAGCGGAGGCCGTTCATCGACACGCGCAGCTTCACTCCGCGGCCCAAGGCGTCGGAGATCAAGGTGACGTTCTGAAGGTTGGGCAGGAACGTCCGCTTGGTCTTGTTGTTGGCGTGGGAAACGTTGTGGCCCACCTGCCGGCCCTTGCCGGTCAGCTCGCAAATGCGCGACATGATCAAAGTCCTCGAAAATGAGACGGGGGCGCTACGCACGCCCCCGGAATCGGTGCCGCGAATAGCCGCTGGTCGGGTCCCCGTCAACCTGCCGGAGACTCCGCTTCGCCACCCCGTTCGAGCGGGCCGCGGCGGAACGCCCGGTCGTTGCGCAGGTGCAACCGGTTGTGCGCGGCTTCGTTTACTGACACAGATCAGGCCGTCTTGTGAAAGTGAAGGACCGTCCATGCTTCGCGCGCTTCTCGTCCTCGTCGCCCTCGCCATCCTGGCGGCGATCGCGCTCGTCGCGACCGGCGTGGTCAGCCTCCAGCAGACCCAGACGGCGCAGGCGCCCGCCTTCGACCTCAAGGTGAAGAAGGTCGAGCTCGGAACGACGACGACCAACGTCTCCGTCCCGGCGGTCGAGATGAAGACGCGGCAGGTCGAGACTCCGGCGCTTCGGCTCGGCGACGGCAACAGCGCGCAATAACGCTTCGCCAGGGACGGCCGGCGGCGGCCACCGGCGATGCTCCAGCCCTTTTCAGATCCGATGCGGATTGCGCTGGAGGAAGCGCGGGCCGCCGCGCTCGCCGGCGAGGTGCCGGTCGGCGCGGTGGTCACCCGCGCCGGGACGGTGGTGGCTCGGGGACGCAACCGGATGCGCGACGGCCTCGATCCCACCGCCCATGCCGAGATCGTCGCGCTTCGCGAGGCGGCCCGGGCGCTCGGCTCGTCCCGCCTCGACGATTGCGACCTCTGGGTCACGCTCGAGCCCTGCGCGATGTGCGCCGGAGCGATCGCTCTGGCGCGGGTGCGCCGCCTCCATTTCGCGGCCCCGGACCCGAAGGGCGGGGCGGTGATCCACGGCCCCAGGCTCTTCGCCCAACCCACCTGCCACCACGCGCCGGAAGTGTATCAGGGGATCGGCGAGGACGAATCGGCGGCGCTGCTGAGGGACTTCTTCGCGACTCGGCGGCGGTAGGCGCCCCGCTCCCTGAACGATCATCGTCGAGGGATAGGCGGCCGGCGTTCGCGCGACCTGGTCGAGGGTCGGCCGCAATCGCGGCTGAATGTCGTGGCTGTTGATCGGGAGGATGATTCCGTCCGTTCGGGGTGAACGGCTTCGGGAACCGCAGGCCGGTCCGGCTGGTTCCCGAGCGCGGCGGCTCAGCAAGGCGGCTGTGGCCTTTGCGCCACAGACGTGACGACGTGCGTTGCGGGATGCGCGCCGCGACCGTAAGGCGGTGCGCGCGTCATGCCGCCCGCTCCCTCGCCATTCCCCTGGATCGACGTCGTCGTCATCCTCCTGCTCATCGCGCTCAACGGAGTCTTCGCGATGGCCGAGCTGGCGATCGTCTCGTCGCGCAAGCCGCGCCTCAAGGCGATGGCCAAGAACGGCCGCCGAGGCGCTCAGACGGCGCTCGATCTCGCCGCCGATCCGGGCCGCTTCCTCTCGACGGTGCAGATCGGCATCACCCTGATCGGAATCCTCGCCGGCGCCTATTCCGGCGCGAGCCTCGGCGGGCCGGTGGGCGAGCGGCTCGCCGGCCTCGGCCTTCAGCCCAAGACCGCGCAGACGCTCGGCTTCACGCTGGTGATCATCGTCACCACCTACGCCTCGCTGATCATCGGCGAGCTGGTGCCCAAGCAGTTCGCCCTGCGCTCCCCGGAGCCGATCGCCGCCGTCCTCGCCCTTCCGATGCGGTGGACGGCGCGCGCGACGGCGCCCCTGGTCTGGCTGCTCGACCGCACCAGCGCGCTCGTCTTCCGCCTACTTCGCCTCACCCGCGACAATTCGAACCAGGTTACCGCCGAGGAGCTCCACCTCGTCGTCGCCGAGGCCCATACGGCCGGAGTCCTCGAGGAATATGAAAGAGCGATCATCTCGGGCGTCGTCCGCCTCGCCGACCGCCCGTCGCGCGAGATCATGACCCCGCGCACCGACGTCGACTGGATCGACGCCGACGCCGACCTGGCCGAGATACGCGAGGCGCTGCGCGATTCGCCGCACAGCCGCTATCCGGTGGCGGAAGGCTCGGTCGACAAGCTGATCGGAGTTCTCGAGGCCCGCGACATCGTCATCGCCTCGATCGACGGACTGCCGCTCCACCTGCGCGAGCTGGTCCGCGAGGCGCCCGTCGTCCCGGACCAGATGGACGCGATGGACACCCTGAACGTGCTTCGCGGCGCCGAGGTGCCGATGGCCTTCGTCCATGACGAATACGGCCATTTCGAAGGGATCGTCACACCCGCCGACCTGCTCTCGGCCCTCGCGGGCGCGTTCACCTCCGATTCCGATTCCGGCCGCGATCCCCCCATGGTCGAGCGCGAGGACGGAAGCTGGTGGCTTTCGGGCTCGCTGACCGCGGACGCGCTGTTCGACCGGCTCGGGATCGCGCTTCCCGCGGACCGCGACTATGCCACCACCGCCGGCTTCGCTCTGTCGGTGCTCAAGCACATACCCGAGGTGGGGGAGCGCTTCGTCTACGGCGGCTGGCGGTTCGAGATCGTCGACATGGACGGGTTCAAGATCGACAAGCTGCTCGCCAGCGAAGTGGTGAGGAAGCGAAGGGGCGGCTGAGGGTGACCCCCCCCTTCCCCGCGCACAGGGAGGGGAGTAGAGGTTAGCCGCCCAATTTCCCGAACTCGGCCTCGAAGCCGTCGGTGTCGCCACGCTCCAGGAAGCAGGCCTGCTCGACCAGCCGGTCCTTCTCGATCCGGCCGCGAAAGGCGCCCATCCGGGCGTCGAGCATCGCCACCTCGTTGGGCGTGAGCCGGGCGAGCTGGTCGTAGCGGCTGATCCCGCCGGCGTTGAGCTGCGCGGCGAGCTTCGGGCCGACTCCCTTCAGCCTCTGCAGGTCGTCGGGCGGTCCGCTCGGTCCCGGGATGGCCGGGTGGGCGTCGACTCCGAGGATCTCGCCCGCGACGTCGGTGGAGGCGGCGGCGAATTCGTCGGGGACCGAATTGCCCTCCGGGCCGTCGCGGCCGACCGCCCGGGGCGGCCGCCCGGTCTCGACCGGCTTGTCGGAGCCGCGGCCGGTCGCCCGCCGGAACGCCCAGAAGGCGACGACGAGTCCGATGAGGACGGCGATGACGATGACGAAGAGGTTGTACTGCGCAAGCGTGCCCATTGTCGTTCCTGTGAAAGTCAGTCGAGAAAGGAATGGCGCCGTCGGCGGCCGAAGAGGATCGCGCCGAGGCCGAGGCCCAAGGCGTAGGCGAGAGCGAGCATCAGCGACGTCTCCGCGAGCAGCGGGATTCCGCCGCTCGCGCCGCGCTCGTCCGACCAGCGGACTCCGGCGACCCCCGGGACGGAGCGGACATAGTCGCTAAGCCCCCACTCGCTTCCGAGGCCCTCGCGCTGGAGGTCGTTGGCGGGTCCGCTCATCGTCGCCGTCCGGCTCAAGGGCGAGCGGCCGAAGCGGATCTCGATGCCGGGCATGGCGAGAGGCGCGATCTCGCCCCGCGCCTGGGTCTCGAGCGAATCGACGAAGGCCTGGCCGCGTCCGGCGGGGCCGTGCCAGATCCACCCCATCAGCAAGGCGGCGGCGAGGCCGATCAGGATCTTGGCGGCTTTCGGCATGGCGGCGATCCCTCCTTTCCCCATCCTCTACCCGCAAAAGCGGCGGCGGCAAGCCTTCAGCCGCCGCGCGCCAGCTCCCGCCAGCCGATGTCGCTCCGGAAGAAACCGCCGGGGAAGTCGACGGCGCCGACCGCCGCATAGGCCGCCGCCCGCGCCGCCGCGACGTCCGCTCCGCGCGCGGTCACGTTCAGGACCCGGCCGCCGGCGGAGACCAGCCGGCCGTCGCGCAGGGCGGTGCCGGCGTGGAAGACCTTGGCCGAACCGACCTCGCCGATCGAGATCGGCTCCCCCGTCTCGGGCGCGCCGGGATAGCCCCTGGCGGCCATGACCACGGTCAGCGCCGCTTCGTCGGCGAAGCGCGGCGGCTCGGCCTCGGCCAGCCGTCCAAGCGCCGTCGCCGCCATCAGATCGAGCAGGTCGCTCTCGAGCCGGATCATCAGCACCTGGCATTCCGGGTCCCCGAACCGGGCATTATATTCGATCAGCTTCGGCCCCTCCTCGGTCAGCATCAGCCCGGCGTAGAGGATCCCCGAATAAGGCATTCCGCGCTCGGCCATGGCGCGTACGGTGGGGCGGACGATCTCCTCCATCACCCGAGCCTCGATCGCCGGAGCGACGATCGAGGCGGGGCTGTAGGCGCCCATTCCGCCGGTGTTCGGCCCGGTGTCGCCGTCACCTACCCGTTTGTGGTCCTGAGCGGTTCCGAACGGGAGGATCGTCTCTCCGTCGGTGAGGGCGAAGAAGCTCGCTTCCTCGCCTTCCAGATATTCCTCGATGACCACGCAGCTTCCGGCCGCTCCGAATTCGCCGCCGAAGATCGACTCCACCGCGGCCAGCGCCTCCGCCTCGCTCGCGGCGATGACGACGCCCTTGCCGGCGGCGAGGCCGTCCGCCTTGACGACCACCGGGACGGAGAAATCCCGAAGCGCCGCCTCCGCCGCCAGCCTGTCCGTGGCTCGGGCGTAGCGGGCGGTGGGGATTCCGCTGCGGGCGCAAAGATCCTTGGTGAAGCCTTTCGATCCTTCGAGCTGCGCGGCGGCGCGGTTCGGGCCGAAGACGGGAAAGCCGGTCGCTCGAAGATTGTCGGCGAGTCCGTCGACCAGCGGCGCCTCGGGCCCGATCACCACCAGCCCGACTGCGTGGCGGCGGCAGAAGTCGACGACCGCGCGATGATCCGAGGGATCGAGCGGGACGAGCTCGGCATGCTGCGCGATACCCGGATTACCCGGCGCGGCGTACAGCCTTCCGAGCCGCGGCGATTGCGCGAGCTTCCAGGCGAGGGCATGTTCGCGGCCGCCCGAACCCAGCAGAAGGACATTCATGGACGATCCCCTAGACGACAGGCGGCCCTCCACCGACAGCAGGCTCCTAGCAACGGAGGCGCCGGGGGACAACGCGGCCGCCTTTTCCGTTTCGGAGCTGGCGATGCGCCTCAAGCGCACGGTCGAGGACGCCTTCGGCCACGTCCGGGTCAGGGGCGAGATATCGGGCTGGAAGCGCGCCGCCTCGGGCCATTGCTACCTGTGCCTCAAGGACGACAAGGCGGTGATCGACGGCGTTCTCTGGAAGGCGACGGCGGCGGCGCTTCCCTTCCGGCCCGAGGACGGAATCGAGGTGGTGGCGACCGGCAAGCTCACCACCTATCCGGGCCGCTCGCGCTACCAGATCGTCATCGACCGGCTGGAGCTCGCCGGGCAGGGCGCCTTGATGGCGCTGCTCGACAAGCGCCGGCGGGCGCTCGCGGCCGAGGGGCTGTTCGACCCCGCGCGCAAGAAGAAGCTGCCCTTCCAGCCGCGGGTGATCGGGGTCGTCACCTCGCCTACCGGAGCGGTGATCCGCGACATCCTCCACCGTCTCGCCGACCGCTGCCCCTGCCACGTCGTCGTCTGGCCGGTTCCGGTCCAGGGCGAGGGCGCCGCCGCCCAGATCGCCGCCGCCGTCCGGGGCTTCGACGCCCTGCCGGAAGGAGGCCGGGTGGCTCGGCCGGATCTCGTCATCGTCGCGCGCGGCGGCGGCTCGATCGAGGATCTGTGGGCGTTCAACGAGGAGGAGGTGGTCCGCGCCGTCGCCGATTCCTCGATCCCGATCATCTCGGCGGTCGGCCATGAGACCGACACCTCGCTTTGCGACTATGCGGCCGACGTTCGAGCGCCCACTCCGACCGCCGCCGCCGAGATCGCGGTGCCGGTGCGGGGCGACCTGCTCGGCCAGCTTCGCGAGCTCGGCTTCCGGATCGAGCGCTGCGCCCGCCGCGCGCTCGACCGTTCGGCGGAGAAGCTCGAGACGACGGCGCGCCGCTGGCCCGCGCGCGAGGCGCTTCTCGCGCCCCAGCGGCAGCGGCTCGACGATCTTTCCGACCGTCTCCCGCGAGCGCTTCGAACCGAGCTCAGCCACGCCCGGGCGGAATTGGGCAAGGTGGCGGGCGCGCTTCGGCCCGGCCTCCTCTCCGGCGCGCACAAGCGGGCTCGCGAGAGGCTCGACGCGCTTTGGCGGGTGGCCCAGCTCGCCCATCCCAACCGGCCGCTGGAGCGCGGCTATGCGCGGGTCGAGGACCGGTCCGGAAAGACCTTGATCTCGGCTTCGGCGGCGCGCTCGGCGGGCCGGCTCCGCCTGGTCTTCGCCGACGGCGTCGCGGAGGCGTCGGTCGACGGCTCGGGCGTTGAGCGCGGACGGCGCGGCGCCTATCTGAAGCCGGCGGGCGAGCAGCCCAAGCTTTTATGAGGAGCCTGGATGGCGATGCTGATGGCGAATAACGGCCGCGAGGCGCGGCTCCACTACATGGCGGGCACCTTCCGGGTGCTCACCCCCGGCGACCATGTCGTCTGCGCGGCGACCGGTCGGCCGATCGCCCTGGAGGACCTGCGCTACTGGAGCGTGGCCCGGCAGGAAGCCTATTCGACCGCGCAGGCGGCGGTCGAGGCGGCGCGCCGCCCCTGAGCCCGCGGCCCCCCCCCCCCCCCGGGGCGGGGCTCGCCGCCGCCGCCCCGCACTACCCGCGCCCCGGCGAAGGCCGGGGTCCAGCACGTCCGCCTCACCTCCCGGGACTCCGCCTTCGCCGGAAAACACCGGTCCGAGCCGCGGCCCCCCGCCGGGGCGGGGCTCGCCGCCGCCGCCCCGCACTACCTGCTCCCCGGCGAAGGCCGGGGTCCAGCACGTCCGCCTCACCTCCTGGCCTTCGCCGGGACGCGGTCTTCCCCTCGTCGGCACCAGGCATGGCCTGGACCCTAGCCGACCCGCTTGGCCTTGACGCCGCGCTGGCCGGCGATCTTCATCAGGTAGCTGCCGAGCGGGCCGCGCTTGATCACCACCGTGTCGCCGGCGCGGGGCACGTCGATCGCCGAAGAGCCCTCCGTCGTCTGCCACAGGGCTCCGTCCTCGAGGCGGATCTGGTATTTGTCGTAGCCGATCGGGCCGGCGGCGGCGATCTTCGCGGTGATCTCCTCCTGGGCATCCTCCGCCGTATCGTCGCCGCTGAAGAAGGGGACCCTCGGAAGGCTGAAGCCGAACAGCGAGCGCCGCACCCGGCGGACGTCCTCGCGCTCCACCACCACCACCTTGCCGCTCCCCGCCGCGTCGGTCAGGGCGGCGGCCGCCGCGTCGAAGCAGCGCAGCCGCGCCGCGTCGTCGCTTAGCGTCCGGCACTGGGCGAGGCCGCGAAGGAGCGGTGACTCGGCGGGCTTGGGCTTGGCCGCGACGGCGGCGGAGCCGAGCAGAAAGGCCGCGGCGATCGCGGATAGACAGGCGAGCTTCATTCGACCCCCTCGAAAGCCACACTCCGGCGCAATCTGGCACGCCCGCCGGGGGAACGCCATGTGTTGCATTTGCAACAATGCTACATTTTCGTTGCGCCCGCGCAGTGATCCGATTGCTCCTTCCCAGCCGCTTCCATACACAACAGGGGGCATGCGACCGGAAAATCGGCGCAGGGACCGGATTTTTAGGCGCTGGGGCGCCGGAGCAAGGGGACTAAAATGGCTACGAAGTTTATGAAGGGTGCTCTGCTGGCGTCCACCGTCATCGCCGGCCTGGGCATGGCGAGCCCCGCCTTCGCGCAGGACACGACCACCGGGACCCCCGCCGGAAACGGCGCTCCCGGCACCCCGGATGAGCAGACTCCCCCGCCGGGCGTCCAGACCCAGGCTTCCGCCGGTCCCGCCGAGCCGACTTCGTCCGGCGACATCGTCGTCACCGGCACCCTGATCAAGAATCCGAACCTCGTCTCCTCCTCTCCGGTCAACGTCGTCGGCCGCGAGGAAATCCAGCTTCGCCAGTCGAACGTCGCCGAAGAGCTCCTTCGCGACCTTCCGGGCGCGGTCCCGAGCATCGGCTCGGCGGTCAACAACGGCAACGGCGGCGCCGCCTTCGCCGATCTTCGCGGCCTCGGCAACTTCCGCAACCTCGTCCTCCTCGACGGAGTGCGGGTCACCCCGTCCAGCTCGATCGGCCGGGTCGACTTGAACAACATCCCGCTCGCCCTGGTCGAGCGCGTCGACACCCTGACCGGCGGCGCCGCGACCACCTACGGCGCCGACGCCGTGTCGGGCGTCATCAACTTCATCACCCGCCAGGATTTCGCGGGCGTCGAGATTTCGGGCAGCGAGCAGATCACCGGCCACGGCGACGGCAACGTCTTCCGCGTCGACGCCACGATCGGCGCGAACTTCGACGACGGCCGCGGCAACGCGGTGCTGTCGATCGGCTATCAGAAGGCCGATCCGGTCTATCAGGGCGCTCGCCGCTTCTCGGTCAACAACTACACCTCGACCACCGGCGCCGTCGGCGGTTCGGGCACGACCGTCCCGGCCCGCTTCTCGGTTCCCAACACCACGGCGAACGGCGGCTTCCGCCAGATCAACCCGACGTCGGGCGCTCTGGTCAACCCGGTCGTCAACTTCAACTTCAACCCGTACAATCTCTTCCAGACGCCGTTCAAGCGCTACAACATCTACGGCGCGGGCCATTACGAGGTCGCCGACGGCATCGAGGTCTACACGCGCGGCATCTTCTCGAAGAACACCGTCAACACGATCGTCGCGCCGTCGGGCATCTTCAGCTCGGTGCTGGTCATCCCGGTCAGCAACCCGTTCCTGCCGGCCGCCGCCCGCGCGACCTTCTGCGCCAATAACGACTTCAATCCGAACGTTGTCGGCAACCAGACGCTGACTCCGGCCGAATGCGCCGCCGCGGCTCTGGCGACCTCGCCGACGGATCCGAACTTCCGGGCGTTCACGACCACGGTCGGACGGCGCACGACCGAGGCCGGTCCGCGCGAGTCGGAGTTCATCACCCAGTTCTTCGACTATCGCGCCGGGATCCGGCTCGGCGTCACGAAGACGACGAACCTCGACATCTCCGGCGCCTACGGCGAGTCGCAGAACGAGCAGACCCAGACGGGCTACATCCTCACCTCGAGGATCCGCACCGCGGCCTACACGACCAGCGCGACCACCTGTAATCTCGGCGCGTCGCCGACCATCGCCAATCCGAACCCGCTTCTTCCGCCGATCGCCCAGCCGGGCGCCAGCCCGACGGCCGGAAGCGGATGCGTCCCGGTCAACATCTTCGGCGGCGACGGCTCGATCACCCCGGCGATGCTTCCGTATCTCACGGCGGATTCGAGCAACTCGCAGCGCACCAGCCTGGGTCAGGCCCGAGCGCTGTTCAGCGGCGACTTCGGATCGGGCTCGCCCTGGGCGAACGATCCGATCGGCTTCGCCGTCGGCGCCGAATATCGCAAATATACGGCCGAGCAGCGGGCCGACCAGCTTTCCGCCACCGCGGGCGAGCTCGGCGGCGCCGGCGGCGCGGTTCTGAACTTCAAGGGCTCCTACGACGTCCGCGAAGTCTACAGCGAGCTGATCGCTCCGCTGGTCCAGGACAAGCCGTTCTTCGAGAACCTGACCGTCGAGGGCGGAATCCGCTACTCCAAGTACAAGGTGAACGCTCCGGGCAATCCGAAGTACAACACCACGACCTGGAAGCTGGCGGGCACCTGGGAGCCGGTGAAGAGCCTGAAGCTTCGCGGCAACTATCAGCGCGCCGTCCGGGCGCCGAACATCAACGAGCTGTTCGCTCCCACGGTGGTCGGCCTCACCAACCTGTCGACCGATCCCTGCCGCGGCACCCGCCCGGTCGGCAACGCCGCGCTCACCGCGGTCTGCCTCCTCCAGGGCGCTCCGGCCACGTCGATCGGCTCGATCGGCAACCCGACGGCGGGCCAGGCCAACGGCACCTTCGCCGGCGGAACCTACCTGCGGCCGGAGACTTCGGACAGCTTCACGGTCGGCGCCGTGCTCCAGCCGGTCTTCGTCCCGGGTCTGTCGATCACGGTCGATTACTACCACATCAAGATCAAGAACGCGATTTCGCAGCCCACTCCGGGCGACGTCAGGGACGCCTGCTTCGGCGATGCCAACGGCAGCGCGATCACCGCGGCGAGCGTCAACAACCCGACCTGTCTGCTGCTCCGGCGCGATCCGGTCACCGGCCAGCTCTCGGGCGATCCGGCGACCACCGGGGGGCTTATCTTCGCGGCGTCGAACTCCGGAATCATCCTTACCGATGGTATCGACATCGGCGCCAACTACCGCCGCAACCTGGGCTTCGCCCGCCTCAACCTGAGCTTCAACGGCAACTATACGCACCGTTCGCGCTTCCAGGCGGTCGGCCCGGGCTCGATCATCCCGCCGGGCTTCCCCGGCGCCGGCGGAGCGTTCCCCGCTTCGGTTCCCCGCGAGTGCGTCGGCCTCTACTCGTCGAACTGCGGCTCGCCGGGTTCGGCCGGTCCGAACTCGGCTCCGGGTTCGCTCCAGCCGAAGTACAGCTTCAACCAGCGCACGACCCTCACCTTCGGGACGATCGACGTGTCGCTGCTGTGGCGCCACATCTCGCACATGCGGGCCGAGGCCGGCGTCGTCGCCTTCGCCGGCACCCTGCCGGGCCGGGTCACCGGAGTTCCGGGCGCGCTCGACGGCACGAAGGTCAACTTCGGGAAGATCCCGGCCTACAACTGGTTCGACCTTTCGACCCGCATCGGGGTGAGCGACAATTTCGACTTCACCATCACCGTCCAGAACCTGCTGAACAAGAAGCCGCCGATCGTCGGCTCGACCATCGGCTCGACCAGCTTCAACAGCGGCAACACCTATCCGTCGACCTACGACACGCTTGGCCGCCGCTTCGCGGTCGCCGGCCGCCTGAAGTTCTAAAGGCGGGTTCGACGCACTATCCGGGGCGGCCTTCGGGCCGCCCCTTTTTTTTGCCTTTTCCGGCCGAGGCGGATCGCGAGACCGGCCGCTGTCAGCGCTCGAAGCCGAGCCGCTCCACCCACGGGTCGAGGATCGGAAGCACCGGCGCCAGCTGATCGGCATAGCGGCGCCAGCGCCCGCCGCCGTCGTAAAGCCCGCGGCGGACCTGAGTGGCGCTCGCCGTGCGGACGCCCCGCGCCTTGGCGGTCCGGTCGAAGCGGTGGAAATCGTCCGTCCATTCCAGGCCGATGAAGTCGGCCATGGCGCGCACCGTCGTCTCGAAATCGGCGACCAGGCGGTCGTAGCGGACGTCGTGGAAGGCGAGCGGCAGCCGCTCCCGGGACAGATCGATCAGCCGCATCAGCGCATCGTAATGGCGCCCGGCCTCGATCAGGTCGCTGAACGCGTAGGTTCCCGGGCTGGGCGTGAAATTGATCCGGAAGCAGCTTAGCACCACGTCCCGCGGGTCGCGGCGCATGATCAGGATCCGCGCCTCCGGGAAAAGCCGAGCGATCACCGGCAGCTTGATCCCGTTGAAGGGATTCATGTCGACGAAGGTGCGGCCGGCCACGTCGCCCGCCATTCGAGTCACCCGGGACCAATAGCCGGCGCGCAGCCGCGCGATCAGGTCCGGGTCGAGCGAGTCGAGGTCCGGCATCGTTCCGTCGTTCGAGACCAGCGTCTCGTCCGTGTCGGCGAGGGTGTCGTGCTCCTCGAGGGCGACGACTCCGGGAGCGCTGGCGAGGATGTTCTCGACCAGGGTGGTCCCCGACCGCGGATAGCCGAGCAGGAAGACGTGCCGCGCCGCGGCGCCGGCAGCCGGCGGGGGCGCCTCCGCCTTGGAGATCGCCCCCGCCGCCTCGACCTGTCCGGCGATCCTCTCGATGAAGCTGCGGTGCGAAGGCCGGCCCGGACCCGGCTCGAGCATCGGCGCCCATACGGCGCGAAACGTCCGCTGCGCCTCGGTCCAGGCCGCGAACGCTTCCGCGCAGCGATCCTCCCGGTCGAGGGCGTCGCCGAGCAGGGTCAGGGCGCGGGTCCGGTCGTCGGCCTTGAGGCTCGTCCTCAGCAGGGCCTCCAGCCGCCCCGCCGCCGCCGCTCCGTCCCGGTCCTCGATCTCCATCGTGGCGAGCGCGAAGGTCGCCGAAGGGTTGGCCGGGTCGATCTCCAGCGCGCGCTCGGCCTGGGGCCGAGCCGCCTCGCGGTCGCCCTTCTTGGCCGCGATGTCGGCGAGCTTGCCGAGCGCCGGCGCGAGGTTCGGGTCGATCGCCAGCGCCCTGGAATAGCTCTGGGCGGCGCCCGCCTCGTCGCGAAGCGCCTCCAGCGTGTAGCCGCGCTCAAGCCAGGCGGCGACGTGGCGCGGCTCGGCGGCGACCACCTGGTCGAGGACGGCCAGCGCCTCGTCGAGCCGGCTCTCCTTGCGCAGCACGGCGCCGATCGCGCCGAGCACGGCGACGTCGCCGGGCGCCAGCTCCAGCGCCTTGGCCAGCAGGCGGTGGGCGCCGGCATAGTCGCCCGCCTCCTCCCTTCGCCAGGCGGCGAGGTTGAGGGCCATGGGATCGGACTGGCCGAGGCCGAGCGCGACTTCGGCGAGCATCGCCGCCCGCTCTATGTCGCCCTGGGCGAGCGCCTGCTCGATCCGAGCCCGCCGGGCCGGGTCGAGCCCGCCGCGCCGGGCCGCTTTCGTTCTCTTGATACGATTCGACATGTCAGAGGCAATGCTTCTATCCTGCGCTCCGGGATGAGCCACGGAGAATCGACGCCGGGACCGACGACCTCGTCCGGCACGGCGTCAAAGCCTGGGTAGGGAGCCCTTGTATGAAACAATCGATGATCGCCTTCTTAGCTCTGTCCCTCTCCACCGCAACGGCGGCGCAAGCGGGGCCGCGCCCCGCCGCGGACGCGCCCGAAGCCGCCGCCGGAGCCCGCGACAAGATCGTCTGCAAGCGCTTCCTCAAGACCGGATCGCTGGTCGACGGTTACCGCACCTGCAAGACCAAGTGGGAATGGGAGCGCGAGCGGGAGAATGTCCGCCAGCTTAGCGTGTCGGATTCCTGCCGCGACCGCGCCAATGGCGGCGGGGAGTGCCTCTAGGACGCTGGGCCCCGCCCAGCCGTTGAATCCATTGGGCTAATTGCTGTACAATCTGCCGCGGGGCAGGCAGGATGCTGTCCGAACGGCCCTTGTCCGAAAGGATCTTGAACGTGCTTCGATTTGCTTTGATCGGCGTTTGTGCCGCCCTTCTCGCCGCACCCGTCTCGGCCGCGCCGCCGAAATCGGACGTGGAGAGGGTCGCCGACGCGGGCGACAAGATGATCTGCAAGCGGTTCGCCAGGACCGGCTCGCTGGCGGACAGCTACCGCACCTGCAAGACCAAGGCGGAGTGGGACCGCGAGCGGGACAATGTCCGTCAGATGACCGCTTCGGAATCGTGCCGCATGCGCGGCGAGGGCGGCGGCTGCTGATCAGCCGGCGGCGGCGGCGAGCGCTTTGTCGATCCGCCCGCGTTCCGCTATCGTCCGGCGATGAACGAGGAGGATGTCCGGCGAACGCTGGAGACGGCGCGGCAGCTTCGCCGATCTGGGCGCGGCGGCGAGGCCGCGAGGCTGCTCCATGACCTGATCGCGCGCGCCGGCGAGCAGCCGGCGGCGCTCAACGCGCTCGGCCTGCATTCGCTTTCCCAAGGCGAGCGGACGGAGGCGGCCGGCTTTTTCCAGCGCGCCATCGCGGCCGATCCGGCCTCGCCCGAGCTTTGGATGAACCTCGCCAAGGCGCACCGCGAGGGAGGGGACGATCAGGCCGAGCTGAAAGCGCTGGAGGGGGCGCTTGCGATCGACCAGCGCCACTTCATGGCGCTGGTGCGCATGGCCGAGCTGTTCGAGCGGACCGGCGACGAAGCCCGAGCCGCCGAACGCTGGGCCGGGGTGGTCGCGATGTCCGACGGCATCGAAGACCGCTCCCCGGCGCTGGACGCGATGCTGGAGCACGCCCGGACCCTTGTCGCACGCCAGCGGGCCGGTTTCGCCACGCGCATCGATAGCGAGCTGGAGGCGGCGCGAAGCGCGGTCGAGGCGGCGGAGCGGCGCCGCTTCGACGCCTGCGTCGACCACGCGCTAGGGCGGCGCCGGATCTACGCCAATCAATGCGCGGGCATGCACTTTCCCTTTCTCCCGGCCGAGGAATATTTCGAGCGCCGCCATTTCCCCTGGCTCGAGCGGATCGAGGCGCGGACCGACGCGATCCGGGGCGAGCTGGAGGCCCTGCTCGAAGAGGATGAAGGCGCGCTTCGGCCCTACGTGGCGATGGACCCGGGAACGCCCGCCAACAAATGGTCGCCGCTCGACAACAAGCTGGACTGGAGCGCGCTCCATCTGTGGAAGGACGGCCGGCGCGACGACGATGTCTGCGCTCGGGTGCCGCTCACCGCCGCCGCGGTCGAAGCCCTGCCGCTGTCGGACCTTCCGGGGCGGACTCCGACGGTCTTCTTCTCGCTTCTTCGGCCCGGCACCCACCTCCCCGCGCATACCGGAGTCAGCAATGTTCGGACGATCATCCACCTTCCCCTGATCGTCCCGCCGGACTGCGGCTTCCGGGTCGGCGGAGAGACCCGCGAATGGCAGGTCGGCCGCGCCTGGGCGTTCGACGACACGATCGAGCATGAGGCGTGGAACCGGTCGGACCGGATCCGCGCGATCCTGATCTTCGACGTTTGGAATCCGTACATCACCCCCGCCGAGCGGGATCTGCTTCGCCGATTCTACGAGGTCGCCGGAGCGGGCGGCGACTCCGCCGGAGGCTCGATCTCGATCAGCGACTGACGCTTAGGCTTGCAGCCGCGCGTCGGCGATCGCGGCCTGCGCCGAAGCCGCTTCGGCGCCGCCATTCCTGTCGATCCAGGCCTGCGCCTCGTCCAGCTCGGCGGTGAGCGTCGCCTCGGTCTCGGCCCGTCGCGCCAGCCGCGCTTCATTGTCGAAGGGGAGGCCGGGATTCTTCGAATAGGTGGCGAAAAGCGGCCCGGCGACCGTCGCCGCGGCGGCCGGCTCGTCCATCGGAACCCCGAGGTGCGAAGCGGCCGCCTTCAGCACCGGCCCGGGCGCGGCGAAGAACGCCTCGGAATCGAGCGACCGGCCGTTCGCCATGCCGGCCAGCGCCGACTCGAACGCCCGGCTCTGGGCCAGCCACAGGGCGGCGCAGCGCTCGGCATCGGACAGGGCGGAAAGGTCGCCCAGCCAGGCGGCGAGCTGCTCGGTGACCCGCCGTAGCCAGTTGCGGTGGTTTTCGCTGCGCAGGATGGCGAGCAGATAATCCCGCAGCGCGCAGTGAAGGAAGATCGCCGCGGCCCCGGGATCGCTGGCGGCGATCCGCGGCAGCAGGAAGTTCACCGGTACGTTCGCCTTGACGATCGTCGGCAGGTCGGCGCGGTAGCGCTTCGACAGCATGGCGAGGGTCAGCGCAAGCCGGGCGGGGTCGCGGGCGAACGCCTGCTGGCGAAGCGCCAGCGGCTCGCGAAGGACGAGGTTCGAAGCGGGGTCGTCCAGCGCTCGGGCGAGCAGGGTCGAGCCGCAATGGGCGACGTGGAAGATCCACCCGGTCCGCTTGGGCGCGGGCGGATTGGCGGCGAGCGCCGCCGCCGGAAGGTGCATCGACTGGTCGGACGCCGGCGAGATCCGCCCGTCGAGGAAGATCGATCGGCCATAGGCGGCCCGGTCCATCGGCACGAACAAGGCGGAATCGCCCTCGAACGAATGAAGATAATGGTCGGGGGAAGCGAACAGGTCGTCGAGCGTCAGCGCCATCATCTGACCTATAGCTCCCTCCCGGTTCATCGGCTATCCCTCGCCGCCGCCATGCCGCACGTCCAATTGCCCGAGCCCGGCCGCCCGCAGGTGGTGATCGAACCCGACCGGGAAGCCGGCATCCTCGACGTCGATCCGGCGCCGCTCATCGAACTCTACAAGGCGCACGGGGCGCTTCTGCTTCGCGGCTTCCGGCTCGACGTGCCGGCTTTCAACCGCTTCGCCCGGCAATTCTGCACCACCTCGGTGGTCAACGAGAGCCCCGGCCGAAGCCCGATCGACCCCGACAACAACATCCACACCGTCGACGGCGGAACCGGCGCCTTCTCGCTCCATCCCGAGCTGTCGCGCGAGCCGTGGAAGCCGGACGCCGCCTTCTTCGCCTGCCTCTCGGCGCCCAGCCGCGGCGGCGCCACGACCTTCTGCGACGGGGTGGAGCTGGTCCGCGCCATGCCCGAGGCGGTTCGCCGAGGGCTCGAGGGGCGGCGCCTCCTTCACATCAAGCAGACCTGGCCGGAGCTCCTGGAATTCTGGCTCGGGACGGCCTTCCCAGACGACCGGCTGCTCGCCAATCCGCCCGCTTCCTGCCCTTACGAGTTCCGCCGGATCGAGGGGGAGATATTGCGCATCTTCACCCGGCCGGCGCTTCACCGGCCGATGTTCGCGCAAGGGCCGGCATTCGGCAATTTCCTCCTTTTCGCCCGCTTCAACAACAAGAGGATCGGCTACCCTTTGCTCGACGACGGCAATCCGGTTCCGGACGAATGGCTGGAGGCGATCCGCGACACGGGCGAGCGTTTGAAGTCGCAGGTCGACTGGCGGCCGGGCGACGTTCTGATGCTCGACAACAGCCGCTTCATGCACGGCCGGACCGCGATCATCGATCCGGGCGAGCGCCTGATCGCGACCTTCTTCGGCTATCTCGGCTTCGCTCCGCCCGATCCGGAGGAGCCGGCCGACCCGATCTGGCGCCGCACGGATTTCTGCCCGCCTTTGCCGCCCAGGCGGCGGGCCGGCTAGGGCGAGGCTAGTCCAGCAAGGGCGAGGAAAGGCGGACCGGGACTTCGGCGCCGGCGGCGACCGCCTCGGCCCAGATCGCCACCTTCTCGATCTCCTCGCCGTGGATCTCGGCGGCGCTGCGCTGCCCGGCGAGCCGATCCTCGCGGTCGAACTCGCCGCCGAACTTGGCGTGGCGGCGGAAGACGCGATCGACCGTCTCGTCGAGCAGGCCAAGCTCGCGCCGAAGCCCGAACAGCCGGTCGATCGCCGCCAGCGCCTCGGCCGGGCGGGCGAGCAGCGTCTCGCTGTCGAGGGTGCGGACCCTGTCGGGATATTGGCCGGCGAGGCGGGCGAAGAGCTGCTGCTGGGCGAGCCAGCCGACCGCGGCGACCTGGAGATCGGTCTGCAACAGATGGTCCTCGGGCTGGAAGCCGAGGTCGACGATTCCATCCCTTAGCTGCTTCATCAGAAGGTCGCGCACCCAGAGCCGGCCCCACATCCCCTTGCCCGCGATCGAGCCGAGGAAGACCCGAAGCGGCGCGTGGAGCAGAAGCGCCCCGGCGGCGGGACGAAGCGCGAGCATCGCCGGAGCCAGCCCGTTGAGGAGGTTCGAAGGCTTGACGACGCAGGCTTCGCCGGCCGCGAAGGGGCGGGCCAGGAGTCTTAGCGCCTGATCGAGAACCTCGCCGACCCGCGCCGGCGGGCCGCCGCGATGGCGCCAGCCGACCAGGTCGTTGAGGATGACCGGTTCCTTGAGGCTGGAAGCGCTTCCCGGCGAGTCGAGGGCGTTGGCGACGAGGGTCGAGCAGCAATAAGCCGAGTGGAAGACGAAATGGACCGGCGACGGCGGCGGCGCGGCGGCGATCGCCTCCTGTCGCCGGACGACGAGGGGCTGCTCCGCCGAGGGAAGATGCTCGTCGGTCAGGAAGGGGACGGCGTTGCGCAGCGCCCGCGGCGCCCGGACGAAGTGAACCGCGTCCGCCTCGGGATCGTAGCGATGCGCGAGCCATTCGGGATCGAGCCGGAGGGGCTTGGAAGGGCCTGCCATGGACCCCGTCTGCAACGGCGCCGGCGGCCGCGCAAGGACGGCTCGGCGGCGGCTCCTATTCGGCTATTCGGCCGCGATCGTCATCTCCGACCCCGGAACCTCGCCCCGCACCCCATCGATAAACTCGCCAAGAGCGCTTTCGAACGGACGGAGCAGCGCTCCGCGTTCGCTGGCGAGGACGGTGGAAAGGGGTTCCGGCCCCGGCTCGGGCTCGACCATGGCGGGATCGTAACCGGCGCCTTCGGCGACCCGGCGGGCGAAGTCGAACCAGCTGACCCGGCCGGAATTGGCGAGATGCGCGATGCCCCTTGCCTCGTCGATGAGGAGGTCGAGCGTGGCATGGCACAGGTCCGGAACGTAGGTGGGCGAAACCTCCGTCCGGTCGCACGCCCGAACCGTCTCCCCGCGGGCCAGGGCGCAGAGCACGTTCCACGCGAAATTGTAGCGGTCCCACGGGCCGAAGAAGGCGCTGGTCCGGACGACCAGCGCCTCGGGCATGGCGCCGAGCACCCGGCGCTCCATCTCGGCCTTGCTAAGGCCGTAGACTCCGGTCGGGCTCACCGCATCGTCCTCGAGATAGGGGCGGCCGAGCCTGCCGTCGAAGACGAGGTCCGAGGAAAAGGCGACCAGCTTGATCCCCGCCGCCGAGCAGGCGCGGGCGAGCTTCTCCGGCCCGAAGGCGTTGGCCGCGAGGCAGTCCTCCCGCTCGCGTTCCGCGTCGGCGACCCGGACGAAGCCGGCGGCGTTGAGGATCGCCCACGGCCGGTGCTCCTCGATCGCCGCGGCGATCGAGGCCTCGTCGCGAATGTCGAGTTCGGCGCGCGTGGTCAGGCAGAAGGGCAAGGCGCGCGAGTCGCAGGTTCGCGCGAAGGCGCCGCCCAGCGTTCCGGTCGCGCCGGTGATGAGCAGTTTTCGGCCGCCCCATTCGAAGGTCTTGCAGCGTCCGTTCCACGGGTAGAGGCGCGGCGTCCGGCGCCACCAGCCCGGGCTGTCGAGCACCGGATGGTCGAAATCCCGGCCCTTGGCATAGGCCTTGGCCGCCCGGGCGAGGACGGTCGGACGGGGCGTTCCGCTGCGCGCGTCGAACACGCCGGTATCGTAGAAGCCGTTGCGTTCGGTAAGGAGGAAGCGCCAGTCGACGTTCCCGAACATCGACCAGAGGGTGACGGCGCGAAGGTCGATCCCCTCCCCGCGAAGCTCTCCGCACGTCTTCCACGCTTCCGCGAACCAGCGCAGCTGCTCGTCCCGGTGGCAGCCGTGATGAACCTCCGTCACCGCCATCGGGATCCCGTAACGCTCCCAGGCCTCGCGAAGCCTCGGGCCGAGCCCGGTGTCCGGCTCGAGCCGCTTCACCCGCACCGCCTCGGCGTCGACATAGGAATCGCGGCCGTTCCCGCCCGCCGGCTGGCCCGGGTAGAGGCGCTTTCGGTGATCGAGGAACCGCTCGCTGGTGAGATAATGGTTGATCCCGATGAGGTCGGGCTTCGCCTCGCCGCTCTCGAACGCCTCGATTTCCGCCGGGCGGACGCCGGCCTTCGACAGGATCGAGTGCCAATTATGGCTTGCGTCGACGCGGCCGCAAAGGAGGTCGAGGCTGAGCCAGCGCCGCTCGTTCTCGTGCGCGGCCTGGTGGCGCAGCGGCGCCGTCGAGAAGGTCTTGCCGAGATCCTCGGTCTGGAGAAGCTTCGCGCCGGGAATGCGTTCGCGGATCGCCCGGATCGCCTCCAATGTGCCGAGGCATTCGTTGACGAGGGCGCGAAGGAAGGTCGGATAATCCCGGCCGTGCGGGTACCAATGGCCGTAGAGGCCGGAGAAGCGGGCGGTGGTGAGCGGCTCGTTCACCGGAGTCCATGTCTCGATCCACGGATAGCGATCGGCGACCCGGGCCGCGAAATCCGCGAGCTTCTTTGGAAAATCGGAGTCGAGAAGGTCGGTGTAGCGCGGTCCCGATCCGTGGTGGAGCAGGCCTCCGATGACCCGGATGCCGCGCTCGCGCAGCATCGCCAGCCGCTCGTCCGTCCAGGCGAAGTCGAGCCGGTCGCCCCGCTCGGGCGCGATCGCCTCCCACAGGATCGGATAGCGCATGGTTCGAATCCCCAGGCCCGCGATGAGGTCGATGTCCTCGCTCCGCCCGAGGTGGCCGGTTTCCGCCGTCTGGTCCCGATACTCTTCGCCAAGGCGAACGATCGTGCATTCGACGCCGCCCCACAATTCCAGCGGAGCCGTCGCGCTTCGGTCTTCGATCATTCCTATGGGGTTCTCGCTGTTGCGGACGAGTAACGAAACACGCCCCGCCGCCGCGCGGTTCCTGTCAAACCGCTTTCGGTTAAAGCAGATCAGGCAGAATCTTCCGGCTTGTAAGGGGAATCGAAAGGCTTGCGCGCCATGCTCGGTCGAATCGCAGGGAGACCGACATGGCCGCTGAGCACAAGGTCGCGAGCGAGGCGAGCGACTCCGAGCGCCGCGCCGAGGCCCGCCACGAAGGATTGGTCGAGAGCGCGATCATCTGGTTCAGGGGCGCTCCGCACGACGTTCCGGTGCTCAACATCTCCTCGCGGGGGACCATGGTCGAAAGCGCGATCCAGCCTCGGCTCGGCGAAACCGTGCTGGTCGAATTCCCCGAATGCAGCCGCATCCACGCCTTCGTCCGCTGGGCGCGCGAAGGGCGGATCGGGCTCAACTTCGGCCACGAGATACTGCTCGGCTAGGCTCGTCGCTCCGGTGGAGGCCGGGCATTCCTCGGGATTGGCCTCGGCGCTTCCGATCACCAGAACCCGGCCTTCGCCGGGATGACGGAAGCGGGAATGGCTAAGTCGTCGATGCTCTCGCGGCCGTGCCGGCCAGCGCCTTCGTCACCGCCGGCAATATTCCCGCCACCATCCTCGCCACGCCGGCGGAATTGGGATGGACCCGGTCCGGCAGGTTCAGCTTCGGATTGCCGGCGACGCCCGCGAGGAAGAACGGGTAGAAACCCGCTTCATATTCGCGCGCCAGCTCGGGGAAGAGGGCGTTGAACTCACGCGTGTAGCGTTCGCCGAGGAACGGCGGGGCGAGCATTCCGGCCACCACCGTCGCTATATCCCGTTCCTTCAGAGTGCGAAGGATCGTCGCCATGTCCTCGCGGGTCTCGCTCGCCGGGATGGCGCGGAGCATGTCGTTTCCGCCGAAGGCGACGATGGCGAGGTCCGGAGGGGCGGGAAGGCGGTCGAGCACCCATTTGATCCGGACGCTTCCGCCGCCGGCGGTATTGCCGGACACCCCGGCGTTGATCACGCTCGCCTCGATGCCCCGAGCCCGAAGCGCCGCCTCCAGCTGCGGCGCGAATCCTTCGCTCCGGGGGAGGCCGTAGCCGGCGACGAGGCTGTCGCCGAAGGCGAGGATGACGGGTGCGTGGGAGGGCATGGTCCGCCTCAAAGCGCGAGACGGCGAAGAGTTGCGGATCGCGCAGGTCGGTCTTATTTCGAAACTGAACAGGCCGGAGCTTTTCCCATGATCGATCTCTACACCGCCGCCACCCCGAACGGCTGGAAGGTCTCCATCGCGCTGGAGGAGCTCGAACTGCCCTACGCCCTCCACGCGCTCGACATGGGCAAGGGCGAGCAGAAGGAGCCCTGGTTCACCGCCATCAACCCCAACGGGCGGATCCCGGCGATCGTCGACCGGGACAATGGCGACTTTCCGGTGTTCGAGAGCGGCGCCATCCTCCTCTACCTCGCCGAGCGGACCGGGCGCCTCCTTCCCGCCGACGAGAAGGGCCGGAGCCGGGCGATCCAATGGCTGATGTTCCAGATGGGCGGAGTGGGGCCGATGATGGGCCAGGCGAACGTCTTCACCCGCTACTTCCCAGAGCAGCTTCCCTCGGTGATCGATCGCTACCGGCGCGAGAGCCGGCGCCTGTTCGAGGTGCTCGACGGGCAGCTGGCGAAGACGGAATTTCTCGCCGGCGATTATTCGATCGCCGACATCGCCAACTGGTCGTGGGTCCACACCCACGAATGGCCGGGCGTGGACGTCTCCGGCCTCGACCATCTCAACCGCTGGATCGCGGCGATCGCGGCTAGGCCCGCCGTGCAGAAGGGGATCGTCACTCCGCCCCGGGCGGAAGCGGTGAGGACCGTCGAGACGGCTCGCTCGATCCTCGCCTGACCGCTATAGGCCCGCCCGAAGGAGACTTAGCGCCATGAACGAGATGACCCGCCTCGCCGCCCAGCCGGAATATTCGGAAGGCGCCCGCAAGGCTCTGGCCCGCGAGCCCGCCTTGTTCATCGACGGCGAATGGGTGGCCTCGAGCCACGGCAAGACGATCCCGGTCTACGATCCGTCGACCGGGAAGGAGATCTCCGCGATCGCCGACGCGAGCGATTCCGACGTCGACCGCGCGGTGGCGGCGGCCCGGCGGGCGTTCGACGACGGCCGCTGGTCCGGCCTTCCGCCCTACAAGCGCGAGCGGCTGATGGAGCGGCTCGCGGCCCTGCTCGAGGAGCACACGCCCGAAATCGCGGAGCTGGAGTCGATCGACAACGGCAAGCCGCGCACCGCCAGCCAGGGCTACGACCTTCCCAAGTCGGTTCAGACGCTCCGCTACATGGCGGGCTGGGCGACCAAGATCACCGGCGAGCATGTCGAGCCGGCGGGTCTTCCCGGCGGGTCGGTTCACGCCTATGTGCGGCGCGAGCCGATCGGGGTGTGCGCCCAGATCGTGCCCTGGAACTTCCCGCTGATGATGGCGGTGCAGAAGATCGCCCCCGCCCTCGCCGCCGGCTGCACGATCGTTCTCAAGCCGGCCGAGCAGACCTCGCTCACCGCGCTCCGCCTCGCCGACCTGATCGCCGAGGCCGGGATCCCGGCCGGCGTGGTCAACGTCGTCACCGGCCTCGGCGAGACGGCGGGCGACCGCCTGGTCCGCCATCCGGACGTCGACAAGGTCGCCTTCACCGGCTCGACCGAGGTCGGCAAGATCATCAACCGCAACGCCACCGAGACCTTGAAGCGCGTCACCCTCGAGCTCGGCGGCAAGTCGCCGGTCATCGTCCTTCCCGACGTCGACATCCAGCGCACCGCCGCCGGCGCGGCGCGCTCGATCTTCGCCAATTCGGGCCAGGTCTGCATCGCCGGCTCTCGCCTCTTCGCCCACAAGGACGTGTTCGACGCCCTGCTCGAGGCGGTCGCCGCCAACGCCGCGCAGTGGAAGGTCGGCCCCTCGCTCGATCCCGGAACGACGATGGGGCCGCTGGTCTCCACCGAGCAGCACGAGCGGGTGCTCGGCTATATCGACAAGGGGCGCAAGGAAGGCGCCTCGGTGCTGGTCGGCGGCGATTCGCCCGGCGGAGACGGCTATTTCGTCAACCCGACCGTGCTCGTCGACGTGAAGCCCGAAATGTCGGTCTGCCGGGAGGAGATTTTCGGGCCGGTGCTCGCCGCCCAGCGCTACGAGGACCTGGACGAGGTGGCGAAGGCGGCGAACGACACGCCCTACGGCCTCGCCGCGAGCATCTGGACCCGCGACGTCTCGGCGATGCACAAGCTCGCCGCCCGCCTCAAGGCCGGGATGGTGTGGGGGAATTGCCCGTCCGGCGCGGACGTCGCCCTACCGTTCGGCGGCTACAAGCAATCAGGCTTCGGCCGCGAGCAGGGCCGCTACGGCATCGAGGCCTATACCGAGCTCAAGACGGTCGCGATCGCGCTGTGAGGGTGGCGGGACTGCTCGCGGCGGCCGCCCTGTGCGCCGCCGCGGCGCCGGCAGCGCCCCGCCTCAAGCCGGCCGAGGAGGCCGCGATCGTTCGTGCCGCCGAGCGCGGCGCGCTCCTGTTCGACATCGACCGTGCCGCCTGGGTGACGACCGACGACCTTTTCGACCAGCTTCACGCAAATCGGGAAGTCCCGATCAAGGGCTGGGTCGTAGAGCGCGAGGGGTCGGTCCCCGGCGCCTACGTAGTCACCTATTACATCGACGGGCCCTCCGGCCTGGTGGCGTGGTATGTCGGCCATGTCCGCGATAACGCGGTGGTATCGAGCATTCTGCTGCCGGAGGGCGAACGGCCCGCGCTGACGCCGGCTCAGGCGCGGATGGCGCGCGCGATTCAGGTCGCGGGGGAGCGGAAGGGGCTGCTTCGGTGCACCGACAGCCGCTTCAACGTCGAGGCCATTCCCCCCGCTGCCGCCGACGCCCCGATCGACGTGTACGTGTTGAGCGCCATGACCGAAACCGACGTCTACCCGTTCGGTGGCCATCATCTCGTTCGGGTCGGGGCGGACGGCAAGGTCCTGTCGTCCCGGGCGTTCACCAAGAGCTGCGTGAACATATCGTCGCGCGGCACGGACAAGGAGGATATGGCGGCCTTCTCGATCACCCACATCCTCGATCCGGTCCCGACGGAGATCCACGTCTTCCTGTCGCTGTGGAGCCGCAAGCCGATCGCCGTCGGGACCCGGACGGGCGTCTGGTGGGTCGCCGGGAATAAGATCACCCGACCGGAGTGAGGCTCGAGCCGCTCAGCGGCCCCTTGGCTCGGGGCAGCGGGCAGGATCGAACTGCCGCCCCATTTTGGCGGCGCGGCGCTGTTCCTTGCCCAGGCATTCCTCGTGCTCGCGCATCGCCCGGCCGCGCTTCTCGTCGGCCTCCGCCTGGCTGGTGGTCAGAACGTCGACCGTCTTCGACGCCGCCCGGACCGGCAGGGTGACGACGTCGACGGCGGTCCTGGCGAGGCAGCCCGGCAGGGCGCCGGCGAGGAGGAGTGGGAGGAGAAGGCGGCGCATGGAGGGAGTCCCGAAGAAGCGAAGGCGGATATTGACCGACCGGCGCTGATCGGCGCCTGAACGGCTCGCCCCTGTTTAGGCGCCGTCCGCCCCCGGCGCCAGTTCGGCCGCCGCCATTGCGAGCCGCGCCGGCCGTGCCTAAATGGGCGTCCGGGGAGGCTCCATGCTGCTCGTTTCGCTGATCGACGTCGCCATTCTGCTGCTCACCGTGCTGTGGTGGATCATCATCCTCCAGGCGGTGCTCTCCTGGCTGGTCGCGTTCAACGTCATCAACACCTACAATCACGGCGTCCGCGGCTTCATCGCGGCGCTCCAGCGCCTTCTCGACCCGCTCTACCGGCCGATCCGCAAGATCCTGCCCGATCTCGGCGGCCTCGATTTCTCGCCGATGGTGATCCTCCTCATCATCATGGTGGTGCAGAAGCTGCTCGCCGGCGTTCAGGCCGACCTCATCCGTTCCTACGTCACGTGAGCGCGGCGCTGATCGACGGAAAGGCGTTCGCTGCCCGCCTGCGCGACAGGGTGGCGGCGGCGGTACCCGATTTCGAAGCCGCCGCCGGCCGCGCGCCGGGCCTCGCCGTCGTCCTCGTCGGCGACGATCCCGCGAGCCAGATCTACGTCCGCTCCAAGGGCAAGGCGACGGTGGCCGCCGGCCTCGCCAGCTTCGAGCACCGACTTCCCGACACGACGACCCAGGACGCGCTGATCGCGCTGGTCGAAGAGCTCAACGACGACGACCGGGTCGACGGAATCCTAGTCCAGCTCCCGCTGCCCGCCGGTATCGACGACAAGGCGGTGATAGACGCGATCGACCCCTACAAGGACGTCGACGGCTTCCACATCGCCAATGCGGGGCGCCTCGCGGTGGGCGAGGAGGGGCTGGTCTCCTGCACCCCGCTCGGCTGCCTGATGCTTCTCAAGGACCGGCTAGGCGACCTCTCCGGCCTCGAGGCGGTGGTGGTCGGCCGCTCCAACATCGTCGGAAAGCCGATGGCGCAGCTCCTCCTCCAGGAGAATTGCACGGTCACCATGGCGCACAGCCGGACCCGCGACCTCGCCCAAGTGGTCGGGCGCGGCGACATCGTCGTCGTCGCCGTCGGCCGGCCGGAGCTGGTCAAGGGCGATTGGCTGAAGCGCGGCGCCACCGTCATCGACGTCGGGATGAACCGTCTCGACGGCGAGGACGGCAAGACCCGGCTGCTCGGCGACGTCGACTTCGCCGGCGCCAGCGAAGTCGCGGCGGCGATCACTCCGGTGCCGGGCGGGGTCGGCCCGATGACGATCGCGGTCCTGCTCCGCAACACCCTCGCCGCCGCCTGCGCCCGGGCCGGCCTGCCGGCGCCGGAGGGGCTGTGATCGAGCGCGGAGATCCGTTCGTCCCGAGCGACGTCGAGGGGCGCTGGCACGGAGTCATCACGCGCGCCCCTCGACTACGCTGGGGACGAACGAAGTTCTTGCGGGCGCCGAAGCCATGATCGAGCTTTTCGTCTCGGCCTTCGTCACCTTCTTCGTCGTCATCGATCCGCCCGGCTGCGCGCCGATCTTCGCCGGCCTGACCCGCGACTGCCCGCCCGCCGAGCGGCGGATGATGGCGGTCCGATCGGTTCTCGTGGCGAGCGGAATCCTGCTCTTCTTCGGGCTGCTCGGAGAGGATCTGCTCCGGCATCTCGGGATCAGCCTCGCCGCCTTCCGGATCGCCGGCGGGATCATGCTGTTCCTGATCGCGCTGGAGATGGTGTTCGAGCGCCGGACCCAGCGCCGCGAGAGCCGGGCGCAGGAGGTCGAGGCCGATCCGGAGCATGAGGACGTCTCGGTCTTCCCGATGGCGATCCCGATGATCGCCGGCCCCGGCTCGATCGCCTCGGTGATGCTCCTGATGGCGCGGAGCGACGGCCTCGCCCAGTCGCTGACCGTCCTCGCCGCATTGGCCTCCATCCTCCTCCTGACGATGCTGTCGCTGCTCGCGGCCGGCACCTTGATGCGGCTGCTCGGCAACAAGATGGAGGCGATGCTCACCCGTCTGCTCGGAGTGATCCTGGCCGCGCTGGCCGCCCAGTTCGTGATCGACGGGATCGCGGTCAGCTTCAAGGTCTGACGCCGACGGTCCCGATCGGGAGCGTCACCCCGGACTTGATCCGGGTCCATCTTCGTTCGCAGAGTAGGTGAGAAGAAGGGGGATGGCGGATCAAGTCCGGCACGACGCCCTGCTTTTTCGAACTTGGCGGGAAAAACTCAAACCGCCGGAGCGGTGCCCGGCCTGAGGTATCCGAACATGTGCGGCACGAAATCGGCCTTGCCGAGCGGCACGCCCGCCTGGCGGAGGAGGGCGTAGGCGATCATCTGGTGGAAGGCGGCCTGCGGAAGCGCCCAGTCGCGGACATATTGCTCGCGGGTCATGTCGAAGGCCATTCCGTTGGGCAGCGCGTGCGCGATCGGAGCGTCGGCGTCCGAGTCGAACTCGTTCGGGCCGACCTCCGCCAGGAGGCTCGAGGCCTCGGCCAGCCGGTCCCGCGCCCGAGTCCAGGTTCCGGGAGCCTCGCCCCCGTCCCGGCCCTCCTGCCGGACCCGAAGCACCGCCTCCGGCACCTCCTCGCCGCGAAGCCGGTAGACCGGCTCCTGCGCCTGGAAGCAGAAGAAGCGCAGCTGAGTGGTCAGCGGGAACATGTCGGGCGCAAGGCGAAGGGCGAGCAGCCGGTCGGGACTCTCGCTCCGGGAGAGGGCGAAGGCCTCGGCCTTGTCGAGCCAGCCCGCGAGGGCCCCGAGCTGGTTGGAGAGGGTGGGAACGAGGAGCGCGGTAAGCTTCATTTCATCTCTTTCGAAAGGCCGTCGGGGGAATTTCCGGCGGGCCGGGCGCGGCGCCACCACAGCGAATGAACGACCGCTCCGAGATAGACGGCGGTCGCGATGACGAACAACAGGGACGCCTGGAGCATCGGCCCGCCGAGCGTCGCGTCGAAATCCGGAGCGCCCGCGACGAACGCCATGGCCCTCGATCCGGCGATGAGCAGGACAAAGGCGCAGGGCAGGAAAAGCAGGTGCAGCAGCCACGGCCTCGAAACGCGCTTCGCGAACCGCCAGAAAGCGACTGCAAGACCGAGGGGCGCGAAGGTGGCGACCAGCCAGCCCAGTATGCCGAGCGCCTGCAGGGCTTGCGGGATTCGATTCATGCCGAGATAGGCCCCGGCGGCGTCGAGCGTGGCGTTGAGGCACAGCCAGCTCGTTACCATCACCGCCACCGCCGCGATCGCATCGAGGCGGTTCAAGTCCAGCTTGGCACCCATCGGGAAAGCATAACGCGCCGCCTCCGGGCGCGATAGCGCCGACTCCGCCGGCCCGGCGGATCAGCGCGCAGGCGCCGCCGCCGTCGCGCCCGATACCACCCGCCACATCCGGAATGGCGAGTCCTTCGGCAGGGGCACGGGCTGGAGCCAGTCGGGAACCTTGCCCCGGATCAGCTGCATGTAGAAGCCGTTCTTGGCCTGCGAGGAATAGATCGTCGTTTCCGACATTCCCGGGCAGATCAGGACGTAGTCGATCCGCCGCCGCTGGACGATCTCGTGGGCGAATTCCGGGGTGCCGCGAAAGGCGAGCATGACGTCGACGATGTCGCGGCCGTTGCGGTGGTAAGGCCCGGCGACGGCGTCGTGATGGGTGACGGCGATCAGGCGCGGACCCAGGTCGACATGGGTGAGGACATAGCCCTTGGGGACCTGCGCCACCGGGCGCATCCCCCACAGGCTCCAGCACAGGTTGTTCGCCCGGTTGATCGATTTCATCGCCCGCCCCGTCGCCGGCTGCGGGATCAGCCGAACCGCCTGCTGGGCGAGCAGGCCGGAGGCGAGCAGGAAGGCGCCGACGGTGCCGACCACGCGCACCACCATCATCCGGCTGTTCATCAGCAGCGGCAGGAGGATCCAGGCGAGGCCGGTGGCGCCCGGCACGGCGAGCAGCTGCGCGGCTGGCCCGGCGCGCGCCTGCCAGAGGAGAAGCAGAGCGGCGAGCAAGGCGGGCGCGGCGACGAGGCTCCAGCGGATCAAAGCCTCGGGATCGCGACGGCTTCGCCACAGCATCACCGCGTAGCCGACGAGGCCCATGACCGGGAGCGCGCAGACGATGATCGCCGTCTTGAGCCCGTGAAGATAGATCGGCCTCGCCTCGCGCACGTTGACCAGCCACAGCCGGGTCGCCTCGGGCGAGACGTTCTCGAGCCGGCCGAGGCAGTGCGGCCAGGCAAGGGCGAAGCCGGCACCCACCGCCACCCCCGCCACGGCGGCGGCGGCGAGGCGCGGCGGCCACGACTTGAGCCGGAGCAAGGCGAGCAGCACCGCCGCCGCGCCGGCTCCGGCAAGGGCGGAGAGCCAGACCGGGGAGAGGGCGTCGCAGAACGGCGCCCGATTGGCCCAGGAGGCGAAGAGCAGGTAGCCGAGCGCGGTTCCCCCGGCGAGGCTAGCGCCATAGGTGGCGAGGCGCCGGCTTTCGCTTGGGTCGCGCACCCAGAGAAGCACCGCCATCGCCCCGGCCAGCGCCAGATAAAGCAGCATCTCCAGGCCGATCACGACCGACAAGGCCGTCGACAGGCCGAGCACGAGCCCGCCGCGCGCCCGCTTCGGGTCGAGCAGGCCGGCGATGGCGCAGGCGAGGAAGGCGAGCTGCCAGCCGTGATGGTCGATGCGCAGCGGAGTCCACATCGCCCGAGGCGACGCGGCGCAGAGCAGGATCGCGACCGAAAGCGCGAAGGCGGCAGGCGCGATCAGGCGCCGAGCGGTCACCGCCACCGCCGCCATCGCGACTCCGAGCGGCAGAAGCGGCGCGAGGGCCACCGCCCACCGCTCCGCCGCGGCGCCGCCGATCAGGGGCGCGAGGGCCAGCTTGATCCCGGCGATCGGAAGGTCGACGAGCCGCGACCAGTGGATGTCGGCGCCGAACGGCGGATTGAGCCGATATTGGCGCAGGTCGTACCAGGATTGACCCGCGATCCAGGCGCGGACCTGCATGATCCGCATATTGTCGTCCGTGTCGCCCAGGTCGAAGACCCGGATCCCGCCCCAGCGGCCGTAGATCAGGAAGGCGCAGGCGCACAGCCAGAACAGGAGCAGCCACCATCGCCAGTGCTTCTCCAGCCGCTCCAGCTCCTCCATGCTTTCCCCTTTCCAACCCGCGGCACCGGGATTAGTCGCTCCCCCGGAAAGGGCAAGCTATGCCTCGGGAGAACGCGCTCAACATGAAGGACGACGGCGCGCTCCGAGCCCTGATCGGGCAGGTGATCCGCTTCGGCCTGGTCGGGCTGTTCCTGACCGGGGTCTATGCGACGGTCTACTGGCCGCTCGCCACCTACGTCATTCATCCCGTCGCGGCGGTGGTGGTCGCCTTCGCGGTGGCGGTCACGGTCGGCTATTTCCTCCACAGCCGGTGGAGCTTCCGGGGCCATGAGAAAGACGAAGGGTCCGCCGCCACGCTCGGCCGCTTCCTGCTCGTCCAGTCGATCGGCATGTTTCTCAACATGGCGTTCACCTGGGTGCTGACCGGGCCGCTCTTCCACGGTCCCACCTGGTGGCCCTTGGTTCCGGCGGTGCTGGTCACGCCGTTCGCCACCTTCGCGCTCAACCGCTGGTGGGTGTTCGGCTGATGGAACGGATCGTCTACGACCGGATGGCCGAATATGCCGACCGCCACTGGTGGTACCGCGCCCGCCGCGAGATATTGGCCCGGCTGATCGAGGATCGGATCCCGCTGCCCAAGGACGCGCGGCTGCTCGAGATCGGCTGCGGCACCGGCCCCAACCTCGACGCGCTCGGCCGCTTCGGCCGGCTCGACGCGGTGGAGATAGACCCCGCCGCCCGCGCCATCGCCAGCGCCCGCCTCGGCCGGCCGGTCCACGATGCGCCGCTTCCCCACCTCCTCGGGATCGAGGACGGCGCCTACGACCTCGTCTGCCTGCTCGACGTGCTCGAGCATGTCGAGGCGGACCGCGAGGCGCTGGTCACGATCGCGAGGAAGCTCCGGCCGGACGGTCGGATCCTCATCGCCGTTCCGGCCCACCCCTGGATGTGGAGCGCGCACGACCGGGTCAACCACCACAAAAGGCGCTACACCCGAAAGACCCTGGAGGCGGTGATCGCGGCCGCCGGCCTCAAGCTCCACATGATGAGCTACTTCAACTCCCTGCTCTTCCCGCTCGCCGTCACGCAGCGTCTCGCCAGCCGGCTGTTCGGGAAGGAGGAGGGGGAGGAGGACAGCGCCGACAAGCCGCCGCCGCCGGCGTTGAACCGGCTTTTCGAGGCGGCCTTCCGGCTCGAACGCTATGCGATCGGGCGGCTTCCGTTCCCGCCGGGGCTGTCCATCGTCGCGATCGCCTCCGCCTCGTGAGCGACGTGGCCGAGGGTGGCGTGGCCGCCCGTGCGCCCGGCGATGTCGGAAACGATGTAGAGCGGCCGGCGCTTCGCCTCGATGTAGAGCCGGCCGATATATTCTCCGATCATGCCGAGGACGAACATCTGGACGGCGCCGAGCAGGACGACGAGCAGCATCAGCGAGGTCCAGCCCGGGATCGCGCTTCCGCTTAGGAAGCCGACCGCGATATAGACGAGGATCAGGACCGAGGCGGCGACCAGCCACAGGCCGAAATGGCTGGCGAAGCGGAGCGGCGCGGTCGAGAAGCCGGTGACCGCGTCGAGCGCGAAGCGGACCATCTTGGAGAGCGGATACTTGGTCACGCCGGCGTGCCGCTCCGCCCGGTCGTAGACGATCGGCACCTGCCGGAAGCCGACCCAGGCGACCATTCCGCGGATGAACCGCGCCTGTTCGGGCAGGCTTAGAAGCGCGTCCAGGGCCCGCCGGCTCATCAGCCGGAAGTCGCCCGTGTCGCGCGGGATCTCGATCTCGGCGAGCTTGGAGAGGCCGCGGTAGAAGAGCTTCGCGGTGGCGAGCTTGAACGCGGTCTCGCCGGCTCGGGCGCGGCGGACGGCGTAGACGACGTCGGCCTTCTGCCGGTCCATCTCGGCCAGCATGTCGGGCAGAAGCTCGGGCGGGTCCTGGAGATCGGCGTCGATGATCAGGATCCGCTCGCCCGTGCACAGGTCGAGGCCCGCGGTCAAGGCGAGCTGGTGGCCGTGGTTGCGCGAGAGGTTGATCGCCACGACCCGAGGGTCGCTCCTCGACAAGGCCTGCATCGCCGCCCAGCTTCCGTCGCGCGAGCCGTCGTTGACCAGGACGATCTCATAAGCCTCTCCGGCGACCCGGCGCGCGGCGGCGGTCAGCCGGGCGTGGAGCTCGCTTAGGCAGGCTTCCTCATTGAAGCAGGGGACGACGATCGACAGCGCCGGAGCGGCCATTATTCGGAGCCTCGGGAGGGAGGGGGTTTCGGTCCACCACCCTATAGAGCACGCTCGCCCCGTTCCGCCAGATGGGCGCGAGGCCCCGGGTGAGCGCCGGATCGAAGGGCGGAGGCCGGATCAGCCAGACATAGTCGAAGGTCTCGCGGGGGAAGCCGCGAAGCGACTGTTCGAGCGAGCGCCATTCCTGGCCGGGGCAGACGATCGGCCCGGTCTGCTGCGACGGGTCGTAGGCATAGCCGCGCGCGCCGGCGAGGCGGCTCGAGAGCATCTGCCCGCCGGGCAGGATCCACTGATCGTTGGCATAGGCAAGCTTTCGGACGAGGGCGAGGCCGGGAAGGTGCTCGACCCGCGACATCATCCAGGACGGACGGCAGGGCACTCCGACGAACGAGACGAGCCGAGCCCCCGGCGGCAGACGGTCGACCGCGGCAAGCTCGGAATCATAGGTCCGGTCGTACATCCAGAAGCTGATCGTGTTGGAGCCGATCCGGACCGCGACGAACAGGCTCGCGGCGATCGCCAGTCCCTGCGCGAAGCGGCGGCTCGTCCCCTCCTTCAGCCGGATCGCGATGACCGCGACGGCGAGCAGGTAGGGCATAAGCCGCATGTCGGCATAGGCCGATCCGAAGACGATTCGGGGCAGAAGGATGTAGACGAGGAGGAGGAAGAGGGCCGAGGCGGCGAGGTTTCGCGAGAAGCCGAGGCGGGGGCTTCGGATTCCGCCGGCGATCAGCAGCAGGATCACCACCAGCGACAGCAGGTCGAGGGTGAACCAGCGGTCGCGGAGCGCCATGATCAGCCAGGTATATTTGGCCTGCCAGTTGAACCAGTCGCCGGTGAATCCGCCGACATGGTGGCCGCTTCGCCACAGCAGCATCAGCAGGATCGGCGGCGCGATGGAGAGGCAGTGGATTCCGGAGCGGATTGCGGACTCCACGAAGCCTCGGCCCTTGTCGTGCTGCCTCACGAGCTCGGCCGAGAAGGCCATGACTCCGAGAGTGCCCCAGCCGAAGGTGTGCGTGAACCAGATCGCGATGCCGATCGGCACGAACAAAGCGGCGCGGAGCCACGGCCGGCCGAGCCGCGCCAGCCTTAGCCAGAAGGCGAAGGCGAGCATCGCGAACGCCATGGATAGGGCGAAATTGACGAAGCCGAACATGAACGGGTGGCCGTAGGCGAAGGGGATCGCGAACAAGGCGGTCGGCGGCACCCGTCCGTGCACCTCGCGCGCCACCCACAGGAAGCCGGCGACGGTCATCACCGGGATGGCGAGGACGATCAGCTTCACCGCAAGCTCGAGGCCGAGCAGCTTGCCAAGCGGGATGATCAGTAGGTCGACGCCGAGATTGCCGATGATCCCCCAGCGAAAGCTGTAATATTGCTGGAGAACGGACGAGGCGGCGATGTCGAGCTCGACCCGGTAGCGGCCCATATGGCCCGGAAGGTCGACGAGCGGCGGAACGTTGGGCCACAGCAAGGGCAAGGCCGCGATCAGCGCCAGCGCGGCCACGGCCCAGCGCCGCTCCCACCAAGGCGCATCCGTCCGGTCCACCTGCTTCCCCTCCGCCGTCGGCCAGCCTTGCCACAGGGGCGGCGGCCCGTTCAAGGAAGATACAGCCGCCCGGCTATAATCGGCGCCATCAGATTTCTTCGTTCAGGAGCACCGATCGATGAAGACCCTGTTTCTCGCCGGAGCCGCCCTCGCCGCGGCGGCGGCCTTGCCCGCTTTCGCGCAGCCCGCCGCCTCCCGCTCTGGCGTTGATCGCGTTCTGACTCGCGCCGAAGTCCAGGGCCGTGTGCAGGCGCGCTTTGCCCGGGCCGATGCAAACAAGGATGGATTCGTCACTCGCGAGGAGGCGCAGGCCCGCCGAGTCGACGGACGCGCGCGAATCCGGGCCGGACGGGGCGAGCGCCGGACGGCGCTCTTCGCGCGGCTGGACGCCAATCGCGACGGAGTGCTCAGCCGCGCGGAGTTCGAGGCGCCCCGGGCGCGCGGCGGCGACGGCCCGCGCGGCGGTCGCTTCGGGCAACGCATGCGCGGTCGCGGCGGAGCGATTGGAGGCGGACTCGTCGGCCGGGGCTTCGCCGCTCTCGACTCGGATCGCGACGGCCGGGTCTCGCTTCAGGAAGCGCAGTCCGGAGCGCTCCGGATGTTCGACCGCGCCGACGCCAATCGCGACGGCACCGTCACCCCCGAGGAGCGCCGAGCCGCTCGCGAAGCCTTTCGCGCCCCGCGGGGGTAAGCCTTATCCCCCTCCCCGCGTGCAGGGAGGGGGGACTCGCTACTCGGCGGCGAAACGCCATTGCGGCGGCGCTTCGGAGTCGCGAAGCCGGGCTTCCTCCTCGAACATATAGTCGCGGGTGATCGGCAGGGCGTCGCGGCGCTTCACATATTGGAGCTGCCAGTTGACCAGCCCGCCGTAGCGGAACGCCGCCTCGGCGCCGACCAGATAGAATTCCCACATCCGGTAGAAGCGCTCGTCGTAGAGCGCGACGATCTCCTCCTTGTGCGCGACCGTGCGGCGGTACCATTCCTCCAGAGTATGGGCGTAGTGGAATCGAAGCCCCTCGACGTCGGTGACCATCAGCCGGTGCCGCTCCGCCTCGACCACCAGCTCCGACAGGGCCGGGATGTAGCCGCCGGGGAAGATGTACTTGCGGGTCCATTTGTCGGTGGTGCCGGGAACCCCCATCCGTCCGCAGCAATGGGAGAACATCACTCCGTCCGGCTTCAGAAGCCGGTGCATGTGGGCGAAGAAGCCCGGATAATGGGGCGTGCCCAGATGCTCGATCAGGCCGACGCTGGTGATCCGGTCGAACTCGCCCTGTACGTCGCGATAGTCCATGAGCTCGAACTTCACCCGGTCGGCCACTCCCGCCTCCAGCGCCCGCTCCTTGCAGAACTGGATCTGGTCCGGAGCGAGGGCCACGCCGAGCACGTCGACGTCGTAATGGCGGTGGAGGTAGAGCGCCCAGCCGCCCCAGCCGCAGCCAATGTCGAGCACGGTCATTCCCGGCTTCAGGTTCAGCTTGGCCGCGATGTGCGCCTTCTTGTCGAGCTGGGCCTTTTCGAGGCTGTTCGACGTGTCGCGATAGTAGGCGCAGGTATATTGCCGGTCCTCGTCGAGGAACAGCTCGTAGAGGCGGCGGGTGAGGTTGTAGGTATGCTCGGCGTTACGGCGCGAGCGGCTCTTCCAGTTGATCTGGTCGACCCGCCCGGCGACGTAGGACAGGCCCTTGCGGACCGGACCCTTGGGGTTAAGCCTGCCCTTCTTCTCCCACGGCGCGTTTTCGCGGATGAGGAGGACGAGGTCGCGAATGTCGCCCTCCTCCATGACCAGCCGCTCGTCCATATAGGCCTCGCCGGCGCCGATCCGGGGATCCTTGGCGATGAAGAAGGCGGCGCCCCGGTCGGTGAGGCGGACCCGGACCGGGCGCCGCCCGTCCGGCTGGCCGTAGCGATATTCCTTCCCGTCATGGTCGACGACGATCAGCTCGCCCTTTTTCATGAGCTTTCGGAGCATCTTGTCGAGCAGCCACATTCGAAGGTCTCCCGGCGGTGGAACGGGGCGCACTGAACGAAAGCCCGCCGCCCCGGTCAACCCCTAACCGAAATGGACCTTTCGGGTTCGGGCCGATCCCTGGAGTTCGTCCTGTTCAGGTGGAAGCACCGGTTCCCCGGCGAAGACCCGGGCCCAGCGGCTCGGACGGTGCGGCTGGATCCCGGCCTTCGCCGGGAAACGGATATCGTCATGGCGGGGCAGACCTTAGCCGGCGAGTGCGGCGAGGGCCTGGCCGAGGTCGGAAGCCCGGAACGGCTTCTGGAGGAGAGGACGGTCGCGGAACGGCTCCTCGATCCCGCTTCGTCCGTAGCCGGTGGCGAACAGGAACGGGATCTCGCGCTCGGCGAGGACCGCCGCGATGGGAAAGCTGTTCTCCCCGGCGAGGTTCACGTCGAGCATGGCGGCGTCGATGCTCGCCTCGGCGGCGAGAGCGAGTGCGGGGGCAAGGCGGCTGGCGATCCCGGCGACCTCGTGGCCGAGGTCGAGCAGCATGTCCTCGATGTTCATCGCGACGAGCATCTCGTCCTCGACGATGAGGATTCGAAGCCGCCGCTCAGCCACCCTGCGCCTCCTCGCCCAGAACGCTCGCGAGCGACGCGTCGATCCGGCAGCGCAGGCCGTCGGGCTCGAAATCGAGCCGAGCGGTTCCGCCGAGGTCGGACGCCAGGCCCTGCTCGATGAGCCTCGAGCCGAAGCCGCGCCGCTCCGGAGCGGCGACGGGCGGGCCGCCGGTCTCCTTCCATTCGAGGTGGAGCATTCCGCCCTCGGACCGCCAGGCGATCGACACCTCGCCGGTGTCGACCGACAGCGCACCGTGCTTGGCCGCGTTGGTGCCGAGCTCGTGGAGCGCCAGCGCCAAGGCGAGGGCGGCACGGGGAGAAAGCCAGACCGGCTCCCCCGCCATCCGGAAGCGGGCGCGCTCGCCGCTTAGATGCTCAGTCGAGTCGCTCACCACGCGGTGGAGGGAGGCGCCGCCCCAATTCTGCTCGGTGAGCAGGTTGTGCGCCCGCGACAGCGCCATCAGCCGCGCCTCGAACCGGGCTCTCGCTTCCTTGAGCGAAATGTCTCCCTTGAGCGTCTGGAAGGCGATCGCCTGCACGGTCGCAAGGGTGTTCTTCACCCGGTGGTTCAGTTCGTTGATCAGAAGCCGCTGATGCTCTTCGGCGACCCGCCGCTCGTGGATGTCCTCCGTGGCTCCGTACCAGAGGCGGATATTCCCCTCCCTGTCGCGGCGGGGGAAGGCGCGGGACCGAGCCCAGCGATAGCTTCCGTCGATCATCTTGACGCGGTGTTCTATGTCGTACGGCTCGCCGGTGGCGACGCTGTGGCCCCAGGCGGCGAAGGTCCGCTCGCGGTCGTCCGGATGGAGGCCCTGGGCCCAGGTGTCGCCGAGCCCGGTCGTCCCCGTCCAGTCGTGCCAGCGCCGAGCGACCCGGTTGAGCTGGCCGTCGGGCATCGCCGTCCAGGAAACCTGCGGGTTGAGCTCGACGGCATGGCGGTAATGATCCTCGCTCGCCCGAAGCCGCTGCTCGCTTTCGGCGCGCTCGACCGCCGCCCAGGTCCGCTCCGCCGCGTCCCGCGCCATCGCCGCCTCGGAGCGCCGCCATTCCCGCGGCTCGGTGTCGTGGACGTAGAGCAGGGCGGCGAGGGCGCCGTCGCGGACCAGCGGAACGGTGATCACCGCCCGGGCGCCGAGAGTCGCGCCCAAAGCGGAGTCGGAGGCGCTGCTTCCCCGCGTGAAATTGTCGACGTCGGGAAGGGCGAGCACTTCGCCGCCGCGAAGATATTCGACCGCCGCCTTGGGAAGCTGCGAGAACATGCCGGTGCGGCCGTGAAGCGGCTGGACGCTCTCGCCGCGCCGCCATTCCCCCGCGACCGAGATGGTGTCGGCTTTCTCGTTGATCTCGGCGAATCCGACCCGTGCAGCGCCGAGATAGTCGCCGAGCATCGCCGCCGCGGCGGATTTGACCTGCTCCGGCCGGTTGAGCCCGCGGATCCGGTCGGCG
>Ga0207649_10000026_pt1 | contig 177395 bp, 190 predicted proteins | sample KBSC43metaG_FD_184317 | JGI IMG/M metagenome (GOLD analysis project Ga0207649, IMG submission 184317) | Corn rhizosphere microbial communities from Kellogg Biological Station, Michigan, USA - KBS C4-3 metaG (SPAdes) (version 2) | ecosystem: Host-associated > Plants > Roots > Rhizosphere >... | reverse complement strand
CACCGCATGTGGATCGACGGCACCGACTTCCGCTTCGGTAAAGAGGAGGCCGCGACCGCATAACCAATCGGGCAACGCGGGAGTTCGTTGCCCGTCCCCTCTCCCGTCGCCGGGAGCGCGAAGCCGGTGAAGCCGCAGTATTGGATGTGCTTCCTCACGGATCAGCACGTCGTCCCAGATAGGCTCCCGACTCCTCCTATCGCATCATGTGGCGGCAATGACCGACCACGTACGGAAGCCTGATACCGGCGGCGAGATTGCAGGACGGAGCCTTGACTCCTCACGGCCCATTACGGAAGCCCGATACTGATGCTCGCATAGGGGCCGTAGAAATTGCGGCCGTAGCTTTTGCTAGTATCGATTCCGCCATCCATGGCGCCAAAGAAGAAATCGGCACGATAGCCAAAGCTGACTTTGGCGGCATCGTATTTGAAAGAGAGACCGGCAAAGCCGCCAACATTTGGAACGACGACGCTGTGGGATCGGGTCTTGGCTGGCGGCGTGTGGCGATACACCGTGGTCATCGTGCCCCATCCCGCATGACCATAGAAGAGATTCAAAAGGTAACCATTGCCACCGTCGTTATACCGGACTGTTTCCATATGTTGCGTGCGTGATTTTTGCCTGCCGAAAAGAACCGCGGCATTCACGCCCCAATCGATATTCAGTTCGCCTTCCTGCGCTTCGCCGGAAATCGGTTCTGATCCATTCCACGAAACAGAGGGGCCTATACCACTGAAGCTGCGAGTAGCGTGAAAATCGCCAGCGTTACTATGATAGGCTTGTGGAAGAACATGCAAATTATACAGCCCGTAGAATAGAACGGTTTTGGGTTGGAAACGCCAGTCCGGATCGGATTTCAGGGCAATATTTGATTTATCAGTGAACTGGGCAAACCGGACGCCCAGGCTGACCGCGGATGAACCGCGCTTCCCGAACAGTCCCAGGCCCACATCCCTGCCCGCCTGAAAATCGACGACAAGATGCTGTTCGCTATTGTCGGCGTCCGTTTCAGCAAATCGTGCAGCACGGGGCTGCCGGAGTGGACGATAGCTTGAGGGGCGAGACGTATAAAGCGAATAGGATTGGGCTGCCTCGAACGGATTTTGTTCGCGCACACGCCGACGCACGGATGATCTGCCATAACGAATTGTAGCGGAAAACGCGAAACCTGAATCGTCAGGTCGGAAATAGATTTTTCCGTACCCGTCCAAGCTGTAGAGCGATGGCTTCTCAAATTTCTGAGATGACGAAAAATCCGATGATCGCATGGATGTGAAGGCTGGGACGAAAGGTCCAAAACCATCGTTTAACCGGCTCAACTCGCTGCCCAACTCGATCCACACCGCCGGGCGGTCTCTGTCGCTGGCGCTCGCAACGCTGCCTGAAGCGACATAGCCGATCAATGCAATGGCAGAGACATTGGCCAATAATTGCTTCTGCATTATTCCATAGTTGGCGTTTTTCGAATTCAATTCGCTCATTTTATATCCCCCTCACCAGTTCTTCGTGACGCGCACGCCGAACAGGCGCGGATCTGTCAGGAACACATTTGTTGTGAGACCACTGTCGTCAGAATTCAGGAATGTTCCGGTGATGTCGGTGACGTTGAACACGTTCTTGACGTAACCCATCACCTGCCAGCCTTCCTGGCTTGTCAGGATGAGCGCGAGATTGACGTTGGTATAACCGCGCAATCGGTCATACGGATTGTCGTTGAAGACGCGAGCCCAGGAATAATCCTGCCAATAGTAATCGGCATGTAGCGTACCTGCCCATTCCGCCGTCAGTGGAATGGTGTAGTCACCGGAAAAAGATACGGTAAATGGCGGTGCGTTCGGAAGTTCGTGCCCACTCAGATCCTTGGCAAATCCTTCTCCGCCATTTGGAGCGCTGGCCGGATCAAAGCCCGGATAGGGACTGGGATCGTGAAAATCGATTCCATTCTGGTGGTAGTCCGTCGGAAAGACGGGGTTGGCTTTATAGGGTAGATCGGTGACCGGATCCACGCCGTATTGATATGCATTGGAGCAAGCGCCCGCGACACTACCCGTTCCATTCGCCTGCGAGCCCGGCGGATAAGCCTTGAGTATCGCGGCAACAACATAAACAGGTAAAACGCAGTTGGACGCCTGCGTTACGAATGGCTTCACTACCATCCAATCGGGGTGATTGGCGAGATCGGCACGGTCCATGAGATCGATCGAACTCTGACCGTTATCGATCCGCGTGTGCTCATAGCCGCCCGCAAATTTGAATCTCAGACCTGGCAACGGCTCGTAAGTTGCTTCGACTTCGGCTCCCCTGACTGTTGCATCGAAATTGTCGTTGATTGCAGTACGGTCAACGATGCGCGAAATCTGGTAACCTTTGTAATCATACAAGAAGGCGTTACCATTAAAAGTAACAGTGCCATCGAGCAGTGTGTTTTTCGTGCCGATCTCGTAGGCGTTGATGAATTCCGGCGCAAAAGTCAAAGGATGAATAGGCGTCGAGATGCCGGCGGGATGAAATCCGCCGAACACCAAAAGCTGAGCACCCGGAGGGTTGGCTCCGCCTGCTTTGTAACCATGCGCAAACGATGCGTACAACAACGTCTGATCCGTGAAATCCAGTTTTGGTGACCAGTTGGCGGCGAAGCGGCCGGTGAATTCCTGCCAACTCTGATCGACGATCCCGGTTATAGGATAGCCGTAACCGGCAACAAGCAATTCGCTTGGAATATCGACAAAGTGTTTCTGGTCATCGGTCCAACGCAGGCCGCCCGTCAATTTTAGCTCAGAGGTGACGTTGTAATAGGCCTCGCCGAAACCAGCATACGAGTTGAGCACGTAGGGGTTTTGGCTCAGGAAATAGTTGTGCCCTTGATTGTTCACACTGGTGAGCGGATTGGGGTCTATGTATTGGCACGCCATGCCACCTTCGGTGCCTAGTGCGAAACTCCCTGGATCATTGGGATTCAGAACTACCAGACCGCCGTTGATGCAGTTCGAATTGTCCGATACGCCCGGAACCCAGGGCAGCGTTTGATTACGCGATAAACCGCCCCGATTCCAAGTGTATGATGCCAAGGTCAGGGTGTTGATAAAGACGTAATAATTTTCCTCGGTCTCATAATGAAGGTAATTGCCGCCACCGCTGAGATTGAACGGGCCGGCGAAATTGGATGCCAAGCGAAATTCCTGACTTAGTTGCCAAGACTTCTCGTCGTTCAGGTCTTGCGCCACCAGTCGGTCACTGCAGCCAAGCTGAGGATCGCAAAAGGTTCCATATGCGACGCAGGATCCGCTGCCGGCTGGAGCGCACGGCTGGAAGAGTTCTGTACAATCTCCGAATGTACCTCCACAAACGCCCTTACTGGGATCAGCGGGTGAAGTGCTATCAAGACGTCCGTCGGCCAGGAAGGCGCCAGGACGCGTATTGAATCGGTTATAGTCTTCAGTCGACCACAGGAAATCCTGGTTGTAGGCCGTCTGCGACGTGAAAGTCAGCGTCGGCGTGACATTGTAATCGGTGTTCAGTTCCAGCGTGTCGTTCTTGGCTTTGTAAATGGGATCAATCTGGGTCTCGATTTCACGCAGATTGGTCGATTGTGTCGTGCTCGCATAGGGGTCGAAGATGTGAACGGGGATTCCTTCAAACGCCAGCGGCGCGTAGTAAGGCAAAACGTCGCCGTTCGGTACCTGAAACGCTTCCGGCGAATAGAGTGAGACCGGATCGCAGCCCTGACTCAAATAGGGCTGACCGTTATAGGCAACCGTAATTCCCGGAGGTGGGACAGGAACACCGCCTACCTCGGTCGGTGTGGTCGATCGTTTGCAGAGCTGCTTCGCCGACCGCATGCGATCGTCGTTTTCATTGTAATGCTCCCAAACCAACGTGCTCTGAAGGCTCTGCGACGGCTTCCAACTGAGCGTTGCGCGGCTCGACCATAAATTTCGACCATCAACCGGATTTCCGGTGAGCAAATTCGTCGTGTATCCGTCGCGCTTGGTCCATTCACCGGCGATACGCAGGTCGAGGCGGTCATCCACCAGCGGCAGGTTAATCATGCCTTCGAAACGGCGGTTCTTGTAGTTGCCGATGTCTCCGCTGGCCATTGCCTCGAACTGATCGGTTGGTTTGGCGGTGATAAGGTTCACCACACCGGCAGTCGCGTTGCGGCCGTAGAGCGTGCCTTGTGGGCCGCGCAACACTTCGGCCTGGCTAAGATCGAAGAATTCCTGTTCGAAGAAGTGGTTGCGGATGAACGGAATGTCGTTCAATGCGACGGCGACGGCCGGATCGGTCGTTACCGAGATGGCCTGCGTGCCGATGCCGCGGATCTGGATGCTGTAGCCACTGAAGTTGGTTTTGGTGAAGGTGAGGTTTGGTACCTGCTTCACGAGATCCGGGCCGCCTGCCGTCTGCGTTGAGGTCAGTTGCTCTTGCGACAGTGCGGTGATCGCGATTGGAATGGATTGAACGTCGGCGCCACCCAATTTGGAGGAGGTCACCGTCACGGTTTCCACGGCGGCACGTTGTTGTGCCGACGCCTGGGCAAGCTGCAAGGGCAGAACATCGTTGGCGGAAGACGATTGGGATTGCTTCGGCATGATGCCGATTGCACCGGATCCGGCGCGCTTGGTGGTGAAACCGGTGTTTTGCAGGAGGCGTGAGAGCGCGTCGTCATCGGAATAGGTGCCGTGTACGCCGCGGGATTGTGCGTCGCCGATGGCATCGTCGGAGAACATCAATTGGCGACCCGATTGGGCCATATAACTGCGCAAAGCGCTGCGCAAATCGCCCGCCGGGATATTGAAATCCGCAGCAATCGCCGCGTTCGCGAGAAACACGGTGCCGAGCGCAGTGCCGATGAGATATTTTTGATAGGACTTCATTTTTCCCCCTTCGATGCGCCAAGCCGGCCGGCCTGGCGCCAGTCGCGACGTCAGCGTGCGATGACGATCACACCTTGTTTGCGTTCGAGTTTTAGGCCCAGAACATCGCGGGCCAGGCTTGCGAAATCGGATGTGTTGGTGGTGCGGAAGGTCCCGCTGACGGTGCGCGCAGCGACCGCTGGATCGTCTATGCGCAATTGCTCCGTGTTGTAGCGATTGAATTGCGCAACGGCGTCGGCAAGCGTGGTGTGATCGAAAATGAGCTTGCCTTCGCGCCAGCCGAGCTCGCGCACGACATCGCGCGGCGCGCTTTTCTTCAGGCGCAACGCGAAATCGGTTGCGATGGCGACATCGCCTGGCTCAAGCGTGGCTTGGCGATGAACCTGATCCGCCGTCGTGGCGTCGAGGCGTGCGCGGCCTTCGGTTAATGTCATCACCAGGCGCTTGTCGCCGTCCAGGCGGAGGATGAACTTTGTGCCCAGATCGGTGACCTTGCGGCCGGCGGCGAGCACGACGAATGGGTGAGCTGTGTCATGCTTGATGTTGAAAAAGGCCTCGCCCTTCTCCAGCCTGGCTTGGCGGGCCTTGCCGTCATTCAAGACCTTGAGGCGCGTGTTGGTGTTCAGTTCGATTGTCGAGCCGTCCGCCAGCCGCACAACACGATGTGCGCCGATGGGCGTCGAATAGGTCGCTTCCTGCGTCTTCGAAGGAAGCCCGAAACTCAATCCGAGCACGCCGAGCACCGCAAGTGCCGCGGCTGCGCGCGCAACGCCTAAGAAAAACCTTTTGCCTGGCAACTTTGCGGTTCGGCGGAGCGGATGTTTGAGCGCGGCCATCCGCTCGGCGCGCGTCCATCCGGCTTCGAGGCGCCAGTAAGCGATTTCATGCGCGGGCGACTGGGCAAGCCAAATATTGAAGGCGGCTTCTTCGGCTTGCGTCCACGGCCAGAAATGCTTTTTGTCGAACCAGTCAGCGGCCTGATCTTCAACCATGGTGTCGCTCATGGCTTTTCAGCTCCGCGTTGGTCGCAGTTCAATGCATCGACAAGGCCTTTGACGCCGCGTTTGAGGTAGTGGGACACGGTGGATTCGGTGATGCCCATGCGGGCCGCGATTTCGCGTCCATTGAGGCCTTCGATGCGCGCAAGCACGATGGCCTCCCGGCACCTGTGCGGAAGATGATCGAGTGCCGATTGCAGGCGGCGCAATTCATCGCGCGCAAGAATGGTGCGGTCAGGGCCGGGCGTGTCGCTGGCGACTTCGAGTTCTTCAAGATCGGCCATCGTTTCGATGGAAACGACCTGCGCCTTGCGCGCGCGGTCGATCATCAGATTGCGCGCGATGGTGAAAAGAAACGGCCGCACAGGATCGGGGCGTTCGCGCCCTGCCGCTTCATAGGCGCGCAGATAGACCTCTTGCCGAAGATCCGGCAGATCGCTTTCGTTGCGCCAATAGTGCTGCAAAAATTGCATCAACGCGGCTTCCAGCGGGAAGACTTCGCGGACAAACCATTCCCGCAGGCCGGACGCGCTCATTTGCGCAGCCACCTTTGTGCCGGTTTCCTCGAAGCCTGTCGTCTCAACCATCCCTCGCCCAGCGCCTCTCGGTTGGAGCAGGGGTTCTCACTGGATTGAACGAAGGATGCCCCGAAAACTTGGCGCAGGCGGAGGCAAATAAAATTATTGAACCTTCAGAGACGCCGAGCTGGAGGGCGCGATAGACGCCCGCGTAATTTTCTTGCTTGACCGTTTGGCGAGCGACTCCGCGGATACACGCGCAATTGGATGGCGTTCTACGACGGGCATCCGTCCCCGAGCACCATCACGTCCGATAATCTTCAATTATCGGACAGAAGGGCTGGGGCGGATAACTATCCGGTCGAATTCACCCAGGCCCGCCTTCTTTGCAGATACTCTGCTTTCGGAGCGCCCTCTTCAGGTACGCTCAGCGTCTGCCCGTCGTATGGCTCGAGCTGACTTCGTAATGCTTCGTCATCGCCAAGTCGGTCCCAGTCGATGTGAATAGATAGGTCGTCGTCGATTAAGAGATGGCCATTCTCGAAGGCGCGATCCACGAGGAGCGAAAGACATATGCCATTCGACGGGTCCAACCGGATACTTTGATCTACGCTCCAAGGAACGATATGAGCCGCCACGAGAAAATCTTTGTTTTTGATGCCCGTAATTGCACATCGAGATCCATAGTTGGCTTTTACTGTCTCGGCGAAAGCTTTTTGCGCGCTACCTCTGGTCTTAACCGTTGCATGGGAATCGGCGACCTCGTAGTTCTCCTGCTTAATTTGATCGCGGAAGGCCTTAAGTTCTTCGGCGGAAACTTCAAGCATCTCGGCTGCGGCGTCCCCCTGCGGAATGGCGGGGAATCCTTCTTTCAGCATCTCCAAGATGACATCAGCATTTGTCGCGATCTGTGCAGGAAGAGGTGCGGGCTGTAACCATGCGTCGTGATTCCGACTAGGGTCAAAAAACAATCCATACGCAGGATGCTGAAGATAGCTGGCGAGTTCACGCCCTGTGTCCATATCAAGCGCATCGATCACAGAAGAAAGATTGTCGGACACAGCGAGCTGCGATAACACAATTTTGATTTTTGCACTCGGCGTAATACCGCCGCTTTGAATGCTCGCCCACGCAAGCGCTGAATTCTGTGATGTCTTCGCAATGAGAGCTTGGATATTCCGCGGAACGAGTTGGAGGTTTGCCCAGGAATATTGTTCGCTCGGGTTTGCGAGATACACTCGCAGATGCAAAGTCCTCGGCTCGTCTCGCAACTTGATCGCCATAAGATATGGTTGTCCAGCGCCTCTGTTTTTAAGTAGCGCGAACTCTTCGTCGGCGGCGGCTGGATCGGACAGCGAAGGATTTCCTGGTATGGTCTCAGCAGTCGCGTCGCTCGCTTCAAGCGACATCCTCCATGCCTTCGGTGCCTTAAGGCTTGTTTCCCATTTGAGATGCGGACGGTCAGCGGAAAGGAAGACGAGTTCGCCCGGCGCCATCCCGGTGGGCCACCTGTATGTAAGTGGCACTGAACCTGCGCCGTTGCCGGCTACTGGGAACAGGGTAGTCAGGGTATCGATGAAATCAGGTTTCCGCGATAGCTGGATGTAGTCTTTTGTATATTTTGTGCCGTCTAAACGCCCATACGTCGCGCGATGTGCAGAAGGGCCGTAATAGATTGCGAGCACCCATTCAACTGGCAGGGCCGCCATTCAAATTCTCCCGACTATGATGGCCTCAGGCGATTTGTGAGCTTCAACTTCTCTTCGACTCTGAGCTGCCAAAGAGCGATGGGTTGTAAACCGTATTATCTCAGCGTCGGGGAATAGGTCACGAACCGACTCAGTATCACGGTTGGACATTACCCATCTCACACCTCGGCGGGACAGATCGGCGCAAATGTTCGCAAGTTCCATGAGATCTGGCAGCTCAAAGGTTTTTGCAGTGTACTTATTGAATTTCGCGGTGGGTTCCTTCTCAACATCCGGACGTGAAAATAGAGGCAAGTATGGTGGATCAAGGTATACAAAGTCTCCGTGTGAGGTCCCTCGAAGGGCCTCACGGAAGTCGGCAGCGCTGATGTCTGCCCGCGCGAGTAGCTTGCCTATCGCTGTCATAGTTGAGGCATCAATGCGCCTGAATTGGCGATCACCCCACGGCACGTTCATGGCGCCCGTTCGAGAGTTCTCGCGCCAAAGGTGGTTCCAAGAAACGCCGTTCAGATAGAGAAAACGAGCCGCCTTTTGAACTAGGGACGCAGGGGTCATTGAGCGAACAGTATAGTAGAAGTCCCTGGAGTCGTTTGCCGAATACCAGTCTAGCAGAGGGCCGAGTTCTGCCGGATGATCTCGCATCGCTACCCATGCTGCGACTAGATGGTCGTTGAGATCCGCCAGATACGAGCGACCGGAGACGCGCGAGATGCAAGCAAAAAAAACAGCGCCACCCCCAAGGAAAGGCTCATAGTAATTTTTGATGCTTGCCGGAACGTGGGGAAGGATGCGCGGAAGCAAGCGGGACTTTCCACCGACCCATCTGATAAAGGGTTTGGTTGGAACCCAGTCCAAATCGACCAATGGCAATTCAATTTGAGGCTGCTTTTTGGCACTTTTTGCCATCGAATCAAGGCTTTTAATTGTCTCGGCGATGCTACTTCATTAAACTGATTCGTAAAGGCGACAAGCCGCAGTCTGGCCTTTTTGGGTCTGGGAATTCAGATGTCGGACGTACAGCTTATTTGGCCGAATAAGGAATTATCGCTGCGCGCCTTGGGTGCGTTTGATTACGTGTGGGTGCAACCAACTGACCATCGCCTACGTCATTCTCTCAAGCTAGAGAAAGCAGCAAAACGGCCACTAGATACCAGAACAAATGTCTTAGCGATCGGCGATGGATTGGACGTTCTGGAGGCGCTCTCTACACAAACATCTCTCTTCGAGGGCGGAATTCGCCTTGTTTATATTGATCCTCCGTTCAATACGAACGCGGACGTCAGCCATTACAATGACGCAATAGATCGCGCGATGTGGCTTAGCATGATGCGCGATCGCCTCATGGCGCTTCGTCCTCTCCTAGCCGAGAATGCAAGTGTTTGGGTTCACCTGGACGATGCGGAGGTGCATCGTGCTCGAGCGGTGATGGACGAAGTCTTTGGTGACGGCGCGTTCGTCGCATCGGTCGTGTGGCAGAAAAAGACCACTCGCGATTCGCGAGCGGCCTTTTCTACGAACCACGATACGATCTTGGTATATGCGCCAAGCGGTCCGAGAAAATGGAAGGCCTCAAGAAATCTATTGGAGAAGGACACAGCCTACCTGGTTAACAAGGACGATGATCCTCGAGGACCTTGGGCAGATGCCCCGTTCACGGCCCCCGGCTATCGTAGCGGCCAGCAATACGAAATCGTTACTCCGACAGGCCGGGTTCTACGGCCACCCCGCGGTCGATCATGGTACGCCACAGAACCGACTTATCAGAGCCTGCTTGCTGATGGGCGCCTTTGGTTTCCAAAAGATGGAGATGGTTCGCCGAGGCTTAAGCTCTTCAGGCACCAACTCCGTGGCCTAGTACCATTCACGGTCTGGGGCTCATCGGATACGGGAACGAATGATGATGCAAAGCGGCATCTTATGTCGCTGTTCCCTGATCAAGAGGTTTTCGACACGCCCAAGCCCGAATTGCTCCTCGAGCGAGTCATCCACATAGCCACGAACCCCAAAGATTTGGTCGTCGACTTGTTCGGTGGAAGTGGGACTACTGCGGCCGTCGCACACAAAATGCGGCGCCGGTGGGTGGTAGCTGAGCGCAATGTTCAGACTGTTCGAGACTTCTTGTTGCCGCGACTTCAACATGTGATCAGTGGAACGGACCCCGGCGGCATTACTGAAATGACCTCATGGGTAGGGGGTGGCAGCTTCGAAGTCGTTCAAGTGTCACCTAGGTTTGGAAAGCCGAATAGCTCAAATACATTTGGAGCCATCCAACGAAGTTTGATGAAGCCGACAAACCGAAAAGAGTTGCTCAGAGCAAGCTGACATCCCGAACTGTTGCGTTCTCTTGATCGGATCGATAGCCAGGGCCACTACGCGACAGGCAATTCACAGTTGGTTTGCCGATTTGAGAACCACGAAGACGACGTGGACAACGACAGCTCCCATCGCGTGAATCGCCTGATTGGCTTGTACGGGCCGTGAACCCATCCAGGTTTGAAAACGCTGCCATACCGAGGCGAAGCACCCTATCAGGACTTCTTCGGAGAAGAGGTTCAGCGCCTATCGGACATAGGACCCAGTGATAATAGCGCCTCAAATGCAAACGCCGCTAGATCGTTGATCTAACGGCGCTTTTTGGTTGCGGGGCTAGGATTTGAACCTAGGACCTTCAGGTTATGAGCCTGACGAGCTACCGGGCTGCTCCACCCCGCGTCATGGCCTTGAGCCGCAAGCGGTCCAAGGGCGCGCGGATATAGGACACCAGAGGAGGGCTGTCCACCCCGATCCGCCGACCCTCAACCGGGGCCTTCCTGGGCCGAGATATAGGCGGCCAAGCCTTTGGCCAGATGATCGAACAGCAGTTTTACGCGGCGGCTGCCGCGCAGGTCTTCGTGCATGGCGAGCCACATATCGAGCGTGAACGAGACCCGGCCCTCCAGCACGGGAACCAGTGCTTTGTCGCGACGGGCGATGGTCTTCTGACAACCGCCGATGCCGACACCGGCACGCAATGCAGCCAGTTGGGCCAGATCGCTGTCGCAACGAAACCCGAAAAATTCCCGCGACAGGAACCTCACCGGACCGCTGACATTCCTGAATGGCGAGGCATCGCGATCCCATCCGATCACCGTGTGCTGCGTGAGATCGTTTTCATCGCGCGGCACTCCGCGCGCCCTGAGATAGGCGCGATGCGCATAAAGCCCGATCGTCACCTGCCCGATTTTGCGCACCACCAGAGCCGCCTGTTCGGGCCGCACCATGCGCACCGCGATATCGGCGTCGCGCCTGAGCAGATCCTGATTGCGGTTCGACAGCGCCAGTTCAACGGCGATTTTCGGATGCGCGCGCCCGAACGCCGCGATCAAGGGCGGTAGCACTTCGCAACCGACGATCTCGCTTGCCGTCAGCCGCACCACGCCGCGTTCGTCTTGCGCGCTGCCGGAGCTTTCGCGGATCGCGGCGTCGAAGGCGGTTTCGGCCGCTTCCAGATCGCCGCGCATGGCGAGCGCCGCTTCGGTCGGCGCCAGCCCCTGCGGCGAACGCACGAACAGGTTCACGCCCAACGTCACTTCCAATTCGGCAATATGCCGGCCCAGAGTAGGCTGGGTCAGCCGGAGCGCGCGGGCCGCAGCAGACAAGCTGCCGGTGCGCAAAACGGCCAGCAAGGAACGATAGAAATTCCAGTCGGCATCGCGAGGGGTCATAAATATATGTATATCGACTATATTCAGAGATACAATTTTCTTCACTCCAATCCTGCGCGATTGTCCCGTCCGCACCCCTGAGGAGACATCCGATGTTCGTCGGTCATTACGGCCCCGCCTTCGCCGCCAAGCCGGCGTCCAAACCCATTCCGCTGTGGCTGCTGTTCGTCGCCGTCCAGTTCATGGATGTCGTGTGGTCGCTGTTCGTGTTTCTGGGCGTGGAGAAGCTGCGCATCGTTCCGGGCTTCACCGCGATGAACCCGCTCGATCTCTATTACATGCCCTTTACGCACGGGCTGTTGGGCTCGCTGGTGCTGGCCGTGCTGCTCGGCGGCTTCAGCGAATATTTCATTCCGCAGAAAGGCCGCACGTTTTTGATCATAAGCGCCTGCGTGTTCTCGCATTGGCTGCTCGATCTCATCGTGCACGTTCCCGACCTTCCGCTGATCGGCGACAGCATGAAGGTGGGCTTCGGTCTCTGGCATTGGCGCGACATCAGCCTCGCGGCCGAATTCGTCACGTTGTTCGGCGGATTGTGGGTGCTGCTGCAGTACGCACCGGTCGAAGACCGCGCGGCCAATATCAGGCTCTGGGCGCTTGCCGGCTGGCTGGTGGCCGCCCAGCTCTTCGGCACCTTCGGGCCGCAGCCCACCACGCCCCGTATCGCGGCCGCCATGGCGCTCGGCGCCTACACGATCTTCGCCCTGTTTGCCTGGCAGGTGGACCGGGCGCGGACCGCCGGAGTTCCCGCGCTGCAATCAAGTCATTGATTCTAAAGAATTATGACAATTCCCCCGGCGCCTGCCCCGGATTGATACGGGCAGGCGACCTCGTTATAACCCCCGCCTGCTTTTGGCGTCTGTCGAGGATACCCATGGGAATTGAACTTCCGTCCGGCTATGCGCCGTCGGAGAGCGAACCCTTCATGAATGAGCGTCAGCGGGAATATTTCCGGCGCAAACTCATGAGCTGGAAAGAAGAGATCCTGCGGGAGAGCCGCGAGACGATCCAAAACCTTCAAAGCGAGACCACGCCTTTCGCCGACCTCGCCGACCGTGCCTCGACCGAAGCCGAACGCCAGCTCGAACTGCGCACGCGCGACCGGCAACGCAAGCTGATCGCCAAGATCGATGCGGCGCTGCGCCGTCTCGAAGACGGCTCCTATGGGTTCTGTGAAGAGACGGGCGAGCCGATTTCGCTCAAGCGCCTCGATGCGCGTCCCATCGCGACGCTGTCCATCGAAGCGCAGGAACGCCACGAGCGCCGCGAACGCGTTTATAGGGACGATTAAAAAAACAACGGCCGGAGCACTTCGCGCCCCGGCCGCTGGCCCTGCCCCTCCGCCCCATCGGCGGACTGAAAAATCAGAATGGCATCAAAATATCGTAGAGCTGCGAGCCGTAGCGCGGCTGTTGCACATCCGTGATCTGGCCCTGCCCGCCATAGGAGACACGCGCTTCGGCGATCTGGGCGAGCTGGATCGTGTTGTCGTTGGTAATGTCTTCGGTGCGCACGATGCCGGAGATCTGCAAATCCCGCATTTCGCTGTTCACGCGCACCTGCTGGTGGCCGCGCACCACGAGATTGCCGTTCGGCAATACCTGCGTGACGATTCCGGCAAGCGTGAGGTTTACGGTTTCCGAACGGTCGACCGAGCCCGCGCCCACATTCGAAGTGTCGGACCCCATCTTCACCAGGCTTGAAGGGTCCGCGCCTTGCGGCAGGATCTTGGTTAGCGTGCCTTCAAGGCCGAAGAAATTGGTGAGGTTCGCGCCATCCGAATTGGCTCTGGAACGCGAGGTCGTGTTGGAAATCTTCGCGGCATCGGCAATCGACACGTCGATGGTGATGATGTCGCCGACGTGGCTCGCGCGCGGATCGTGGAAGAAGCTGCGCGCACCCGGCGCCCACAGCGAATTGGCCATGTGCAGCCCCGCGGGCGCATGCTCGGTCGACATCGACACGGGCTGATAGCCGGGCTGGGCCACGGGATCGGCGATCGGCGCCATGTCCGGCGGCTTGCCGATATTCTCGATGCGGTCGACGGCGCTGCAGGCCGAGAGCGCGATGAAGCAGCTATAGAGCGAAATCTGTTTGATGGCGGAGTACATGGCTCGTCTTTCTTCTAGTTCTGCATCTGGGCGGTGCGGACGGATTTGGCGTTCAGCGGCACGGCGGCGTCGGCACGGACCGTTGCCGGGCCTATGACGGTCGCCATCACCTGGCGGAACGACACGGGATTGATGACTGTCACGGTTTCGCCGATGCCGCCTTCGCTGAGCGCGCGGCCCGTGGCGGTGAGCGAAATGCCAGGCGCGTCGAACGTCATGGTGACGGTCTCGCCCTTGGTGACGACGATGGGCTTGCGCACATCGGTGGCCATCACGAGTTCGCCCGCGCGCAGGTAACGGCGCGCCTGCATCCCCGAAAGCTCTGCGACGGAGGTGATCGTTCCGGCGCGCATCTGGCTCGCCTGCGCGGTGCCGTAGACGAGATCGGAATCGGCGATGATCTCGCCGCGCGCGATGTCGCGCGAGGGCACGGCAACGCGCGCATCCGTATCGGCGGCAAGCGCCGGAATCGCCGGAAGGACCAGCAGCGCAAGACAGAAAGCGATCATGAAGCGCAATGTCATGGCGGTTACGAGCCTCCCATCCGGGCCGTCTGCTGCAGCATCTCGTCGGCGGCAGTGATGACCTTGGAATTCATTTCATAGGCACGCTGGGCGGTGATCAGCGAGGTGATCTCTTCCACCGGATTGACGTTCGAGGTTTCGAGGAAGCCCTGGATGATCGTGCCGTAACCCGACGATCCCGGCAGGCCCGATTGCGGCGAACCCGACGACGGCGTTTCGAGGAACAGGTTGTCGCCTTGCGCGCTCAGGCCAGCTTCGTTGGGGAAGCGCACGAGTTCGAGCTGGCCCAAAGTCTGCGGCTGCGTCTGCCCCGGCAATTGCGCCGACACTTGTCCTTGCGCGTTCACCGAAATGCTGAGCGCGTTCTGCGGCACGGCGATGCCGGGCGCCACGACATAACCCTTGTCGGTGACGATCTGGCCTTCCGGCGACAGCGCGAAATTGCCCGAGCGCGTGTAGGCATCGGTGCCGTCGGGCTGCTGGATGCGGAAGAAGCCCGGTCCCTGCACCGCGAGATCGTAAGGGTTGGACGTCGAATTCATGTCGCCCTGGCTCGTCACGCGATAGACTGCGGCGGTGCGCACACCGGCGCCGAGCTGGATGCCCGAGGGAATGATCGTGCCGGAATCCGAAGACTGGGCGCCTGCCTGTTCGATGTTCTGGTAGAGCAGGTCCTGGAATTCGGCACGCTGGCGCTTGAAGCCGGACGTGTTCATGTTCGCCAGGTTGTTGGCGATCACTTCGACGTTCATCTGCTGTGCCAGCATTCCGGTAGAGGCGATGCTTAGGGCGCGCATGGAATCTGCTCCTTACATATTCGGCATGTCGCCAAGCTTCGAAACGGCCTGGCGCATGAGATCTTGCTGGGACTGGGTGATGTTGGCGGTAAGCTGATAGGCGCGGGTGACCTCGATCATGTGGCTGATCTCCACCACCGGCTCGACATTCGAGGTTTCGAGCATGCCCTGCTGGATGGCGCCTTTTTCGGCGGGCTTGGCCGCTTCGGCGGTCGTGTACATGCTGGCGCCTTCCTTCTGCATCGCGGATTCGTTGTCGAAGGAGACGAGGCGCACCTTGCCGAGCTGGCCCTGCTTGCCCGTGATGGTACCGTCGGTGCCGATATGGATGTCGCCGTCGTCGGGCGAGAAAGTGATCTGGCCGCCTTCGCCCATCACCTTGTTGCCGTCGCTGGTGACGAGATTGCCGTCGGCGTCGAGCTGGAAATGACCGTCGCGGGTGTAGCGGTCGCCATTCGGCGTCTGCACCACGAAGAAACCCTTGCCGTTGACCGCGAGGTCGAAAGGCGCGCCCGTGCGTTCGATGCGGCCTTCGTTCAGGTCGCGCACGGTGCCCTTGTCGACCACGAAGCTGACGAATTGCGTGCCCTTCTCGGTCTCGGAGGGCTTCATGCGCGCGATATATTCTTCGAACTTCACGCCCTCGCGCTTGTAGGCAGGCGTCGACACGTTCGCGATGTTGTTCGCGATCACGTCCATCGACCGGTATGCCGCGAGCTGATGGGACAGGCTCACGAGTAAAGTGTTGTCCACGGCTAGGCCCTTTCTGGTCCGTCGCTTGCGCTAACCAAGTGCAGGGGCCGTGCCATGCGCGAATTCGAGGGTTTGACTGGATTCTTTGCGGGCGCTTGCACCCCCTCCCGGCAAACTCTGCCGGGCAACAACCACTCCTTAACCACGATTGCCTAACGTGCCGCCTGACCAAGGCCAGAAGGGCCGAGAAGGGGCACCTGCGCATGCTGGGCAAGCTGTTCAAGAAGAAGAAAGCCGAGGAAACGCCGGCCGAAGGCGACGAGGACGAGAAAAAGTCCACGGAAAAATCCGAATCCGCCGAAGGCGAAGGCACGGCCGAGGAACCAAAGAAAGGTTTTGGTAAGAAATTTCTTCTGATGGCAGGTGCGGGCGGACTTGTCCTGCTGCTCGCGGTCGGCGGCGGCGTCTACTACTTCTTCTTTATGGGCTCGGGCGACGAAACGCAGCTCGCCGAGGCCAAGCACGAAGTCCCGCTGACGCCGCCCGATGTCGCCTATTACGACGTCCCCGACATCATCGTGAACATCCAGACCGCCGACGGCGCCCCCGCCTATCTGAAAGTGGGCCTGTCGCTCGAACTCGACACGCAGGAAGAAAAAGCGGGCATGCAAGCTTTGATGCCCCGCGTGGTCGACCAGTTCCAGGGTTACCTGCGCGAACTGCGCGTCGACGATCTCAAAGGGTCTGCGGGCGTGATGCGCCTCAAGGAAGAACTGCTGCGCCGGATCAATGTGGCCGCCGCGCCTTACAAGGTGCGCGACGTGCTGCTCAAGGAAATGATCATTCAGTAACAGGTTGGGATATGGCTGACGAAACCGAAAACAAGACGGCGGAAACGCCCGAAGCAGAAGACGCATCGCCGGTTATGGGCGCGAGCGCCGAACGTATCCTCAATCAGGAAGAGATCGACAGCCTGCTCGGCTTCGACGTCAACGACGATCAGTTGCAGGACAAGAGCGGCATCCGCGCCATCATCAATTCGGCGCTGGTTTCCTACGAACGCCTGCCGATGCTCGAAATCGTCTTCGACCGCCTGGTGCGGTTGATGACGACATCCTTGCGCAACTTCACCTCCGACAACGTCGAAGTCAGCCTGGACAACATCACCTCGATCCGCTTCGGCGATTATCTGAACTCGATCCCGCTGCCCGCGATCCTGGCCGTGTTCCGCGCCGAACAGCTCGACAATTACGGCCTGTTCACCGTCGATTCGAATCTCATCTATTCCATCGTGGACGTGCTCTTGGGCGGCCGCCGCGGCACCTCTGCCATGCGCATCGAAGGCCGCCCCTACACCACCATCGAACGCACCCTCGTCCAGCGCATGATCGAAGTGATCCTGCAGGACATGATGCAAGCCTTCGAGCCGCTTGCCCCCGTCAATTTCGCGCTCGACCGCCTCGAAACCAATCCGCGTTTCGCGGCCATCGCGCGCCCAGCCAACGCCGCCATCCTCGTCAAGCTGCGCATCGACATGGAAGATCGCGGCGGGCGCACTGAGTTGCTGCTGCCCTACGCGACGCTCGAACCGATCCGCAAACTGCTCCTGCAGCAGTTCATGGGCGAAAAATTCGGCCGCGACTCGATCTGGGAAGGCCATCTGGCGTCCGAACTCTGGTCCACCAAGGTCGATATCAACGCCATTCTCGACGAGCAGACCATGTCGCTCGACAAAATCATGAACCTCAATGTCGGCGACACGGTGATGCTCAACGCAAGTCCCGACTCGCAGATCGAACTGCGCTGCGGAAATGTTCCGCTGTTGCGCGGCCGCATGGGCCGCGTGGGATCTTCGGTCGCCGTGCGCGTCGAAGAAGCCATCGAACGCACCGACGCCAGCCGCGGCCTCTAACGGAGAGACAGATGACCCTCACCCTCGTCGTCGAACTGATCCTGACGGCGCTCTTAGCCGCCACGCTCTTCTATTGCATCGTGCTGGAGCGCAAGCTCGCCGCGCTGCGCAGCGGGCAGGACGGCCTGAAGAAAACGCTCGCCGCGCTGAACGGCGCGGTCGCAGCCGCCAGTACCTCGATGATCACGCTCAAATCCGCCACGACCGAGATCACCGAAACGCTGGACGAGCGCCTCACCCATGCGCGCGGCCTTGCCGACGAACTGAGCGTGCTTTGCACCTCCGGCGAACGCATCGCGCAACGCTTCGACCGCGAGATCGAAAGCAAGGCCGCACTTCCGAGCGCCTCGATCATGGGCCGCCTCGATGCGGGCCGCTTCGCAAGCCTGGGAGCCGTGCGGTGAACTTTCGTCCGATCCTCTACCATATCCGCCTTCTGCCCGTGCTGATGGGCGCGTGCGGCCTTCTACTCACCATGAAGGCCGTCGGCATTTCCGAATATGCCTATGCCGAGGCGACCTCCGCCGCAGCCGCGCCTGCCCCCGCCGAGGCGCCCAAGCCGAAACACGACATCGTCGAAGACAAGGAAAGCTCCAGTTCCTCGGAAGTCGACCTTTTGACGAACCTTTCCAAACGCCGCACCGAACTCGACGCGCGCGAAACCGAACTGACCATGCGCGAGAACCTGATCGCCGCTGCCGAAAAGCGCGTCGACGAAAAGATCGCGACGCTCAAACAGTTGCAGGACCAGATCCAGAAACTGGTGGCCCAACGCGATGCCGAACAGGAAAAGCAGGTCGCGTCGCTCGTCAAAACCTATTCCGCGATGAAGCCTGCCGATGCCGCACGCATCTTCGACGGCCTCAGCGACGACATTCTCGTGCCCGTCGCCTCGCTGATGAAGTCGGACGTTCTGGCGCCGGTGCTCGCCAAGATGAATTCCGAAGCGGCGCAAAAGCTCACCATCAAACTGGCGAACCGTCTTGCGCTGCCCGATGCGAAACCCGTGACGGTCGCCGCCAACGAGACACCGGCAGCGCAACCCGCGCCGAACGCCGCCATCGCACCGCCGTCTGCGAACGTGCCGGTCACGACCACGCCCACACCGTCGGCGGCGCCCGCGCAAGGCAAAACGGGCGGATAGTCTATGTTCATGCGTCTTTCCGAGCCGGTCTCACGCGTCCACTTCCTGGGCGCGTTGATGCTGTTCATGCTCGTGACGACGCAGGCTTTCGCCGACACGATACAAGTCAATGCGTCCAGCGGTTTTGGACGCCTTCTCGTCACGCTCGACCCGCCGGGACACGCGCAAGCCTCGCTCGAAGGCGCGGTGCTCAAGATCGTGTTCGACCGCAAGGTAACGTTCGATCCCGCCGCCGTCGCCACGCAACTGCCGGATTATGTCACCGGCGGCAGGGCAGACGCCGACGGCAAGACCTTGCGTTTCGCGCTGTCGCAAACCTTCAGGCTGCACACCAGCGTTTCGGGCAACCGCACCGCCATCGACCTGGTGCCGGGTAGTTTCGCGGGCAACCCGCCAGACCTTCCCAAACAGACCGTTGCCGAACCCAAGCCTGTCGACCTCGCGTCGCTGCCCACTTTGCGCGTGCGCGCGGGAGTCTACGAAAAATATTCCCGCCTGGTCTTCGACTGGCCCGCCAAGACCGCCTATTCGATCTTCCGGTCCAAGGGCCATCTTACCGTGCGCTTCAAGGGCGTGGCGCAGCCGGATTTCTCCGCCGTCGACCGCATCTCGCCACCCTGGGTGAAACCCGCCGGATGGCACGTCGACAGCGAAAACCTGACCGTCGAGTTCACCACCGATCCCGGCTCGAAATACAAGGATTTCGCCGATGGCAACCGCGTCGTTATCGACGTGCTGTCGCCCGCCAACGATTCCACCGCCCTTGCCGTGAAAGTCGCTGGTGCAAGTCCCGCGCAGGCCCAGATTATCGCCGACGCCGCAGCGAAACTGAACCCTAAGCCCGCAACCGAAACCAAACCGGCGACTCCGGCGCAACAGCCGCCCGCGCCACCGGCGCAAACCACGCAAACCGAACCCGCGCAAACGACCACCGCTGCAACGCCGGTCGATGCGACCGCAACACCATCCGCCGACGCGCAATCCGAAGCGGCTTCCGCCGAACGCACCGCCAAGGGCGCGATCGTCACCATTCCCCACGCCTCCGGTCACGCGGTCGCCGCCTTCCTGCGCGGCATGACGGCCTGGATGGTGATCGACGCGGCGATCCCCATCGATCCCGCCAAACTCAAAGCCTCTCTCGGCGACCTGCCGGAAACCGTCGACGTCGCAAGCGGCAACGACGCCACCATCATCCGCATCGGCCTGAAACAGCCCGAACAGATCGCGGTCGCCGAAGACGGCGTGAACCTTAAATTCCTGCTCGCGCCCGAAAACAACAGCGCCCCGCTTGGCATCGGCTTCGCGCGCGATGTGAGCGACAGCGGCAACGCGGCCCTCGTGACACTGCTTCCCAGCGCCAACCGCGTGCTGACGCTTTCCGATCCGAATGTCGGCGACACCATCGTCGCCGTGCTCGGCCGGGCGGGCCGCGCTGTGCTTGCGGGCCGCGACTATGCGGATTTCTCGCTGTTGCCGACAGCCGCCGGTATCGCCGTCAAACCGTTGAGCGACGGCGTCACCGTCACCGCCCATGACGCGCGCGTGCGCATCGCCAAACCGGGCGGCCTTCTGCTGACACCGCCCGCCGCCACTTCGGATTCCCCGGCGCTTCTCACTGACGCCAACGACAATGCGTCCTTCCTCGATTTCGCCCATTGGCCGAAAGCCGAAGGCGCGAAATTCCTCGACATGGAACGCAAGCTGCGCGCCAACATCGCCAGGGCCGCGCCCGAGAAAGTGAACCGCGAACGCCTGGCGCTCGCGCAATTCTATCTCGGCAACGGCTTTGCCGCCGAAACGCTGGGCGTGCTGCACCAGATGCACCAGAGCGATCCCGCGCTCGACGGCAACCGCCGCCTGCAGGTGATGCGGGCCGCCGCCGACTATCTGATGGGCCGCTATCGCGACACCCACAACGATCTGATCGGCGCGAGCTTCGTGGGCGACCGTCACGCCGCCTTCTGGCGCGGCCTGGCCGACGCCGCCACCGACGACTGGACCGATGCGCGCCAATCGCTGCTCGACGCCGGTCCCGTCATCAAACGCTACCCCGTGGAATGGCGCGCGCGTGCGCAACTCGCCATGACCAACGCCGCACTCGCCGCAGGCAGCGTGGAGAATGCCGATCTGGCACTCGCCCGCGTGCCGAAATCCTTGCCGAAGAAGCTGATGCTGGAACGCGAACTCGCGCACGCCCGCCTGCTCGCGATGGAAGACCGCTACAAGGCGGCGGCTCCCATCTTTGCGGCGCTCGAAAAAAGCGGCGACGACCGCATCGCCGCCAACGCGCTTTATGAAAACACCAGCGCCGCGATCAATGCGGGCACACTCTCCCGCGCCAAGGGAATCGAAGCGCTGGAAGCCCTGCGCTTCCGCTGGCGCGGTGATGCGCTCGAAATGAAGACGCTGCGCAAACTCGGCTCGCTCTATTTCGCAGGCGGACAATGGCGCGAGGGGCTCGAAAAGCTTCGCATCGCCTCGCTCTATTTCCCGAACGACGATCTGGCGCGCCAGGCGCAGGACGATATGCGCGGCGCCTTCGAAGACCTGTTCCTCAAAGGCAAGGCCGACAAGATCCCGCCGATCGAGGCGCTGTCGCTGTTCTACGATTTCATCGACCTCACCCCCATCGGCCCCAACGGCGACGAGATGATCCGCCGCATGTCGGAGCGCCTGGCGAAGGTCGATCTGCTCGGCCCCGCTGCCGCTCTTCTCTCCTATCAGGTGAACAAACGCCTCGACGGCGTGGCGCGCGCGCAAGTCGCAACGAGGCTCGCGCTTCTCTATCTGATGGATCACAAGCCCGAGAAGGCGTTGCAGACGATCCGCGACACGGTGATCTCCGGCCTGCCCGACGATGTGAACCGCCAGCGCATGCTGCTCGAAGCCCGCGCCCTCGCCGCGATGAAACGCTACGACCAGGCGCTCGATCTGGTCGCGGTCGACGATTCCTACGACGCAAAAAAACTCCACGCCGACATTTCCTGGGACAGCCACAACTGGGCCATGGCCGCCAACAACACCGAGGCCCTGCTCGGCGACCGTTGGAACGACGACAAGCCGCTCGACGACGACGAACGCACCGACGTGATGCGCGCCGCCATCGCCTTCTCGCTCGCCAACGACGAAACGGGCCTCGACCGCATCCGCGCCCATTTCGCACCAAAGATGCAGAACACACCCGACGCCAACGCCTTCGCGGTCGTGACCCAGAACATCGACCGGCAGGGCCTCGCCTTCCGCGAGACCGCAGCAAAACTCGCCTCCATCGGAACGCTCGAAGCGTTCATGAAGGACTTCAAGACGAAGTATACGTATTAACTTACCTCCCCCTACGCGGGGAGGTCGGCGTCGTGCATCGGCACGACGACGGGTGGGGCTTCACGCACGCTATTCGTTGCATCCCCCCACCCGCCACGCTTCGCGTGTCGACTGCCCCGCGTAGGGGGCGGTAAGAGTTATGCCGCTGTTTCCGAAACTTCCCCAATCCACTCCATCGCGCGCTCCGCGATCTTTTCCCAGCCCGGCTCGCCCAGCATCCAATGGCTATGCCCCTCGCGTTCTTCATAGACTCCACGCTCTCGATAGCGTTGCGCGATACGGCGAACGGTGGGCGGTGGATTGACCTTGTCGTGACTGCCCGCAAGGCACAGCACCGGACATTTCACCTCGCGCGCGTCCACAGCTGTGGCGTGCCGCGCATCCAGCGCCCAATGCATGATCTCGAACGTGGCCAGACCGGACTCGGGCACGAAGCGCGCGAACACCTGAGAGCGTTCGGCGGGCGGCAGCAGGTCGAGCGCATTCGACGCCGCGATGTCATAAGACGGATGGATCGGCTTGCTCCAGAAATCGCCCGCGAAGAACATCGCGCCGGCGGACGCATACTCGAACATGGTAGAGGGCAGCATTCCCCAAGGCGCGGAGGGCGCAAGCAATACGAGCGAACGCACCGCCAATCGTGTCGCGAGAATCTGCGCCAGCAATCCACCCATCGAATGGCCGACGATCACGGGCGGGGCTTTCAGCGCGCGAATTTCCTTTTCCAGGTCCTGCGCGTAATCGAGAATGGACGTGGTGCCGAGCACGCTCGGCGGATTCTTTCCGCAATCGTGGTGGCGCAAGGTCGGGGTGTGGACCTTGTAACCCTCGTCCTCGAACGCGCCGCGGAATTTGTCGAAGGCCCAGCCGCCGCAGAACGCACCATGGATCATCACGACCGGGGGCAGCCCGCGCGCTTTCAGCATCAGTATTCGGGCGCGGCAAGATCTTCGAACGCCGTCAGCACCTTGGAATAGGTGTCGCGCTTGAACGGCACGACCAGACGCGGCAGCGCCTCGATGGCGAGCCATTTCCAGGCGGCGAATTCGGGTTCTTCGGTCTGGATATCGATCTCGGAATCGTCGCCTTCGAACCGCATGGCGATCCATTTCTGCCGCTGGCCGCGATATTTGCCCTGTAGCGCCACACCCAGAAGATGCGGCGGCAGATCGTAAGCCAGCCACTCGTCCATCGCGCGCAATATCCTGGCGTTGTTGGTGCCGATCTCTTCCTTGAGTTCGCGCAAGGCCGCCTGTTCGGGCGTCTCGCCAGCGTCGATGCCGCCTTGTGGCATCTGCCAGCCTTCCATCGTCTGGTCGATGCGCCGGCCGACGAACACCGCGCCCTCGCGATTGATGAGCATCACGCCCACGCAAGGCCGGTAAGGCAGGTCGTCATGTTTGAGAAAGGAATGCGGGCGGGCCATCGAAAAGCAGGTAAACGGTTACTTCGATTTGCCGACTATGGCCGAAGCGGGCACCAGAACAAAGCCCCTGGAGGAAAAGCCGCGCGACCATTGCGCCAGCCGTTCCACGCTCACCGGATAGAGAAACGCCGTGCCCACCGCGCTGCCATGGGCGCGGGCCTGCGTTTCGAGCTCGGACAGCGCGCGGTCGATGGCCGTGGCGTCCTGCACCTTGTCGATGGAAAGGCTGCCTTGGGCAAACGCCGTGCCGGTCTGCTTGGCAAGGTCGGGCGCCGCGGTTTTCGTCGTCGTGCCGTCGTCATAGAACATCAGGCCTCGCCGGGCGAGGAAAGTCATCACCGGCTCCAGCGCCTCGGAGTTGGAGAGGAACCGCCCGCCCTGTTCGTTGGTGACGCCCGCATAGCCGGTGAACCGCGTCATCGCCCAGACGAGATGATGGGTGTTGGCTTCTTCGCCCTGCCCGGTGCGCAAGGTGTGCGGGCCGGGATCGCTGTCGGGATAGTCGTAAGGCTCCATCGGCAATTCGAGCAGCACTTCGTGGCCGCGCGAACGCGCCTCGTTCACGAGATTCTGAACGTCGGGCCCACGCGGCACGAAGCCGACCGTCACGGCGGTCGGAAGCCCGGAAAGTGCCTGCATCGTGGCATCGGTACTGGCGCCCAGGCCCAGCATGACAATGGCGATCATCGGCTTCTTGCCGACCGCCGGAACATTGCCGCCATAGGCCTGCAAAGGCGTGCGCCCATTGTCGGCAATGCGCGGCATCGGACCCTGCGGTGTGCTTTCGATCAGCGCGGGATCGGCGACCAGCGACGAACCCGCATAGATCGGACGAATGATCTGGCGGACTTTCTCCCCCGGCTTCGGCTCCTCGACAGGCGAGGGCAAGCGCGCGCGTTCCTCGCGGATCGCTTCCTTGCTGCCGGGCTTGAGCGAATCCACGCCGTTCGACCAGTCGCCCGCCGGTTGATTGCTCTTCACGATCGGAGCGAGGGCGAGATGAACGGATGGGCGATTGGCGTCGGACTTGCCGAACAGAACCACCACCAGACACAGCGCAACGAACGCGGTCGCCAGCACCGCGCAGGCCCAGCCTAAAAGGCTGGGGCCTGACGGCATGGCGTCCGTCAACGTCTCGTAATCGCCGCTAGTTCCTTCGAGCGCCATGTCGTTCAGCAGGCACCCTGCACGGTTACCGCCGAGTTAATTCGCCTTGGCCGTCGCGTTCTTGGCGGCCGAGGCGGTGACGGTCGGCTTTCCACGCAGGAGGTCCATCGCGTAGGAAAGCTGGAAATCGTCATATTTCTTGCCCGGCTGCGGACGGATAACCGGTATGGCGCGGCCCTTCTTGAGCGCGCTTTCGGCGGCCAGATGCCCCGGCAGGTCGGCCTCGCTCGGACGGATCACCTTCGGCAGCTTGTCCTCTTCGGCGCCTTGGGCCACCGCGATATCCGGCGTGATGCCCTGCGCCTGGATCGAATGGCCCGACGGCGTGAAGTAGCGCGCCGTGGTCAGGCGCAGCGCACCGCCGCCTTCACCCAGCGGGATCACGGTCTGCACCGAGCCCTTGCCGAACGAGGTCATGCCCAGGATCGTCGCGCGGCGATGGTCCTGCAGCGCGCCCGCCACGATTTCGGAGGCCGACGCCGTGCCGCCATTGATCAGCACGATGATCGGCTTGTTGTCGGTGATGTCGCCCGACTTCGCATCGTAACGTTGCGTGTCTTCGGCATGACGACCGCGCGTCGAAACGATCTCGCCGGAGGTCAGCAAATCGTCGGACACCGAGATCGCCTGGTCGAGCAGGCCGCCCGGATTGTTGCGCAGATCGATCACATAACCCTTGATGCCCGAGCCCATCTGCTTCTTGAGATCGCGCACGGCCTTTTCGAGACCGACATTGGTCTGTTCGTTGAAGCCGGTGATGCGGATGTAACCGACATCGGCTTCGCGATGCCACTTCACGCTGTCGACCTGGATGATCGCGCGCGCCAGCACCACGTCGAACGGCTTCTTCTGGCCTTGACGCAGAACGGTGAGCGTCACCTTGCTGCCTTCGGGGCCGCGCATCTTGTCGATGGCGTCGTTGAGCGCCATGCCCTGCACCGGCGTGTTGTCGATGGCGGCGATGTAATCGCCCGGCTTGATGCCCGCTTTCGCAGCCGGCGTGTCGTCGATCGGCGAGACGACCTTCACCAGGCCGTCTTCCATCGTCACTTCGATGCCCAGACCGCCGAACTCGCCCTTGGTCTGGATCTGCATGTCGGCGAAGCTTTTCGCATCCATGTAGCTCGAATGCGGATCGAGCGCGGACACCATGCCTTCGATGGCATTGTCCACCAATTCACTGTCGTCGACGGGTCGCACATAATTGGCGCGCACACGTTCGAATGCATCGCTGAAGAGATCGAGCTGGCGATAGGCGCCCATGTCGTTGGCACCCTGTGCGGGCAGAAGCGTGATCGCGGCGCCGAAACCCAGCACCATGCCCAACACGATAAACGCAATGCGCTTCATGATTTTTGTGCCTTTCGCGGCTCGCTCATCAACCACGGCGCCGGATCGACGCCCTTACCGTTTCGCCGCAGTTCCATATAGAGCTTCGCAGGCTCTATCTCCGGCATAGTGCCGACAGGTTCCCCGGCCAGCAATTGGTCTCCTGGCCGCACGGAAACGCGATCCAGCCCTGCCAACACCAAATCGTAGCCAGCGGCCATCTGCAAGATCAAGACACGTCCCGTCTTATGGTAAGGACCGGCAAACAGCACCTCCCCATCGGCGGGCGCCACCACCTGCGCGCCCCCTTCTGCCGTAAAAGTCACGCCCGGCGCGGTTGCGCCGCCCACCCCTTCCATGCCGCCCGAGACCGAAGGCCCCAATACCGGCCGCAACAGAGAATCGCGGGACAGTACGGCGGATTTGCGGTCGTTTGCGGTAACCACCATGACGCCCGCCACCGGCGGTTTGCGCCGCAGCTCGGCCACGCGGTCGAGCAGGGTTTCCAGGCTTGCCGCCTGGTTCGCCACCGTATCGAGCTTACCCTTAAGATCGCCATACTGGCTTTGGGCGGCAGTGGCCTCGGCTTCCTTCATCGCGACAAGTTGATCGAGCTGGTTGCGCGCGACAGAAAGTTCCGCAGCGTTCTTTGCGCTCTCGGCCCTTCGCGCGACCAGTTCTTCGCGCGTCTTGCGCAGCGCGTTGAGCTTCTTCGCAAGCCCCGCGGCCTCCCTGTAGAGCCGCGGCAGCGAAGCGCCCAGCAGCATCGCGCTATGGACCGCGGCGGACGCATCGTCGGGCCGCATGATCATCGCGGGCGGCATGTCGTGCTGCAGCCGTTCGAGCACGGCGAGCAGGCGGCTCACCGAGGCGCGGTCGCGCACGAATTCGCGATTGAGCTTGTCCTCGTCGGCGCGCAGCAGAAGCACCTGCGCGTCGAGCGTGGTCTTCTCCGCTTCCAGGGCCTGCACCTTGGCCGCCGTGGCGATCAGTTTCTCGCGCAGGGTCTTCGCCTGCGAATTCAGCCTGTCGCTTTTCTCTTTCGCGGCATCGACGCGCGGACGGTTCTCGTCGATCTGTTTCTGCAGCGCGCGATACTGGTCTTCGGTCGTCGGCAGTTTCGCCATGTCGCTGAGCGGCACAGCGCCGCTCAGATCTTCCGCGATGGGCGGCGCATTTTCCCTGGAGGCCGCCCAAGCGGGCGCAGAACAAAGAAGGCTGAAGCCGAGCACAAGAAGAATGTGGGCCCCGAGCGCTTTCAGGCGACGTTCTCCGCAGCCGTGCCCGCGCGCTCGGTCAGCGCATGACCGCTCATCGCCGCCGGTTTCTTCAATCCCATGAGATCGAGAAGCGTCGGCGCCACATCGGCGAGCTTGCCGTTGGAAAGACGAAGTCCGGCATTGCTCTTGGCGTTGATCGCGATCACCGGCACGTCGAGCGTGGTGTGCGCGGTGTGCGGCTCGCCCGTTTCGGGGTCCTTCATCATCTCGACATTGCCGTGATCGGCGGTGAGCAGCATCACGCCGCCCACCTTCTCCACCGCCGCGCGCAAGCGCCCCAGACAGACATCGATCACTTCCACCGCTTTCGTGGCGGCTTCCATGATTCCGGTGTGGCCCACCATGTCGGGATTGGCGTAGTTCACCACCACGAGATCGTATTTCTCCGACAGAATGGCCTCTTCCAGCTTTTTGGTCACCTCGTAAGCCGACATTTCCGGCTGCTGGTCATAGGTCGCGACCTTGGGGCTCGGCACAAGGATGCGATCCTCGCCCGCGAACGGATCTTCGCGTCCGCCGTTCAGGAAGAAAGTGACATGCGCATATTTTTCCGTTTCCGCGATGCGCAACTGCTTCAACCCCAGCGACGCAATATATTCCCCGATCGTGTCGCGAATATCTTCCGCCGGAAACAGCGCGCCCATGAACACCTTCAGCGCCTCGGAATATTCGGTGAGACCTGCAGCCGCCGAAAACTTCACCACGCGCCCACGCTCGAAGCCCGTGAACTTCGGATCGAGCAGCGCAATCGAAATCTCGCGCGCGCGGTCGGCACGGAAATTGGCGAACAGCATCGCGTCGCCGTCGGCCGCGCCCGCATAATCGCCGATCACGCAAGGCATCACGAATTCGTCGGTGACGTTTGCGGCATAAGACGCTTCCACCGCTTCGAACGCATTGGAAAAGCGCGCGCCTTGCGCCGACACCATCGCGTCATAGGCTTTCTTGACGCGATCCCAGCGCTTGTCGCGGTCCATCGCGTAATAGCGCCCGGAAACCGTCGCCATCCGCACGCCGGGAAGACCCTCGATCTTCGCCTCGAAATCCTTCAGGAAACCCAGCGCGCTCTTGGGCGGCGTATCGCGCCCGTCGAGATAGGCGTGCACGAACACCGGCACGCCTTCATCGGACACCGCGCGCACCAAAGCCGCGATATGATCCTGATGCGAATGCACGCCGCCCGGCGACAGCAGCCCCATCACATGCACCGCGCCGTTCGCCGCTTTCGCCTTGGCGATCAGGTCAACAAGCACGGGACGTTTGGCGAGGCTTCCGTCGGCAACCGCATCGTCGATGCGCGGCAGATCCTGCATCACGGTGCGGCCCGCGCCGATATTCATGTGGCCGACTTCGGAATTGCCCATCTGCCCGTCCGGCAGCCCCACCGCGCGCCCCGACGTCGCCAGAAGCGCATGCGGGCAGTCGGCGATCATCCGGTCGAAATTGGGGGCCTTGCCTGCAGCGCTCGCCGCCGCGATGGCGTTGTCCTTCGTCTCCGGCCTCCAGCCCCAGCCATCGAGGATGCACAGGACGCCCGGCCTCTGCCGGAGCTTGGGGGGGTGATCGGTCATGCCCTGCAAAATAGGAATCCCCCGAATCCAAGTCCATGTGACCAAAGGCGATTTTCACCCGGAAAAACCTGCCCAGTGGCCGGTTTATGCCCCTGAGCCATATATCAAGTGACTGATATTATTGGATATTTTTCCACCTAAAACCGGCACGCTTCTGGCATCCACCGAACCGGACCCCATAGGCAGAATGCGTATGCCCACGCGCTCGACACTTATACATAAGACCCTGGCCACCTTGGCGGCGCTCCTGATCGCGCTTTGCCCGGTCGAGGCGTTCGCCTTTTCGCGCATCAAGGATCTCGTCGAGGTCGAAGGCATTCGCGACAACATGCTGGTGGGCTATGGCCTGGTCGTCGGCCTCAACGGCTCGGGCGATTCTTTGCGCAACGCGCCGTTCACCCAGCTTTCCATCCAGACGATGCTGGAGCGCCTGGGCGTCAACACGCGCGGCGAATCCATGCAGACCAAGAACGTCGCCGCCGTGATGGTGACCGCCAACCTTCCCGCCTTCGGCGCGCAAGGCTCGCGCATCGACGTGTCGGTGAGCGCGATGGGCGACGCCAAGAATCTGACCGGCGGCACGCTTCTCGTGACGCCGCTGTTCGGTGCCGACGGACAGATCTATGCGCTCGCACAAGGCCCCGTCGCGGTCGGTGGATTTTCCGCGCAAGGTGCCGGCGCCAGCGTGACGCGCGGCGTGCCGACCGCCGGACGCATCGCCAACGGCGCGATCATCGAACGCGAAACCGGATTCCATCTGGCGAGCCAGACCACCTTGCGTCTGTCACTGCACAATCCCGATCTCACCACGGCCACGCGCATCGCGGACGCGGTGAACAATTACATCGGTGGCGGCGTCGCAGAGGCGACCGATCCGTCCACCGTCGCGCTTAACGTGCCCGCAGATTACAAGAACGGCGTGATGGGCCTTCTCACCGATGTCGAACAGGTGAAGGTCGATCCCGACCAGCCCGCGAAGGTCATCATCGACGAAACCTCCGGCGTGATCGTGATGGGCTCGGACGTGCGCGTCTCCACCGTCGCCATCGCGCAAGGCAATTTGACCATCAAGGTCAACGAAGCCCCGCTCGTCAGCCAGCCCGAACCGTTCTCCAAGCAGGGCGAAACCAAAGTCGTTCCGCGCACCACCATCTCGGTGGACGACAGCAAGGGCAACCGCATGGCGGTGCTCTCCAGCGGCGGCGTGTCCTTGCAGAAACTGGTCGACGGCCTGAACGCGCTCGGAGTCGGCCCGCGCGACATCATCTCGATCCTGCAGGCGATCAAGGCCGCGGGCGCGCTGCAGGCCGAAATCCAGGTGATCGGATGAGTCCCGACCTCACCATCGCCGGCGCGATGACGATGGCCCAATCGGCCAACGTCGTCACGCCGCACGCCACCGCGAACGCGGCGGCTGCGAAAAAGGCGGCAAAGCAATTCGAAGCCGTGATGGTTTCGCAGATGCTCGGCAGCATGTTCGAAGGCATCTCGACCGACGGCCCGTTCGGCGGCGGCGAGGGCGAAGCGATGTTCCGCTCGCTGATGCTCGACGAATACGGCAAGCAGATCGTCAACCAGGGCGGCTTCGGCCTTTCCGACGCCATCACCAAATCGCTGCTCAAGCACCAGGAGCATGTGCAATGATCGAACCCATCGACCCCAAGATCGAACGTGTCATCCACATGGCCGAGCGTTTGATCGACGCGCTGGAAGCCGACATCAAGGCGCTGGAAAACGGCAAGCCCGCAGACATGCGCACGACGCATCCCGAAATCCAGAAGCTCTCCGCCGTCTATGGCCGCGAAGCCGCCGGCATTTCACCCGACGCCGCCAAGCAGGCCTCCGCGCCTCTGCGCGCGAGCCTTCTTGCCGTCACCAGACATTTCGCCGAAGTCCTGTCGCGCCATACCCGCATCGTCCTGCGCGTGAAGAACGCCAGCGAAGGCATGATCCGCGCCATCGCCGAAGAAGTGGACCGCCAAAACGCCCCCTCTCGCACCTACGGCGCCAAACCCGCCGCCGCGCCCAAACAACCCGGCGCGATGATCTTCAACAGCGTGGTGTGATTCTCGCCTCCCCTTGGGGGGAGGTCGGCGTCGTGCATCGGCACGACGACGGGTGGGGCCTTCACGCACGGTATTCGTTGCAGCATCCCCCCACCCGCCACGCGTTCCGCGTGTCGACCGCCCCGCGTAGGGGGCGGTAAGAAGAAATCTAAACGAAAAAAATTTCTTGTTCATGAAACCCGTCACACCAAATCTGCGATCATAAAAATCGCATTCCACAAATGCATCACCCTACTTTGTGGAAATCCAACCGCTTAACCCCCTGCAGCGTTACGCTCACGGAACTTTGCGCGCGCACTTGCAGCGCAACGCTGCACGATGCATAATCCTTATATCCCGATATTTGCGAATTTGACGCTACGCCTGCGTGCCGCCGCCGAGCATGTTGAGCGCGAGCTGGTAATTCGCGATCTGATTCATCTGATAGGCGGACGCCGGTCCACCGGCGTTTGTTCCGGTGGTGGTGGCCGTTGTCGGCGGCGTGTTGAGGTTGCGATAGGCCGTGCGCAGCGACGACAGCACCGCGACCATCGCGCCGCGCGCGGCCTTCGCCCCGGCGACGGTCGAAAGGTCCATGGTGCTGGTGAGGCCGAGACCGGCCACCAGTTTCTGCGTGGAAGACGAGGAGGACGTTGTTTTTGTCGAGCTCGCCGCGTCCTTGGCGAGCACCGTGGGCTCGATGCCCAGGCCGCTCAGCGCGTCCGAGCCTTCGGGCCCGGATTCGATCTGGATCTGCACGCCCACATTGGCCGATATCTGCAGCGCCGAGCCATTCGGCGTGTACGTCACCTTCGACGTGCCGTCATAAAGCAGCGCGGTGTTGATCTTGGTGGCGAGCGAACTCATCGTTTCGTCCGCCTCGATGCGGATCGTCACTTCGTGATCGGTGCGTCCGCTGATCTTGAGCTTGAAGCTGTCGCCCGCGTGAACCGTCGTCTGGTCGACCAGATTGACCGATTGCGAAAGCGAAACGGCGCCGCGCGGTAGGCCCAGCGTGTCGAGCACGCTTGAGCCTTGCGAATCCACCGCGATGCCCTGTCCGGTCGAGTTGCCGGAGAGGCCGCCATACTGCTTGGTCCAGTTGACCGCGCCGCTGGTGCTCATGTCGGTGACGAACATGTTGGGCGTGTTGGCGAAGCTTTGCGTCTGGCCGGCGAACGCGCCGCGCGTTGTGCCCGTCAGGTAGATGTGCCCGTTCGAAACGGCGATCGCGCCGCCCAGATCGGAGGTGGAGGTGCCCACATAGGAAACGAAATTGGCCGAAGCGCTCGCGCCCGCGTCGCTGAGGCCGAACACGAACGCATCGCTCGAACCCGAGGCCGCATTGGCGACGGAGGCTTGTCCGCCCGCCGTCAGCGATCCGTTGGACGTGGTGCCGGAGACATAGACGTTGTTGCCGTCCACCGCGATGCCGCCGATCGTTCCGTTCTGCAGGTCGCCCAGATCCATCTGCCAGGCGGGCGCCGATGTCGGATCGCCCGAGGCATATTTGGTGACGATGGCATGACCGTTCTGGACGCTGGCGACAACCAGCCCGCCATCGGCGGTGGTGGCCATCTGCGAAACCTGATCGGTCCCGGTGGTGCCGACCTGCTGGCGGGAAACGACCGCGCCCTTGTTGTCGAGCTTGGTGATGTAACCGTCGAGCCCGCCGACGCGCGTCTGCCCGCTGGCGATGGGGCCGTTCACCTGGCCGCCGTAATAGACATTGCCCGAGGCGTCGACCGTGACGGCAAGTGCTGTGTCGTTGGAGACAGGATCGAGTTGATGCAGCCATTTCTGCGTGCCGTCGCCGGAATATTTGGCGACGAAACTGTCCGTGCCGCCGCCGATGGCGTTCTGGCTGAGCGGTCCCGTCGTGCTGCCCGCCACCACGACGCCGCCGGTCGGATCGAGCGCGAGCGAGTAACCGCTCGCAGAGGACTGGCTGCCCAAGAGCCGCGTCCACTGCACATTGCCCGCGGAATCGTATTTGGTGAGATAGACGTCCTGGTCGCCCTTCTCGATCTGCCCGCCGAAACTGCCGGTGGTGTTGCCGACGACATAGACGTTGCCGTTCGCATCCACCACGGTCGCCTGCGCGGTCGATACGCCCGAATCCGGTGTGGTCGTTGTGTTGAAAGCCGCCTGCGGCGTGCCCGAGAGATTGCCGAGCTTGATAATGCGGCCGGTTTCGTTGCCGTCCGCCGCTGTGCCGGTGTTGCCCGCAAGATAGATCGCGGGTGTCGCCGCGGCAGCGGAAAACGAGATCTTCTCCGAACCGCTGGTCTTGATCTGCAGGCCGAAGGTCTTCTTCGACAACGGATCGGTGTCGGCCTCTTTGTTGGCGTCGGTGCCCGTCGTTCCGCCGGTCGTGCTGCTGGCGTCGGTCGAGGTTCCGGCTGCATCGGACGATCCGTCGTCTATGACGGCGCGATTGATGCGGGTGGAGAACCCGGCGTTGGTGAGTTGCTGGTTGATGTAGGAGGAGATGTTGTCGAGCGTCAGCGGCCCGGAAACCTGCGACAAGTCGATGTCGAGATTGGTGGTGGTGCCGCCCTTGGTGACGGAGATCGTGAAGCTGTCGCTCGTGCTGAGTTTCGGCACCGGCTGGAACAGCGCGGCACCCTTCACGACCACGCCGCCGACATAGCTTGTCTGCGAGAGCGGTACGGTGGCGGTGGATACGATCGACGAACTCTTGCTGCCCGGCAGCAGTGTGAGCCCATTGAAGCTGGCGGTAGAAAGGAAATCCTGGATTTGCGAAAGCCCGTCCTGGAAGCGCGTGTTGAGGCCGGTGAGCTGCCCGCTCGTCATGCCGTCGCGCGATGCCATGGAGGCGATATAGGCAAGCCTGTTCAGCCCCTGATACAGCGCGAACAGTTTCTGGTTGTCCTGATCGAGCTTCTGTCCCGGCGTGTTTGCGGACTTCGCGACATCGGACAGATCGATGTAGGGCGTGTCGGCCAACGATTGCGCATCGAGCGCCTGATCGTTTGGCGTGGCGATGGAAGAATCCCACGGCGGCGTCAGCGTCGATTTCGGTGTGGCGGCAGCGTTGCTCGACTGCTGCGCGGAAGAAGGCACGGCGCGCGAAAGGTTCGCGGACACTTTCGCGTTGTAATAGCCGATCAGCAACGACGGATCGAAGCCGGTCAGCGAAATGCCCGAGCCGCTCATACTACAAGTGTCGCAGCCGCGACGTTAACACCTTGCTAAGAAGACAGGAAAACGTGCTTAACACCAACTTAACGCGCTATGCGCGACAAAGGCTTATGTCCGGCCAACCCGCCTTGCGCGCAAGCGACCCCTACGAACAGGGCCAATCCCTTTCGGCAAAGGGCCTGCACGCCGAGGCCATCGAACAATACGAACGTGCGCTTGCCGTCCGGCCGAACGATCCGCGGGTGCTGTTCGCGCTCGGCAACACCGCCCGTGCGCTGGGCCTTTCGGCGGCAGCCGAAGATTTCTTCGGCCGGGTGCTTGCGCTCGAACCGCAGCGCCTCGAAGCCATCGTCAATCTCGCAAATCTGCTGCGCGCGCGCGGACAGACAGCCGCCGCGATTTCGCTTCTGGAGCCGGCGCTTGCCGGTGCGCCCAACGCGCCCGAACTCTGGCTCACGCTGGGCTCGGCCCACCGCGAAATCGGCAATTCCGCCGAAGCGGAAGCGAATTTTCGCCAGGCATTGGCGCGGCGGCCGGACTACACACCGGCGCTCGGCAATCTCGCCGACATTTTGGCCGACCGTGGCGAGATCGAGGAAGCGACGGCGTTTTACGAACGGGCCGTCAAGCGCGAACCGCACAATCCGCAGCTTCGCCTGAACCGCGCCGTCCTCTATCTGCTGACGGGCAATCTGAAAGGCGGCTGGCGCGACTATGCCGCGCGATTGAAGGTCAAGGGCAAGGCGCCCGAAGCCGATCATGGCCTGCCGCGCTGGACGGGCGGAACGCTGCGCCGCATGCGCCTGCTCGTCACGGCAGAACAGGGCGTGGGCGATCATCTGATGTTCGCAAGCGTGCTTCCGGATCTCATCGAGAGGGCGCGCGCCGAAGGCGGCAGCATCATCCTGGATTGCGATCCGAGGCTGGTTTCGCTGTTCGCGCGATCCTTTCCCGATGCGACGGTGAAACCGCAACGGCTCCAGACCGTCGGCATGGTGACGACCGCGCAATATGGCTGGCTCAAGGTGTGCGGCGGCGCAAACCTCGCCATCGAAATGGGCTCGATTCCGCGCCACCTGCGAACCGATCCCGCCGATTTTCCCAATCCCAACGCCTATCTGGTGGCGGACGCGGCGGAGAAAATGCGCTGGCGCGAAACCTTCTCGCGGTCAGGCAGTGGGCCCTTCATCGGCATCTGCTGGCGTAGCGGAAAGATAACGGGCTCCCGCGCCTTGCAATATGCGCCCATAGAAGCCTGGGCGGAATTCTTGCGCGAAACGCCCGGCTCTCTCGTCAGCGTGCAATATGACGCCACGCGCGACGAGGTGGAGAAACTCAAGGCCGTGACCGGCCGCGACATACTGATGCCCGAAGGCATCGACCAGAAGAACGAATTGGATCGCGCCTGCGCGATGCTGTCCGCGCTCGACGTCGTGGTGAGTGCGCCGACCGCCGTGTCGTGGCTCGCGGCGGGCGCAGGGGTTACCACGTACAAGGTATTGTATGATCGGAGTTGGACCAGTTTCGGTCTCGACTACGAGCCTTTCGCGCCGTCGGCGGAGTGCACGCGGCCGAGATTTCAGGGCGACTGGAAAGGCGCTTTCGATACGGCGCTCGCCGCTATCCGCGCGCGATTCGCAAATCCGTAGACCGCTTGGCGTCCAGCATCGCCACCAGGTCCGAAGCGATACGTGACGCGCCCTGACCGTCGATGGTCATCAATCCGGCGTTGTGCATCTCGCGGCGCCGCGCGGAATCGGCGAGCAGCGCGGAAACGCTTTCGCGAAGCGCGGCATCGCTCACATGGCTCGCAAGGCCGAGACATTGGCCCATGCCCGCAGCTTCGAAAGCCGATGCCGAACGCGCATGGTCCGGTGTCAGCGCGAGGTAAAGCGCCGGAATCCCGAACGCGGCAAGTTCGTAGGCCGTGACGCCGAACGCCACGAGTGCGAGATCGGCGGAAGTATATTCGGTCGCAAGATCGTCGGCGCCTTCGATGGTCTCGAAATCCTTGGAGCGCTCCACAACGGCGCGCGCCACACGCCCCTTGTCGGCCATGCCCTGGCCGATCACAAAACGAGTACGAAAGACATGATTGAGTTTGGAAAGCGCATTGGCGACCTGAAGCGTCAGCCCATGCGGATCGCTGCCGCCCATTGCAACAAGCAAGGTGGGCAGCGTGGATTTCGGCGCCGCCGGTGCCGAGGTACGCGAAAGACCGAGCAGCGACCATTCCCAGCCGATGCGGGGCATGCAATCCGAACCGCTCCAGTCCAGTTCGCGCGCTTGCGGGACTTCGGGATAATGGGCGACATCGGCGGCCAGCCGGCGCTCGGAAGAATCGTCTTCAACCGCGATCAGGGAAACCTTGCCGGACAGGGCCTGCAATTCTGCGCGCGAAATGCCTTCCCGCACATCGCAGATCAGCATGTCGGGTTTGCGCGCGCCGACGACATCGGCAAGCGCGCCAGGTGTTTTTTCAATCAATGCCGCTTCGAACCCGGCTCGGCGAACGGGTTCCAACGCATCGGACGTACCGTGAATCGCGAACACGGCGCCGACACCTTCGCGGTCGCGCAAGGCGCGTGCGAGGCTCACCATGCGTTTGACGTGGCCGTAACCGAAATTGCCGCCACCATCACACCGGATGAGCGCCAATGCGCCCGCGCGCGCGATCGCCTTCTGGCGCACATGCCCGTTCAGTTTGCGCAAGCCGGGCTCGCGTTCGAGAAGGATGAGAAGGTCTTCGAGCGAGGCCTCACCGGCGCGCGCTTCCAGCCTGCCATGCAATGCTTCGACAAATGCCAGATCGTCCGGCGTGTCAACGGTCAGCCGCCCGCCCGCGCGCGCCAACGGCGGATAGGCCGGCGCACGAGCGATACGGACAAAATCGGGATGAAGCTTGAAATAGCCGGTGACGTGTTCACGCGCGACCGGGTCGCCGGCTGCGTCCATCATCAGCTTGTCGAGACCGCGGCGCGACAAGGGGTCGACGCCTTCATGCGCGGTGACCGCCCCGTCTTCGAGCAGAACGTAATCGCCATCCTGATCGATCAGAGCGGTGACGAGATGATCCACGAAGCCTGCATCGATGAACGGCGCATCCGCCGAAACACGCACGATGATGTCTGCATCGGTAACCTCGGCCGCGAGTGCGAACCGCGCCAGTACATTGTCTTCCGGCCCACGCACGACAAGCACGCCATGGCGTTCGCCGAACTCCGAAATGGCATCGTCCAGCGGATTGGTGCTGGTCGCGATGGCGATCTGGCCGATCAGCTTGGACCGTTTAAGACGCCGCACCACATGCCAGAGCAGAGGTTCGCCCGCGATAGGCTTCAACACCTTGCCGGGAAAGCGCGTGGAACCCATGCGGGCCTGCACGATGGCGACGATGTTGCGCTCGCCCGTCATGCCGCCGGTTTCCATGTGCTGCGGATGTGGCGCAGCGGGCGCATACCGTCCGAGGGATCGGCGCGCCATTCCCTGTCGTCGGCTTCCGATGGTTGCGGCCCTTTGAACCCGGAACCATCCGCCGTCATCGCCTCGCGGATACGCGCGATCGCAGGCGCGATCTCTTCCGGCAGCCAGCAATGACCGGACGCATATTCGGCGCCATGACCGTCGAGATCGAGATGGAATTCAACCACCGAAGCATCCCAATGATGCACCGCCCGCTCAATCACGGAAGGTTTGCGTGTGTGATCGGACCAGCCCACCGGACAACCCGTGGCATTGCGGATCGCCGCGATGGCGGAAAGATTCGCCTCGCCAGGCGGCGTCGGATAGGCGGATACGCAATGGAGCAACGTCACATCGGCGGCGCCTGCCGACTTCAAAACGGATACGGCCTTGCCGATTTCTTCGATGGTTGCCATGCCTGTAGACAGCACAATCGGTTTGCCAGTTGCCGCGCACGCTTTCAGCAAAGGCGCCACCAGCAATTCGTAGGATGCGATCTTGTAGAAATCGACGAAGGGTCGGAGTTCTTCGACCGCCTCGACATAGAACGGCGTGCAGGAAAACGCGATGCCGCGCCGCGCGCAATGTTCGGCGATGGGGGCCAGATGGGCCACCGGCAATTCCCATTCGCTGCGGGCGCGATGCCTGGCGCTCTGCAAGAGAATCTCGGGCGCGAACATGCGGTCGATCTTGAAGAGCTGGAACTTCACGGCGTCACAGCGCGCATCTGCCGCCGCATCCACGAAGGCCAGCGCACGCGAAAGATCCCGGCCGTGATTGCTCGACGCCTCGGCGATGAAACGGGGGGCTGGGGCCTTGTCCCAGGCGCTTGCCATCGGTCGAACTCCGGCTTTTTGGACTTAACGATTTCTAAAGGCGGTTTGGCTAAGAGTTGGTTAACGCCGACGGAAGGCCGTTAAGCGGGCAAGAAATGGCAGCAAAACCTTTCTTCATCGTCTCCAGCGGACGTTCCGGCACCGCGATGCTGCACAAGCTGCTCTCCAGCATCGAAAACGTGGAAATGCATCACGAATATGCGGTGCAGATCGTCCAGCCGCTGGCCGTGCGCCGCTATCTTGACCTCGCGGAGGCGAGTGAAACCCACCGCGTGCTGGCCGAGACCTATGGTTCTTCGATCCGCTACTCGGAGAAGGAATTCTGGGGCGATTCCTCGAACAAGCTGTCGTGGCTGATCCCCGATCTCGCAGCCTTGTTTCCGGATGCGAAGTTCGTCCATCTCGTTCGCGATGGCAGGAAAGTTGCGGGATCGTATTTCCGCAAGCTGGGCGCGGAGTGTTACGACGACCGTTCCAGCCAGATTTTCCAGGCGTTTTACGACGATCCGGTCTCCCGGGAGGCGCCTCCGCCGGAGAAGAAATATTGGTGGCCGGTACCCCGCAAAGGTGCTTCAGACGCGCAGGCCTTCCGCCTGTTCGATCAGTTCGAACGTATCTCCTGGCACTGGGCCGAAATCAATCGCGTGATCCTGGACTCGCTTTCCAGGCTTCCTCAAGCACGCAAGACCTTCATTCGACTCGAGGATCTGCGATCCTCACCCGAAACGTTGAAGGCGCTTTTACACTTTCTTAACCTTGGTTACCGCGATGTCTATTTCGCGCTGCTCCAGCGGCCGCACAACGTCAACAAACCCCAGGACACGCTTCTTTCGGATCGCGAACGCGACGCCTTCGATCGCATCGCGGGCACCATGATGACCCGGCTCGGCTATGACGCGCCCCGCGAATACGTAGTGAATTATTGACCAGTTTTTTAAGACTTCCCCGACAAAGATGGTTACCGGTTTCTTCCCGGATGCGATTTCCATGAGCAATTTGTGCGGCTTGTGCAACGAGACCTCGCTCGACGAGGTCTACATGCCCGAGCGCTCCACCCGCGGGATCAAGGTCTATCTCTGCCGCCATTGCGGACTCGTTCAAAGCCTGCCGCGGATCGATCACGCGCCGCGCCGCGGCGCCGCCGTTTCCAGCGGCGCGGACTGGGGAAATGTCCGGTACGGCAAAGGCTTCCGCACCAAAGCGGCCCTCGACGCGATCACCCGGCACGCCGATCTATCGCTCCCGCTTTCGCTTTTGGATGTCGGCTCAAACCGCGGCAGCTTCGCGCGCGCTTTTTTGGACGCAGCCCCTGCGGCCAAGATACTGGCGGTCGAACCGGACGAGCGCGTGGCTCGTTCTTGCGCCGGCATGGAACGCACCGAACTCATGCAAGCGCGGATCGAATCCGCAGCACTTGAAACGAACCGCTTCGACATCGTGCATTCATGCCACACGATCGAACATCTGGCCGATCCGGCGCGCGTTCTGGCCGATCATTGGCGCACGCTGAAGCGCGACGGGCTCCTGATCATCGACGCGCCGAATATCGCCTTCCTCGGCTCCAACGACGTTGTCGAGGAATGGTTTATCGACAAGCATCTGTACCATTTCTCGCCGCGCACCCTCGCGCGCATGATCGAGATGGCAGGGTTTGAGATCGTCGAAGGCCCCGATCGTTCGGATCGCGACAATCTCCTGATCGTCGCGCGAAAGTCCTCCGCGCCAGCGCCAAGCTTCGGCCACGATCATCGCGAAGCCGAACGCGCCGAAGAGTTGATCGCCACTTATGTCGCCACGCGGGCACGCAATCTGATGGCACTCACCGCTGTCGCAGCGGATATCGCTTCGATGAAACAGCGCCGCGTCGTCATGTGGGGCGCTGGCCGCATCTTCGACAGCCTTGTGGTGCACGGAAATTTCGATGCGCGTGCACTGACCTTGCTGATCGACAAGCATCTCAAGCAGCACGTTCCGGAACGGCACGGCTGCGAAGTCCACGCCCCCGAAGCGCTGGAAAAAGCTGATGCCGGCGTCGTGATCGTGATGTCGCGCAGCTTCGCGCCGGAAATTGTGGATGAGGCCCGCCGTCTCGCACCCTCCGCCGAAATCCTTCTCTATTCCGACCTCTTGGCGCAGGCGCGCACGAGAATGGCCGCATAAGGCAGACATCATGCTTCTCGATACAAAGACAGCTTCTTCCGCCACGGCCCGCGTTCCCGAACTGGTCGCCAACCTTGAAAAGGCCGCGCGTTTCGTGCGGCAGCATTCCATCGCCTCGATCTATCACGCAGGCTCCGGCCATCCGGGCGGCGCGCTGTCTTGCGCCGATATTCTTGCATGCCTCTACGGCGCGGAACTCAATCTCTGGCCGTCGGATGTCAACGACCCAACGCGGGATCGCTTCGTCCTTTCAAAAGGACATGCCGCGCCAGCGCTTTATGCAGTGGCCGCACATTACGGCTTCTGCAGCCCGCAAGACGCGCTGTCGCTACGTAAGCTCAACAGTCCGTTCCAGGGTCACCCCCACGTCTGCGATCTGCCGTGGGCGGAAACCAGCACCGGGTCTCTAGGACAGGGATTTTCTGTCGCGCTCGGTATGGCGCTGGGCCTGAAAATGAAAGCCAGCAAGGCGCGCGTTTACACATTGCTTGGCGACGGCGAGATGCAGGAAGGCGAAGTGTGGGAAGCCGCGATGTGCGCGGCACATCACAAGCTGGACAATCTTTGCGTGCTCATCGACTACAACAAGCTGCAGAGCGACGATCTGAACGACAACATCATGCGGCTGGAACCGCTTGCCGCCAAATGGCGCGCCTTTGAGTGGGCCGTCGCTGAAATCGACGGTCACAGCCTGCGCGGCATCCTCTCCGGTTTGCGCAGTGCATCGGTGACGCAAGGCCGCCCATCGGTCCTCATCTGCCATACGACCAAAGGCAAAGGCGTTCCTTACATGGAAGGAAAGCCCCAATGGCACGGTAGCGTGAAGCTTACGCGCGAACAGGCCGAAGAGGCCTTGAAGGCGCTCGCTGCGTCTGCCGATGAAATCAAGGATTTTCTCGATGTCCGCTGAAGCCCCCACCCTGATCGGAACCAGCGGCGATTCCTTACGCGAAGCATTCGGCAAGGCGCTCGCCGGACTCGCAAGCGAATTTCCCAAAGTCGTGGTGCTCGATGCCGATATCGCAGGCGGCACGGGCGTGCATCATTTTCGCAAATCCAACCCGGAACGCTTTCTCCAGTTCGGTATCGCCGAACAGAATATGATGGCGGCTGCCGGCGGCATTGCGGCTGTCGGTTATATCCCGGTGGTCACGACATTCGCGGTGTTCTGTCTGCGCGCAATCGAGCAGGCGCGCCTTTCGCTTGCCTATGCGAAGCGCAACGCCAAGATCGTGGCAAGCCATCCCGGCCTCGATGTCGGCCCGGACGGCGGTTCGGCGCAGGCGCTGGAAGATCTGGCCGCCTTCCGCGCCATTCCCGGCATGACGGTCATTTCACCGGCCGATCCGATCGAAGCCGCGCTCGCCACGCGCGCCATCCTCGAATTCCAGGGGCCGGTCTATATGCGCACGGGACGGAGCCCTTCCAAGCGCGTCTATGGCGAAAGCCACACGTTTGAAATCGGCAAGGGCCACATTGTGCGTGACGGCAGCGACGTCACCATCGTCGCCTGCGGTGTCGAAGTGGCGCGCGCGATCGAAGCAGCCGAAAAATTGGCCGAAGAAAGCATCAGCACCCGTGTCGTCAACATGGCCACGATCAAGCCTATCGATTCCGCATTGCTCGTACGTTGCGCCGCAGAGACAGGCGCCATCGTGACGGCGGAAGACCATAATATCCATGGCGGTCTCGGCGGCGCCGTCGCCGAAGCATTGGCCGCAACCCATCCCTGCCCGATCGAATTCGTCGGCGTAAAGGACACCTTCGGCGCCTCCGGCGAGCCGGAGGAATTGGCCCATCATTTCGGCATCTCCGCACCGTTTATCGCGGACGCCGCCAAGCGCGCCATCGCCCGCAAACGCACATGAGCAACCGTTTCTCGCTTGAAGGAAAGACCGCCTTCGTCACCGGCGGCAGCCGCGGTATCGGGCGCGCGATTGCCATCGGACTGGCACGCGCCGGAGCGGACGTCGCCTTCACCTATCGCTCACAGCGCACGGAAGCCGAAAAGGTCATCTGCGAGATCGAAGCAACTGGCAAACGCGCACTGGCGTTACAGATGGACGTGACGCAGCGCGCGGATGTGGAAGCGGCCGCCCGCGATACCAAGAAAGCGTTCGACGCGATTTCCATTCTCGTGAACAACGCCGGCATCAACAGGCCAACCGACTTTGATCAAGTCACCGATCGGGATTGGGACGATATCCTTTCCGCCAACCTGAAAGGCCCATTTATCTGTGCGCAGGTGTTCCTGCCGCTTCTGGCCGAAGCGGGCGGCGGAAGCATCATCCACATCGGCTCGGTGAGCGGACAATATGGCGGACCGCGAACCGCCCATTATGCCGCTTCCAAAGCCGGCCTGATTTCGCTGGCGCAAGTGGTCGCGCGCTTTGGCGCGCAACACGGCGTTCGCTCCAACACACTTGCGGCCGGTCTGATCGCCTCGGACATGGGTAACGCCGGACTTGCGGCGCAAAGCGTGCAAAAAGCCGCCGAGAACATTCTTCTCAAGCGGCTCGGCACCACGCAGGAAGTGGCTGACGCCGCCGTGTTCCTGGCGAGCGACGCGTCGTCTTACATCACGGCGCAGACACTCAACGTCAACGGCGGACTCTACTTCTGATGAAAACGGTTTTGATCGTCTCCGGCGGTATCGAAGCGGCAGACGCGGCCCGTCGCGCCAAGGAACTCGGCTATTATGTCGTGGTCTCGGATCGCGACCCCGAGGCGCCGGGGTTCGCCTTTGCCGATTCCTGCCTGATCGCCGACGTCTACAGCCCAACCGAAACAGCCGCAGCCGCAGAACGTTATCACCGCAAGATTCGAAAAATCGATGGCGTGATTTGTGTCGCGGCGGATGCGCCGGTCACAGCCGCCACAGTTTGCCAGCGTCTGGGGATCAAAGGCTTGCCGCTGCACGCCGCAGAAACCGCCTGCGACAAGCTAGCGATGAAACGGCGCTTCTCCGAAGCCGGCGTTCCCGTTCCATGGTTCGCTGCCGTCGAGACTCCTCAGGCTTTGCAACGCATCGCCATCGAACGCGGAAACAATCTGGTCATCAAGCCGGTAGACAGCCGTGGGTCGCGCGGCGTTCAACGCATTGCGCATGTGGCCGATCTCACCAAGGCCTTCATGCTCGCCCGCGAACATTCGCCCACTGACCGCGTAATGGTGGAGGAATATCTGGAAGGTCCGCAGGTTTCGACCGAATCCATCGTCGTCGACGGCAAATGTTTCACGCCGGGTTTCTCGGACCGCAATTACGAATATCTCGATCGCTATGCCCCTTTCTTCATCGAGAATGGCGGCGATCTGCCCAGCCAACTTTCCGATGAGGTTCAGTTCAAAGTCCGCGATGTCGTCGCGAAAGCCGCAAAGGCGCTCGGCATACTGGACGGAACGGTCAAAGGCGACATCGTCGTACACGATGGCCAGCCTTATGTGATCGAACTTGCTGCCCGGCTTTCCGGCGGCTTCTTCTGCACACGCGAAATTCCGCTCAACACCGGCGTTGATTTCCTCGGTGCCGCGTTAAGACTCGCAGTGGGCGACGAGATCTCGCAAGACGAACTGGAGCCGAAGCATCAGATTCCCGTGATCCAACGCTACGCTTTCCCGAAACCTGGCAAGATTGTTCGTATCAGCGGCGCCGAAGACGCACGAAAGATTCCCGGCATCGCCGACGTGATCGTCACCGCCAAGCCGGGCGATATCATTCCACCTGCAGGCGACAAACGCCCCTCCGCAGCGATGGTGCTTGCTACTGGAACGTCTCGCACGACGGCTCTTCAGGCGGCGAATGATGCGCTCGCCTGCCTCAAGATCGAAACGGCATGAACGCGCCACTTCTCCGGCGTGAACAAGCCGCCGCAGCCGGCACGCTCAGCCTGTTCGCCCTGTTCCATCTCAATCTCGCTTTTTCCTCCATCGAGGAAGAGCAACGCGGGGAGGTTATCGAGCATTGCTACTGGCCGCTGCTGCGGTTGGCCGAAAAGCACGGGCCTATCGGTTTGGAGGCAACCGGCTTCACGCTTGAGGAAATCGCCAAACGCGACCCGGAATGGATATTGCGGGCGCGTGATCTGATCCTATCGGGCCGCATCGAATTGATCGGATCGGGGTATGCCCAGATCATCGGGCCGCTCGTGCCTGCGCAGGTCACCGAGAAAAATCTGCAACTCGGACACGACATTTATCGTCGCCTGCTCGGCATCACGCCGTCACTCGCGTTGATCAACGAGCAAGCCTATTCGGGTGGTCTCGTGGGCCTCTATCTCGATGCCGGCTACCGCGCGATCCTGATGGATTGGGACAATCCTGGCTCACATCATCCGTCCTGGCATGGCGAAACGCGCTATCTGCCCCAGCGCGCCGCCGGTGCAGATGGACGTTCCATCGAGCTTTTGTGGACGAACACTGTCGCTTTTCAAAAGCTGCAACGCTTCGCGCACGGCGATATCGAGTTGGAAGACTATCTCTCTTATCTGCGCCGCTGCGCCGGCCCCCGTGCTCGCGCACTTTGCGCCTATGCGAGCGACGTGGAAATTTTCGATTTCCGCCCGGGCCGCTACAAAACGGAAGACAGATTAAACGGTCAAAGCGAATGGGCCCGCTTGGAAGAAGCATTTGCTGCGATGGCAGGCGAAGATCTTTCCCTGATTGCGCCCTCTGCCGCCTTGTCCCTTTCGGACAAACCCCATGCCGGACAGGAATTGCGGCTGGAGACCGCCGCATGTCCGGTCCCAGTCAAGAAACAGCGCAAGTACAATCTCTCGCGCTGGGCTGTAACCGGCCGTGACGACATTGGAATCAATGCCGCGTGCGAACGCATCTTTCGGGGTATGGACGCGGGCGGCGCGCTCGACAAGGACTGGAAAAGACTTTGCTATTTGTGGTCGAGCGATTTCCGCACGCATATCACCGACAAGCGTTGGCGGAATTTCTGCAACGAACTGACAGAAGCGGAGGATCGCTGGGTTTTGCCACTATCGGCGCGAACGGATGTATCTGCGCAGACAAAAAGCGAATCCCGCATCATCGACATTGAAACACCCACGCTCAGCGCAAAACTGGACCGCCGGCGGGGGCTGGCTATCCGCACGTTGCGTTTCCGTCCGCAGATGCATGCCGCCATCGGAGGCTTGCCGCATGGACATTTCGATGACATCGCGCTGCAAGCCGACTGGTACACCGGCGATTGCGTCTTCGAGGGACCAGGCGAACACAAGATCACCGATCTGGAATGGTGTGAGGCCCATTGCGGGCAAGGTGCTGATGGTGACCAACTGGTCCGCGCCACCGTCGAGACTTCCAAAGGGCGCATTGAGAAAACAATGCGTTTCCGGGCAACGGAACCGCGAGTGGATTTCGATCTCACCTTCCATTGGGAGGATTGGGGCCGCGGGAGCCTCAGGCTTGGGCATATAACGCTGCTGCCGGACGCATTCGATTGGGATGGGCTGACGCTTGTCACCCACAATGGCGGTAAGGAATCGGAAACTTTTGCACTCGCCGGCGAAAGCGTGGATCACGGCGCCCCGGTGTCTTTTCTCGTCTCTTCGTCGCAAGGGCTTGGCATGACCGAGGGCTGGGCGGAGCTGGGCGACGATAAAAATCGCATCCGCCTCGAAATCGACCGGCAGACGGCGCCGTTAATGGGGCTGTTGCAACACCGGAAGGTGGGCGGAAGCCTGTTCTGCCAATTGGCGCTCTCGGCGCTCGAATTGGACGAGACCCGCAAGCCTTCTCCCTACAAAAAAGGCCCGCGCCGCTTTCGATTCAGCGTTAAGGCGGTATTGCCGTAAGGCGCTTGTTAACCGCGTTCTGCAAGGATTGTTTCAGATAAAAGGGGCTTTTCATCCATGGCGCAGGCCGCTGCCAAACTGATTTCGCACGATTCCACCGTCCGGCATTCTGAGCCGATCTTACGCGATTTCACCCAACCCTGGCTCGATCTCAACGACAAATCCGTCCTGGTCACCGGAGGCACGGGCTCCTTCGGCAAGCATTTCGTCAAGACCGTTATCGAGAAATACAAGCCGCGCCGCCTGATCATCTTCAGCCGCGACGAACTCAAGCAGTTCGAGATGCAGCAGCTGTTCTCGATGGATCAGTATCCGTTCATGCGCTACTTCATCGGCGACGTGCGCGATCGCGACCGGCTCGAATTGGCGATGCGCGATGTGGACTATGTGATTCATGCTGCTGCTCTGAAACAAGTGCCGACCGCAGAATACAATCCGTTCGAATGCATCCGCACCAATGTGTTCGGTGCGGAAAACGTGGTCTATGCCGCTCTGCGGCGGAACGTGCGCAAGGTGGTGGCGCTTTCGACGGATAAAGCGGCCAATCCCGTCAATCTGTACGGCGCATCCAAACTCGCCTCGGATAAGATTTTTGTCGCCGCCAACAACCTTTCCGGCGCAGATGGCACGAAATTTTCGGTCGTGCGCTACGGAAACGTGGTGGGGTCGCGCGGCAGCGTGGTTCCGTTCTTCCAGAAGCTCGTACAGGACGGTGCAGACAACCTTCCGATCACCGACGAAAGAATGACGAGGTTCTGGATCACGCTGACCCAGGGTGTGAACTTTGTGCTGTCGAGCATGGAGATGACACGCGGCGGCGAGATATTCGTACCGAAAATCGCTTCGACCACGATCGTCGATTTGGCGTCGCTTTTGGGTCCGGATACCCGTCAAAAGGTCGTGGGTATCCGTCCCGGCGAGAAACTGCATGAAACCATGATTCCCGCTGACGACTCGCGCTGGACAGTCGAATTGGAAGACCGGTTCGTGATCCTTGCGAGCTTTGCCGCCGCAGCGCGCGAAGCATACCTCCATCGCGGCGCACAGCCGGTGCGCGAAGGTTTTGCCTATTCGAGCGACAGCAATCCCGAACAGCTCGACATTCGTGGATTGCAGATGCTGCTCGCCCAGGCGTTCGCCTAAATGAAACGCGCGCTCAAGGCGGAGCGCGTTTCCGCCCCGTCTACACAGCCCTTCATGCCTTATGGCCGACAGGTCATTGATGCGGACGATATCGCTGCCGTCACCGCAGCACTGCAAGGCGATTTTCTGACCACCGGCCCCTACGTTCGCCGCTTCGAAGAAGCGCTTGCCAAAACGGTTCAAGCCAAACACGCCGTCGTTTGCGCCAATGGCACGGCCGCACTGCATATGGCGGCGCGAGCGTTGGATCTCGGGCCTCGAAAAAAAATCGTCGTACCAGCCGTCACGTTCCTGGCAACGGCCAGCGCACCTCACCTGAACGGTGCCGAAGTCGTGTTTGCGGATGTCGACCCGGAGACTGGGCTGATGCGGCCCCAGGATCTGGTTGCTGCCATCGCGCGGTCAGGAAAGATCGATGCGGTCTTCAACGTGCATCTCAACGGACAATGCGGCGCGTTGGAGGAAATAGCTTCCATTGCCCGCGCTCATGGTGCCAAGATTGTCGACGATGCCTGCCACGCACTGGGCACCGCCTATGTCGCAAATGACGGGCAAGTGAGCGCCATCGGCTCCAACACCTTTGCGGATCTGACGGTCTTCTCATTTCATCCGGTCAAAACAATCGCGATGGGCGAAGGGGGTGCGGTGACCACCAACGATCCGATCATCGCCAAACGCCTGGAACGGGCGCGCGGTCATGGCATGACGCGTGATGCAAGCGATTTCGAAAACGTGGCTGATGCGTTCGACGACGAAGGAAGCCAAAACCCTTGGTATTACGAGCTTGGCCAGCCGGAATTCAACTGGCGGGCAAACGATATCCAATGCGCACTCGGCCTTTCGCAATTGAGCAAGCTGGGACGATTTGTGGCTCGCAGGCGCGCGCTTGCAGCTCGATATGACCTGGAGCTCTCTGCAATGGCTCCGATCATCAAACCATTGGGGCGCACGCGGCCTTGCCTCCCGGCATGGCATCTCTATGTTGCGCGGATCGATTTTGAAGCGGCAGGCATTTCTCGGGCGAAGTTGATGCGGGCGATGGCTGCGGACGGGATTGGTACGCAGGTACACTATTTCCCTGTGCACCGCCAACCTTACTACGCCAAGCTCTATGAAACTCCGCGTCTGACGGGTGCCGATCGTTACTACGAGCATGCTCTTAGTCTGCCACTCTTCGCCTCAATGACAGACGGCGATATTGCACGCGTTACCGCATCCCTCGCATGTAGGCTTGGCTTTTGAAGATCAGGCTTTTTCGTCTACGAGCTGAATTTGCTGCTCCGCAAGGTATTCGCGCATCTTGACCATTTGCTCGGTCGGCCACTGGCGAACGACCTCTCCGCTTTGCTTGTCTATTAACTTGTAAATGTAGCCCGTGACGTGCTTGAGCTTGGTGATCTCAAGGCGCACGTCCGATGATTCACTGGACGGTGGAACGGTTCCGGATGACGGTGTTTGAGATAAATGCGCCGTTTTTTTGGGCGCAGAGGAAGCAGACGAAGAGTCCTGATGCCGTTTGAGAACCGCATCGTGCTCAGCCGCGACGTTTGCGTGTGAGACGATATCGACCATCGGATCAACTCCCCGTCTGCATCTCCATTCTCACGAACCCACCTGAAAAACCCCCTACGCCCGGGAGCGCGGTTATGAACGCCCGCACCTTCCGGAAAAAGAAAGCGGTGGGACCGGCGACCCGGTCCCACCGAGTCTCTATTACCGGAACAGCGACAGCGTGATCGACGGCGCGGAGTTCGCGATCGACAGAGCCTGCACGCCAAGCTGCTGCCTGACTTGCAAGGACTGCAGAAGCGCACTTTCCTTCGCCATATCGGCGTCGACAAGATTGCCGATGCCGGCCGTCAACGTGTCGGACAACTTCTGCACGAAGTCAGCCTGGATCGAGAACTTCTTCGCGCCCGAAGACAGACGCGCGAGCGCGCTGTCGACATTGCTCAGAGAGGTTTCGATCGTGGCGATCATGGTCGACGCGCCGGTCTGGCTGGTGATCGAGGCCGTCGTCGACAGCTTCACGATCGAGCCCGACAGGCTCATGTTTTCAGCTTTCACGGTGATCTTCTTCGTGCCGTCGGCAGACGCCAACGCCGTGATCTGGGTCGTCGAGCCATCGATCAGGTCGAAGCCGTTGAAGACCGCGTTCGACACGATCGTCGAGATCTGATCGCGCAGAGCGGTGAAGTCTTCATTCAGGGCGGCGCGGCTGGCCGTATCCATCGACGCATCGGATGCAGCAATCGCCTTCTGCTTCATCTGAATGAGCAGGTCGGAGATCGACTGGCCCGTTGACATAGCGACGTCGACAGACGAGATGCCACGGTTCAGAGAGTCGGTAACGGCGGAATAACCGGCCACGTCACCACGCATAGACTGCGCAATGGCGAAGGTCGAACCGTCATCCTTGGCTGATGCAACCTTCAAGCCGCTGTTGATAGCGGACTGGACGCCGGTAAGCTGAGCATTGGTTTTATTGAGGTATTGCAGGGCGACCATGGCGCCCACGTTGGTATTGACGCTAAGCATTCTTGCCTCCGTTCTGGCGTTGATAGCGAGCTTTTTGCTCGGAGGGCTTTTTGCCCCCCGTCCCTCTAAGGCAATCGCCGTGCCGGAGTACTTTAAGGTTCGAATAACTTTCTTTGTTGCGCGAGGATGTGGGAATCGTTGCTCAACGATTCCTTACCGCAGCAACGTCAACCCGGCAGAATTTGCCGGAAGGCGGAATTATTTGCCGGGCTGGTAGGAAAATTCTGCTCTGTCAAAGGAAAAGGGCGGCGAGATGATGCGCCGCCCTTCATTTGAATTTCCGGAAAAGAACTTACCGGAACAAAGACATGATGATCTGCGGCGACTGATTGGCGATCGACAGCGCCTGCACGCCGAGTTGCTGTTTGACCTGCAAGGACTGAAGTTTCGCGCTTTCCGAGGCCATGTCGGCGTCGACGAGGTTGCCGATGCCCGCGGTCACGGTATCGGACAGCTTCGAAACGAAATCGACCTGAACGGAATATTTGCGCTCGCCGCTGGAGAGTCTGGCCAACGCGCTGTTGATGTTGGTCAGCGAGGTCTCCACCGTCTGAATCATGGCGGATGCGCTCGATTGTGTTGAAATCGAACTTGTCGTTGAGATCGTAACGATGGAGCCCGACAGGTTCATGTTCTCAGACTGGACAGTGATCTTGCGCGCACCATCGGAAGAGGCGAGCGCCGTGATCTGGCCTGTCGAGCCGTCGATCAGATTGAAGCCATTGAAGACCGCATTCGAGATGATCGAAGTGATCTGGTCGCGAAGAGCAGTGAAGTCCTCGTTGAGGGCTTCGCGATTGGCGGTGTCCAGAGACTGGTCGGACGCAGCCAGCGCCTTTTGCTTCATCTGAATGAGAAGATCCGAGATCGACTGGCCCGCGGAAAGAGCGACGTCGACCGAGGATATGGCGCGATGCAGGCTGTCCGTCACGGCGGAGTAACCGGCAACGTCACCACGCATGTCCTGTGCAATGGCAAATGTCGCGCCGTCGTCCTTGGCGGTCGCGACCTTCAGGCCGGAGTTGATGGCGTTCTGTGTGGCCTGAAGTTGTGCATTGGTTTGATCGAGATACTGGAGCGCAACCATGGCGCCCATATTGGTATTGACACTCAGCATGACGTTTTCTCCGAACCGTTCTGGTGAGGGGGCCTGCCTTCTGCGCGCCCTCGGGGCACGATGCCCCGCCAATAGCTTCGCAACCGGCGTGCCAGCGTTTTAACTTCGTAACCATATGTTTTTATTCAGTATTATAGAGAACACATTTACCGAGACGGAGGCAGAAAATGCCTCCCGGCAGTTCCGTTCCGGCTAAATAGCGAAAAGCCGGCTCCTTGAGGAGCCGGCTTTTTTTGCCGAAATAGGGAAAGGATAATCTCAGGCGGCGCCGCGCAAGCCTTCCATGATCGAGCGGTTGATCTCGATCAACGGCTCGACGGACGCACCGTCACGCATCACCTGTTTGGAATATTTGTTGATGAACAGTGACAGCGAAACGATCTTGGCGCGTACATCGCGGGACAGTTGATTGCCGTCATTGCCGCAATCGGCGGCAAGCGCTCGCCACAATCTGCGATTCCAGTCTATGGCGTCGACCAGCGTGCCGCCCGTCGCCTTGGCCTTGTGCACTTCGATAAGCGCGCCCGTCACCTGGCCGAACAGGCGATACTCCGCTTCGCGCGGAGTTTCAGCGACGCGCTGCGTGTTTTGATAGGCTTTCAAGGTCATAGTTCAACCGTTCCTGTTCGAATTCGAAAAGCTTTTTGCAGGCCATCAGAGCTTTATAGTACGTACCGCTCATCACTTCGCGGCTGATCTCCAGACAAGTGGCAAGCGCCTGGCGGTTTTGTATCGCGCCCATAAACTCGGTCATGCGCATCGCGAAGTCGTTGTAATAGGTCTCGCTGCCGTCGGGATCGAGATACATCATCATCACGGGAAAATAGATCCGGCGTGCGGGTGTGTTGGCTTCTTCGCTTTGCATGATGTCCTTCTCGCGCAGGACACACGCCTTGTTCTGCAGTACCAGACTCGTGCGCTTCTCGCCGTTCGCAAGAACCGCGCCATTGAGCACGAACTTCTCGCCGGGCTTCAGAGAGAGCTTGAGTGGCATGAGGTGACCCTGTGTTGGTGTGGTCTGGATGCACCTTAGGTGAGATTGGTTAAAAATTGCCTTGCATCGGGCAATCTTCACCGGGAGTTAAACATGGGAAGGCTTTTATTGAGCCATCTTCATGAGGAACACCCATGGCGCAATTTGCCACCGCCCCCAACCTGGAATCGCTTGCCGGTGTGGGCGCTCATGCCCAGGCCCTCGCCAAGATAGAGGCCTTGGAAGAGGCCGCCGAAGCCATGGTGGCACGGAAGAAATCGAACGGCCTTCTTCGGCGCGGCATCAAGGCCTGGAAGCGTGGCGACGTCGTGCGCGCTGGGCAACTCTCCCTCGAAGCGACGGGCGCGGACCCCAGCAACGCACAGGCGTTCCATATACTGGGGATGGCTCTCGAGAAGATGGGCCACCTGCACAAAGCGCTGGTGACGTATGAACGCGCTTTCAAACTCGACCCCGACGACCCGGAATTGCTGATCAATCTCGGCTTGACGGCTTGGAATCTGAAAATGAAAGAGGGCGCGGAGAAAATGTTCCGCCTTTTCATCGCTGCGCGCCCAGACTCGCCGCTAGGCTATAACAATCTCGGCAGCATCCAATGCGACATGGGCAAGGAGACTGTCGCCATTGAGACGTTGCGCAGTGCGCTCATGCAGATGCCGACGGAAACCATCCTCTGGAATTCGCTGGCAACCGTGCTGGCCGAAGTCGGGCGTGCCGAAGAAAGCCTCATCTTCTATCAGGAAGCAATAAGGCTCGATCCCGGCTTTTCGCGCCCTTACCACAATCTCGGCTATGCTTTTCAGCATTTGGGGCGGCTCGAAGAAGCTCTCCAAGCCTACGACCAGTCGCTTCAGCGCGCTATTGACGAAACCGACAAGCGCGAAGGCAAGCACTCCCGCAGCATCTGCCTGATCGGAATGGGAAGACTGGAAGAAGGCTGGCGGGACTACGAAATCCGCAACGATCGACGTTTCCGCGCTTATGTGCATCACATGACGAAGGCGCCCGTGTGGCAAAACGAGCCTCTCGACGGCAAGCGCCTTCTGGTGGTCGGGGAGCAGGGACTGGGCGACGAATTCATGTTCGCCAATATTCTGCCTGACCTGCAGAACGCTGTAGGAGACACCGGCAAATTGCAGATTGCGGTCGACAGGCGCCTCGTGCCGCTGTTCACGCGCTCTTTCCCCCAAGCTGATGTCGGAGCCTACGATGATCGGCAACTCGTCGAGCCGGACGGAAAAAAAGAATTGCGCTTCATTCCCTGGGCAACGAAAGAGGGCGATCCGGATTTCTATGCGACGATGGGCACGGCGCTCCAATACTACAGATCGCGTATCGAAAATTTTCCGCATCACGCGTTCTTGACGGCCGACCCCGAGCGCAAATCCGCATATCGCAAACAGCTCGAAGACTTGGGGCCGGGGCCGTATGTAGGCGTCTGCTGGCGTTCGATGGTGCTGGGACAGAAGCGTGGAAAATATTACAGCACGCTCGACAACTGGGGACCAATCCTCAAAACGCCCGGCATCACCTTCGTCAATCTGCAGTATGGCGATTGCGTCGAGGAAATTGCGCGCGCGGAAGACAGGCATGGCATCAAGATCAACGTCATTGACGGTCTGGACCTTAAGGATGATATCGACGGCGCAGCGGCACTTTCTGCGGCAGTCGATCTTGTGATTTCCGCGCCGACAGCGGCGGCGGCGGCGGCAGGTGCCCTCGGTACGGAAGTCTGGTTTTTGACGGCCGGACGTACCTGGCCGCAACTCGGCACCGACGAATTTCCCTGGTATCGCAAAAGCCGGGTCTTCAGCCCTGAGAAGTTCGCCGATTGGGTCCAGTTGATGCCACAAGTGGGATCGGCGCTTGCCGCATTCACGAAGGCGAACTGAGTTCGGCTTTCATAGCGCAATCAAGCAAGTTTCAACGTCAAAGAAAAAACGGACGGCGTGTGCTTTCGCGCACGCCGTCCGTCCGCTTCCGGGCACCGCCGGTTGCCGGGGGATGAACCGGAGAAGCCTGGGGCGGAGCGTCACTCGAAGTTCAGGTGTACTTCGTCGTGAATGCAATTATAGGTTGTAATCTGAAAGCGTAAAAAGCCGGTTAACGCTCAAGAGCGTCAATCATCTCGCTTTCGGAGGGACGGAGCGCAATGCGCGTTTCCCCGAAAAGGTCCGGCGCAACTTGGTCGGCGGCGGCCTGGCTGATGCAAACGGCAACCATCTCACGAGAAGCGGCTTGCAACCCTGCGAACTCCACGCATTGCGCAAAAGTTTGCGCACTTAGCGGAGAGAATAACATCACCGCATCCAGTTCGCGATTGTGCAAGGCTTTCACCACGTCAGCCGGCAATGCGGCGACGGGCGCGACATCATATAGGACATCACGGCGTACGATGAATCCGTGCTCGGACAATCGCGCGGCGAGTTTGCCGGTCGCTTCGTTGCCAGCGACGTGTAGCAAAGCGCCCTTTCCCGGATCCGCCCGAGTGGAAATCGCATCGGCCAACGCAATGGAATCGCCCTGAGAATTTTGCACGTCCACAAAACCCGCAGCTTGCGCTACTGCCGCTGTTTGCGGACCGACGGCAAAAAGTCGGACATCGCGTTTTTGCGTTCGTCGCAAAAGAGCGCGAATGCCGTTGGCGCTCGTTGCCACGATAGCTTGAATGCCGTCGAAAGAAATCTCCGGCCCATCGCGGAAACGAACTTCCAGGAGCGGTGCGATCACCGCAATATGACCACGGCTACGAAGGCGCGCGGCCGTTTCTTCCGCATCTTCGATAGGCCGCGTGACAAGTACTCGCATTAGAGATCGAGCCAGCGCGCTGCGCGTGGGCGAAGCGCGAGTCCGGCCTCCCTACCCCATTGGGCTGCATTTTCAAGAGCATCTGCGCCCAGCGCTTTCTCGAACGCAGTATCGACGAACTCACATCCGTCGAGCGCAAGAACTTCTCCACGAAATTTCAAGACGTTACCGTCGAGCACTGCGAGCGCAGCCAGCGGTGTTCTGCAGGAGCCGTCAAGCGCGGCAAGAAAGGCGCGTTCACAGGCCAAAGCGATGGCAGTCGGTTCGTGGTCGAGCATGGCCATCGCCTCGCGCGTTTGTGTATCGTCTTTACGCAACTCGATGCCGATGGCGCCTTGTGCAGGCGAAGGCAACCATTCGCTCGCATCGAGAATGGTCGTTGCCCGGTTCGCAAAACCGAGCCGCCTTAAACCGGCGAGTGCAAGTATTGCTGCTTCGAATCTGCCTTCATCCAATTTGGCTAACCGCGTATCGACATTGCCGCGCAGAGTAACAGGCTCGGTATCCTTGCGGGCGCGCAAAAGCTGGGCTCGGCGGCGTACCGAGCTTGTGCCGACAACGGCTGCTGTCGGTAGCGAGGCAAGTGTGTACTGCTTGTTGGAAACCAAAACATCGCGCGGGTCTTCGCGCGGTAGGAACGCACCCAGCATCAGGCCATCGGGCAAATATGCGGGAACGTCCTTCATCGAATGGACGGCGATATCGGCTTCGTTCGCGTAGAGCGCCTCTTCGAGTTCCTTGGTGAACAGGCCTTTGCCGCCGGCATCCGCTAAAGGACGATCCTGGATGCGGTCGCCAGAGGTTTTCACCACCACGATTTCGCTCTCATGGCCCTGGCGGGCCAGAAGTTCGCGCACGATCCCTGCCTGCGTCAGCGCAAGGCGCGAGCCGCGCGTGCCGATGCGGATGGGTTTTCTTTGCGGCATTCCAGCGTTCGGGCTAAAGGCGAGGGGAAATTAACACGGCATATCCTGCGGATGCGCCCCTTTACCGTTCTGGGCCTGGAGACGAGCTGCGACGAAACCGCCGCCTCGGTGGTGCGCGGAAGCGCGCCGGGGCCGGGCGAGATCCTGTCCAATATCGTGTTCAGCCAGTTCGATGCACACAGGGCGTTCGGTGGCGTGGTGCCGGAAATCGCGGCGCGGGCCCATATCGAGATGCTCGATGCGGTGATCGAGGAAGCACTTGCGCGGGCCGGGCTGGAGCTTTCCGATCTCGATGCCATCGCGGCGACGGCTGGGCCGGGGCTGATCGGCGGCGTGATGGTCGGCCTCACGACGGCCAAGGCGTTGGCGCTGGCAAGCGGCAAGCCGTTTGTCGGGATCAATCATCTGGAAGCCCATGCACTGACGGCCCGGCTGACCGATGGGGTGGAATTTCCGTTTCTGCTGCTGCTGATCTCCGGCGGACACTGCCAGTTGCTGGGTGTTGAAGGCGTAGGAAACTTCCGGCTCTACGGCACGACCATAGATGATGCGGTGGGCGAGGCGTTCGACAAGACAGCGAAACTGCTTGGGCTTCCATATCCCGGCGGGCCGGAAATCGAGAAGCTGGCGCGCGAGGGAAATGCGAAGCGCGTTGTGTTGCCGCGCCCGATGCTGGGGCGGGAAGGCGCGGACTTCTCTTTCTCGGGATTGAAGACGGCAGTTCGCCAAGCTTCAGCCAATGCAAATAAAGCCGATTTGGCGGCTTCTTTTCAGACAGCGGTGATCGACATTCTTGTCGATCGTATCCGCGCGGCGATGGATATGTTTCGGCGCGATTTTCCTGCGGCAAACAAAACGCTGGTCGTTGCTGGCGGCGTGGCAGCGAATGGTGCGATCCGCGATACGTTGACTAGGCTTTGCGAAGAAGAAGGCTTCGCAAAAAAAATACCCCCGCCCGGCCTCTGCACGGACAATGCCGCGATGGTGGCCTGGGCGGGGGTTGAACGAAGCCAGCTTGGCTTGTTCGATGCGTTAGGGGTCACACCGAAGGCACGCTGGCCGCTTCAGAGCATGGCGGGAGGGGGGAGCCCAGCCGTCGCCATGTCAGAGAAGCTCGTTGGGCGGGTTTAGACCGCCGCGAACTGGAGCATCGTCAGGAAGCCGGCGAGGATAACGGTGGCCGCGCCGAAGACGTTGACGATGGCGTTGAAGAAATGGCTGGTTTCGCCGGTTTCGGATTTCAGGAACTTGGTCATGGCTGCCTCTCTCTACTCTCACTCTTGGCCCAGCAGGGCCGGTTCAAAATTCGGTGCCGGTCGGTCCGGCTACAGGAGCGATATAGATGAGGGCTGAGCGGTATTCAATGAATGAAAATGGAAGTATTTAGTAATTATTGTGCGATGCAACAGAGCGCTTCACGGAAATACTAATATTTTCAACACCTTGGCCTGCACGAGTATATCCACGCGAATCACGCAATGGTGCTATGCAACAAATGAAGCTCGCGACTTGGAACATAAATTCCGTCCGGCTGCGGCTAGGACTGGTCCAATCCTTCCTCAAGAAGGAGCAGCCGGACGTCCTCTGCCTGCAGGAGACCAAGGTCATCAACGAGCTTTTCCCGGCCGAGGCCTTCAAAAAGCTGGGCTATGTCCACCAGGCGATCCATGGGCAGAAGGGTTATCACGGGGTGGCTACCCTTTCCCTGCTGCCCTTCCGGGAGACGAGTTCGGAAAGCTTCTGCAACAACGCCGATTGCCGACATATCCAGGTGAAGCTCGAGAACGGGATCGAACTGCACAATTTCTATGTGCCCGCGGGCGCCGACATTCCCGATCCGATCGCCAATCCGAAATTCGCCCATAAGCTCGCCTTCCTGCGCGAGATGGCGAGCCATTTCGGCAAGCGGCGCGACAAGGCCCGGACCCCAGCCATTCTGGTGGGCGATTTGAATGTCGCCCCGCTCGAAAACGACGTCTGGAGCCACAAGCAATTGCTCGATGTCGTCAGCCATACCCCAGTCGAAACAGGGCTTTTGAAAGAAGCCCAGGCCGCCTTCGACTGGATCGACGTCACCCGCGAATTCGTGCCGGAGACCGAGAAGATCTATTCCTGGTGGAGCTATCGGGCCGCGGACTGGAAAGCATCCGACCGGGGACGCAGGCTCGACCACATCTGGACCAGCCAGGCGCTCAAAGGCCACGTCACCCAGCACGCCATTCACAGGAATGCCCGGGGCTGGAAGCAACCCTCCGACCATGTGCCGGTGGTGGCGACCATCGAGGTTTGAGGTCTCGGCATTCGTTTTCAAAATTTCGGGGTGGGTACCCTCCCCCTGCCCAATTGAACCTCAGGGTCAGGCCCATTTTTGAAAATCGCGCTTTGCACCTCCATCTGGATAAAGCTCCGCCTTTCGCCGGAAAAGGACTTTTTCCAACGTTGCAGGATATATATCTAATCTCTTATAGGACTTTTGTCAAGACTTTTTGAGCGGCGCGATCATAATCGTGGAGCTGGAGGTGGCGATGATCTTGCCGTCTTCGCGCGACAGCGTGGCTTCGAGGAAGACGATCTGGCGGCCGCGCTTCATCACGCGGGCCTCGGCGAGATGGCGCCCCGAATGGGCCTGGTTGAGATAGCTCACCTTCATTTCGAGGGTGGGCGCGATCTCGCCCCATTGCGCCTGAAGACCGGCGGCGGTGGACAGCACATCGTCCATCACCGCTGCGATGGTGCCGCCATGGATCGCGCCGAAGCGATTGTGATGTGCCTCTGACAGATCGTAGGCGATCTTCACCCAGCCCGTTTCGGTGTCGATCTCAAGCAATTGCTGCGCGAGCCATGCGCTCGTCGGCGCGCGGCGCTTGAGGATGGCCTGGATGTTGGGGGGATAGTCTTTGGCTTTGGCGGGATCGATGGCGGTTCGCATGGGATGCATCGTGCATGACAAGACGCGAACTGCAACGCTCCCTCCTTCGTCATGGCCCGGCTTGACCGGGCCACCCATCCGCGGCGTGTCCACGCCGCGAAGAGAATTTGATTGAAGGATTATTTGAGAGCGCGGAGGCGCGCTCGATGGGTGGCCGGCTCAAGGCCGGCCATGACGAACTTTTTTTATCTTTAACGCCAGAACTGTTCGGTGCGGCTCAGCTCTTTCCACTTCTTCCGCGCTTTATCCGCCAATCCCGTTGCGCGGGATTCGTGCCAGCCGGTGATGAGGCCGGAGGCATGGGCGAGTTGGGTGGCGCTTCTGGCGCTGGCCGGTTCCTCGGCAGTGAGGCGCAGCAGGGTCTGGCGGGCGGCGGCGACATCGTGCATGGCGCCCAGCACATCCTGCAATTTGCGCAAATGGTCCAGATATTCGTTCAGCCGTTTCTTCTTGTAGAGGCCTTCGAAGAATTCGGCGGTGTAACGCAGCTTCTTGAGCGCGATGCGCAGGCGATGGAAATCGCGATCTTCGCCGCGATCGATGCGGCGGGCGCGTTTCCTTGCGCGCAGAAAGCTTTCTTCGAGCGTGCGGGCGGAGGTTACGAGGATGGGTTCGGCACTGCCTTTCGCCCATGACCTGGCTTCGGCGACGGCAGCGACTTGATCCAGGAATTCCTGAAGGCCGCCTTCGTCCAGTTTCTCCAATCCTTCGTCCCATGCTTTGGCGCGCGCGTCTTCGATACGGCCTTTGAGAAAAGCGAGCGCTTCGTTGCCGTCGGCCGACCGGGCGACAGGGGTGAAAACCGATTCCAGAAAGACATCCAGATCGCGGGCAGGACCGAAGATTCCGGCAAGGCCCTTTGTCCGGCGGCGCAGACGTTTGACGGTGGCAATGCGGAACGGATCGCCAAAGGCAAAGAGAGCCGTATGCAGGCGGCGTAGGCCCACACGCAACTGATGCACGCCTTCGACTTCGCGCGCGCGCACCGCGGGGATGTTGGCCGAGATTTGCGCAAGACATTCCAGCACGGCGACGCGAAAACCGTCTTCCGCCGTCATGTCCGCGTTCAGGCGGACGGGACGGGCCTTGACCGGTTTGGGCGACCGCAGCGCATGGCCGTGGCGTTGATGCGCGGGGCGCAGGATTTCGACGTTGCCTTCGGTCATGGGGAATGAGTTAGCGGAAAATGGGGTTCGTTTCTATCGCCGACCCCCACCCGTCGTCGTGCCGATGCACGACGCCGACCTCCCCGCGAGGGGGAGGTAAGAAAAATCGCGGCGGCCCCTGAGCTTACCTCCCCCTACGCGGGGAGGTCGACGCGCGACAGGTGGGGCCTATGGCCTGACGGGAAGCCCTGCATCGGCAAGCGCCTTCTTCGCATCGGCAATCGTGGCTTCGCCGAAATGGAAGATGGAGGCGGCCAACACTGCGCTGGCGTGGCCGTCGCGGATACCTTCGACCAAATGGGTGAGGTTGCCGACGCCGCCGCTCGCAATCACCGGCACCGTGACTGCATCGGAGACGGCGCGGGTGAGCGCGAGGTCGTAACCGGATTTGGTTCCGTCGCGATCCATTGACGTAAGCAGGATTTCGCCTGCGCCGAAGCTGACCAGCTTTTTCGCGTGTTCGATGGCGTCGATGCCGGTGGCGTTGCGACCGCCATGGGTGAAGACTTCGAATTTGCCCGGCGAGACCTGCTTGGCGTCGATGGCGGCGACGATGCATTGGCTGCCGAATTTTTCCGCTCCCTCGCGGATGAATTCGGGACGGCGCACGGCTTCGGTGTTCACGCCCACCTTGTCGGCGCCCGCGAGCAGAAGCGAACGAATGTCTTCGAGCGTGCGCACGCCGCCGCCGACCGTGAGCGGCATGAAGCAGACTTCGGCCGTGCGGCGCACGACATCGAGCAGGATGCCGCGTTTTTCGTGGCTCGCCGCGATGTCGAGGAAACATAATTCATCGGCGCCCGCAGCATCGTAGATCATCGCCTGTTCGACGGGATCGCCCGCGTCGCGCAAATTGACGAAGTTCACGCCTTTGACGACGCGGCCATCTTTCACATCCAGACAGGGAATGATGCGGACCTTGAGCATCAGCGCGCCATTGCCGCGATGTTGAGAAGCGCGCGACCGCAGGCGGCTTCGGCGGGCACGCCGGTTGTTTTGCACAGGGCTTCGGTTTCGAGAAGCATATCCAGTGCCGCAAGCAGTCTCGGCTCCGTCCAGCGATTGGCCTGGGCCTTGAAGGAATTCACGCGGCTGAAATGGACCGGCGGGCGGAATTTGCGCATCGCGTTGTCGAGGCTTTCGCCACGGTTCTTTTCGGCCACGGCCTGCGCCAGACGCTGGAAATGGCCGAGTGCGGTGCGCACCACAGCGATGGGCGATGTCTCCGCGACCCAGAGACGTTCCAGCGCGATGTCGAGGCGGCGGAAATCGCCTTCGCCCGCGGCATCGCACATTTCCTCAGCTCGGGCTTCGGCTTCGTCGCCCATGATGGCGCGAATGTCTTCGAGTTCGATTCGCTTCTTGTCTTTGGCGTAGAGGATCAGTTTGTCGAGTTCGCGTCTTGTGACGCCGCGATCCGAACCCAAGCGCGACACCGCATCGTCGAGCGCTTCGGCGCTGATCGTGAGGTTCTCGGCTTTGAGCGCATTGCGCACCACATCTGCGAGATCGCGCGGGGAATCGGGATAGCACGCGATGGCGGCGGCGTTGTCGGCTTCGGTGAACAGTTTTCGCAAGGAGGAGCTTTTGTTGAGGTCGCCGCCTTCGGCCACGATCAGCGCATCGCCCACCGGCTGATCCAGCACCGCTTCGAAAACGCCAGTGTGGCTGTTGCCGGCGCCGCGCACGCGCACCACGCGACGGCCGCCGGTCATCGACAAGGCTTGGGTTTCGTCGGCCAGACGTGCGGGATCGGAATCGAGCGTGCCTTCATCGAGATCGGCGACGCGGAACGGATCGGTGAGATCGGGCACCACCGATTTCGCGAGCCTGTTGGCGCGCTCGGTGACAAGGCCGCGATCCGGGCCGAACACCAGCACCGCGATGATCGACGACGGCGGGCGTTCGACGAAGCGTTCGATGTCGCCGGCTTTGGGCGCGGTCATTGTCTGCGCCTTGCGAAGAACACGCCGAGATCGAGCTGGATGCGCTGCGAGAGATCCTGAGCCGCACGTTTCTGCGCGTCCTGCTGGGCGGACAAGGTGGCGTAAGGCGACGACACCACGTTGTAGGCGGTGAGCGTGGACTGGTGACCGCTGGTGACGACTTTGCCGGTGGAATCGAACAGCTCGTAATCGGCATCGAGCAGATAGTTGTAGCGTGTGATCGTGGCGTCGTTCTGCAGCGCGATGCCTTTGCGCTGATCCGACAGCCGTACCTTAAGGCGATATTGCTTCGATCCGCCGCCGCCGGAATCGAACAGATCCGTCAGGCTGTTTCTGAGCTCATAGCCCGTGCGATCGGGAATAGGATCGACATAGATCGACGCCATGAGCGCGGGCGATGCGCCGCCACGGCCATACAAGGGATGGAAGCCACAAGCGGCGAGCGCGAGCGACAAGAGAATCGCTGATAATTCGAGGGCGACTCTCTTTCTTACCGCCCCCCACGCGGGGCGGTCGACGCGCGTAGCGCGGCGGGTGGGGGGACGCGCAACAAAGACGGCATTCCAGAATTCGTCACCGCGGCCCCCACCCGCCGCGCGCTGTTGCGCGCGTCGACCTCCCCGCGAGGGGGAGGTAAGTGGGAAGGGCGATTTCACATTCATGCCACCACGTTCACGATGCGGCCCGGTACCACGATCACGCGGCGCGGAGATTTGCCTTCGAGGGCGCGCGTGACGCCCTCGAGGGCGAGCGCCATCTGCTTGATCGCGTCTTCAGCCATGTCCTTCGTCACGTCGATGGTGCCGCGCAGCTTGCCGTTCACCTGAACCGCCATGGTGACGGAGGTTGCTTCGGTGAGCGCAGCATCCGCTTTCGGGAACGGCGTGTCGACCACAAGCGTCTTGTGGCCAAGGGATTCCCACGCGCTTTCGGCCAGATGCGGCATCATCGGGCCGATCAGCAGCACCAGGGTTTCAAGCGCTTCGCGACGCGCGGCGCCGTCGGCCTTGTCGGCTGCGCCGATGGCGTTGGCGAGTTCGTAGATGCGCGCAACCGCGCGGTTGAAGCGCAAGGCCGCCAGATCATCCGTCACCGCGGCGATGGCGCGGTGGGTGGCTCTGCGCAGATCGAGCGATGGGCCTTCGGTGCTTTCGATTTTCGCGCCGGGGGCGGCGAGATTTTCGCTTTCGGTGACCAAGCGCCAGATGCGCTGGACGAAACGCCAGCAGCCTTCGGCACCTTCTTCCGTCCATTCGATATCGCGTTCGGGCGGGGTGTCGGAGAGCATGAACCAGCGGATGGTATCGGCGCCGTAGACGTCGATGATCGTTTCCGGGGCGATCACGTTCTTCTTCGATTTCGACATCTTCTCGGACGAGCCGATGGTCGCTTCGACGTTCGTGCCTTTCAGGAATGCCTTGCCGTCGCGCTTTTCGATCTCTTCCGGCAACAGCCATTCGCCGTTCTGGTTCTTATAGGTCTCGTGGCAGACCATGCCTTGGGTAAACAATCCCGCGAACGGTTCGTCGAGGCCGACGTGGCCGAGCTTGTGCAATCCGCGCGTGAAGAAGCGCGAATAGAGCAGGTGCAGGATCGCATGCTCGATGCCGCCGATATATTGATCGACGGGCAGCCAATAATCGGTGGCGGCGCGGACGAGCGGTTCGCTCGCGTGTGGGTCGGTGAAGCGGGCGAAATACCACGAGGAGTCCACGAAGGTGTCGAGCGTGTCGGTGTCGCGCACCGCCTTTCCGCCGCATTTGGGGCACGTCGTGTGTTTCCAATGCGGATCGTGGTCGAGCGGGTTGCCGCGCGTGTCGAATTTCAGCTTCTCGGGCAGCTTCACCGGCAGGTCGGTGGCGGGCACGACGCCGCATTTCTCGCAATGCACCATCGGGATCGGGCAGCCCCAGGGGCGCTGGCGCGAGACAAGCCAATCGCGCAGGCGGTAATTCACCGTGCGTTCGCCGATGCCTTGTGCTTCGAGACGGGTTGCGATTTCGCGCTTGGCGGAATCGACATCCATGCCATCGAGGAAGCGCGAGTTCGCGAGCTTGCCGGGGCCGGTGTATGCCTCGTTGGCGACGGCGAAGGTTTTGGGATCGGCGTCTTCGGGGACGACGACGGGGGTTACGGTGAGATCGTATTTGCGCGCGAAATCGAGGTCGCGCTGGTCGTGTGCGGGACAGCCGAAGATCGCGCCGGTGCCATAACCCATCAGCACGAAGTTCGCGACATAGACGGGCAGCTTCCAGTTCGGATCGAACGGATGGAGCGCGGTGAGGCCGGTGTCATAGCCTTTCTTTTCGGCTTTCTCGATGGCTTCTTCGGCGGTGCCGACTCTGCGGCACTCTTCGACGAAGGCTTTCAGCTTCGGATCGTGCGCCGACAATTCTTCGGTCAGCGGGTGATCGGGAGAGAGTGCAACGAAGCTCGCGCCGAACAAGGTGTCGGGGCGCGTGGTGAAGACTTCGAGCTTGCGCGCGTCGCTGAGCGTGAAGGTGAAGCGCAGGCCTTCGGAACGGCCGATCCAGTTCTTCTGCATCAACCGGACTTTTTCCGGCCAGCGATCGAGCGTGTCCAAACCCTTCAACAGATCGTCGGAGAACGCGGTAATCCTGAAGAACCATTGCGAGAGCTTGCGGCGTTCGACCAATGCGCCGGAACGCCAGCCCCTGCCTTCGATTACTTGTTCGTTCGCGAGCACGGTCTGATCGACCGGGTCCCAGTTCACATCGGCTTCCGAGCGATAGACGAGGCCTGCGTTGTAGAACTCGATGAATAGCTTCTGCTGCCGCGCGTAATATTCGGGATCGCAGGTCGCGAATTCGCGGGACCAGTCGATGGCCAGGCCCATCATCTTCAACTGGTCGCGCATCGCCGCGATGTTGGCATAAGTCCATTCGCGCGGGTCGACGCCTTTCTCGCGGGCTGCGTTTTCGGCCGGCAATCCAAACGCATCCCATCCCATCGGATGCAGCACATTGAAGCCCTGCGCGCGGCGGAAGCGGGCGATGACGTCGCCCATCGTGTAGTTGCGGACATGACCCATGTGGATCTTCCCCGACGGATAGGGGAACATCTCAAGGACGTAGGCTTTGGGCTTGTCGGATGTGTTGGGCGCGGCGAAGCAATCGCGGCGGGTCCATTCCGCCTGCCAGCGTTGCTCGGTTTCCTTGGCGTTGTAACGCGCCATACGTCGTCTCCAGTTGCCCGGCGCAGGGATCAGCCGGAACCGGAGGCTTTAGCGCGCGGAAAAGCTAGTTTCCAGAACCTTGGCTGGCGAGCCTTAGTTCGCGGGCCCTGGTCAGGATCGCGTCTTCCAGCTTGTTGGCCGTGTCCGGGTTGGTGGGGGCATCGGCCCAGGTGCCCGCAGCTGTCTTTGTCTGGCGGAAGACGGCGAGCTTGATGCCGTCGGCCCGGAGCTTCCGGTCGAGGATATAGATCGTCACCTTCAGGCGCTCGTTGGGGTCCTGGGGTGCGGTGTACCAGTCGGTGATGATGACGCCGCCGAACGGATCGGCCGAGGCCAGCGGCATGAAGCGCAGCGTGTCGAGGCTGGCGTGCCAGAGATAGGAGTTGACCCCCAGGGTCACCTTGCCGCTGGTCGACGAAATCGCGGTCGCCCCCGTATCGGGGTCTTGTTGGTCACTGCCGCCGCCGCAGGCAGCTAGCGCTACGGCACAAATCAGCAAAGGCAAAAGTCGGATCGGGCGTTTCATTTTTATCCTTCCGGCGCAGAATCACGCGCCGTCGCTGACCCCCGAATGACGGCTGCGGCTTATACTTAACCGTGGTTCCGTGCGCAACGCGGCGTGTTAGCGAGGACCAGCGCTGGTGCCCTGTCCCGGCATCCGCTGTCCATGGCGAACGGCTTCTTGCGAATATTTTTCAATCTTCTCCCACTCTGCCCAAGTGTGGCAGACCTTCTGGTCCTGGGAGATGTGGCTGCCGGTCGGCGGCGGAAGCTGGCGGCAGATGATGCGATCAGGGTTGGTGGAGTGGGGGTCGCCGTTGTTGAGAGCCATCGGTGCCGATTCGGGCTTGCCCGCACATCCTGCGAGAAGAACAAGAGCAAACGCGGCCAATGCGACCGGGGTAAAAAGACGGTTCATGGAAGCCTCAGGTGATTTCGGTTACGAAACCGCAACGGTAGCGAGCAGGCAACCCCATAATCGCAACTCAAGGAAATGTGAAATGTCGCACCGTTGCACCGGAACCTGCCCCGGCAAGAAAGTGCGGCGTACGAGCCGAAACCCGATCATTTGTCTCGCGGCGACGTTTGCATGCGTGCTTTCGCTCGCGCCTGCCGCATCGCGAGCCGAGGTTTTTCCGGTGGAACCGCTCTCAACGGAACTGGGTCCCGCCACATTAAATCTTGGTGGGATTGCCGACGGCGCGCTCTTCACCACCGACCAGGACAGCAATACGGCAGCGGGACTGTTGCGGCTGAAGCCTGCCATCATGCGCAGCTACGACACCGGCATGGTGATCTCGCTGGAGGCCTCGATCCTGGTCGCGCATGACACGCTTGCGCTCGATCGTTACGGAAACGACGTGTTCGAGAAAGTCTATGGAAAGGTCCAGTTCGGATTGGGCCGGTTCGAGATCGGCCAGACGGACGGCGCGGCCTACACGCTCGCCGTCACCGGGCCGAAGATCGATCGGGCGGTTTCGGTGGACGATCCGCAAATGACGTTCTTCCGCGACCCGACGACGGGGCGCGCGTTCCAAAGCATCTTCGCGTTGCGCAGCGAAACAGGATCGTCGAGCAATTTCGCCAAGCTCAGTTTCTACACGCCCAAGCTTTTCGGTGTGCAGTTGGGACTTTCCTACACACCGTCGGAAGGAAAGAACGTGTTGCCGTTTCTCGACGCTGGACCGGATGTCGCCAACCGGCAGAACCGGATGTGGGAAATGGCGGCTGCTTACGAAACGCAGCTGGGCGATGCCACCGCGAAAATCTCCGGCGGCGTGACGATGGGGCACAATGAGTGGCGCACGCCGGGCCATGAAGGGCTGACGGACTGGTCGTTCGGCGCCGAGGTGGACTATCCGCTGGACGACGAATGGAAAATCTCGGCGGGCGGCGCGTACCGGCGCAGCAACGCTTATGCCTTCGACGCGAACGACGTGCAGGCATTGCGCAACACCGGCGCGCTGCATGTGAGTACGGCTGTTACATGGACGGCGTGGAGTGCAGGGTTTGAATATTCCGACGGTACCGCGCGCGCGCTGGATGCGCCCGATCTCGATGCACGCGGAATGCAGGCGGCGATTTCCTATGCGATCAACGACAACCTGCAACTCACCGGCGGATGGCAACGCTTTGTCTATGAGCGCGATATGGGCGTGTTCTACAATGGCCGGCAGCGCATCGACATGAATGCGGGGTTTGCGCATTTGCGGTTCAAGGTATGAGCGCGCCTATCGCTGCAATTCCGGCCAGTGGAATGTTTTTCAGTCGCTCGACATTCTCCGCATCGATTCCGCCCAACGCATAAATCGGGATCGGCGATGTATGTGCGATGGTGCGAAGGCGCGCGAGGCCGAGCGGCACACGATCCGTGTGGCTTTGCGTTGCAAAGACGGGCGACAGCAACACGGCATGTGCGCCCGACAGATGCGCTTGTAAAGCCGCGTGCGCCGAATGGGCGGCGGCGGTGATGAGCCAGGATTTGTTGTTGGCGCGATAACGGCCCGCTTTTTCGGTTTCGGCTTCGGAGAGATGCAATCCGTCGGCGGCGGTTTCGGCGGCGAGCGCCGCGTCGCCTGCGATGGAGAGCAAAAGGCCATGGCGTTGCGCGATGCGGGCGGCGGCATGGGCGAGTTCGCGGCGACGCTGTGGATTCTTTGACCGCACGATGACGAGGCTTCCGCGCGGCAGCGCCCTGATGGCGGGCAGGGGATCGGGCGTGCGCACGTCGTCGGTGAGGAAAATGAGCGGCGGCAATTCCTTGTGGCCGCTGCGAGCGTTCAGCCGCGTCGCCGCCCTTGCCAGCCTCGTCCGGTGGAGCGTATCAGGCACGCATGTCTCCCGAGCCACAGCACGACTCGAAAGCCGCGCTTGCCGCCATTCTTTCGCGGATCGAGGCCGCGCGAAAGGCGGCCCTTTCGCCTGCGCCCAGGACCGATCTCATCGCCGTGGCCAAGACGCATGACGCGGACGCGATTGTGCCGGTGCTCGAAGCGGGCCATCGCATCTTCGGCGAGAACCGCGTGCAGGAAGCCAAGGTCAAATGGCCCGCCTTGCGCGAATGTTTTGCGGGTATCGAACTGCACCTGATCGGGCCGTTGCAGACCAACAAGGCGCGCGAGGCCGTGGAATTGTTCGACGCGATCCATTCGGTGGACAGGCCGAAACTCGCCGACGTGTTGAAACAGGAATGCGAGCGCGCAGGCAAGACTCCGCTTCTGTTCATTCAAGTGAATACGGGCGAGGAGCCGCAGAAGGCGGGCGTGGCGCCGAAGGAAACGGCGGCGTTCGTGGACTATTGCCGCGAGACGTTGCGGCTTCCGATTGGCGGATTGATGTGCATTCCGCCCGCCGACGAACCGCCTGCGCCGCATTTCGCGTTGCTGGCGAAAATCGCAAAAGCGAACGGGTTGTCGCTGCTGAGCATGGGGATGAGCGCGGACTTTGAGAGCGCGATACGGTTTGGGGCGACGCATGTGAGGGTGGGCAGTGCGATTTTTGGGGAGCGGCCCCCACCCGCCGCGCTATCGCGCGTCGACCTCCCCGCGTAGGGGGAGGTAAGTGCGATATGGCTCTTCTTTTACCTCCCCCTACGCGGGGAGGTCGGCGGCGTGCATCTGCACGCCGACGGGTGGGGCCTTGCTAGCAGACTTCCAGTTTCGCACCGGGTTTCAGTTTGGATAGCGCATTGAGCAAGTCCGGCAGCTTCAACGCCACGCATCCTTCCGTGGGACCATAATCGTCGCGCGCACAGTGCAGGAAGATCGCGCTGCCGGCGCCATCTACCACCGGATCGTCATTGAACCCCAGGATCGCGACCACATCATAGAGATGATCGTCGCGCCACATGGATTCCGCGCTTTTCGGATAGGGAAGTTTGATGGGGCGGTTGTAGTTGGGATCGCCCGGCGCATCGCACCAGCCGTCGTCCGTTTGCAAGGCTGCGATTGGTAACGCGGTTTGCGGGTGTTCGACGCGATCCGGGCGATAAAGGATTCGGCGTATCGGAAAAATGCCGATGGGCGTGATCCCGTCGCCTTCGCACTGTTTTCTCGCAATGCCACCACGGCCGATGGCGCATCGCGCGCTGCCGCCGTTCCAGTGAAGGACCGGATTCTCGCGTGTTTCGACGATGAGCGTATTGGATTCTATCGAAGGCTCCCGCGCGGACGGCACGCGGAGAGACTATCAGAAAATCGGGTTCGCCACGCCAGCGTAAGGATCGGACACGTCGATGGCGCGCTTGTAGGCGGCGAGCGCGCGCAAACTGAGATCGGACGGCACGTTGCGCGCCTGGAGCGACGAAGCATAAGCCAGCGTTGCATCGCGCGCGGGATCGAGGCCGGAGGTCTGGCCGGTGCTCGCGAGCGCGGAGAGTTTGCGCGGGGCGGCGGTGGCGACCTGTTGCGCAGGGCTGGCATCGGCAACGGCGGTCGGCTGCGCCTTGTCGTCGCCCAATACGAGCGCAAGCGCGGTGTCGCCGAAATCTTTGCCGGTGATCTGTTCGAAGGCGATGTTGGCGGCGGACGAAACCGCGCCCCACATGCCGCCATAGAGCGTATCGCCTGCCAGCCGTTCGAAGGGTTTGATCGTGTCGCCGGTCAGCTTGCGATAGATCGTGGAGACGATGGGGATGTGCTGCAGCGGATTGATGATGTCGAGGAAGTCGTCGAAGGTGAAGCCTTCGCCTTTCTTTGCCTTATCCGTTGACGCCGTCTTAACGGGCGCAGTGTCGCCGCGCGCGGAAGCTACGCTTGCGCGCTGATCGAACTGCTGCTGGTAGACCGCTGCCGGCATGGAAGACCCATCTCCCCGGCAACACGGAGCAAGAGCCTTGCCAAGATTTAATGGCGGTTTACCGCGTTTGGACGGAACGGCGCGGCAGGAATTGCCGGGTCAGAACAGGTGTCCGGCTTTTTTCGCCTTGGTGTCGAGATAGGCGCGATTGTGTTCGTTGGATTCGAAAGCGTGCGGCACGCGCTCGGCGACCTTGATCCCGGCTGCTTCGAGGGCCGCCACTTTTTCGGGATTGTTGGTCATCAGGCGCACGGATTTGTGGCCCAGCAGCGACAGCATTTTCGCGGCGATGCCATAAAGCCGTTCGTCGGCTTCGAAGCCCAATCTTTCGTTCGCTTCGATGGTGTCGAAGCCCTGATCCTGCAGGCGATAGGCGCGCAGCTTGTTGATGAGACCGATGCCGCGGCCTTCCTGCGCGAGATAGAGCAGGATGCCGTTTCCTGCGTTTGAGATTTCCTTGATCGCGCCGCGCAATTGTTCGCCGCAGTCGCATTTGAGCGAACCCAGCAGATCGCCGGTGAAGCATTCCGAATGCAGGCGCGCGAGGACCGGCGATTGCGTGGAAGGTTGGCCGATCACGATGGCGTAGTGTTCGGGGCCGCCGTCGCCGGGGCGGAAGGCAACAAGCTCCGCATGCTCCGCGCCTTCGAGCGGCACACGCGCGCGCGTGACGATCTGGAGCGTTTCGATCAGCGCGTCGTCATAGTGGCGGACCGCATCGGCGCCGAGCGTGACGGTTCCGGGCGGAATCGTTTTCGTTTCGACGGCGACGGCGGATGGCAACAGGCCCGCGAGCTTCGCCAGTTTGATGGCAAGCGCGAATGTGGACGGCAGCGTTTCGCGGCGCGCGTCGAACGGGCCTTTCATCGGCTCGGAGAGATCGGCGGTGGGATCGGCGATGGCGCGAAGTGCGTTGGCGCTTGTGCCCGCAACAATAGGCAGCGCAACGGCGTCCGGCGTGTAGAGGCGGATCTTCAAGGTCGCGGCCCGGGCGTGGGTCAACAGCAGCAGCGCGTTCGCGCCGAGGGCGGCCAGCGATTCGCCGGTGGCGGTCTCGGTGGCGAGCACCAGTGCCGCCTGTCCGTTGTCCACGATCGCCACGGGCGCGCCCGCGCGCAACGCGGACGCGGCGCGCGCAACTGCTTCGACGGACTCGCGGGAAGGTGAGGAACCGGCCATGGCTTCCACATAGCACCCAAGGCCGGAAACCGGGTAGAGTCGGACGCCTGCCCTCTTGGAGCCCCTAATGCCGAGCGCGAAACGCGTTCTTCTCGTGGACGACGACCAGATGTTGCGGTCTTCGCTGGCCGAGCAATTGGCGGCGGAGGGCGAATTCGAGCCGGTGGAAGCGGGAAGCTGTGCCGAGGCCCGCGAGGCTGTGAAGGGCGGTCTGTTCGAATTCATGATTCTCGATGTGGGTTTGCCGGATGGAGACGGGCGCAAGCTCGCCCGCGAATTCCGCGAACAGGGCGTCACCTGCCCCATCGTGATGCTGACAGCGGCGGACACCGACGCCGACACCATCGAAGGCCTGCAATCCGGCGCCAACGATTATATCGCGAAGCCCTTCCGCTTCGCGGTGCTGATGGCGCGGCTGCATGCGCATCTGAGAAGCCACGGCCAGAGCGAGGATGCGGTCTACAGGATCGGCCCCTACACCTTCCGGCCCAGCGCCAAGCTGCTGGTCGATCCCAAGGGCAAGCGGGTGCGGCTGACCGAGAAGGAAACCAACATCCTGAAGTTCCTCTACCGGTCGGGGGATACCGTGCCGAGGGATACGCTGCTGCACGAGGTCTGGGGCTACAACCCGGCCGTAACCACCCACACGCTGGAAACCCATATCTACCGGCTGCGCCAGAAGATCGAGATCAGCCCCGGCCAGGCCCAGCTTCTGGTCACCGAAAGCGGCGGCTACCGGCTGATGCCGTGATGTTCTTTTCTTGTATCTAGTTTGTTCACCCTGCTTAACCGTGATAGCCGGGTTGCGGATTTCCCGCACTAGCGGTACAGCGAAGTCCGTACTAGTTATAAGTCCAGAATAGATCGGCGCCGGGAGCGCGAAGGACATGCATCACGAGTTGAAATCCATACTGGCGGGCGCAGCGCTGGCGGCACTGCTGATCGTGCCGACGCTCGCCCATGGCGCGCCCGCGGCACCCCCGGCCCCGCCTGCCCCTCCGGCACCCGTGGCCCAACCGGTCCCCGCCGATGTCAACGATGCCGTCGAGGACGCCAAAGCCGAGGCCAAGGCGGCCCAGGCGGAAGCCCGCGCCGCCGCAGAAGATGCGCGCCGCGAAGCCGAAAGCGCGCGCAAGGAGATGCGGCTCGCCCAAGCCGACGGAAACTGGGTGACCAGGCCGCGCAAGAGCTTCAACGTGAAGAAGGTGCATTTCTCCTCGGTGATCGGTTCGATCAAGGTCGACGTGAAAGATTCCGGGCCGATGACGCTCGACGTCGCGGGCACCAAGCGCGCGGTGGATGGGCTCGACGTCCATGTCGAGGACGGCACGCTTGAAATCGAGGGATCGGACGAGGGCGGCACCATTGCGGTCTGGGATTGGCGCAAATGGTTCGACTTCTCCGACGTCGGCAAATCGCATCATTACAAGCTCGACCTGCGCCTGACGGTGCCGCGCGGCACCGACGTGGCGGTCGAGGATTTCATCGGCAACGCCGCGATCGGCGACACGATGGGCAATCTCAATTTCTCCGCCAACGCGACGAAATCGAAGATCGGCAAGGTGAAGGACGCCAAGATCGAGTTGGAAGGTTCGGGTCAGGTGGATATGGGCCAGGTGTTCGGCGCGCTCAACATCGAGATCGACGGTTCGGGCAAGGTGAATGCGGGCGATGTGAAAAGCGTGCACGCCGAACTGAACGGTTCGGGCGATGCGGCCATCGGCTCGATCAACGGACCGCTGCATCTGGAAATCGCGGGCTCGGGCAACCTGACGGCGACCAAGGTGACGGGACCGGTGAAAATCGAAATCGCGGGCGCGGGTTCGGTGAAGATCGCCGACGGCGTGGCAGATCCGTTCAAGGTCGAGATCGCGGGCTCTGGCGACGTGTTCTTCGGCGGACTCGCCGTCAATCCGAGCATCGAGGCGTTCGGCTCGGGCAAGGTGAAACTCCACGCCATCAAGGGCAAGCTGAATAGCGAAGGCATGGCGAATGTGAAGATCGGCGACTGAAGTCCCGGGACCGCTTCGAGAGAGTTAACAAGCCGTTAACGCTTGCCGCCTAGAACGATTCCATGCCGCGGCGGCCAGAGAAAATTGAACCGTCCTTCGAGCCGGGAAAACGTGGACGGCGGAGAAACTCTCCGCCGCCGCACGAACCGCCGGAGCCGCCGGAAGACGAACCCGATCCACCTCGCAGGCGAACCTGGCCTTACGTCGTCTTCTTCCTGTTCGCGTGGGTGATGATTTTTGCGGGTGTGCTCTATGCGCGTTGGGCTTCCGACCTGCCCGACGTTTCGCAATTGATGGCCAAAGCGCCGTCGCACGACATCACCATCCTCGACGATCACGGCCGCTTCATCGCGCGGCGTGGCTTGACGCAAGGCGCGATGGTCGATGCGCGCGCGCTTCCCGCCTATGTCACCAATGCGTTCATCGCCATCGAAGACCGGCGTTTCCGGCACCATTGGGGCGTCGATCCGCAAGGGCTGTTGCGCGCCGCACGCGCCAATCTGCTGGAAGGCCATGTGGTGCAGGGCGGCTCGACCATCACGCAGCAGCTTGCAAAGAACCTGTTCCTGAAGCCGGACCGCACCTTCGAGCGCAAGATCCAGGAAGCGGTGCTCGCGCTCTATCTGGAAGCCCATTACAGCAAGGACGAGATCCTCACGCTCTATCTGAACCGCGTTTATTTCGGTGCGGGCGTCTACGGCATCGAGGCGGCGTCCGAACTGTTCTTCGGCAAGCACGCCAACAAGCTCACCCTGCCGGAAGCCGCGATGCTGGCGGGAAGTCTGAAAGCGCCCGCTAAATATAACGCGCTGGCCGACACCGATGCGTCGGCGGAGCGTGCGCGGCTGGTGCTGGCCGCGATGCACGACGCGGGGTTCATCAACGAAGCGCAACGCGCCGAGGCGATAGCCACGCGGCCTCGCGTCGTGCGCAACGGCGGCACACCCAGTTCGGGCTATTTCGTGGACTGGGTGCTCGCCAATCTCTCCGAAGAAATCGGCGAGACCGGCGAGCCGGTGATCGTGGAGACGACGCTCGACATCGACCTGCAAAACGATGCCGAACGCGCGGTGAGTGCTGCGCTGGCAAAGGAAGGCGCGGAAAAGAACGCGGGCGAAGCGGCGCTGATCGCGATGACGCCCACGGGCGAAATCCGCGCCATGGTGGGCGGGCGCTCCTATTCCGAAACGCCGTTCAACCGCGCCACCGATGCCTGGCGCCAGCCCGGTTCGTCGTTCAAGCCGTTCGTCTATCTTGCCGCGTTCGAACACGGCTATCGGCCCGACTCGATGATGCGCGATGGGCCGGTGACCATCGGCAGGAAATGGCGGCCGGGGAATTACGAAGGGCATTACGAAGGCGAGATCACGCTGACGCGCGCCTTCGCCAAATCCTCCAATGTTGTGGCGGCGCAACTCGCCTATGCGGTGGGGCCTGGAATCGTCGCGCAAACCGCGCACCGCGTCGGCATCGTGTCGAAACTTTCCGCCATGCCGTCGATCGCGCTTGGCACATCGGTCGTCACACCCCTGGAGCTGACGCAAAGCTATGCCGCATTCGCCAATGGCGGCATGCGCGTGAATGCGTTTGGCGTCACGCGCATCCGCACACGTTCGGGCAAGGTGCTCTATACGCGGCATGGGTCCGGGTTGGGACGTGCGATGTCGCCGGAGAATGCCGCCGCCGTCACGCGGCTGATGACGGAAGTGGTGGCGACCGGCACGGGCAGGGCCGCCAAACTCGACCAACGCGACACCGCGGGCAAGACCGGCACGACCCAGGATTTCCACGACGCATGGTTCATGGGATTTTCCGCCGACTATGTGTGCGGCGTATGGTTCGGCAATGACGATGCCACGCCGATGAAACACGTCACCGGCGGCACGCTGCCCGCGCATCTGTTCAAGACGTTCATGGAAGACGCGGAGAAAGGATTGCCGCCGCGGCCGCTCGCGGGATTAACCCTTGTGGCGGAAGCACAGCCGCAAACCGCGCCCGCAACGGTGGAAAGCGCGCCTGCTGCGCGGGAGCCGGCGCCTGCCGCACCCGCAAACGACGATAAGCCTCAGACTTTCGAAGGTATTTTGGACAAGCTGTTTGGCGGAACCTGATTGCCCGTCACTTTGAACCAAAACGGGATAAATTCGTTTTCATCTTGTCATGGGTCGAGTGATCGCACTTCACGCCCGTATGGCGGGCACACACTTCGAGACCGGCGCGCTGCGCTTCGGTCGCCAATGGCATGCACATCTTTCGCCGACCGATTCCCTGGAATTCAGCGAGTATGCGCGCGACCACGATTCTCCACGCGGCTCGTGGTTCCTGATGAGCGTTGGCGTGGGCGTCCTGATGTGGATGACGCTGATCGCGGTGCTGTTCTAGGAAAAACTATTCCACGCCGCGCGGCGCATAGCGATGCAGCGTCGTGCCGTGCTGCGCGAGCCAACGCTGCGCGCGTTCGCGGTTTTCAACCATGCCGTCGACAAGCCGCCAGAAACGAGGAGCGTGGTTCATCTCGCGCAAATGCGCGACTTCGTGCGCAACCACGTAATCGAGCACGAAGGGCGGGGCCATGATGAGCCGCCACGAAAACGAAAGAATGCGACCTGAGGAACACGAACCCCAACGGGTGGCAGTGTCGCGCACGGTGAGGCGCGCAGGCCGCACGCCGATCATGTCTGCGTAGTGGGTCACATGCTGGTCGAGCGATTTGCGCGCTTCGCGTTTGAGGAAATCGAACACGCGGCGTTCGGTGTGTTCGCCCCAGCCGGACACGCGGATAATGGGTTCGCCTTCCGAACGGTCCACCCAGACCGGACGGTTGCGGACTTCGCCGCGGCGGATGATGTGCATCTCGCCGCGCAGGGGGATGCGCTCGCCAAGCTCGAAATTCACCGGGCGCGGCACGTTCTTGAGGCGGCGCGCGATCCAATCCGATTCGGTGCGCGCGAAATCCAGCGCCTCGCTGAAGGCGCGCCGCGTGGGCGCCACCACCGTCACCTCGCCGGTGGAGGGATGGACCTTGACGATAAGCCTTCGCGCGCGGCGATTGAGCTGAAGCGTGACCTCGACCTTTTTCCCGTCGATGCGCAGAAGCGCGCGCCGCGCCATATCGCGCCGCTTCGTGTTCTTGCGCGGCTTCCCCGCACGCATGCGTATCTGGCCCCACACCTTGTCTGCCACGCGAAGGCGCGCGACAGTTGTTTCAATGACTGCCGTGCCCCGATTCCACCTTGCCTTCCCCGTTCGCGACCTTGACGAAGCGCGCAGGTTTTATGGCCATTTATTGGAATGCAACGAGGGCAGATCTTCCGGTGAATGGGTCGATTTCGACTTCTTCGGCCATCAGATCGTGGCTCATTTAAGCGCGGGTTTTGGCGTTGCGGAAGGGCATAATTCGGTCGACGGCGAGAAGATTCCGGTCCGGCATTTCGGGATAATTCTTGACATGGAGAAATGGCGGAATCTGGCGGCGAAGCTGAGGGGAGCGGGTGCGAAGTTCCTGGTCGAACCGGGCATCCGGTTCGAAGGCGAGGCGGGCGAGCAGGCGACCTTCTTCATCGCCGATCCGAGCGGAAATGCACTGGAATTCAAGGCGTTCGCACGCGAGGAGCAGATCTTTGAGCGCTGAAATTTCAGGCACCGGAATCGCCCCAAAACCCCTGCCGCTTTTGGTCGCATTCGCGGCCGGGGGGCTGTCGCTGGCGCTGCTTCTGGGGGCGCTCGGGTTCCAATATCTGGGCGGCTATCCGCCTTGCGAAATCTGCCATTGGCAGCGCTGGCCGCATATCGCGTCCGCCGTCATCGGGCTGGGCGGATGGGGCTTGTTGCAGGCCGGAATGATCGAGCGGAAGTGGGCTGCATCGATTGCATGGCTCGCACTTCTTTGCGTCGCGATTTCGGGCGGTATCGGCGTCTATCACGCGGGCATCGAATGGCATTTGTGGAAAGGGCCACAGCATTGCACCGGCCCGCGTTTCGAATACACCGGTACCATCGACTTCAACGAACGCGTGGTGATGTGCGACATCGCAGCTTGGCGGCTCCTGGGAATTTCGATGGCGGGGTATAATGCGGTGATCTCGCTGGGCGCGGCGTTGCTCGGCGCGATTGCATTGGTGAGGCATAAAGGATGAGCGCAACACGACGGCCCCGCCCGGCAGCGCCGGGTTCGCAAGTCGAACGCGACACCGAAGCGATGATCCGCGTCGATCATGCGGGCGAATATGGCGCGGTGCGCATCTATGAAGGTCAGCTTGCGGTGATGCGCACGCGACCCGAATCGCGCGGTGCGGCCGAGACAATCGCGCACATGGCGGAACAGGAACAGAAACATCTCAAGGCGTTCGACAAGCTCGTCAACGAACGGCGCGTGCGGCCCACCGCGTTGGAGCCGGTATGGCGCGTGGCGGGATTTGCGCTGGGCGCGGCCACTGCTTTCATGGGCGAGAAAACGGCGATGGCGTGTACCGCTGCCGTGGAAGAGGTGATCGACGAGCATTATGCCAAGCAGGTGGAACAGCTCGACGGCGATCCCGAACTGAAGAGGACGATTGCGGAATTTCGCGCCGACGAGATCGCCCATCGCGACACCGCTTTCGAACATGGTGCGGAAATGGCGCCCGGCTATCGGTTTCTGAGCGAAGCCATCAAGACGGGCTGCCGGATCGCGATCAGATTGTCGGAACGCATATGAGCGACGAACGCTTCGAGCGGTTGCAGAAAGCATCGAACCCGCGCCGCGCCACGCAGGACGATGCGGGAACGCTTTCGCGGCTGTTCGCGGCCTCGTTCCTGAAAGATCCGGTGTTCGACTGGATCGCGCGGCCCGGCCCGAAACGGGCGGCCGGGCTGGAGCGGTTTTTCTATTGGCTGCTGCAGGTGCGCGCGATTCCGTTTGGCGAAGTTTGGATGGCGGACGATGGTGCTGCCGCTGCGGCCTGGCTTCCGCCCGGCACGCCAGCAAGCCCCGGCGGCATGTTGGAGCAGATCAAATTGCTGCCGTTGTTCGTGCGGCTGTGCGGCTTCCCGCGATTGGGGCGGGGGTCTGCGATGGCGGACGCGATGGAAAAGCATCATCCGCACGACGATCACTACTATCTGGCGTTTGTCGCGGTCGCCCCGCGCTTTCAGGGCATGGGATTGGGATCGGCGGTTCTTGAAGCCACGCTCAAGCGCGCGGACGAAACGCACATGCCGGCCTATCTGGAAAATTCCAATCCGAAGAACACGCGGCTTTACGAGCGTGCGGGCTTCGTGACGCAAAAGAACATCTCACCCAACGGCGCGCCGCCTTTGATGGCGATGTGGCGCGAGAAACGTTAAAATCAAAAAACGTCATGCACGCGGAGATGCGGAGAACGCGGAGTTGAGTTTTCCTCCGCGTTCTCCGCATCTCCGCGTGAGGATTTTCCTTGTAGAACAGGCCCGCATTCGCGGGCCATGACGAAAAGAGGTTAGGGCTCCAACTCGCTGTCCCAATACAGAAAGTCCGCCCAGCTTTCGTGCAGATAGTTTGGCGGGAAGGCGCGGCCGTTGTTGCGCAGTTCGGTGACCGAGGGTTTGTGCGGGCGGTTGCGCGGATGCATGTTGATGTGCTGCGGCAGGCGCCCGCCCTTGATGAGATTGCACGGCGCGCAGGCGGCGACGACATTTTCCCAGGTGGTGCGTCCGCCGCGCGAACGCGGGATGACGTGATCGAAGGTGAGGTCTTCCTCCGCACCGCAATACTGGCACTCGAAACGATCGCGCAGGAACACGTTGAACCGCGTGAAGGCGGGATTGCGCGCGGGCTTCACATAGGTCTTCAGCGAGACGACCGAGGGCAGCTTCATCTCGAAGCTGGGCGAATGAACTTTCCGCTCATATTCGGCGAGGATGTTCACCCGCTCCAGGAACACGGCTTTGATCGTGTCCTGCCAGGACCACAGTGACAGCGGGAAATAGCTCAAGGGACGGTAATCCGCGTTGAGCACAAGCGCGGGGCAGTTGTCGGGCATCCGCGCGGCTAGCATGGCGAATATCCTGTGAAGGCCAGACCTCCATCCGGTTATTCAAATAACGGGCGGGCGAACCTTAAGCGGAAAAGTTCCCGCTGCCAAGAATCACTGCCCACGTTGAGAATAAACGAAAATCCGTGACGTCTAGAAGACGTTAACCGGCGGGACAGGAGAGTTCGGCGGGCCGTTTGAGCAGCCCGCGAAACGCCATGGCGAGAAAATTGCCGCCGAGCGCAAGCCCATCGGGATCGATGGAATGGCCGACATTGCCGGAGATGTGCCATTGCACGCTGGCGCCCGCACGCCCCAACGCCGCCGCCGACAGGAACAGGGCTTGCGCCGGAATCATCGGATCGGCGTCACCGTGCACGAGCAGGATCGGCGGCGCGTCGGGGCCGACCGGCTGTTGCTGCTCGACGCCCGCAAGCAGACCGGAATAGCCGACAATCGCAGCCGGCTTCACTGCGCGGCGCAATCCCACATGCAGCGACATCATCGTGCCCTGGCTGAAACCTACAAGCGCCAGACGTTCGGGCGGCAGGCCGAGGCGCGCGAGTTCGCTGTCGAGAAAGGCGCTGAGCGTGTCGGCCGCACCTTCCACACCTTTGAGCATTTCGGTGGGATCGAGCCGCGTGATGGGGAACCATTGAAAGCCCATCGGCGAACCCGCGCACGGTTCCGGCGCGTTGGGCGAAACGAACGCAACCGTCGGCAAAAGACGCTGCCAATGCGGCGCGAGGCCGATGAGATCGTTTCCATCCGCACCGTAGCCATGACACAGCACGACGAGATGGGTGGCGGCCCCGCGCGCGGGCGGCAGACGCGGGCCGTTTAACGGTCTTGCGGAATAGGACATCGCGGTTCCTTACCGGAGGAAAGGAAGGGCTCGCAAGCCATAGGCGACTTCCCACAAGGTCGTGCCGGCGATTTCGAAACTGCGGCGCGAATCTTTCACCTGCACCATATTTTCGAAATGTTCATAGAACCTGCGACCCCGCGCGTTGGCTTCCATCACCCAGACGATCATGTCGTCATGGCTAAGTCGGCGAAGACCGGCAAGGACATGCTGCATCATCTGCGTGCCATAGCCTTTACCCATAGCTTCCGGGAGCCAATAGGTAGCGTGCAATTCGCCCCTATAGCCAAGCGTGGGCGGGCGCGCTGCGCCATAGACAGCGAAACCCACGATGCGATCGCCCTCTTCGGCCACAAGAAGTTCGGTGCCGGGTTCACCTCCCGAGGCGAGGTTGCGCCAGTGATCGAGGTTCTTTTGCGGTGTCATCGCGTCGAGATGCGCACCCGGAACGATGCCGCGATAGGCCGCCTGCCACGACATGACGCGCACGGTGGCTGTGGCCAGTGCGTCCTCCGCTCTTGCGGGGCGGATCAGCACACTCATTTGCGTTTCTGTTTCGCCGCCTTTGCGCGCGCGTCGGCTTCGCGCTTTTCGCGGCGCAGGCCGTCTTCGTGGATCCAGAAGATGCGGGCGGCGATGGTGCGGTACGGGCGCCAGTTCCTGGCGATCTTCTCCATCGCCTTTTCGTTGGGACGTTTGCGCAATTTCAATGCGCGCGCGATGGCCGCCTGCAACGCGACGTCGCCCACCGGCCAGATATCGGCGCGGCCGAGCGACGACATGAGATAGATATCGGCGGTCCACGGGCCGATGCCTTTCACCGCGGTCAGATGGGCGCGGGCGTCTTCATCGGCGAGGCGCTTCACGCGCTTGAGATCGAGCGTGCCGTCGAGGATCGCGGCGGCAATGGCTTTCATGTGCTTCTGCTTGGGGGCGGAGAGGCCACAGGCGCGCAAAGTTTCGGCATCGGTGGCAAGCAGCGTAGCGGGATCGAAAGGGACGACCTTCTGCTTCACGCGACCGAAGATGGTGTCGGCGGCGGCGGTGGAAAGCTGTTGGCTGACGATGATTTCCAACAGCGCTTCAAAGCCTTCCTTGCGGCGGTGGCGATGGGGCGGTTTGCCGGCACGCTCGATCACAGCGTGCAGCCGCTTGTCGGCGGCCATCAGCGCGGCAATCGCCTCGTCGAGATCGGAGAGTGTTGTGATGCGGTGAGGTTTCGGCATGGATCGGAAAATGGTAGCTCACCACTATGATTGTCACGCGTTTCGCGCCAAGTCCAACCGGATTGCTGCATCTGGGCCATGCATTTGCTGCACTCACCGCGGCGCAAGCGGGCGATCGCTTCCTGCTGCGCATCGAGGACATCGATACCACGAGGGTACGCGAAGAGTTCGTCGACGCGATCTTCGATGATCTGGCATGGCTGGGTCTACGCTGGGAAGAACCGGTGTTGCGGCAGTCGACGCGTTTCGATGCTTACCTCTCGGCGCTTTCCGAACTGAACCGACGGGGGCTGCTCTATCGCTGTTTCTGCACGCGCAAAGAAATCGCCGAGGAAATCGCGCGCGCCAGCGAAGCGCCGCATGGGCCTGAAGGTCCACTTTATCCCGGAACGTGCAGGCATCTTACGGACGTCGAACGGAAATCGCGCATCGCTTCGGGCGCGTCCTATGCATTGCGGCTCGATGTGCAGAAGGCGGCATCGGCTGCGGGGCCGCTGACATTTACTGAACATGGCAGCACGATTGCCGTCGACCCCTTGCTGTTCGGCGACGTGGTTTTGGCGCGAAAGGAAACGCCTGTGTCCTATCATCTGGTGGTGGTGGTGGACGATGCGTTTCAGGAGGTCACGCTCGTCACGCGCGGCAACGATCTGTTGCCCGCGACGCATATCCAGCGCGTGTTGCAGGCGTTGCTCGGATTGCCCGACCCCGCTTACGCGCATCACCGGCTGATATTGGATTCGCAGGGCCGCAAATTCTCCAAGCGGGACAAGGCAGTGACCTTGCGCGAGCTGCGCGCCTCCGGCGAGGTGCCCACGAGCCTTCGCAGCAAACTCGGCCTCTGACCGGAATGTGACTGGCGAAAGCCATTGTGGCGCGGCAAGCTTTGAGCGGGCCAAACGGGAGATCGTCATGCTTGGAAAACTCGTCATCGCCACCGCGTTGCTCGTTTCGACTGTCGCGCTCGCGGGACCGAAGGAAGACATGATGGCTGCGGATCGCGCGTTCGCGAAGATGTCGCTCGAAAAAGGGGCGCACGCCGCCTTCCTCGCTTACATGACCGACGACGTGCGGCTTTACGATGGCGAGCATCCGCCGATCATCGGCAGACGCGCGGCCGAAACCTATTATGCGAAGAACCCCGATCCGAAGGGATCGAAGCTCGACTGGAAACCCATCGAAGCCGATGCATCCGCCGCGGGCGATTTCGGTTACACGCGCGGGACGTGGGTGTTCACCGCGAAAGACGAAAAAGGCAAAGACGTAAAAGTCACCGGTTACTACGTGACGGGATGGAAGCGGCAGGCGGACGGCACATACAAATTCAATCTCGATATCGGCGGCGCGGACAAACCCGCGCACTGAACCTAATGCGTCGCGAGATCGACGATGTCGCGCATGATGGTGTTGAGGTCGTAGTCCTTGGGGCTGAAGACGGCGCTGACGCCGGACTTCTTCAGAACCTCTTCGTCTTCGGGCGGGATGATGCCGCCGGCGACGACCTTCACATCGCCCATGCCCGCCGATTTCAATTTGCTCACCACTTCGGCGGCGAGCGGAACGTGGCTGCCTGACAGGATGGACAGGCCCACGACATGGGGATGCTGTTCCTTCGCCGCCGTCACGATCTCGTCGGGCGAGAAGCGGATGCCGTTGTAGATCACGCTCATGCCCACATCGCGGGCGCGGATGGCGATCTGTTCTGCCCCGTTGGAATGCCCGTCGAGGCCGGGCTTGGCGACAAGGAAGGTCAGCTTGCGGCCGAGCTTCAGCGAGGCGGCGTCGACTTCCTCGCGCAGCGCCATGATGCGTTCGTCGTTGCGCGACGGTGCGCTTGCCGCAACGCCGGTGGGGGCGCGGTATTCGCCGAAGGCTTTGCGCAGTTCCCCCGCCCATTCGCCGGTCGTGACACCGGCCTTCGCGCATTCGATGGAGGGCGGCATGATGTTGGTGCCGTCTTTCGCAGCCCTGGCGAGTGCGGACAGGGCATCGGCCACTTTCTTGTCATCGCGCTGGGCACGCCAGGCCTGCAGACGCTTGATCTGGTCGCGTTCGGCGGATTCGTCCACCACCACGAAATTCGAATTGCCAGCGGTGAGCGGCGAAGGCTCGGTCTCGGTGTATTTGTTGACGCCGACGCGAACTTCGTCGCCGGTCTCGATGGCTTCGACGCGCGCCGCGTTGGAACGCACAAGGCGTTCCTTCATATATTCGAGTGCTTCCTGCGAGGACGCGCCGCCCATTTCTTCGATGCGCGCGATTTCCTGTTTGATCTGTTCGGTGAGCGCGGCGACCTTTTCCTCGATCACCTTCGAACCGTCGAAGATGTCTTCATATTCGAGCATGTCGGTTTCGTAGGCGCCGATCTGCTGCAGGCGCAGCGACCATTGCTGGTCCCACGGACGCGGCAGGCCGAGTGCCTCGTTCCATGCGGGCAGCTGCACCGCGCGGGCGCGCGCGTTCTTGGAAAGCGTCACGCCCAGCATCGCGAACAGGATGCGATAGACGTTGTTTTCCGGCTGAGGCTCGGTGAGGCCGAGCGAATTCACCTGCACGCCGTAACGGAACAATCGGTATTTCGGATCGGTGACGCCATAGCGTTCGCGCGTGATCTCGTCCCACAAATTGCCCATCGCGCGGAGCTTGCAGATCTCGGTGATGAACTTCACGCCGGAATTGACGAAGAAGCTCATGCGGCCGACGGCCTTGGGGAATTCGCTTTCGGGAATAGCACCGCGCTTCTTGGCGGCATCGAGAACCGTGATGGCGGTGGCGAGCGCAAAGGCTGCTTCTTCCACCGCGTCCGCGCCCGCTTCCTGCAAATGGTAGGAGCAGAGATTGATCGGATTCCATTTCGGCAATTCGGCCGTGGTGAAGGCGATGGTGTCGCTCGTCAGCCGCATCGCGGGGCCCGGCGGGAAGATGTAGGTGCCGCGGGCGAGATATTCCTTGATGATGTCGTTCTGCGTGGTGCCCTGGAGGCTCGCGCGTGGTGCGCCGGTCTCATCGGCGACGGCCACATACAATGCGAGCAGCCAGGCGGCGGGCGCGTTGATGGTCATCGAGGTGTTCATCTGCGCGAGCGGAATGCCGTCGAACAGCGCGCGCATGTCGCCCAGATGCGAGATCGGCACGCCGACCTTGCCGACTTCGCCCTTCGACAGCGGATGATCGCTGTCGTAGCCCGTCTGGGTGGGCAGGTCGAAGGCCACCGACAAGCCCGTCTGGCCCTTGGCCAGATTGGTGCGATAAAGGGCGTTCGAGGCTTCGGCGCTCGAATGGCCCGCATAGGTGCGGAAAATCCAGGGCTTGTCGCGTGTCATGCGCAACATTATCGCCGCAAGGTCCGCTGCGGCGCAACATGGTTGTGGTCGCAGGGTGAATGGGCCGTGGCTTTACCCTCCCTTGAGGGAGGGTAAAAGGGTTGGGAAATCGCTCGAAGATATCGCCATGAAAACGATTGCTGGACTTGCTCTTCTTGCCCTCCTGACCGGCCCCGCCTTGGCCGCCAGGGCGCCACAAGAGCTTTGGAAAAAGGAGATCGCGGAGGGCAATTTCGCCTGGTCGAAGGCCCCGCACGCCATCCTGAAAATCCAGGACGCGGCCTATCTGGGCGAGGGTCAGTCGGCCACGCTCACCGGCACCAAGGGCAAGCCCGATAGCTGGCGCTGGGTGCCTGGCGAAAAGAAGGGCGCGCTGGTGGCGCGCTATCGAAACGGCAAGCTGAATGTCGTGAAGGACGCAAAGACGTTCGACATCGCCGCCGTCGCCAAGGGCATTGCGGTCGACAAGGATGTGGAGATCGTCGGCGCACCGACGCAAGTGAATGCGGGCGTGATGGGCGTGCGCATCATGGTATTCAACCAGCAGGCCAAGGCCGCGAAAGATTTCACCGGCGTCGATTTCTATCCTTACGATCCGGCCTATCGCGTCAGCGCGTCGTTCAAGCCAGATCCCAAGCGCACCGCGCGCGTGTTCCGCACATCGCGGGGCACGGACAAGGAGTTTTTCCATGCGGGCGACGCCACTTTTTCGCTCAAGGGAAAGAGCTTCACGCTGCCGCTTTATTCCGACGAACAGAAGAAGATCACCGGTATGTCGGCCTTTTTCACCGATGCGCTGACCAATATCGAAACCTACGGGGCGGGCCGTTATGTGGACGTTGAACCGTTCGGTACGTTTCCACCCAAGACGATCACCATAGACTTCAACTTCGCCTACAATCCCAATTGCGCACGTTCGCCGTTCTTCACCTGCCCGGTCGCGACCGACGACATCGCACTGGCGATCCGGGCGGGCGAGCGCGATCCGCACAAGAAACATTCGTGAAGAAGAAAAACTTTCCCACCACGAAAGAACGCTTCGACGATCAGCGCGCGCAGGCCAAACGCGCGGCCCTCAATGCGCTGAGGCGCGCGCGCAAGGCGGCGGAGAAAAGCGGCGTGGCGCTTTCGGAATGGGAAGGCGAATTCCTGGGCTCGGTCGAGGGGCGCGTGGAGAAATACGGCCGAGCCTTCGGCGACCCCGACAAAGGCGCACCCGGCACCTCCCTTTCGCTGCGGCAGGCGGTCAAACTGAAGGAGATCGCGGGCAAGGCAAAGGGCACGAAAAAGCCGTGGCGGCGCAGCAAAAATGGCGTCCAGCGCAATTAAATTGCCTCACAGCCTGCGACGTTGTTAGCAATAACGCCGAATCCTGTTGCAATGCAGCACAGACAGAGCCTTAATCCCGCGCCAAATCGGCCGGAGCATTGCGGCCCCGGGGGATAAGAAGCGGGAGTATCGACATGGCGTCATCGGCAGAGGCGAAGCCTTCGCTCGAAGTCTACAAGGATCTTTACGATATCGGCGAAATCCCGCCGCTCGGCCATGTGCCGAAGAACATGCATGCCTGGACGATCCGCAAGGAGCGCCATGGGCCGCCTGAAGACTCCTTCAAACTCGAAGTCGTTCCGACCTGGTCGCTCGATTCGCACGACGTGCTCGTGCTCGTGATGGCGGCGGGGGTGAATTACAACGGCGTTTGGGCCGGCTTGGGCACGCCTGTCTCGCCGATCGACGGTCACAAGAATCCCTATCACATCGCAGGCTCCGATGCGTCAGGCATCGTGTGGGCGGTTGGCTCAAAGGTCACGCGCTGGAAAGTGGGTGACGAAGTCGTCGTGCATTGCAATCAGGACGACGGCGATGACGAAGAATGCAATGGCGGCGACCCGATGTTCTCGCCGAGCCAGCGCATCTGGGGTTACGAGACGCCGGACGGGTCGTTCGCGCAGTTCTGCCGCGTGCAGGATCGCCAGCTCATGGAGCGTCCCAAGCATCTGTCGTGGGAAGAAGCGGCTTGCTACACGCTGACGCTCGCAACGACATATCGCATGTTTTTCGGCCATCGCCCGCACATCCTGCGTCCGGGCCATAACGTGCTGATCTGGGGCGCGTCGGGCGGATTGGGTTCGTTCGCGGTTCAGCTTTGCGCAGTGTCGGGCGCGAACGCCATCGGCGTTATCTCCGACGAGACCAAACGCGAATTCGTTCTTTCGCTGGGCGCCAAGGGCGTCATCAACCGCAAGGATTTCAAGTGCTGGGGCCAGATGCCGGCCGTCGGCTCGCCGGAATATGATTCATGGCTGAAGGAAGCGCGCAAATTCGGCAAGGCGATCTGGGAGATCACCGGCAAGGGCAACGATGTCGACATGGTGTTCGAACACCCCGGCGAATCGACCTTCCCGGTCTCGTGCCTGGTTGTGAAGCGCGGCGGCATGGTCGTCTTCTGCGCTGGCACCACCGGCTACAACATCACCTTCGATGCGCGTTACGTGTGGATGCGCCAGAAGCGCATTCAGGGCTCGCATTTCGCCAATCTGATGCAGGCGAGCCAGGCCAACCGCCTGGTCGTGGAGCGCCGCATCGATCCGTGCATGTCGGAAGTGTTCTCGTGGTCGGATATTCCCCGCGCGCACACGAAGATGTGGAAGAACGAGCACCTGCCGGGTAACATGGCGGTGCTCGTCAACGCCCAGAAGCCCGGCCTTCGCACTTACGAAGACGTGCTGGAGGGCAGTGGACGCTGAGTTTGTTGCGTAACTGCGTTTCGCGTTTCTGACGGGAAAGGGAGATACGCATGGGCCACGTCATCGCGCATACCGTTCTTCGTTCGGGATTGATCTGCGCCTTGCTCGTCGCCACGCCCGCGCTCGCGGACGGGGTGACGATCACCGACAAGGATGCAGGCAAGACCATCACCGTGGTTTCGGGACAGCCGCTGACGGTGCGGCTGCCCGGTACGCGCGGGGCGGGCTTCTGGCGGCTGGACGGCGATCTGACGCCGGAACTGACGCTGTCGGGCCGCAGCACGGAATCGGTGCTGGCGCCCGATGCACCGGAAACCACCATCTTCACCTTCACGCCACGCACACCGGGCACGGTGACGCTCAAAGCCAGCTACGTGAAATCGGGCGGTGACAAGACGCCCGCCAACAATTTCGCCGTGCTGATCACGGTTTCGCCATCCTGACTTACCTTGCCTCTGCGGGCAGGTAAGATGGCTATATGAAATTTCTCCTCCTGGCGTTCGCGCTTTTGTTTGCGGGAGTGGCGCAGGCCGCGCCTTCGACAGAATTGGCCGCGTTGCTCAAGGATTACGACGACGCGCACCTGAAACTTTATCCGACCGATGCGCTGTGGCGCGGCGATACGCGCTTTCTCGACAAATATGAAGACACGCTGACGCCGGAATTCCTTGTGGAGGCACGCAAGGAGAATGCGGATTTCCGCGCGCGGCTTGCGAGGATCAATGCGCGCGGACTGGACGAGGAAGACCGGCTGTCGCGCGAGATATTTGCCTGGCAGTTGGATGACGAGGCGCGATCGCTGGCGCCGGGGATCGCCGAGCGGTTTCAGATGCTGCCGCTGGAACAGTTCGGCGGGGCGCAGGTCTATTTCGCGACCGAGATGGAATGGCGGGGGCGCTTTCCGTTCAACACCACGGCGCAATATGCGCAGGCGATGTCGCGCATGAAGGGCTTCGCGCATTGGATGGACACCGCGATTGCGCGGATGCGCGACGGCGAAAAGGTCGGCGTGACCTTGCCGAAGGCGATTGTGGTGCGCGTGATCCCGCAGGCCGAGGAGCAGGCGGACAAACCCGTCGACGACAGCGTGTTCATGGGACCGGCGAAGAACATGCCGGATACGATCAAAGGGGAGGACCGCGCGCGGATCGCGAAGGAATATCGGCAGATTGTGGCGGGCGTCGTTATTCCCGCTTACCGGCGTTTGGCCGATTTCCTGAAGAACGAATATCTGGCGAAGGCGCGCGACAGGGTTGGGCTTTCGGCGGTCCCCGGCGGACATGAGATGTATCTCTATCTCGTGCGGCATCACACGACCGAGGACACCTCGCCTGAGGACTTCCATCGCCTCGGGCTTGCGGAAGTGGCGCGCATCAAGGCCGAGATGGAGCGGGTGAAGGACAAGATCGGGTTCAAGGGCGATCTGCCTGCGTTTCGCGCTTATCTGCGCAATGATCCAAAATTCAAATTCAAGAGCCGCGACGAGATGATGGCCGCCTATCAAGACGTGAAGGCGAAGATCGCGGGCGCGTTGCCGCGCGTGTTCGATCACCTGCCGAAGACGCCGTTCGAGATCGAATTCTTCGACGATTTCCAGGCGCCCGCGCAGGCAGCGGCCAATTACGAACCGGCTTCGGCCGATGGTTCGCGGCCCGGCATCTTCAACATCAACGGTTACGATCTGCCGTCGCGCCCGACCTACACGACGGAGGTTTTGTCGCTGCACGAATCCATGCCTGGGCATCATTTGCAGATGATGCTGGCGCAGGAGAACACGAGCCTTCCCGCGTTCCGCCGCTTCAACGGCCCCAACGCGTTCATCGAAGGCTGGGGGCTTTACACCGAACAGTTGGGAAAGACGCTCGGCCTCTACACCGATCCCTATCAGGAGTTCGGCTTTCTATCGTTCGACATGTGGCGGGCCTGCCGGCTGGTGGTCGATACCGGCATGCACAACGGGCAGATGACGCGCCAGCAGGCGATCCAGTTCATGCTCGAAAACACCTCGCTCACCCTGACCGATGTGGAAGCGGAAATCGACCGCTACATCGCCTATCCCGGCCAGGCTCTGGCCTATAAGGCGGGTCAGCTCGATCTGTTGCGGCTGCGCGACCGGGCCAAGGCGGCCCTTGGCCCGAAATTCGACATCCGGGCCTTCCACGACGCCGTTCTGCTGGACGGGCCCATGCCGCTTTCGATCCTCGATGCCAAAATCGGCCGCTGGATTGCCGCCGGTGGCCAGAATTAACCCTCAAGGGCGGAAATATGCCGCTCTTGCCTATGGTGCGCTGCGGAAACAAGTTTTGTAATGTCCCGGCCGCCATTTCCGGACACAGATTTCAAGGCTGCCATGACCAACGCACCCATCGTTCCCCACTTGCTCGACCGCTGCGACGAGGCCGTTCTGGCCGCCGAAGGCTTGCTGGCCACGGCCAAGGACACGGTCGCCGAAATGGTCACCGAGAACGGCAAGATTTCCGCCAAGGCGGTGGACCGGGAACAGCGGGCGGCCCATGGGCTGGCCTGGTACGCGACCTATGTGGAGGCGCTGCGCCAGATGGCGCGCTGGGCCAGGGCGCTGGACGGCGAGGGCAAGTTCGGCGAGATCGAACAGCTCATCCTGCAGGCGGCGTTTGGCGAATATCTGGCCCAGCTCGCGGGGGGCATCGCCATGAGCCAGAACGAAATCGCGCGGCCCTACAATCTGGGCCTGAGCAACGAGGTGATCGGCGAATTCTGGTCCCCCGCGGTCGACGAACTGGCGCAGCTCGGCACGCGTGCGGAGGTACGCGCCGGCATCGCCGAATATCTCGCCAAGCATGAAGGCGCGATGTTCGTGGGAGATCCGGGCCTCGACGACACGATGGCCATGATCCGCGAACAGTTCTTCCGCTTCGCGCAGGAGAAGGTCACGCCGTTCGCGCATCAATGGCATTTGAAGGACGAACTGATTCCGCTCGAAGTGATCTCGGAGCTTTCCGCACTGGGCGTGTTCGGGCTCACCATTCCCGAACAGTTCGGCGGCGCGGGCCTTTCGAAGACGGCGATGTGCGTGGTCTCCGAAGAGCTTTCGCGCGGCTATATCGGCGTGGGATCGCTGGCGACACGTTCGGAAATCGCAGCCGAACTGATCCTCACTGGCGCGACCAAGGATCAGCGCGACTATTGGCTGCCCAAGATCGCAAGCGGCGAGAAATTGCCAACCGCCGTCTTCACCGAGCCCAATGGCGGATCCGACGTGGCCAACCTGCGCACCCGCGCGGTTAAGGAAGGCGACACCTACAAGATCTATGGCAACAAGACCTGGATCACCCACGCAGCCCGCGCCGACGTGATGACGCTTCTGGTGCGCACCAATCCCGACGTGCCCGGCTATCGCGGGCTTTCGATGTTCCTCGCCGAAAAACCGCGCGGTACGGACAAGGAGATGTTCCCCGCGAAAGGCATGACCGGCGGCGAAATCGAAGTGCTCGGCTATCGCGGCATGAAGGAATACGAGATCGGCTTCGACGGTTTCGAGGTGCCGGCGGACAATCTTCTAGGCCACGAAGAAGGGCAGGGCTTCAAACAGCTCATGCAGACCTTCGAATCCGCGCGCATTCAAACAGCGGCGCGCGCGGTGGGCGTGGCACTTTGCGCGCTCGATCTGGGCCTTCGCTATGCACTGGAGCGCACGCAGTTCGGCCAGCAGCTGATCCATTTCCCACGCGTGCGCGACAAGCTCGCGCTGATGGTCGTTGAAATCGCCATCGCGCGGCAGATCGCCTATCACGCGGCCCGCGAAAAGGACGAAGGACGCCGTTGCGACCTCGAAGCGGGCATGGCGAAGCTTCTGGGCGCGCGCGTGGCCTGGGCCTGCGCGGACAACGCATTGCAGATCCATGGCGGCAATGGGTTCGCGCTCGAATATCCGATCAGCCGCGTGTTGTGCGACGCGCGCATCCTCAACATCTTCGAGGGTGCGGCCGAAATCCAGGCACAGGTGATCGCGCGCCGCCTGCTCGACGAACGCGGGAATTGAGATGAAGGAGCACGCGATCGACAAGCTGTTTGCGACGATCGCGTCTCGCAAAGGGAGCGATCCCGAAACATCGTACACCGCGAAGCTTCTAAAGAGCGGTGTCGAACGTTGCGCCAAGAAGTTCGGCGAAGAAGCCGTCGAGACCGCGCTTGCCGCGGTTTCCGGAAACAGACAAGCATTGGTCGCGGAATCCGCCGACGTCCTTTACCACCTGCTGGTGCTGTGGGCGGCGGCTGGCATCGAACCGGGCGACGTCTATGCCGCGCTCAAGGCGCGCGAGGGCCAGTCGGGGCTCGACGAGAAAGCGTCGCGGAAAAGCAAATCCTAGTCGGCCGCGTCTTCGGTGGAATCGGCCATGCTCTTGACCAGCTCGAGCACGCGCTTGCGCACCTTCGCGTCCTTGATGCGCATGAAGGCGAGACTTAGCTGCAAGCCCTCGCCGCTGGAGACGAACTCCATCACGGGCGGGGCGGCACCTTCTTCGGCAAAGCCGTGCTGCGGGCCGGACAGGCTGTCCTGCACATCCTGGAAGAAATAAGGGATATCGACGTTCAGGATTCGCGCGATGCGAAACAATCTTCCGGCGCCGACGCGGTTGACGCCTTTCTCATACTTCTGGACCTGCTGGAACGTCAGCCCCAGCAGTTCGCCCAGCTTCTCCTGGCTCATGCCCACGAGCATGCGCCTCAACCGCACGCGGTTGCCTACCTGGGCGTCAATCGGATCTGCTTGTTTTCTTGGCACGGGGCTCTTCGACAGCTCTGCTTCGCGGCTTCGAACTTAGACATATCGCGCGGACAATCGGAAGATATATTCGCAATGGCGTTAAGGCTATCGTTCATTTGGACGACGTGCGAGGAAGCCCGCCAGCCCCACTAATAGCACGATAAGTCCGGCAAAAAGCACGTCTCCGTGCAAGGCGTAGAAGGTCGGCGACAGCGCCTGCGGCAGAGTGCCATCGACCATGCCCATGCGATTCATACCCAATTCGCCCTTGATGCGCCCCAAGGGATCGATGATTGCCGAAATGCCCGTACCCGCGGCGCGCACGATCGGCAGGCCCTCTTCGATGGCGCGCACCCGAACGCTCAGAAGATGCTGATAAGGCCCGGAAAACGTACCAAACCATGCATCGTTCGTAACATTGACCAGCCATTTCGGACGCGGCGAACCCGTGACTTGGTCGGGAAAGATCGCTTCGTAACAGATGAGCGGGCTCACCAGCGGGGCGCCGGGCACGACAAGCGTGCGCGGACCGGGGCCTGCGGAAAACCCACCCGGCGAATTTACAAGCTTGTCGATACCGAGTGCGTGAAAGAACGATTCCATCGGCAAGTATTCGCCGAACGGAACCAAATGAAATTTGTCGTAAAGCCCCGCAAGCCTGCCACCGTGACCGAAAACATAAACACTGTTGTAGTATTTGCGTTCACCTTCGGCATTTTTCGCAACACGAGCAGCGCCCGTTATCAGCACATGATTGGTACCGGTGAGCACCGCAATTTCATCCAATGCCGCGGGTTCTCGGCCAAGGAAAAAAGGCGGCGCCGATTCGGGCCAGATGATGTGCGTGGGTTCTGGACCTTGTTCGGCGCGGCTCAGGCCAAGCAGCCGGCGCCAGTTGCGCGTCACGAATTGGGGCTCGAATTTTTCGGCTTCCGGTATGTTCGGCTGGACGATCCGTAGACGGACATTCGGGACGTCCGGGACGGTTGCGCCAAGGCGAATTGCGCCGCCCGTCCATATCAGCGCGAACAGGACGGCCATCGATCCCGGCAGTATATAAGCGCGCGGACGGCCGCGAGCGCACAGTTCGGCAAGCGATACGCCGAGCAGGATGGTGATGAGACTAAGGCCGTAAGAGCCGAGCACCGACGCGCTTTGCAGAATTTCCGGTACGGCGCCCCAGCCATAGGCGGCGAGATTCCACGGGAAACCCGTCAGGATGTGGCCGCGCAGATATTGGGAGAGTGCAAGCGCAGCGGACAGCACAAGCACCCGCGCCGGTCCGTTCTGCCAGAAGCCGGTCGCCACCACGCAGGCGAGCGCGGGGAACAGCGCCAGACCGCCCGGCAGCAGCGCCAGCACGAACGGTATCTGCCAGGCGTGGTGGGCGGCATCGACTTCGAAAGCGTTGCCGATCCAGTAGAGGCCCACCAGAAACTGGCCGAAGCCGAAAGCCCAACCTGTAAGCGCGAAACGAAATGTACGGCGCCGGGCGTCGGGAACGCCTTCAAGCAGCAGCACCAACACGGCATAGCCCAGAAGCTGGGCTGCGAAGATATTGAACGGTTCGAAGGCGAGCGCCGACAATCCGCCCGCCACCAGCGAGGCGGCAAAGCGTTTCCAGCCGGACAAAGCGCGCAACAGATCGCCTGCGCGCGCAAGGCCGTCGAACGATGCGGCGCCGAGCGACGTCGCGGCCATGTTCAGGTCGTCTCCGGCGGCTTTTGCGGCGGGCGGATGCGCAGGCGCTTGATGCGGCGCGGATCGGCTTCCATCACTTCGAACTCGTAGCCCGACGGATGCGGCACGATCTCGCCGCGCTGGGGCACGCGATCGAGCAGCGAAACGACGAGGCCGCCCAGCGTATCGATATCTTCGTCGGTGTCGGGGAGTTTGAGATCGATGCCGGTGAGATTCTTGAAATCTTCGAGATCGGTGCGCGCATCGGCGGCGTAGACACCTTGTTCGAGGGCACGGACCTGTTGGGCGGTTTCGTCGTGTTCGTCTTCGATGTCGCCGACGATTTCCTCTACCAGGTCTTCGATGGTCACGAGACCGTCGGTGCCGCCATATTCGTCGATGACGAGCGCCAGATGATTGTGGGTTGCCTGCATCTTGAGCAGAAGGTCGAGCGCGGGCATCGACGGCGGAACGAACAGCACGTTGCGGCGCAGCTTGGAGAGCGGCACGTCAGTCTTCAGACGGAAACTTCCATCCATCTCGACGTCGATCAGGCCCACGATATCCTTGAGCAATACGATGCCCACCGGATCGTCGAGCGTTTCGCGATAGACCGGCAAGCGCGAATGCTGAGCTTCGCGGAACAGGGCCACAAGATCGCAGAGCGGGGTTTTTTCTTCTACCGCCACGATGTCGGCGCGCGGCACCATCACGTCGTCGACGCGCAGCTCGCCGAATTCGAGCAGATTGGCGAGCATCAGCCGTTCCTGCTCGGAGAGCGCGGGGTTCTCGCGGTCGGATTCCTCGATCACCTCCTGCAGGCTTTCGCGCATCTGCACGCCGGGCCGGTTGCGCAGGAAAGACTGCAGCCGTTTCAGAAGCGACAGTTTCTGCGGTTCTTCGCTTGCGCTTGCGTCAGCCATCGGATCAGGCGGCCTTCGAGAGGTAGGGGTTGGGGATCTTCAGCCCGGCGAGGATTTCGATTTCAAGCGGCTCCATGCGCTTGGCGTCGCGCGGACGTTCGTGATCGAAGCCCAGAAGATGCAGCACGCCGTGCACGGCGAGATGGGAAGCGTGATGGGCGAAGGATTTTCCTTCCGCGACCGCTTCGCGCGCCGCCACGCCATAAGCGATGGCGATGTCGCCCAGATAATCGGGATCGTGCGACGGAAAAGACAGCACGTTGGTCGCCTTGTCGCGGCTGCGGAAATCCGCGTTCAAGGCGCGGAGCTTTCTGTCGGTGGTGAGAAGTATGGTGAAAGGTCTGGCAGGCCCGGCACCAGCGCGCGCGTAAGCCGCGAGTGCCGCGCGCTTGATCTGCGCGCGGGCTTTGCGCCAGCGGGCGTCCTCGACGAGCAGCGTGACTTCGGGGGACTTCATGGCATGCTCTTGCGGCGGCCGCCGGGAAGCGGCGGCAAGCCTGGCGGGGCTTCGGCACCACTATAGGCGGCGACGATGCGTGAGACGAGAGCGTGGCGCACAACGTCGGCCTCCGAAAAGCGCGCGACGGCCACGCCTTCCACGCCGCTCAAAATGTCGAGCGCCTGATTGAGACCTTCGGCGCGCGCACCTGGCAGATCGCTTTGCGAGGGATCGCCGGTCACCACCATGCGCGAGTCTTCGCCCAGACGTGTCAGCGCCATCTTCATCTGCGGCGTGGTGGTGTTTTGTGCTTCGTCGAGAATGACGAAAGCACGCGCGAGCGTGCGGCCGCGCATGAAGGCGAGCGGCGCCACTTCGATGATGCCCTGCTCCATCAGCCGCGTGCATTGATCGCCCATCACCTCGAACAGCGCGTCGTATAGCGGACGCAAATAGGGATCGATCTTCTCGCGCAGATCGCCCGGGAGGAAGCCCAGGCGCTCGCCCGCTTCGAGCGCGGGACGCGACAGGATGATGCGCTCTACTTTGCGTTCGTAAAGCAGATGGGCTGCGAAGGCGGCGGCGAGATAGGTCTTGCCGGTGCCGGCGGGGCCGATGCCGAAGACGAGCGGATGCGTGCGCATCAGATCGAGATAGGCAGCCTGCGCCGGCGAGCGCGCGCGTGTGACGCGCGAGGACGCCGTCTTGATCGACGGAGTGCCGAAACCCGCATTGATGCCGCTGGTGTCGCGGCTTGCGAAACGGAGTTCGGCGTCGACTTCGGCAAGCCCGATATTTTCATTGGCCTCGAGACGCGCATAGATGGCGCGCAGGACCGAGGCTGCGCGCTCGCGCGCTTCGGGGTTTCCTTCGACGGCGACAAGATTTCCCCGCGTGGCGATGCGAACGCTGAGTTTCTGTTCGACGCGCACGAAATGTTTTTGATGCGCGCCGCCCAACGCGGCCAAGAGCGCGTTGTTGGGGAATTCGAGCGTCACCTGCTCTTTCGCGGCGCGCTTTGCGGTGGCTCCGTTGCTCAATGCGCCAGAGCCTTTTCGCGGACGCGCGCCTCGACCAGCGAACCGCGCAGGGAATTGGGCATCGCTTCCTCGATCCGCACATTCGCGATTTTGCCGATCAGGTGCATCGCCTCTTCGGCATAAACCGCCTGCAGGTAGGGGCTGCGGCCGATCGCCTGGCCTGCGCGGCGGCCCTGCTTCTCGAACAGCACGGGGAAGATACGGGCCTCGCAGGACGCGTTGAATCCATCCTGCTGCTCGCGCAACAGCGCCTGCAATGCGTAAAGCCGTTCGTCCTTCACCGCTTCCGGTACCTGGATTTTCGCGACGGAAGCGGGTGTGCCGGGACGCGGGGAGTATTTGAATGAGAAGGCTTGCGCGAAATTCACTTCGCGGATCAGCGCCATCGTAGATTCGAAATCCTTGTCGGTCTCGCCGGGGAATCCGACGATGAAATCCGACGACAGCGCGATATCGGGACGGGCGGCGCGGATGCGTTCGACGAGGCGGAGATATTCCTCCGCCGTGTGCTGGCGGTTCATCGCTTTCAGCACGCGGTCCGAGCCCGATTGCACGGGCAGGTGGAGGAACGGCATCAGGGTGGGGTTGTCGCGATGGGCGGCGATCAGATCCTCGCCCATGTCGCGCGGGTGGCTGGTGGTGTAGCGCAGGCGCTCCAATCCATCGAGGCGCGACAGCGTTTCGATCAGGCCCGCGAGCGTGACGCCGTCGGCGCTGCGATAGGCGTTGACGTTCTGGCCGAGCAGCGTGATCTCGCGCACGCCCTTGGCGATCAGGCGGCGGGCTTCGGCTTCGATCTGCGCCGGGGGCCGCGAATATTCGTTGCCGCGCGTATAGGGCACCACGCAGAAGGTGCAGAACTTGTCGCAACCTTCCTGAACGGTGAGGAAGGCTGCCGGACCGTCGACGGAATTTTCTTCCGGCAGCGCGTCGAACTTCTCGTCCGCAGGGAAATCGGTTTCGAGCGCATGGCCCTTTTCGCGCGTCACACGCGCGATCATCTCCGGCAGGCGGTGATAGGATTGCGGGCCGACCACCATGTCGACCGCGGGCTGGCGCGCGACGATCTCTTCGCCTTCGGCCTGTGCCACGCAACCGGCGACCGCGATCAGCATGCCGGACTTCTCGTCCTTCATGCGCGCGAGGCGGCCGAGTTCGGAATAGACTTTTTCCGCCGCCTTCTCGCGAATGTGGCAGGTGTTGAGGATCACCATGTCCGCATCTTCGGGCGCGTCCGCCATCGTATAGCCGAGCGGCGTCAAGAGATCCGTCATACGAGTGGAATCGTAGACGTTCATCTGACAGCCATAGGTTTTGACGAAGAGCTTCTTCATGTCAGCGCCGGGTTTCGAAGCCGCGGTTTATGGGCGAAAGAGCGCCAAAACTCAAGAAATACAGGCTTTTCATGCCGCAGCCTCGGTTAACGCCAGGCCCTCGGCTGCAGACCCTGGCCTGCGCGCGGTTTTCATGCCGCCGCGCAAGGCGCGCGTTTGGCCTTCCCGCACGATGGTTTCGGTCACGGCGGCGAGTTTCTTGCGGCCGCCCACCTGATCGATGGTGATCGGTTCGTGGAACTCCACCACCACATCGATGGGGCCGGTCTTCACCGCTTCGACGAGATGGGGCACCAGATCCATGTCGCCGTACCAGGCGAATAGCGGACGGTTCTCGCGGCCCATCGGCATTCCGTAGAGACCGACATAGGCGACCGACACGGGCTGCACCGGAACGTGGATTGGATTGCCTTCTGCGTCCATGCCGATGGTGGCTTCGGCGGCGCCCATCAGCGCGCTCTTGAACGGCAGCACGCAATTGCCGTCGCTCGACGTGCCTTCGGGGAACAGGATCAACGCATCGCCCTGCAGCACGCGGTCGCGAATTTGATCGCGCGCTTCGCCCGTCTGCGAACGGCGCGTGCGTTCGACGAACACAGTCTGCTGCAGCCGCGCGAGCGTGGAAAAGAACGGCCAGGTCTGCACTTCGCTTTTGGCGACGAACGACACCTTCGCCGCGCTCGAAAGAACGAGGATGTCGAAATAGGACGTGTGGTTGCCGATCATCAGCACGCCCTTGTCCTGCACCGGTGTACCGATCACCGTCACGCGGATGCCAAACAGTTTGCAGAGGAATTTGTGATAGCGGTGGGGGAACGTCTTGCGGCGCGGAAGATTGAAGCGCAGAGCGCTCGCCTGCCACGGAATGCCGGGCAAGGTCACCAGCACAAAGGTCAGAAGAATTCCGAAAGCGCGCAAGGCTGGCATGGCTCAGCGCTTCGCGGCCTTGTTGCCCTTCGGCACACCATAAAGTTCGAGACGGTGATCGACGAGTTCGAAACCCAGCTCCTCGGCGATCAGGCGCTGGAGCTTTTCGATGTCTTCGTTGCGGAATTCGACCACGCGGCCCGACTGCACGTCGATGAGGTGGTCATGATGGGATTCGGGGATTTCCTCGTAGCGCGAGCGGCCGTCGCGGAAATCGTGGCGCTCCAGGATGCCGGCATCCTCGAACAGCTTCACGGTGCGGTAGACGGTGGCGATGGAGATATGCGGATCGACGACCGAGGCCCGGCGGTAAAGCTCCTCCGCGTCGGGATGATCGGTGGCGTCGGACAGCACGCGGGCGATCACCCGGCGCTGCTCAGTCATCCGTAACCCCTTCTCAACGCAGAGTTTTTCAATCCGCGACAAATCCTACTCCCGATGTTTGTCTGCCGACTCTACCCTACTAAACAGGCATTCCCCAACCCGGAAAGCGGCAGGGTAGCCGAGAGGACAAGGGCGTCTTCCGGCGCGGCCCCCAGCGTGCGGTAATACCCTTTGCGTTGTCCGGTTTTTGCAAAACCAAGGCCCGCATAAAGCGCCCGCGCGGGGGCGTTGTTCGCGCCCACTTCGAGAAACAGTCGGGTTGCTCCGGCATGGGCGGCGGCGCGGGCCGCTTCGTTCACCAATGCCCGTCCCACACCGTTGCGGCGAGCATCGGGCGCGACCGCGATGGTCAGGATTTCGGCTTGGTCGGAGGCGGTGCGGAAAAGGATGAACCCTGCAATCCGGCCATCGCCTTCGGCAACTATGGCCGCTGCACCCGATGCGATGAGGTCTTTGAGAGCCTGTTCATTCCATGTTTCCGCGAAGGAGGTTTTGTGCAAGCGGGCAAGGTCGGCAAGGTCGCCGTCGCGGGCGGTGCGGATATTCATCTCTGCGCCGGTAGCTTGGCGTCTGGCGGACGCAGATAAAGCGGCTTCGGCGCTTCGTTCGATGCTTCGCGCGTTAGCGCGATGCGCGCTACCCACAACGCATCCGGCTGACGGATGGATGAAAGAATCGCATCGCCTTCATATTTGATCGCAGCGGCTTTCGCAGCGGTGCCGGAGAAGACAATTTTCGCCTTGCGTACAACGTTCGAGATCGTGGCGAGCGCGTCTTCGAACGTGGCGATGGCGGCTGGAATCAGCGTTTCGTCTTCGCGCAGAAGTTCGAAATAGACTTCGTTACGCTTGGCGTCGTGGATGGCCACCGCGTACTCCGCGCCGGTTTCGGCAATCGCGGCGGTGGCCATGGCTTCGAGCGTCGTGATGCCGGTGAGCGGGATCTTGAGCGCGACGCGCAAGCCGCGCGCGAAGGCAAGGCCGATGCGCTGGCCGGTGAACGTGCCGGGGCCGGTGGTGACGGCCAGCCGTTCGAGATCGGAAAAAGCGAGGCCGGATTCGCGCATCGCTTCATCGACCATGGGCGCCAGGCGTTCGGCGTGGCCGCGCTCCATGACCTCGAAACGGCGCGCAAGCACTCGCGCATCATCGACAATGGCGCAGGAACACGCGCCCAGCGCGGTATCGACCGCGAGCAGGCGCATCAGAGAATCTTGCAGGCTTCGTCGAACGAAAGACGCGGCGAACGCGGGAACAGGCCCGATGGATCGCCATAGCCGAGGCTGCAGATGAAATTCGATTTGATGTTGGTGCCCGCGAAGAATTCCTTGTCGACGCCCGCATTGCTAAAGCCCGACATGGGACCGCAATCGAGGCCCACCGCGCGCGCGGCGATGATGAAGTAAGCGCCCTGCAAAGTGCCGTTGCGGAAGGCGGTCGTCTCGCGCAAGACGTCGTCCTTGAACCAGTTTTTGGCGTCCTGATTATGGGGAAAGAGGCGCGGCAGATGATCGTGGAAGTCGGTGTCGTAGCCGATGATAGCGGTGACGGGCGCGCTCATCGTCTTGGCGCGATTGCCTTCGGACAAGTGCGGCTTCAGCCGTTCTTTCGCTTCGGGTGTGGTGAGAAACAGAATGCGCGCCGGGCTGTTGTTGGCGCTTGTCGGGCCCCAGCGCATCAGATCGTAGATCGCCATCAGCATCGTGTTGCTGACAGGCTTGTCGAGCCATTTGTTCTGCGTGCGCGCGTTGCGGAAAATGATGTCTAGGGCTTCGTCGTTGATGGCGTGGGTGGACATGTGCGCGCTCCGCGAAACAAGAACGAGCCTTGCATAATCCCACCGCCGCGCGGGCGCAAATCAGACGGATTCGACCGCGTTAACTTCCGGCACGTAGTGGCGCAGCATGTTCTCGATGCCGTTGCGCAGGGTCATGGTCGAGGAGGGGCAGCCCGCGCAGGCGCCCTGCAGATGCAGGAAGACGATGCCGGAGCTTCCGTCGTAACCCTTGAAGATGATGTCGCCGCCGTCCTGCGCGACCGCCGGGCGGACGCGGGTGTCGAGCAATTCCTTGATCTGGGCGACGATCTCTTCGTCTTCGGAGCTGTAGGCGGCGTCGCTGCCGGTTTCATCCGCGGGCTTGTCGATCAGGGGCAGGCCGCGGGTGAAATGATCCATGATCGCGCCCAGCACGGCGGGCTTCAGATGCTTCCAGTCGCCATCGGCCTTGGTGACCGAAATGAAGTCGGAACCGAAGAACACACGGGCGACATCGGGCACCTGGAACAGGGCGGAGGCGAGCGGCGAACGCTCGGCCGCCGTCCTGTCCGGGAAATCGGCGACGTTGCCTTCGCCCATAACCTCACGGCCGGGAAGGAATTTCAGGGTTGCCGGGTTCGGCGTGGATTCGGTCTGGATGAACATGCTTCTTAAATGGACCCTCGAGGGGGCAGGATCAAGGCGGTTAAAAGTCCGAGATGATCCCCTTCTTTTCCCAATCGCCGTAGCGGGTGGGTTCCGGGCCTTTCTGGCCGTGGCGCTCTTCGGGCAAGGGTTCTGCAGGCGGTGCGGAATTGCGGCGGGTATCTGCCTCAGCTCGGGCGCGCGCGCCCGCCTCACGGATGCGGGCGGCGATCTCGGCTTTGCTCGGTTTTTTCATACGGCTTGACCCGGCTTTCCCAGAGCATACATCAACATCGGGAGCGCGGTTTCAAGGCCAAGGATTCGACAACAAGATGAACGTCTTTCGTACCGGCATCCTGATGGCGCTGCTGACAGGACTGTTCCTGGCTGCAGGGTTCCTGATCGGAGGCGAGGCGGGAATGATGATCGCGTTCCTGTTCGCGGCAGGATCGAACCTTTTCGCCTACTGGAATTCCGACAAGATGGTGTTGCGCATGTACGGCGCGCGCGAGGTGGACGAGACCACGGCACCCGACCTGGTGCATCTGGTGCGCCAGCTTGCGACGCGGGCGGGCTTGCCGATGCCGCGCGTGTTCATAGCCGAAAACGAACAGCCGAATGCGTTCGCGACGGGACGCAATCCCGAACATGCAGCGGTATGCGTGACGACGGCGCTGCTTTCGCGGCTCGACAGCGAAGAACTGGCGGGCGTGCTGGCGCACGAGCTTTCACATGTGAAGAACCGCGACACGCTGACCATGACCATAACCGCGACGATTGCAGGCGCGCTTTCGATGCTGGCGAATTTCGCGTTCTTCATGGGTGGACGCCGCAATTTCGTTGGAAGTCTTCTGGTCATGCTGTTGGCGCCCATTGCGGCGGTGCTGGTGCAATCGGCCATCAGCCGCACCCGCGAATTCGAGGCCGACAAGATGGGCGCTGAGATTTCGGGGCGGCCGTTGTGGCTCGCATCGGCGCTGCAGCGGATCGACCGCAGCGCGCAGGCGATTGAGAACCCCCAAGCGGACGCCAATCCGGCGACGGCGCATATGTTCATCATCAATCCCCTGCATGGCGGATTGACCAGCCTGTTCTCGAGCCATCCTTCGACAGAGGAACGCATCGCACGGTTGAAAGCGATTGCCGCGCAAATGGACCAGGCACCCGAACCCGGCCCCTGGGCGTGACGGAGCAAACCACCAAAGGAGAGTTGGGCGCGCGCATTGCCGCGCAAACCATTCTGTCAGACGTGCTGCGCAGGCGGCGGCCGCTGGACGCGGCGACGGACGATGTTCTGGGGAAAGCGCATCTCGATGCGCGTGACGCAGGCTTTGCGCGCGCCATCACGAACGAGACATTGCGGCGGTTCGGGCAACTGGATGCGCTGATCCGACATTTCGTGCCCAAGCCGCCGCAGCCGCAGCGCGCGGGTGCCACGCCGGAGATTCTTCTGGCGGGTGCGTGCGAGCTTCTGTTCCTGAATGTCGCGCCGCACGCGGCGGTCGATTCCGCCAACCGGCTTTGTCAGCGCGACAAGGACGCAAAGCATTTCAAACCGCTGGTGAACGCGGTGCTGCGGCGGATTTCGCGTGAAGGGAAAGACGTTGTCGCGGGACAGGATGCGCCGCGGCTCAACACGCCCGACTGGTTGTGGACCCGCTGGTGCGATGCCTATGGTGAAGACGTTGCGCGCAAGATCGCGGCCGCACATCTGACGCCGGCGCCGCTCGACATTGCTTTGAAGGGGGACACTTCGATACCGGGCGCGGAGCCGGTGTTCGGAAATATCGTGCGGCTCAACGATGGCGGGCGGGTGGACCAGCTTCCCGGATTCGCGCAAGGCGAATGGTGGGTGCAGGATGCCGCGGCCTCCCTGCCTGTGCGATTGCTGGGCGATGTGCGCGGGCAGCGTGTGTTCGATTTGTGTGCTGCGCCGGGCGGCAAGACGGCGGAACTCGCTTCGATGGGGGCGCGTGTGACCGCGGTCGAGCGCGACGGCACGCGGCTCGCGCGCGTGCGGGAAAATCTGGCGCGGCTGAAGCTGGAAGCGGAGCTGGTCGAATCCGATTTGCGCGACTTTAAACCGAAAACGCCCGCCGCCTTCGTTTTGCTGGATGCGCCGTGCAGCGCCACCGGCACGATCAGGCGTCATCCGGAACTGCCGTGGATCAAGAATGCGTCCGACGTGACGCTATGCTCGGCCACCGCGCAGGACCTGCTGGACGCGGCGGCCGAGACGGTGGCGCCGGGCGGCGTTCTGCTTTTCGCGGTATGTTCGCTGGAACCGGAGGAAGGACCGGAACAGGTGGCGGCGTTTTTGAACGCGCGCGACGATTTCAAGCGCGAGGCGATCCGCAGCAACGAAGTGTTCGGCCTCGATGCAATCACATCCGACGGCGATCTTCGTACGCTACCGTGTCATCTCGCGGAGAAAGGCGGAATGGACGGCTTCTACGCGGCGCGGCTGCGCAGATCAGTTTAGACGGCCGAGCGCGTAGGCGAGCGCGAGATAGATTTTTCCGGTGTCGGCACTCAGCATGGTCGAAGTCAGCAATCCGCCGCCGTCGCCTTCCTTGGCCTTGTCGAGCAGAATCTCGAAATCGCCCATGTATGTGTCGGCGGCGTCGCGGAACTTGGGATTCTCGCGATAGAGATTGACGATGCGGTTCATCGCATCGGAATCGATGGAGTCCGCGAGCCTGCGCGCGAACACCGAACGGTCGCCTGCCAGATAGCGCCGCCATTCGTCCGCGCCGGGTGCTGGGCCCGTGTCGAAGGCGGCAAGGTCGATTGCGAGGTCGGCAAGTGCTGCTTCAAGCGCGCCGAGCGCCGCGGCGGACGCGGGGCGCAATTCCTTTTCCTTCGACTCGCCGCTTTCGACGGCGGCGAGCAAGGTGCTCATGTTCCAGCCCTTGGGATCGTTCATCTCTGTAGGCCGCTGTTCGATCTTGCGCTTGGGGCGCTGGGTGAGCTTGCGGGCGCGCGCCAGCAGGCCGTCCGGATCGTTCTGCGCCGCTTCGGCTTCGGTGCGCGGTTGCTTGATGCTGGTGCGCGCGTGGATCGTGGAGATCGTGCGCGCGGACAGATCGAGGATTTCCTCGGTTTCGGTGCGCAGCATTTCGCGCACGCGCTGGGCTTCCTGTTGCGCGATGCCGGGCAAGGTCGCCATGTGGTTTTGCACATCGCCGACGGCGCGGCCGAGATCGGCGCTCACCTCTTTCGATTTGTGCGCAAGTTCGGATGCGGCGCGGATCAGCTTTTCGCATTCCGCCATCGCTTCACCGACGAGCGCCGTGGCGTTGGTCTTGGCGGTGGACGCCGTGTCGCCGATCAGCGCATGCGCGCTGTCGCCTGCTTCGCGCAGCGTGGTGGTGATCTTGACGAGGCTGTCGCTCGCGGCATTGCTGATTTCGGTGAGACGCTTGGCCTCCCCCGCCAACAGGCCCGCGATGTTGCCCGCACGTGCGGCGGCATTCGACATGATCATTTCGACATGGCGCTCCGTGTCGGCCGCCAGCGTCTCGAACTTCTTGGCTTCGGGCGAAAGACCGGCAATCGCTTTTTCGAGTGCGGCGCGTTCGTTCTGGATCGCCGAATCGAAAGCCTGGCCTTCGTCACGCAATTTCTGCAGCAGATCGTTCATCTGCGAACGGTGGCGCTCGTGACGGCCGAGCACAAATTCGGCGCGCGCCATGGTGGCGTCGGCCACCTGTTCGATCTGCTTGGCGTGCTTGTCGAGTTCGACGGCGACGGTGTGGGGCGCCTGGGCCGCGGTTTCGACGGCAGCGCGGAAATCGCCCGTCTGTTTTTCGAGCGTGCGGCTGGCGGCGTTGAGCTTGCCTTCTGCAGTTTCCATGATCGTCTGCAGCTGCGCGACCCTGCCCGCGAGATGTTCGCTTGCCTGCCCGGCGGCGCGGTCGAGCGCGCCTTCGGTGGATTCGATCACCGTTTTCATCTGAGTGACGCGGGTGGCGATAAGATCGTTGGCGCGTTCGGTGCGCTCGGCCAGCAATTCGTGGGCGCGGATCGTGCCGTCGAGCAGCACGTCGCCGGCCGATCCGATCATCTGCTTCAACTGATCGACCTGGCCTGCGAGAATGTCGTGCGCGCGCTGCGTGGACGCGCTGAAGGCTTCTTCGGTCGATTGCACCGTGGCTTTCAGTTCCTGGGCGCGGTCGGAAAGCACATCCTGAACGCCGGTGGCCGACGCGGCGAGCGCGCCTTGCGCAGACTCGATGGCCGTCTTGAGATTCTGCGTGCGCGCGACGAGCGTTGCCTGAACGTCTGCGGCGGAATTTGCGAGCGCGCCTTTCGCGCTTTCAATGGCCGCCCGCAGTTCGCCGCTGCGGTCGGAAAGGATATCGCCGCTTTCCGTGGCTGACGTCGCGAGCGCATCTTGCGCGGAGTCGATCACCGCTTTCAACTGCGCGGCGTGCGCCGTGACGGTTTCGCCTGCACGGGTGGCCGCCTCGCCCAATAGTCCGCCGATGGACTCCAGTCGCTCGCGTTCCTGCATCAGGCGCGTGGCCACGGCTTCGCCGCGCACATCGGCGCGCGCGCCGGCTTCATCGAGCGCCGCGATCTGGTTCTGCAACACGTTTTCGAGCGCACGCAGGCGCTGGAACGCGCCGTCGATACCGGCGTTCAGCGCGTCGAGTTCGTGGCGGATAGTGCGGCCGAGCTTGGCGGCCGTCTTGGCTGATGTGTCGTCGGCGGTGACGAGAAGTTCGACGCGCTCCGACAACAGGCCGACCAACTGGCCCATCGCCTGCCCGCGCGCGAACGCCCAAGCAATCGCGATGAACAGAATCGGCGGCGCAAGAATGATGGTGGCGAAGAGTGCCACCTCCTGCACGTCGAGCACGCCCCAGCCGCGCGGGCCGACATAGCCGAACAGATAGGCCGCGGCACAGCCGATCCAGAACGCGGCGATGATGATCGCAAAGACGAGACCGCCGATACCGGTTTCCTTGCGGGCGGGCTTCTTCGGACGTTCGGCCGCCCTGGCAGGCGGCGGCGTTTCGGGAGCGGTTACGGCAGGCTGAACCTGCTCGGATGGAAAGCTACGCAAGGACACATACCCCTCAGCAGAAAACTAAGCGCTGATCGACAAGCGCCTATTTAACCATTTCCGGAAGCATTCTGCGAATCTATCCACAGGGGATTCTTAACGTCCGGGCCTTTTCCCCAAGCCAATTAGGCTCCAAATTCCAAGGGCATGGAAGCCAACCGGCCCAGCCTGACCGCCCATGGCGCCGCCCTTCACCGGGTCGCCCACCAGATCGTCGATACCCCGCCCGTCTTTACCGACCCGCTGGCGCTTCGGATCGTCGGGCCGGAAGCCGCCGGGGAACTCCGCGCCGGCCGCGAACGCCACACCCAGGCTGCCGCCTCCCGGATGCGGGCCCTTCTCGCCGTCCGCAGCCGCTACACTGAGGATTGTTTCGCGGAGGCTTTCGAGAGAGGGGTGAGACAGTACGTCGTGCTGGGCGCGGGCCTCGACACCTTCGCCTATCGCACCGACAGGCCGGGCTTGCGGATATTCGAGGTCGACCATCCGGCAACGCAGGGCTGGAAGCGCGAACGGCTGGCGAGCGCGGGCATCCCTATCCCCGAAGCGCTCACCTATGCGCCCGTCGATTTCGAAGGGGAGACATTGCATGACGGGTTGAAGCGCGCGGGGCTGGATTTCGACAAGCCGGCCTTCTTCGCATGGCTTGGTGTCGTGCCCTATCTCTCGCGGGAAGCCATCGACACGACGCTGAGCTTTGTGGCGCGCGACATGAGACGGGAAAGCGAAATCCTGTTCGACTATGCCGAGCCGATGGAAAATCGCAACGCTTTGCAGAGCAAGGCGCTAGCCGCGCTTGCAAAGCGTGTGGCCGAAATCGGCGAACCGCTGAAAAGTTTCTTCAAGCCGGATGAATTACAGCGCGATCTTCGCGCGCTAGGTTTCTCTTTTGTTGAAGATGCGGACACCGCCGCACTCAACACACGATATTTTCTGAAGCGTACAGACGGCCTTGCACTGGGCGGGGCCGCTCACATCATGCGCGCACGCGTCTGAACCCGCGCGCGGGAGGGCGACATGAATATGTTATTGGCCGCGGCTGCGGTGTTTCTTGCGATTCATTTCCTCGTTTCGGGAACGCGATTGCGCGATGGCATCGTCGGCGTGATCGGCGAGGGACCCTATATGGGCCTGTTCTCGCTGGCGTCCCTGGGCGCGATTGTCTGGCTCGTCATCTCCTTCAATCACGCGCAGGCGGGCGGCAACGATGCGTTGCTGTACAATCTTGGGGCGGGTGTGACACATCTGGCGATACCGGTTGTGTTGCTTGCGTTTCTCATCGGCGTGCCAGGCCTTTTCACGCCCAATCCCACATCCGTTCGCCAGGAAAGCGTGGCGACAAAGCCTGATGCTGTTAGAGGCATTGTCGCGGTGACGCGCCATCCGTTCCTTTGGGGCGTGGTGATCTGGTCGGCGATGCATCTGGCGCTCAATGGCGACGAAGCATCGGTGATCCTGTTCGGGATGTTCTTCATCCTGTCGCTGCTGGGGCCGCTTTCCATTGACGCCAAACGCAAGCGCAAGATGGGTGCGGCTTGGGACAGTTTCGCCGCGCGCACGTCCAACGTGCCGTTCGCGGCCGTGCTTTCCGGCCGTGCGAGACTCAACTGGAGCGAGTTGCTGGACTGGCGCATGGCAGTGGCGGTGCTGCTGTTTGTGGTTGTGCTGTTCGGACATGCGCGCGTGATCGGCGTGTCGCCGTTCCCCGGCGGCTGGCAGCCTTTCTGATTCAATCCGAAGCCAAGCGTTAACGCAGCCTTGACGAGTTCGGGCCGATCATGTGCCCGGGCTTTCGAGGCGCATCTCATGCTGGCAGCGGAACGCGCGGGCGTGATCGATCTGGAACATTTGAACAAATATACCGGCGGCGATCTCACCCTGAACGGCGAGATCCTGCGGCTGTTCCAGAAACAGGCCACCGACATGACCTTGCGCCTGCAGAACTGTATCGAAGCGGGCGACAACGAAGGCTGGTTCGAAGCCGCCCATACGCTGAAAGGGGCGGCACGCGGGATCGGTGCGTTCGCACTCGCCGACACGGTTGCGGAAGCCGAAAAGCTTCAGCCGAAAACGGACCGCGCCAAGGCACAGGCCGCGCTTGCCACAATGAAGAGCCGTGCCGGCCTCGTGCACATGTTCATCGACAGCTATCTGCGCTGATTTTTGATTGTCGCGCAGCCTGACGCGAACCGCTTGGCACTTCGCGGGGCTGCGCTCCTATTTTCGGTCAAACGCTTCGAATTCGAGCGCGATGGAACGCGCGATCAGCTCGCGCCAGACGGGTTCGGCGATTGCGGGGCTCAGGCCCTGACGTTTGGCCTCGGCAATCACCTTTGCCACCACGTCTTCGATGCGGGCGTCGTCGCGCACCGTGTCGCGCGTGGTTTTCAGCACAGCGGCGCGCTCGATATAGGTTTGGCGGTCGGCCAGAAGGCCCACCACCTCGCGGTCGATGCGGTCGATCTGGACGCGCAGATCCTCCATCGAACGGCAGTCGGCGGCGGGAATGACCAGGGTCATGGGGAAAATGTCCGGGCTCGCGATTCCCTCTTGCCGCCCACGGCTCGGCGGGGGCAAGAGAGCGGGCCGCGACACTTGCGCCCCGGTCGTGCCGGGGCTGGGGATTGTTCGGCCCTACCTTTTTACATATATACACGTTAGTTTTCAGGTTCATACACTAGAAAATTGTGGAATAGAGCATGAGCGCGCCCATCGAAACCGACGTTGCCATCATCGGAGCAGGCCCCATCGGGCTTTTCGCCGTGTTCGAGCTGGGTCTGCTCGACCTCAAGGCGCACCTAGTGGACATCCTCGACCGGCCGGGCGGGCAGTGCACCGAGCTATACCCGGAGAAGCCGATCTACGACATTCCGGGCCTGCCCATCGTCACCGGCCAGGAACTGACCGACCGGCTGATGGAACAGGTCAAGCCGTTCAGCCCGACTTTCCATTTTGGGCAGATGGCCTCCGCACTTTCGAAGCTCGATGACGGGCGCTGGAAGCTGACCACAGATACGGGCACCGAGATCATTGCGCCGGTTGTCGTGGTAGCGGCGGGCGCGGGCAGTTTCGTGCCCAAGCGGCCGCCGATTGCGGGCATCGAAGCGTATGAAAACAAGAGCGTGCACTATGCCGTGCGCAAGATGGATCACTTCCGCGACAAGGACGTGCTGATCGCGGGCGGCGGCGATTCCGCGCTCGACTGGACGCTGAACCTTGCGCCGATCGCGCGCTCGCTCACGCTGGTGCATCATCGTGACGGATTCCGCGCAGCACAGCACAGCGTGAACCAGATGCGCGAACTGGCCGATCAGGGAAAGATCAAATTCCATGTCGCGAGTGTGAAGGCGCTGCATGGCGATGGCGGCAAGCTGGAACAGGTGACGCTGGCCGGCGCCGACAAGCAGGAATTCAAGATCGACGCCAACATGTTCCTGCCGTTCTTCGGACTCACCATCAAATTGGGGCCGATTGCGGAGTTCGGATTGAACCTGCACGAGAACCTGATCCCGGTGGACACGGAGAAATTCCAAAGCAGCACGCAGGGCATCTTCGCCGTCGGCGACATCAACACCTATGCGGGCAAGCTGAAGCTCATTCTTTCGGGCTTCCACGAAGCGGCGCTGATGTCCCAGGCCGCTTTCCACATCGTGAAGCCGAACGAGAAGCTGCGCTTCCAATACACGACGTCATCTTCCAGCCTGCAGAAGAAACTGGGCGTTTCCTGACATGAAGATCATTACGACCGACAGAAACGGCGAAGTGCGCGAACTTGAAGGCCGCGACGGTTGGACGGTGATGGAAATCCTGCGCGATGCGGGCCTTCCGATCACCGCGGAATGCGGCGGGGCGTGTGCATGTGCCACCTGCCATGTTTATGTGGACGAGGACTGGCTCGCGAAGCTGTCGGCGAAATCCGACGCCGAGACCGACATGCTGGACATGGCGCTGGCCGTAGAATCGAATTCGCGGCTGTCCTGCCAGATCGTCTGTTCGCCCGAGCTGGACGGGATCAAGGTCACGGTCGCTCCCGAGTGACCCGGAATTATTGTTATACGATAATAATTTTCTGATATATAGCTCCTGCCCGTCTGCTGGAGCCTTCCGTGACCGCCATCCCTGACAATCTTGCCGGTTTGAGCCGGATCATGGCTGGGCTTTCGGGCATCGGCCTTGCCGTCTACCCGTTGATGGTGGCGGCGACCTTCCTGTTTCCGGGCGATGCCACCGACTGGATGATGTTCCACCAGGCCCATCTGGGCGCGGCGCTGAACGCGGAGGTGCCGTTCGGCTTGCGGCTCGCCGCACTGGCCTGTGAGGCCGCGCCGACGGCATTCGTGTTGTGGGCTCTGTGGTCGTTGCGCCGGCTCTTCCTGCGCTATGCGGCAGGTGACGTGTTTTCCAACGAGACCTTGAGGCTTCTGAACAACGTCGCGGTCGCGCTGTTCGCACAGGTCGTCGTGGGGTTTGCCATGCAGGCGCCGATTTCGCTGCTGTTGAGCTGGGCGGCAGGCCATGGACATCGCAGCATCTCGCTCAGCCTTGGCAGCGACGATGTCTTCTCGCTGTTCCTTGCTGGCGCAGTGCTCGTGATCGCGCGTGTGATGGCAGTCGCGCGGCGGATGGCCGACGAGAACGAAAGTTTCGTGTGATGGCCATCGTCGTCAACCTCGACGTGATGCTGGCGCGGCGCAAGATGCGCTCGAAGGAGTTGGCGGAGATCGTAGGCATCACCGAAGCCAATCTTTCGCTGCTCAAATCGGGGCATGTGAAAGGCGTGCGTTTCGCAACGCTGGAAAAGATCTGCGCCGCGTTGGACTGCCAGCCCGGCGATCTTCTGGAATACAGACCCGACGGATAAAGCTCCCATGATGACGCCGCCGTTCAGAACGGAGCGCCAGGGGAAGCGCCGATCCGCAAGAGAACTCGCAAGCGCCGCAGGCGTGGCGCTTCTGCATGTGATCGTTATCGCGGCACTGGTGAAGGCGACGTATGTCATCATCCCCAATCATCCCGTCGCGCGCGAGATAGAGGTCTGGTTCATCTTCCCGCCCAAGCCGCAGCCGAAGGCCAGGCGGCAACTCCAAAAAGAAAATGCGAAAGCTTCCGGCCGTATCACGCCCGAAACGCCCGTCATCCCTGACTACGCCCACATCACGCTTCCGCCTTCATGGGGCGAGAAGAACGCGAACGGCCTCAACCAATCGCTGTTCGGTTGCGAACCCGATCACATCGCATTGCTGTCGGCTGAAGACCGCGCAAAGTGCCCGTCGGTCGCGGCGGCCTCGCGCGATCGCGACAAGGATGCCGTCGATTATCACGATCATACGGACCGCTCGAAGGATCGCGAGCATTGGGCGCGCGGGCGCGACCGCAAGAACATGCCGCTTCTTCTGCCTTGCGCGAGCCCTTATGGCATCGGCGTCAGCCTCGGCACGCTGTTGTGCCTGGCCAAAGGCGCGACGGAGGGCTTCGATCCCGACAACCAGCCGGGCTATATGGACAAGCCCGTCATCATCCATGTCCCCAACAATGGCGATCCCATCGACGGGCCGATGCACTGATCCGCCCTTGTGCTAGTCTTTTGGCGCGAAGGGAGACTTCAATGGGTTTCTACGACAGGCATATCCTGCCGCCCCTTCTGGGGGCGATGATGGGGGCAAAGCCCATCCGTTATCAGCGCAAGAAAGTCGTGCCGCATGCGGAAGGGCGCGTGCTGGAGATCGGGTTTGGGGCGGGACATAACCTGCCGTTCTATGATGCTTCCAAAGTGACCCACCTCTGGGCGCTGGAGCCTTCGCGCGAGATACGGGCGCGCGCCGCTGAGCGGATTGCGGCTTCGCCGCTGAATATCGAATTCCTCGATCTGCCCGGTGAAGAGATTCCGCTGGAAGACGATGCGGTGGATACGGTGCTCGTCACCTATACGCTTTGTACCATTCCCGATGTGACGCGCGCGCTTTCCGGCATGCGGCGCGTGCTGAAGCCTTCCGGCAAACTCATTTTCTGCGAGCATGGCGCGGCCCCCGACGAAGCTGTCAAACGCTGGCAGGGCCGGCTCGATCCGTTTTGGGGAAAGATCGCGGGCGGATGCCATCTCAATCGCGCGGTGCCCCAACTGATTCAGGACGCGGGCTTTCGAGTCGAGAAGATGGAAACGATGTATCTGCCGGGCACGCCGCGCTTCGCGGGATTCAATTATTGGGGTAGCGCCACCAAGGGGTAAGGGATGGAGCGTTCGAACATTGTCGTGCGAGGGCGCATGACCGCACAGTTAGACAAGCCGATTGTCCTTTTCCTGATCGGCATGCGGATCAACAGATTGTCGACCTTGCCGCGCTGGTTATGGTTCCTGCGCACCATGCCGAATATGCTGGCCGAGTTGGAGAAGAACCCGGACGCAGGACTTCTCTGGTATCGCCAATATGTGTCGGGCCGCGTGATCATGGTGCAGCAATATTGGGAGAGCTTCGACAAGCTGCTCGCCTATTCGAGCGACAAGGGCGCCGAGCATTTCCCCGCCTGGGCGCGTTACATGCGCGAACTGATGAAGGACGGTTCGGTGGGCATCTGGCACGAGACCTATCTCGTGGAGCCGGGCAAATTCGAATGCGTCTACGGTAACATGCCGCCGTTCGGATTGGCCGCGGCTTCGAACAGCGTCAAGGCAGAGGGCCGGTTGTCGGCGGCGCGCGATCGCTTTGCCGCGCAATAACTACCTGCTCATCAACTGATATGGGCCGCCTTTTTCGATGCCGCGCTTATAAGCCGGGCGTTCCTGCATGCGCTTGCGATAGGCCATGAGCGATGGATAGGGCTCGAGCCGCGCACCGGCCGCCTCCAGCACGAACAGCAGCATGATATCCGCGCCGGTGAGTTCGTTGCCGACGAAGAAGTCGCGGCCCTTGATGGCGTCTTCCATGTAGGAGAGATGATTGGCGATTTCGCTGTCGACGCGCGGTTTCAGTATCATGGCGGCGTCGCCCAGCATGCCGGTGTAAAGCGCCATCAGAAGCGGCAGCATCGCCGAGCCTTCGGCGAAATGCATCCACTCGATGTATTTCCAGTGGTCGGCGCTGCCTTCGGCGGGCTTGAACTTGCCCTTGCCGTGCTTGTCGATGAGGTATTCGACGATGGCGCCCGATTCCGCGATCTTCGTGCCGCCGTCCTCGATCACCGGCGATTTGCCAAGCGGATGCACCGCCTTTAATTCCGGCGGCGCCAGCGGCACTGGCGTCATGCGCTGATATTTCACGATCTCGTAAGGCGCGCCCATTTCCTCGAGCAGCCACAGGATGCGCTGGGAGCGCGAATTGTTGAGATGGTGGACCTTCAACATGGCGTTTCCTTTGCCTGTTCGGATTCCGGTGGCCGCCGAAGGTCAGCGGTTCAGTTCGCGCATCGCCTGATCGAGGCCGCCCAAGGTCAGCGGGAACATCCGGTTGTTTGTGATCTGGTTGATGAGGCCGATCGACGGCGTGTATTCCCAATGCTTCTGCGCCACCGGATTAAGCCAGACGGTGTGCGGATAGATCTGCACCACGCGGTCGAGCCAGACCGCACCCGCTTCCTCGTTCCAGTGCTCTACGCTGCCGCCGGGATAGGTGATTTCGTAGGGGCTCATCGTTGCATCGCCCACGAAGATCACTTTGTAGTCGTGCGGGAATTTGTGCAGGACGTCCCAAGTCTGCGATTTCTCGTTGTGACGGCGGCGATTGTCCTTCCACACACTCTCATAGAGGCAATTGTGGAAGTAGAAAAATTCCATGTGCTTGAATTCGGTCTTGGCGGCGCTGAACAACTCCTCGCAGAGCTTTATGTAAGCGTCCATCGAGCCGCCGATATCGAAGAACAGCAGCACCTTCACCGTGTTGTGGCGTTCCGGGATCAGACGCAGATCGAGATAGCCCTTGTTCGCGGTATCCTGGATCGTGCCGGGCAGATCGAGTTCGGTTTCCGCGCCTTGCCGCGCCCATTTGCGCAGACGGCGCAGCGCCACCTTGATGTTGCGCGTGCCGAGTTCGACCGAATCGTCGAGATTCTTGTATTCGCGCTGGTCCCACACCTTCACGGCCTTGCCGTGGCGCGACTTGTCCTGGCCGATGCGCACGCCTTCGGGATTGTAGCCCGAATTGCCGAACGGCGAGGTGCCGCCCGAACCGATCATCTTGTTGCCGCCTTCGTGGCGTTTCTTCTGTTCCTCGAGGCGTTCCTTCAGCGTCTCCATCAGCTTTTCCCAGCCGCCGAGCGCTTCGATCTGTTTCTTTTCTTCTTCGCTGAGGAATTTCTCGGTCAGCGCCTTCAGCCATTCCTCCGGCAGTTGCGCGAGCAGGGACGGATCGATCGCTTCCAGCCCCTTGAAGACATGGCCGAAGACACGGTCGAACTTGTCGAGATTCTTCTCGTCCTTCACGAGCACGGTGCGCGACAGGAAATAGAAATCGTCGATCTTGAGATCGATGACGTCTTTCGACAGCGCATCCATCAGCGCCAGATATTCCTTGAGCGTGACTGGCACTTTCGCCGCGCGCAGCTCATCGAAGAATTGGAAGAACATGGCTTAATCCCAATAGCGATAGGAGGATATTAAGACGGGAAACTGCCGCTGTCCAAAGCCGTTTATTTGCCGATTTCGGCCAGCGCCGCCTCGTAGACGCCGTTGAGAAACGCATTCTTTTCCGGCACGTCGCGCGGATCGGCATACTCGATGGTGGTTTCCACCGCCCAGTTCTTCACCACGCTGCCCGAATATAAAACCGTGTATTTGAGATCTTCCAGCTTGGCTGTCTGATAAAGGCGCGCATAGACGGCGAGCGGCGGCTTGCCGATCTTCACGGTGCCCTGCCACACCATCTTGCCGCCCGTTGCCTGCTGCTGTTCAAATTGCGGCGCGAGGGACGATTTCGGCTGGTAACCATCGGTGAGCGGGACCAGCGTGATGCTGCCATAGACGCCGTCGAGCGTGGAATAACTGCACGAAGCCGTTTGCCGTTCCGGATCGGCTTCGCCCGCAGCATCGCGCACGAAGGTACCGATGGCGTGCGGGCACACGAAACCGGAAGCGGTGTGGATCTTGTCGCCGTTCTTGCCTTCGGCAAACACATCCATGCCGGCGGGCTGCGCGAGCGCCGTGCCTGCCAACAGCACCACACAAGAAACGGCGACCGGCAGTCTCATCGACGGATCAGTTCCGCTCGCGCCGCGCCAGGAACGCCAAGCGTTCGAACAAATGGACGTCCTGTTCGTTTTTCAGCAGCGCGCCGTGGAGCGGCGGGATCAGCTTGGTCGGGTCTTTTTCTTTCAGCGCTTCCGGCGGCACGTCTTCGTTCAGCAGCAGCTTCAGCCAGTCCAGCAATTCGCTGGTCGACGGCTTCTTCTTGAGGCCCGGCACGTCGCGGATCTGGTAGAAGACGTTGAGCGCCTCGGCGACCAGCTTCTGCTTGATGTCGGGATAATGCACGTCGACGATCTTCTGCATCGTCTCGCGGTCGGGAAACTTGATGTAGTGGAAGAAGCAGCGGCGCAGGAATGCGTCGGGCAGTTCCTTTTCGTTGTTGGAGGTGATCATCACGATCGGACGCTGTTTCGCCTTGATCGTTTCGCCCGTCTCGTAGACGAAGAATTCCATGCGATCGAGTTCGAGCAGCAGATCGTTGGGGAATTCGATGTCGGCCTTGTCGATCTCGTCGATTAGCAGGATCGAGCGGTTCTTGGAGGCAAACGCTTCCCAGAGCTTTCCCTGCTTGATGTAGTTCTTCACGTCCTTCACGCGTTCGTCGCCGAGCTGGGAATCGCGCAGGCGCGTCACGGCGTCGTATTCGTAGAGGCCCTGTTGCGCCTTGGTGGTGGATTTCACATGCCAGGTGATGAGGGGTGTCTTGAGCGCATCGGCGACCTGGAACGCCAGTTCCGTTTTGCCGGTACCCGGTTCGCCCTTGATGAGCAGGGGGCGTTCCAATGCGATGGCCGCGTTGACGGCGACCCGCAAGTCCTCCGTTGCGACATATTTGTCCGTTCCCTCGAAGCGCTGCGATGTCATCTTGTCTCTCTCGGATCAATGGCGGAGCTTCCACGGTAGGGGGGGCAGGATGCCTTCGCAAGTGCGGCAGTTCGGCCCCCGCCCCGACCTGTTGACGGACGCTGCATGACCACGACGATCACAAGAAAGCCGGGAGCCAAACGCGCGCAGGCGCTGTTGGCCGAAGCCGTCGAGAAGCTGCAACGCAACGAAGCTGCCGAAGGCGAAGCTTTGCTGCAACAGGTGCTTGGACTGGCGTCCGACGATGCCGAAGCGCTGCATGCGGTGGGCAGCTTGCGCGCCTCCCAGGGCCGTTTCTCGGAAGCCGAGGAAAATTATCGCCGGGCGCTCGTCCTCAATCCCGACCAGCCAAACGTGCTGAATTCGCTGGGTCAGGCACTGAACCGCATGAACCGCAATCCGGAAGCGATCGATGCCTTCCGGCAGGCCGTTTTGCTCAAACCCAACTTTGCCGAAGGGCATCTCAATCTGGGTCTCGCGCTTTCCTATGAACGCCGGCATGTCGAAGCCGAGAAAAGCTTTCGCGACGCCCTGCGGCTCCAGCCGAACCTGATGATGGCGAAACAGAGTCTCGTTGCGAACCTCAACGAACAGCGCCGCCATCGTGAGGCCGAAGCACTGGCCGTCATCACGATCCGGCAGAACCGCCTCGATCCGCGCCAGGCGTCCGCGCTTTATTACAATCTCGGCGTCGCGGTTGCCGCGCAAAAGCGCGACATGGAGGCCTTGGGACTTCTCAACACCGCACAGAGTTTTGCGCCCGACATGCCGTTCGTCGATTGCGTGCGCGGATCGGTATTGCACCGTCTGGGCAAATTCGACGAAGCGGTCGACGCCTATCGCCGCGCCATCATGCGCAATCCGCTCGACATGGCGGCCCATCGCGAACTGAATCATCTGCTCTATCGCCTGGAACGCAATGACGAATTCCTCAGCTCGTATGATGCCGCCATCGACGCGGTACCGGGCGTGCCGGCATTGGAGTTCGACAAGGCGAGCCTGCTTCTTCGCGCCGAACGCTTCGAGGAAGCGAAGACCGGATTCGAGAAAGGCAACGCCATCGGCGCCAATAGCATCGTCGGTCACGATGGATTGGGCCGCGCGCTGATACGGCTTGGCGATGTCGAAGGCGCTATCGCGGCGCACGAACGCGCCGTCGGCGGCGAGCCGGACAACGCCGCTGCGTGGTGCAATTTCGCCGAGACGCTTCTGCGCGCGGGCGATGCGAAACGCGCACTTGAGGCGAGCGAGAAGTCGCTTGCGCTGCAGCCGGGCAATCCGTTGGGCGTGGCGCTGAGCACGCTTGCCATGCGCAAGCTTGGCGACGAGCGCGAAGCGGCGATCAACGATTATGCGCGCCTGGTGCAGACATTCGATCTGGAGGCGCCCGAAGGTTTCTCCGATATGGAGAGCTTCAATCTGGCGCTCGACGAAGCGCTCAATCCGCTGCATGCTGTGGGGCGCGAATACGTCGACCAGAATGTGCGCGGCGGCACGCAGACCATCGACGACCTGTTCGCCACCAACCATCCGTCGATCATGGGCTTGCGCGCACGTTTCGACGATGCGGTGAACGCCTATATCGCGCGGATGAAAGACGATGCGGATCATCCGCTGTTCGCGCGCAAGGGGAACGGCTTCGGCTATCTCGGCGGCTGGACCACGCGGTTGAAGAAGGGCGGCATCCACCTCAACCACGTCCACAAGAGCGGCTGGATCAGCTCGGCCTATTATGTGGCGCTGCCCAAGGCGAACGGCGAAGACGGCTGGCTGACGTTTGGCGCGCCGCCTTTCGACATGGGCCTGCCCGATCCCGTGCGGCGCAAGGTCGAGCCAAAAGTCGGGCGGCTGGTGTTGTTCCCCTCCTATATGTGGCACGGCACGACGCCGTTCCAATCGGACGAGGCGCGCACGACCATCGCTTTCGACGTGCTGCCCCGCGCCTAAGGTCGAAGTCCGTCGCGGGGTGCGAACTTCGCGACAATCAGCGACAACTGGCGATTGCATGAGCCCGCGAAACATCTGCTAATCCCGGCACGGGGATGGCGGATGACGGTCGCTCATATTTACACAGTAGCGTTTCAGGGGATCGAGGCGCGCGAGGTGGACGTGCAGGTCCATATCGGCAGCCACGCGCAGGCCGGAAACAATTTCAACATCGTGGGACTGGCGGACAAGGCGGTGGGCGAAAGCCGCGAGCGGGTACGTGCAGCCCTTTCGGCCATCGGGCTCGCCATGCCGTTCGAGAAGGTGACGGTCAATCTCGCACCTGCCGATCTGCCCAAGGAAGGCAGCCATTACGACCTTCCCATTGCGCTTGGATTGCTCGCCGCGATGGGAGTTCTGCCCGCAAGCGAAATGGCGCGGTACACAGCGCTTGGAGAATTGTCGCTGGATGCGCAGGTGACGGCGGTGGCAGGTGTGCTGCCGGCCGCGATTGCGGCCAGCGAGGCGGAACGCGGACTGATCTGCCCAGCAGCGTGCGGCGCCGAAGCGGCCTGGGCTGGCGATGTGGAGACCATCGCGACGCCTTCGCTGATAGGTCTCGTCAATCACATGAAGGGCGCGCAGGTTCTCAATCCGCCGAGCGCGAAGCTCGCGAACGACGCGGGCCATCTTCCGGATTTGAAGGACGTGAAGGGACAGGAGAGCGCCAAGCGCGCGCTCGAAATCGCGGCTGCGGGCGGGCACAACATGCTGATGATCGGCCCGCCCGGAGCAGGCAAGTCGATGCTTGCCGCCCGGCTGCCCGGCTTGCTCCCGCCGCTCGATGCACGCGAGGCGCTGGAGATTTCGATGGTGCAATCGCTTGCGGGCGAATTGCGCGACGGCGCGATCTCACGGCGGCGGCCGTTCCGCAGCCCGCATCATTCGGCATCGATGGCGGCGCTGATCGGCGGCGGATTGAAAGTGAAGCCGGGCGAGGTGAGCCTGGCACATCTGGGCGTGCTCTTCCTCGACGAATTGCCGGAATTCCCGGTATTAGGTAGCGGATACAGAAACCGCCCCTAGTGCCGCTACCAAGGAGGGTAGCGAAGTGGAATTCCGAAGGCTAAACGCCCGTTTCTTTTGTTGTTTTTACCTGATGTACGCAATCTTCGTCAGCGGCGTTGAAGCGCGTGCTGAAGGTGCTGGTGAACAGGGTTTTGGATTCGGTAGGGTCGCCATGCACCGTGACAGTCGAGCAGAATTCGGTTCGATGCCGCGAAGATTTTTCGAACCCGTCGTATTCAATCCACGCCCAATAGTAGATTGCCCCATCGCCGCGATGGGCACTAAGCAATTTTTCCTGCGGGATGTCGATTCGAATAACAAACGTCTGATGAGGGCCACAGGAACTAATAATGAATGGCTTGCTATGGTCTGGAAACCCAACGTCTTCGGGAGTCTTTCCAGTTGCAAAAAGTTCAATATTAATTGCTGCCCGAATATTCCGCGCGGGGGTGCCACCGCTATTTTTGCAGATGAGTGTAAGTCGCCAATACATGACCTCCTCGGGTTTTCCGGGAGGATTCATCCAATGATATTCGGTGCTGTCGGCGAAAACATACGGCCGCAATTCCGTTCGGGCATGCCTCTCGGATTGTTCAATAGCTTTATTGGCAGTTTTGGTCCCTTCGGTAGCAGCGATGGTGGCTTTGGCCGTGAAAATTACGGTCACCAACAACAAGAAAGCCTCAATGCCAGTGATCCAATTCTGGTCGTAAAGATATTCCGTCTGCTTGCTAGTCGCGTTCGCCATAGTGGCTTGAGCACACAAATCGGCGTCGTCGCGATCTTTGGGGCGGGGACAGGGCTGTTGCTCAACTGGGGGAGCGAATACTTCCTGCTTGGGAATAGTCGGTGCAGGCGCAGTTATGGAGCGCTGCTGTTGTTGCTGAGTGCTTGTTGGTACTTCGGGGGCATTTGGTTTGGGCTTTTGGTCGGCAGCAGCTAACGCCGTAACAACCGCCGCAATAGCGAGTATCGCGACTAGACCTATTCCAAATGCAAGTTTTTGGCCCCTATTGCGTTCAGGCATTGCAGAAGAAAAGCCGCTGTGAATCCCCCACGGCTGATCTTATTGGCAAGGTTCCGCTCTGTCTCCTGAAGTCCTAGGGCGTCCAGATTTTCGACCAACTGGGCATAAGTAACGCCCTTCCGCTTTAGCTCTGCCTTGAGCAGGTTTTTGGCCTTTTCCTCATATTCCTGCGTTAAGGCATTGTTTTTATACGGATTTTTCGGCATCTGTCCAAAACCTAAATATCATCGCTTCCGATGAAGATAATACTTGCATCCGGCTACGTCTATCTCTATATCCAGTGCATAACATCACTGGATGCGATGACAGATGGCACAACATTTCCTTTTAAGCGCCGGAGCCCGGACCCTCTCATTGGCCAAGGTGCTCCGCCTATCGGATCAGGAAGCCTATGAAGCATTCAAGGCCGTTCGCTTTGCCGACAACGGCGGCGAGCCGTTCTGTCCCCAGTGTGGTTCGGTCGAATTGTATTGGTTCCAAACCCGCAAGGTATGGAAGTGCAAGGGATGCAAGAAAGAGTTTTCGGTTACGAGCGGCACGCTGTTCGCAAGCCGTCAGCTTTCCATCCGTGACATTCTCGCGGCGATTGTGATTTTCACGAACGGCGCGAAGGGTATTTCGGCTTTGCAGTTAAGCCGCGATTTGGATGTGCAATACAAAACCGCCTACGTGCTCGCGCACAAAATCCGCGAGGCGATGGCTTCCGAAGACAAGACCGCCACGGTATCGGGCGAAGTTGAAATCGACGGTATGCACGCGGGCGGCTACATCAAACCCGCGAACCACAAAGAACACCGCCGCGACCGTCGCCTTGCCCGCAATCAGAACGGCAAGCGCATGGTCGTGATCGCCGCCCGCGAGCGTAACGGTAAAACCATCACGTTCGTCACGAAAACCGAAGATGCATCTGTAGAAGCGTTGCAGGCCCGCATTGAACCGGGCAGCACGGTTTATGCCGACGAAGCATCACACTGGGATGCAATGCACGCGCGCTATGAAACCAAGCGTATCAATCACAGCCAAGCTTATAGCGATGGCGAAGGCTGCACGAACCAAGCGGAAAGCTTTTTTAGCAGGCTGCGCCGCGCCGAAATCGGCACGCACCACCACATTGCAGGCCCTTATCTCGCCTCATACGCCGCTGAAATGGATTGGCGCGAAGATCGCCGCCGCGTCAGTAATGGCGAGCAATTTGCGGCCATCGTGCGCGCTGCTGCTATTCATCCTGTTTCGCGCCAGTGGAAAGGTTATTGGCAACGCGGGTCACGTTAAGACGCAGCATGTACCAGCGCGGGCATTTCCACGGGAAGTTGAACGGTCATTCTAATGGTGCGCATCAGATCCATATAGCCGTCTGAAAACGCACGCTTTATCGCATCATCTGGCGCACCGTATTGACTCGCAAGTAGGAAGTAATTGTTCGATGCGACGGCCGTTGCGAGCCTAAGTGAGCGCGGCACGGAGGCATTTCCTCTCACCAAGAGGCGATGCCTAAACCGAGCTAGTAGCTCTATTGCCCACAGCTCTCCCCAACCATCGGCAAATGCCTGAGGGCTTTCGCTCCATTCGCGACGAACCAGCTGGTTAATTAGATCGCTCGCCATGTGGTCCGGGGATGTTTTATCTTCTTTCCGGTCTAGGCAATGCACCAGCTCTTTTGCGATTGTGTAGCGAGCCTCTTGGCATCCAGGACAAGCACCATCAACCTGTCCGCCGTGATGAATCTCACATCGCGGGTATATAATGACGGCAGTCTTCGAGGGCGCATGACCTAGGTGCAAACCTCTGACTTGCGCCGCGGGCACAGGAATGAGCTCAATGCTCTCTCGCTCACCATGCTTCTTGAATAAGGGAATTAGGTGCGCGTCGACCAATACAGGTCTATCCAGCGGACAGACTTCATCCAGCTCTAAAAGGAGAGGCTTCAATCTTCGAACATGATGAGACATTGCGTAGCCGCCCCCCAACCAAGGCTAGATGGCTACACAAAAACTTCATCTTGTGCAATTGTCGAAGAGGCGCGTCTATACTTAGAGCGTTACTTTCATTTGCGCAAAGTTATCTTCCGCAAAACTAGCTTGCGGCGCAAATTCGCCGGAGACGATGCCATCGGCAATTCTAAGGATGTCTGCCTCTATTGAGGCTTTAGACATGCCTTCGCCTGCACCGAGCAATAGCTTGATGTTATCAAACTCGCCATATTTGCTCTTAAGTAGATCAAGAGCCGTTTGCAGGTCAGACATTCTAGACTCCATTTCGGCGCGCGCCCTCTATCTCCCCAGCAGGATAGAGTCAACGCAGACCAAAGTGATTGGCTGCGAGTGTATCAGCTCAGATGTATGTAAGAATAGGGCATATTCACATCAAGTTAAGAGACCAAATTCCTAGTATCTCACTGCTACCGGACCAGTTCCCACACTAGCTGCTGCCCTGGCCCCGGTAGCGACCGGATCAGCCCCCGCTTCTTGGACCAGTGTTTTAGGTTCGCCACCGTCCGCTTCATCATGAGGCGGCACAGGGCTTTATCGTCGGTATCTAGGCCCCGAGCCCTCATGACGGCCTCGCATATCTTGGCCGTGGCGAGTGGCGCGGTAGCCGTCCGTAGGGTCTCCAGAATGACCCTCCCAGTATCTCCGTGAATGTCGGTCAGGACTTGGGGCACTTTGCGCGGGCCTAGGTCGCTTATCTGCACCGTGGGGTCGAACAGCTTTAACGTCGCCTCGCAGTGGTCCAAGTCAATCACCCGCTGACGTAGTTGGGCCTGCAGCCCCTCTATCTCTGTGGCGAGTTTGATGCGCTTCTCTTTCAAAGCGGATACGACATGCGTTTCACCCATTTCGATCTATCCCGTTAAATCCCGGAATATCTCGCAAAATCCCGCTTCGCTGTCTTTCTGTATCCGCTACCTAATACCGGGAATTCCAGCGGCAGGTTCTGGATTCGCTGCGCCAGCCCATCGAAACCGGCGAGGCAGTGATCGCACGGGCCAATGCGCATGTGCGGTTCCCGGCGCGCTTCCAGTTGGTGGCGGCGATGAACCCTTGCCGCTGCGGACATCTGAGCGATCCTTCGCAAAGTTGCGGGCGGGCGCCCAAATGCGGCGTCGATTATCAGGCGCGGCTTTCGGGGCCGCTGCTCGACCGCATCGACATTGCCGTCGAAGTGGCCAATGTCTCGGCACAGGATCTGGCGCTGCCGCCGCCTGCCGAAGGCACCGCGCAAGTGGCGGCGCGCGTGGCGGCTGCGCGCGCAATCCAACGGGCGCGCTATGAAAACGAAATCATCCGCACCAATGCGGAGATCGAAGGGGAATTGCTGGACCGCGTGGCGGCGCCGGACGAACGGGGCGCCGCACTTCTCACCGCCGCAGCGGACAGCATGAAACTGACCGCGCGCGGCTATCATCGCACTCTGCGGGTGGCTCGCACCATCGCCGATCTGGAAGGGGCCGATAATGTGCGGCGGCCGCATATCGCGGAAGCGCTCTCCTATCGCCGCCGGATTGCCGCGCATTGAAGGGGAACTTTTGGAACTGCCGCCCGTTCAACTGGACTGAAACCGAAGGGAAATTCCCATGCGCGGCACCGCCCTCGTCGGCATTGTACTGATTGTGCTCGGCATTGCCGGGCTCCTGTTTGAAAATTTCAGTTACACCGAAACCAAGCCGGTGCTGAAGGCGGGGCCCATCGAGGTCAACGCGCAGGAAGAACACCACATTTCGATTCCTACCGTTGCCGGGATCGTGGTGCTTCTGGCCGGCGTGGCGCTGGTCTTCGTCGGACGACGCTCTGTCTGACTCATGCTTCCCAGCCAAGAACGATCCCGCCCCCCACTCCGCACCGCTGCGGAACTCCACCATCTGGGTGGTGCGTCCGGCTTTTCGCATTTTGCCAACTGGACCGCGCGCGCGGCCGGAAGGCCCGCGACCTTTGCGCTGTGCTGTTTGATCATTCTCGGATGGGCGGTGACGGGGCCTGTCTTTCATTATTCCGATACATGGCAGCTCATCATCAACACCGGCACCACCATCATCACCTTCCTGATGGTGTTCCTGATCCAGAACACGCAGAACCGCGACGGCGTGGCATTGCAGGCCAAGCTCGATGAGCTGATCCGCGCCACACACGATGCGCGCAACGCCTATATGCACATCGAAAAACTGCCGGAGGAAGAACTCGACAAGATGCGCGAGGATTGCGAACGCGAAGCGGAAAGCTAAGCGGTTGCGTTCCTGCGCAGCATCGCCGCGATCACCAAACCAGCCGCCAGATAGCCCACCACCTGCATGACGATGTTGGCGAACGTGTAGTCTGTGGGGAATCCGTACCAGATGTGATACGAGACATTGGTGCCGATGCCCACGGCGACGCCGACGGCCGTGACGAAAAGCACGCGGCGCGCATAAGCTACGATCACCGTTTGCGCGACGAGCCACGCCGCGATGAGCGCCTGCACCAGTTCGCTGATGAACTCATGAATCATGGGATGGACCATCGAAACGCTTGCCGTGCCCGGCGCGCGATAGACGATAAGTCCCATACCGTTGGCGTCGAGCTTGGACTGTTGCGCCTTCATCCCTTCGGCGCTCATGTCCTCGCTCCAGGGATAAAGATAGAAACCCGACTTGTCGCCGAGATCGGTATGCACCGCGTCCATCACAGATTGCTCGTTATTGAGGTGACTGACGCCCATCGTGGCAAGCGGTGTCGCCACATGCGCGATTGTCGACCAGACATACATCGCAATCGCGCCGAGAAGACCCGCAAGCAGAATTCGCATGGCATGCCCCATTCCCTGATCCCGCGAGAACGCTATCAGGTCGGCAAAGCGCCGCCGAGGTGGATTCCGCGCTGCGCTGCGGAAATTCGGTGACGCTTGCGCCAGATTCAAAGCTGAGCATGATGCAGCCACACCAGAGGGGCGGAGCATGGCACAACCGAAATCCAAAGGGGCTCGGCTGCGGCCCGTTCATCTGCTTTTGCTGCTTCCTTTCATCGCCATGCTTTGGGTCGGCTTCTACAACCGCGCGGAGCCGAGCTTGGCCGGCATACCGTTCTTCTACTGGTTTCAGCTTTTATGGATTCCGGTGGGCGCATTGCTGCTCTGGCCCGTTTACCGCGCAGAAGACCGCGACAGTGGCGGGCGTCCGCAATGAACGTTGTCGCGCTTTCGGTTTTCGTCCTGCTGTTTGGCTTCGTCACGGTTCTGGGTTTTGTGGCCGCGCGCTGGCGCAGGGGCGATCTCACCCAACTGGCCGAATGGGGATTGGGCGGACGGCGCTTCGGCACCATCGTCACCTGGTTCCTGTTGGGTGGCGATCTCTACACCGCTTATACCTTCATCGCGGTGCCCGCCCTGATGTTCGGCGCGGGTGCGACGGGCTTTTTCGCCGTGCCCTACACGATTCTCGTCTATCCAGTCCTGTTCCTCTGCTATCCGCGCCTTTGGTCGGTGGCGCATGCGAAGGGCTATGTGACGGCGGCGGATTTCGTGCGCGGACGGTTCGGCAATCGCACGCTGGCGCTCGCCATCGCGCTTACCGGCATCGTCGCCACCATGCCTTACATCGCGTTGCAACTCGTGGGCATGGAAGTGGTGATCGCGGCGCTGGGCGTGCAAGGCGAGTGGGCGTTGTTCGTGGCGTTCGGGATTCTCGCCGCCTATACCTATACGAGCGGCTTGCGCGCGCCCGCGATGATCGCGGTTGTGAAGGACGTTCTGATCTATGCGACGGTGATCGCGGCGATCGTCATCATTCCTTCGCAACTCGGCGGTTATGCGCACATCTTCGCGAGCGTCGGGGCGGACAAATTGGTGTTGCAGCCCGCCACGCAAACCAATTGGGGCGCAGAAAGCGCTTACGCCACGCTGGCGCTGGGATCGGCGCTGGCATTGTTCCTCTATCCGCACGCGATGACGGGAATCCTCAGCTCGTCCAGCCGCCACGTGATCCGGCGCAATTCGGTGGTGCTTCCGGCCTATTCCTTCGCGCTCGGATTGATTGCGCTTCTGGGGTTCATGGCAATTGCGGCGGGCGTGAAGGACAATCCGGCCTTCGCGGACGGTTTCAGGGACTACGGCAACAATTTCGCGGTGCCCGCGCTGTTCCTGCAAAGCTTCCCGTCATGGTTCGTGGGCGTGGCGTTCGCGGCCATCGCCATCGGCGCGCTGGTGCCCGCCGCCATCATGTCCATCGCCACCGCCAATCTTTTCACCCGCAATATCTATCGCGAATATCTGGCGCCGGATTGCGAGCCCGGGCGCGAAAGCCAGGTTGCCAAGATCGCGTCGCTGGTGGTGAAAGTGGGTGCGTTGTTCTTCATCGTGGCGCTGCCGCAATCCTATGCGATCCAGCTTCAGCTTCTGGGCGGCATCTGGATCATCCAGACCTTACCCGCCGTGCTGATCGGGCTTTACACGCGCTGGCTCAATCCGTGGGCGCTCTTGATCGGATGGGGCGTCGGCATCGCGTCGGGAACGGCGATGGCGGCGAGTTTGAACTTCGCCAAATCGATCTATGCCGTGACCATCTTCGGCGTGACGATTCCCTGTTATGCAGCGCTTAGTTCGCTGATCCTGAATTTGATCGTGAGCGTAGCGTTGAGTGCGATATTCAACGCGCTTTCGCAGACGCGCGAAGACGCAACGCTGGCGGAAGATTATCTCTAGCCGAAGCGGCCGGTGATATAGTCTTCCGTGCGCTTGTTGTCGGGCGTGGTGAACATCTTTTCCGTCTCGCCATATTCGATGAGTTCGCCCAAATACATGAAGGCCGTATAGTTCGACGCGCGGCTGGCTTGCTGCATGTTATGGGTGACGATGGCGATGGTGTAGTCGTCGGCCAGTTCGTCGATCAGTTCTTCGATCTTGGCGGTCGAGATCGGATCGAGCGCCGAGCAGGGTTCATCGAGCAGAATCACTTCGGGTTTGATGGCAACCGTGCGCGCGATGCACAGGCGTTGCTGCTGGCCGCCCGAAAGGCTCAACCCGGACGTGTTCAGCTTGTCCTTCACCTCGCCCCAAAGTGCCGCACGTTCCAGCGCGTGACGCACACGGTCGTCCATCTCCGATTTCGGGACTCGCTCGTATAGTTTGATGCCGAACGCGATATTCTCATAGATCGACATCGGGAACGGTGTCGGCTTCTGGAAGACCATGCCGATGCGTGAACGCAACAAGTTCAGATCCTGTTTCGGGTCAAGCAGGTTTTCGCCATCGAGCAACACCTCGCCTTCGGCGCGCTGGCCTGGATAGAGGGAATACATGCGATTGAGCACTCGCAGAAGCGTGGACTTACCGCAACCGGACGGACCGATGAACGCCGTTACCTTGCGATCGTAGAGCGGCAGCGAAATGTCTTTCAGCGCCTTGGTCTCGCCGTAGTAGAAGTTCAAATCGCGTACGTCGACGCGAATTTTTCCGTTCATATGGCCGTTGGCTTGGCTCATGTCAGTTTCTCTTCGATTCCAGTAAGCGTGCCGCGATGCTCAGGGCGAGCACGGTGAAAGTAATCAGTAGTGCGCCGGCCCAAGCCAACCGGTGCCAGTCGTCATAGGGTGACATCGCGAACTGGAAGATGACGGCGGGAAGGCTTGCCATCGGCTGACCGAGATCGGAACTCCAGAACTGATTGTTCAGCGCGGTGAAAAGCAACGGCGCGGTTTCACCCGAAATGCGCGCGACAGCGAGCAGCACACCGGTCACAATGCCGGCGCGGGCCGCGCGCCAGGTGACCGATCGAATGATAAAGCTCATCGGCGCACCCAGTGCAGTACCAGCCTCGCGCAGAGAATTGGGTACCAGCAGCAGCATGTTCTCGGTCGTGCGCACCACCACAGGGATAACGATTACGGCCAACGACGACGCCCCCGCGATGGCCGAAAAATGACCCATATTGATGACGAAAATCTCGTAGATGAACAGACCGATCACGATGGAAGGCGCGCTCAACAAGATGTCGTTGAAGAAGCGAATAGCGCCCGCAAGCCGCGTGTGACGTCCATATTCGGCAAGATAGGTGCCCGCCAGTACGCCGACGGGGGTTCCAACCAGCACGGCAAGGAAACTCATGATCACGCTGCCGGCGATCGCGTTCAGCAATCCGCCGTCAGAGCCCGGCGGGGGCGTCATTTCAGTGAAGACTTTCGGCGACAGCCCGCCGAAACCCTGCACAATCAGCGTGTAGAGAATGAGTCCGAGCCACAGAAGACCAAATCCGGCAGCGCCGACGGAGAGCAGGAGGAAGACCCGGTCCGTCAATCTGCGACGCGCGTAGAGCACCGAATTCATTTTTTACCTCCTGCTGCTTCCAACCGGCGCAACATCAGTTGCGCGCTCGCAAGCACGAGGAAAGTTATAAAGAAGAGGATCAAGCCGAGTTCGATCAGGGACGGCACATAGAGATCGCCGAGAGCCTCGGTGAATTCATTGGCGATAGCAGCGGAGATCGTGGTGCCAGGGGCGAGCAGGGATGCCGAGATTCTGTGCGCGTTGCCGATGACGAAGGTGATCGCCATGGTTTCGCCTAGCGCGCGGCCGAGCGCCAGCATCGCGCCGCCCACCACGCCTGCGCGCGAATAGGGCAGGACCACATGCCACATCACTTCCCAACGGGTGCAGCCCAACCCGTAAGCCGCTTCTTTCAGCATCGGCGGCGCGGTCTCGAAGACGTCACGGGTCACCGCGGAAATGAAGGGCAGGATCATGATCGAAAGGATGAGCGCGGCAGTGAATACGCCGATGCCGTAGGGCGGGCCTTCGAACAGGCTCGAAAGCACCGGCACGTTGGCAAAAACATCGATCAGCCAAGGCTGAATGGTGGACTGAAGGAACGGTGCGAGGACGAAGAGGCCCCAGATGCCGTAGATGATCGAGGGAATGCCGGCGAGCAACTCAATCGCGATGCTGATCGGGCGCTTGAAAGCGTTGGGACAGATTTCGGTCAAGAAGATAGCGATGCCGATGCCAACCGGAACCGCAATCAGCATAGCCAGAAAGGACGTGACGAGAGTGCCGTAGATCGGCGCCAGAGCACCGAATTTTTCAGTGACCGGATTCCATTTCTCGGTCCAGAGGAATGGCAAGCCGAACGCTTTGATTGCGGGCCATGCGCCCTCAATCAGAGCTGCCAGAACACCGAGGAAAATCGCCACCACCAGAAGAGCCGCAGCCAAGGTGAGTACGCGAAACCGCGCATCGCCACGTCCAAAGCCACGCACGGTCCTGGCGCGGTCGTAGGTCCCGTAAGTTTCCAAGGCGATTCCGGCCATGTGAAATGCTGCCGTGTTTTAGACGAAAAGGGGCCGAAGCGGAGCCTCGGCCCCCTTATCCGTCAGACAAAGGTGGGGATCACATGCCCACGTTCTGGATGTTGTCGTGCCAGCTCTTGGCGATGGCCGCGATCGTGGAGTCGGGCAGCGGCACATAGTCGAGATCGGCCGCCATCTTGTCGCCCTCGGCATAGGCCCATTTGAAGAACTTGAGCACGTCGGCGGTCTTGGCGGGATTCGGCGGGTTCTTGTAGACGAGGATGAAGGTCGCGCCCGCGATTGGCCAGGCGGCCTTGCCCGGCTGGTCGGTCAGGACGACATAGAAGTCCTTCGAATGCGCCCAATCCGTCTTTGCGGACGCGGCCTGGAACGCCTCAGCCGTCGGGGCGACCGCCACGCCGTCGTGATTGATCATGCGCACATAGGTCAGGGTGTTCTGCTTGGCGTAAGCATATTCCACATAGCCAAGCGCGCCCTTGGTCTGCCTCACGTTGCCGGCCACACCTTCATTGCCCTTGGCGCCAATGCCGCTCGGCCATTCGACCGAAGTGGCGGCCCCCACGTCGCTCGCCCACTGCGGGCTTTTCTTCGACAGGTAGTTGGTGAAGATGAAGTTGGTGCCCGAGCCGTCCGAACGGTGGACGCCCACGACAGCCAGGTGCGGCAGGTTTGCGGACGGGTTCAGTTTCTTTACCGCGGCATCGTCCCAATACTTGATCTTGCCAAGGCAGATGTCGGCGAGCGTCTTGCCGTCGAGCACCAGCTCACCCGGCTTGATGCCCGGGATATTGACCACAGGCACTACGCCGCCGATCACTGTCGGGAACTGGGTCAGCCCTGCTGATTCGAGCTCGCTGGGCGCCAGCGGCTTGTCGGAGGCGCCGAAGTCGACCGTCTTGGCCTTGATCTGCGCGATGCCGCCGCCAGAGCCAATCGATTGATAATTCAGGCCAATTCCCGTCTTGGCTTTATACGCTTCGGCCCATTTGGCATAGATCGGATAGGGGAAAGTGGCGCCCGCGCCCGTCATGTCGGCGGCCAGCGCCTGGGCGGCAAACACGCCCACGGCCAGGCTCACGCTGAGTCCGGTCAGGTGGCGGAAAATCGGCTTCATGGAAGTCCTTTCGGATGAGGGCCCGTTCGGGCCGGATTGCCCCACTGGGACCGCGCCCTCGCACGGTCGGATCGGGTTCTGAGGGGGCGGCGTGCAAGCCACATCACAGTTCTGCAAAGCTTTTGTGACGCCGCCCGAAAACCTTGGTTTGCCTTGGTTTCCGGCCCTCCCGGACAGGCCGGTTAAGCCTTTCTCAAGGCGAAACGCGCTTTAGTTGCAGGGTCGGTGGGAAAGGTTTGTCTCTTGGCGATTGCTCGCGCCATCCGGCTGGTTTTCGGCATGATTGCCCTCGCCATTTCCGTGGCGGCGCTGGGCGACATCATGCTGCACGCCCGGCTGACCATCATAACCCCTATCACGCTCGTCGCCCTGATCGGCGTCGGCATCGCGATGGTTCTGCATGGTTTTCTCATCATCCGCGAGAAGGCTGATGCCCTTCACAAGAAGACCAACGAATTCGCCGCCACGTCGGCGAAGCTCGAGAACTCGCTGAAAAACGCGTCCGCCATGAACGCCCGGCTGCATGAAAGCGAGCAGCGCTATCGCGGCCTCGTCGACAGTCAGGGCGACGCCATCTTCCGTCGGGCGGCGGACAGCCGTCTCACCTATGCCAACGATGCGTTCTTCAAGCTGTTCGGCCTTTCGCCCAAGGATGCTATCGGCTTTCCCTTTGCACCCGAACTTCATCCCGACAGCCGCGCGCCGATGTTCGGCAGCTTCGCAGGTCTCGAAACGGGCAAGGGCCGCGTGAAATACGACCAGCACGTTCGCACCGCCTATGGCTGGCGCTGGATCGCATGGGAGGACTACGCGATCCGCGATGCGTTCGGCCGCCTCGTGGAAGTACAAAGCGTGGGCCGCGACATCACCGAGCGCAAGGCGCTGGAAGACGCGCTTACCGAAGCGCGTGACCGCGCCGAAGCCGGCAGCCGTGCGAAATCGGGCTTCCTCGCCACGATGAGCCACGAGATCCGCACGCCGATGAACGGCGTGCTTGGCATGGCGCGCCTGCTGCTCGAGACGGATATAAAACCCGAACAGCGCACTTACGTCGAGGCAATCCGCCAATCGGGCGAAGCGCTTCTGTCGCTGATCGGCGACATTCTCGACTTCTCGAAAATCGAATCCGGCATGATGACGCTGGAGGAGGAAGAGGTCGATGTCCGTAGCCTGGTCGAAGGCGTGGTCGAACTCTTGGGCACGCGCGCGCATGCCAAGGGCATCGAAATCCTTTCGGTTATTGCGGCGGCAGTTCCGCGCTCGATCCGCACTGACGGCATGCGCCTGCGGCAGGTGCTGACCAACCTCGTCGGAAATGCCATCAAATTCACGGAAAAAGGCGGCGTTTGCATCGACGTCAAGCTTGTCGCGGTCAACGAGCGCCGTTCGCTGCGGTTCGAAGTGCGCGATACCGGAGTGGGCGTGCCGGAGGACAAGCGCGAAGAAATCTTCAGCGAATTCGTGCAGGCCGATTCCAGTCATGCGCGACGTTTCGGCGGATCGGGCCTGGGTCTTGCGATTTCCAAGCGTCTTGTGGATGCGATGGGCGGCGAGATCGGCGTCGATCCCGCTGTCGGTGGGGGCAGCGCGTTTTGGTGCAGCGTGCCGGCCTATGTCATCAAACCGGCTTTGCCAGGCTTCGAACATTCGCTCGCCGATCTGACGATTGCGATCGTCACCCGCAATGCCGTGCTGCGCGAAGGCTTGACCGCACAAATCCGTGCGGCGGGCGGCAGTGTCAGCGATCTGGATTCTTCGTCGACCATCGACGTTGTCCTCATAGATGCCGGCACGCATGAACCGGCACCTGTGTCCGTAGCCGATCCGTCTATCCCCGCTATCGTGCTGATCACACCGCAAATGCGCCCCAAACTCGGCAAGCTCAGGGAAGAGGGTTTCACGAGCTATCTCGTCAAACCGGTACGCCATGCTTCGCTGGTGGAGCGGTTGCACGATTCCTTCGGCACCATCTCCACCGAACCGCCCCCCGTCGAAGCGATCTATGCCGCGGCTGCGGAGCTTGCACCCAAACGGCAACTCGATGGCAAAACTGGCCTGAAGATCCTTTTGGCGGAAGACAACCCGATCAACGCGCTCCTGACGCGCGAACTGCTGCGCCGCCGCGGCCACATCGTAAGCGAAGTCGTTTCCGGCGAGGAGGCGGTGCTTGCCATGCAGCAGAACGCTTTCGACCTGCTTCTGACCGACATCCACATGCCGGGCCTCGACGGTGTGGAGGCCACCCGGCTGATTCGCACCGAGGAACGCGAATCCGGCCGTCCGCGCACGCCCATCGTGGCGTTGACCGCCGACGTGCTCGAAACAGGCAAGCGCGCCTGCCAGGAAGCGGGTATGGATGGGTTCCTTCCCAAGCCCGTCGATCCTGACGAGCTTGACGCGATGCTGGCAAGTCTCTTTCCCTCTGGCCAGGAAGAATCGGATCTGCGTCACGCCGCGGCCTGACGCGGGCGAAAGCCAGAGGTTGATTTGAACGCGCCATCGCGCACGGCTGAAGCTTTTCGCGCCTATCTGAAACCGCGTTCGCTTCTGATGCTCACGCTCGGATTTTCCTCGGGCCTGCCGTTCCTGCTCACGGGCAATACCTTCGGCTATTGGTTGCGCGACGAAGGCACTACGCTGACCGCCATCGGGTTTCTTTCGTGGGTGGGCATCGTCTATTCGCTGAAGTTTCTCTGGGCGCCGGTGGTGGACCGCGTTCGCGCGCCGCTTTTCGGAAGACTGGGGCATCGGCGCGGATGGATGGCGCTGGCACAGATCGTCGTGGGCGCTGGCCTAGTCGGCATGGCCGTCATCGGCACACAGCACGGCCTCGTCGCTGCGGGCGCATTGGCGCTGCTGGTGGCCTTCGCCTCGGCGACGCAAGACATAGCGGTGGACGCGCTGCGCATCGAGACGGCGGAGAACGACGCCGAACTCGGTCTTCTCTCTGCGCAATTCCAGCTTGGCTATCGCGTGGCGCTGATCGCCGCTGACGCATTGATCCTCATTACCGCTGCCGGATTTGGCTGGCCGCTGTCTTACACACTGTTCGGTTTGTTGATGGGTGTCGGCCTGATCGCGACGTTGCTGGTGCCCGAGCCGGCACGAGCAAACGCCGTGATGGAAGAAAAAGCGTCGTTGCGGAACGCACGGGGTTTCTTCGATGCGGTGATCGGCCCGTTCGCCGATTTCTTTCGCACCCACGGCGTGCTGGCACTTGTCATGCTGATCGCGATCAGCCTTTACCGGTTGCCCGACTTCGTGATGGGGCCGATGGCCAATCCGTTCTATCACGACATCGGATTGAGCAAGGAAATGGTCGGCGCGGTACGAGGCTCGGTCGGGTTGGTCGCTTCGTTCGCCGGAATCGCTGCAGGCGGATTTGCCGTGCTGCGTTTCGGATTGATGCGCGCATTGGTGGCGGGTGGGATATTGCAGGCGCTGGCAATTGCGCTCTATGCGGTTCTCGCGCAGCAAAATCCCGATCTCCGCCTTTTTGCCTTCGTGATGGCGGGCGACAATTTCGCGATCAGCTTTGCGGGCGTCGCGTTGGTGTCATATTTGTCGAGTCTCACCAGCTTCGGTTACACGGCCACGCAATATGCGCTGCTCACGTCATGCTATGCCTGGATCGGCAAGATCTCGAAAGGCTTCTCCGGCGGGATCGTGGATGGATTGGCCGTCACCCATGGTCAGCTCGACGCATATGCCATCTTCTTTGTAGGCGCTGGAATCGTCGGAATCCCGGCAATCCTGCTTTTCGCATGGATAGGACGCTACCAGCGTCGCAATTTGCCGCCGTAACCGACATTCGGGTAAGCTCCCAGCGTTTCGCATAAGGCAAGCAAACTTGGTGAACGTCCATGAGCCTGGCCCCGTAGAGGGCGGCTTCGCGCAATGGCCCGTCCTTTCGACCTCGGCCGCGCTCGAAGTGCGGATTGCGGAAACCGAGGACGAAGTGGAACAGGCGCAGCGCCTGCGTTATCGCGTGTTCTACGAAGAGATGTCGGCGACACCTTCTCCTGAAATGCGTGCCCAGCGCCGCGACTTCGATCGTTTCGACGCAGTGTGCGATCACCTTCTGGTTGTCGACCGCGCGGTACACGATGAGGACGGCCAGCCCGCCGTGGTAGGAACCTATCGCCTGATGCGCGATGAATATGCCGAACGCGCAGGCGGTTTTTACAGCGCGGGCGAATACGACCTGACGCCGATGCTGCGGGGCTTGCCCGCCGGAACGCGGCATCTGGAACTCGGACGCTCCTGCATCCTCAAGGACTATCGCACCAAGCCGGGCACGATGCAGCTTCTGTGGCGCGGCGTGATGGCCTATGTGGCGCGTTTCAACATCGACCTGATGTTCGGCTGCGCTTCGCTTGCGGGCACCGATCCGGATGCGCTCGCCACACCCCTGTCCTATCTCTACCACTATCATCTGTTGCCGCCCGAGCTTCGCGTGCGAGCGCGGCCCGAGCTTTACGTCGAGATGAATCGCCTGCCGAAAGAGGCAATCGATCCGAAGGAAGCGCTGCGCGCGCTTCCTCCGCTGGTCAAAGGTTATGCGCGTGCGGGCGCACTAATCGGCGACGGTGCGGTGATCGACCGGCAGTTCGGCACGACGGACGTTTTCATATATTTGCCGGTGTCTAACATCGACAGACGCTATCGCAGCCGCTTCGGCAAGGCCGTTTAAGCCAAATCGAACAACAGCACTTCCGATGGCGCATGTGCACGCACGAGGATTCTGTCCTCATCGGTGATGGCGATAGCATCGCCTGCTTTCAGCATCTGATCGCAGACCTCGACTTTGCCTGTTGCCACCTGCAGCCAGGCGCGGCGACCTTTTTCGAGCTGGTGCACGGCTTCGACCCCCGCATCGAATTGGGCCGCCCAGATTTCCGCGTCCTGCACCAGCGTCACCTCGTTGTCGCGCGGGTTGGGCGCTGCGATGCGGGCGAAATGGTTTTTCACCGCTTCGGGATCAATGGGCTTCTGTTCGTAAGCGGGCGCGATGCCGTTCTTCGACGGCTCGATCCAGATTTGCAGGAGATGGCAATCGCGTTCGCGCGAGGCGTTGAACTCACTGTGCACGATGCCGGAGCCTGCGCTCATCTTCTGGATTTCGCCGGGGCGGATCACAGAGCCTGTGCCGAGCGAATCCTTGTGCTGCAAGGCACCGGACAAAATGTAAGTCACGATCTCCATGTCGCGGTGGGGATGCGGACGAAAACCGCCGCCGCCGGCAATGACGTCTTCATTGATCACCCTGAGCGCGCCGAAGCCCATGTTCTGCGGGTCGTAATATTCGCCGAACGAGAAGGAATGTTTCGAATCGAGCCAGGCGATCTTGGTGGCGCCGCGGTCTTCGGATTTCCGTACGGTCAGCATGGGAACCTCACGGGATGGAGGTGGCGCTCATATAAGAACGCTGCAAGCCCTCAAAAAGTCCCTCGCGGCATCAGCGACTTTTCAGTTTGGTTTCAATGGCATCCCAAACGAGCGCTGCGATATCGGCGCCGCCGAAACGCTTCACTTCCCAGATGCCGGTCGGTGAAGTGACGTTCACTTCGGTCAGGTAGTCTCCGATCACGTCGATGCCGGTGAAGATCAGGCCGCGCTTCTTCAATTCCGGGCCGAGCGCCGCGCAGATTTGTTTCTCGCGCTCGGAAAGCGTGGTGGCTTCCGGCCGGCCCCCCACATGCATATTGGAGCGCGCCTCGCCTTCGGCGGGCACGCGATTGATTGCACCAGCGAATTCGCCATCGACCAGGATGATGCGCTTGTCGCCCTTGCGCACTTCGGGCACGTAACGCTGCACGATAACCGGCTCGCGGTAGAACTGGGTGAACATTTCCAGAAGGCTTCCGAGATTCTCGTCGTCCGGCTTCACCCGGAACACGCCCGCGCCGCCATTGCCGTAAAGCGGCTTGAGGATCATATCCTCGTGCTTCTCGCGGAAGCGTTTGATCTCCGCGCGATCCGTCGTGATCAGGGTCGGCGGCATCAAGTCCTTGAAGAGAGTGACGAACAGTTTTTCCGGCGCGTTGCGCACATGAGCCGGATCGTTGACGACCAGCGTCTTCGGATGAATACGTTCGAGGATGTGGGTGGCGGTGATGTAGGCCATGTCGAAGGGCGGGTCCTGGCGCATCAACACCACGTCGGCCTTCGACAGGTCGATCACGGCCGCATCGCCCAGCGTGAAATGATCGCCCTTGACGTTGCGCACCTGGAGCGGGCGGACATTGGCGATCACCTCGCCGTCGCTGAAGGAAAGATCGCGCGGCCCGTAATAGAGAAGACGATGTCCGCGTGATTGCGCTTCAAGCGCGAGTGCAAATGTCGAGTCGCCCCCGATGTCGATGCGCTCGATAGGGTCCATCTGGATGGCGACATTCAAGGTCATGGGGATTCCTAATTCAGTCTGCGTTTGAGGGCATGCAGGGCAAGGGCTGCTTCGTTGAGAGAGGCGTCTCCCGCCTTGCTCAACGCCATTGCTGCTTCATAGGCTTTTTTGGCGGCCCCTAGCGAGCCCGCACCTTCCTGAAGACGCGCCAGTTCCAACCACAATTCGGTGCGGCGCGGCCCAAGAAGCACCATCCGCTTGGCGATGTCGAGCGCACGGCCATGTTCGCCGGATTGCGTGGCGCGTTGCTTGAGATTGTTCTGGAGGCGCAACAGAACTTCAGTATCGCTCACGGCATCGGCGATGCGCGGATCTTCGCCCGCAAGTCCGCCCATGCGCGGCGGCGTGCCAAGCTTCTCGCGGTCGAGCGTGACGCCGCCGTTGAACGGATCGAGCAGCGCCTCGCCGCCACGCGAAGATATGCGCATCAGGAAATGGCCCGGGGAGTTCAGCCCTTCCGCGGCGTATCCGGCCGCGCGTGCCGCGTGGATGTAGAGAATGCCCAGCGACACCGGCAGGCCGCGCCGGCGGTCGATTACCGTCATCAGATTGGCGTTCTGAGGATCGTCATAGGTGAGGCGGTCGCCATCGTAACCATAACGCCTCACCATTAAGCCCGTGAGCGCGCGGGCTGCATATTCGGCAGAGGTTGCGAGCTTTGCTTCTTCCTTCGCGTAATGGGCGATCTCGTCCAGATGGGCGCGATAGGGTGCAAGAACGGTTTGGGGCTGGTCGAGCAGCGCCAGCATGAGGGCCGCTTCCGCGAGATTGTGCGGTCCCTCGCCCGCTTCGCCTAGCGCTTTTAGATAGTTGGCCGGATTTTCGGTGGGATCTGACATGGGTTAAGCTTAGCGCCCCTCGTCGCGCCATGCATCGCGCAGATGGTGCGGCAACCGCCCCGGCGCAAGGGCGATTACGTCATAGCGGATGGCCTTTGGCCGCAGGCCCGGGCGCGATGCCAGCCACAGATGCGCCGCTTGGCCGATACGCCCGCGCTGGCGGGCGCTGATCGAATCCAGTGCAGCAAGCTCTCCGCCGCGCGCTTTGACTTCGATGAAGCAGATCACCCCGCCCGGCGCACGCGCGATGAGATCGATTTCCCCCGCGCGCGTGCGCACGCGGCGCCCGAGGATGCGATAGCCTTTCAGCATCAGAAGGGCCGCCGCGAAAGTTTCGCTACGCCGTCCGCGCTTTTCGGCGTTGCGTCCGCGCGAAAGGCGAATCTCACTCATTCGCTTGCTTCCGTGCGAGCGCACGCTCATAGATCGGCTTGCGCGGTTGATCGAGCGCCGCGGACAAAAGCTCCGACGCGGCACGCACCGGCATGAATTCCAACGCCTTGTCGAGCAGCGTATCGAGCTTCGCAAGATCGAGCGCGTCTTGCGTTGCGCCCCGCACCACAAGCGTGATCTCGCCTTTCGGTGCGCCCGATTTTTCATAATGCGCGGCCAGTTCGCGCAAACTTCCGCGCCGCGTTTCTTCGAACAATTTGGTCAATTCGCGCGCGACTGCGGCTGCACGATCTCCCAATATCTCCGCCATATCGGACAATGTCTCGGCAAGGCGCGGGCCGCTTTCAAAGAAAATCAGTGTGGCCGCTTCATTTTTCAAATTCTCGAGCGCGCCTCTGCGTTCGCCGGTTTTCGACGACAGAAAGCCTGCAAACAGGAAACGGTCACTTGGCAGGCCCGACAGGATAAGCGCAGCCAGCGGCGCCGACGGTCCGGGGATGACATGGACCGCGATATTCTCCGTCAGGGCATCGCGCACCAGTTTGTAGCCCGGATCGGAGACAAGCGGCGTGCCTGCATCGCTCACCAGGGCGATGCGCGCGCCGTCTTTCAGCCGCGCAAGCAGGCGGGGGCGTTCGCGTTCGCCGTTGTGGTCGTTGTAGGGCGAGAGCGGTTTGGCGATGCCGTGGATGGCCAGCAGCTTTGCCGTGACGCGGGTGTCCTCGGCGGCGATGGCGTCGCAAGACCGCAAAACGTCGAGCGCCCTCAACGTGATGTCCCGGGCGTTGCCGATAGGTGTCGCCGTCACATAAAGGCCGGGCGAAAGCTCTGTGGCGTCTGGCGATTTGGGCGTCGAGGCCCTAGGGTGGCCCAAGACCCTTTCGCCCCCTTTGTGCCCCTCCCATGCGTCCGTTCCCCGTGAAGTCCCGCGTGCCATCCAAGACCTTCGCTCGCCTGAAGCGCCGAGTTTGTGCCATCGCGGGCGTCGTTGCGATAGCGGCACTGGCCGGCTGCCAGACCGAAGGCCCTCAAACCGCCCGCGCCCCCCAGGCCCTTGCCGCCCCGCCGGAGGAAATGGCGCCCCACCAGCTCGTCAGCGACAATCCGCAATTCCTGCGGCTGTCCAATACGCCCAACGATCATCCGCCGGTCCGCATCGGGCTGATGCTGCCCTTCTCCAACGGCTCGCCCGCCACGCGCGCGCTTGCCAACGCCATGCTCAATGCCGCCGAAATGGCGGTCTCCGACACCTCCAACGGCGACCTGCTGCTGATGCCGGTCGACGAAGGTACCGGCCCCGCCGACGCCGCCAAAGCCGCGCGGAAATTGCTGGCACAGGGGGCCGAAGTGATCGTGGGGCCGCTATTCGCCGGATCGGTGACGGCGATCACGCCCATCGCGCGTGACAGGGGCGTTCCGGTGCTGGCGTTCTCGACGGACCGTTCCGTCGCCAGCAAGGGCGTCTACCTCCTGAGCTTCCAGCCGGAGAACGAAATTCGCCACATCGTCGCTTATGCCGCCGCCAAGGGCCGCAAGAACTTCGCGGCGCTGGTTCCGCAGAATGCTTATGGCGATCGCGTGGGGCAGGCGTTCACGCAAATCGTTCCCGAAAATCACGCGCATATCGCCGACGTCGAACGCTTCGCGCCGGGCGCGGCCAACGTGAATGTCCAGACGGCCGCGATCGCCAAAACGAATCCCGATGCGCTGCTGATCGCGCAAGGCGGCGTCGGGTTGCGTGGTATCGCGTCGATGATTGGCACCAACGGAATCGATACGTCGAAAGTCAAATTGCTCGGCACCGGTCTTTGGTACGATCCCACCATCACCAAGGAAGGCGCGCTGACCGGCGGCTGGTTCGCGGCCCCCGCTCCGCATGCGCAGGATGCGTTCGATGCCAAATACCGCAGCATTTTCGATGCGCAGCCGCCGCAGCTTGCAACGCTCGCCTACGATGCGATCTCGCTGGTCGCCCTGCTTGCGCCGGGCGAGCCCTATCACCGCTTCACCCGCGCGGCTCTTGTCGATCCCAATGGATTTGCGGGCGTCGACGGCATCTTCCGCTTCAAGGAAGACGGCACGGCAGATCGCGGTCTTGCGATTTTACAAGTGGAGCCGGAAGGCTTTCAGGTGATCGAACCTGCGCCGACCACCTTTCAGGCCGTGGGCGGATAGTTTGCTTTAAGAAACCGCCGGTTGGGCGCTGCCGCGGGCCTGCTGCAACTCCGCTTGCTTGGCCTGATAAAGGCTCGCGAAATCGATCGGCTCGATCATCAGGGGCGGCATGCCGCCATCGCGGATCGCATCGGCGACGATGCGGCGCGCGAACGGGAAGAGCAGCGTCGGCCCTTCGATGAGAAGGGTCTTTTCCAGCGACTCTTCCGGAATGTTGTGCAACGCGAACATGCCGGCATAGACGAGTTCGAGCAGGAAGATGGGGCGTTCCTCAGCCTTGGCCGAGACGCGCAGCTTCAGTTCGACCTCGAACTGCTCGTTTTCCATGCGGCGGGCCTGAAGATCGACGCCGAAATCGATCTGGGGGCGACCCTGGATGTTGCCCGGAGCACCGGGATTTTCGAAGGAAAGGTCCCGGACATATTGGGCGACGACCTGCATACGGGGGCCGGTTCCCTCGCCGTTCGCCGTGCCGTTGCCGTCCGCGCCGTTGCCCTGTTCGCTCATCCTGTTCCCGTTCTTTTGTGGGTCCGCGCGGCTATATTGGATTGCGCGGATATTACAAGCCAAGGACAGGCAGCAGCGGCCTTTCACCTCATATTCGCCTGATTGAGGTGATGTGCTGGACCCATCCCTCCCTTGGGGGGTAACCTCGCGGCGGAAGGTTCGTAATGCCCGATAGTCAGCTTTTCGAGATTCTGCTGGCCGCCGTCGTGGCCGGCATCGTCCTGTTCCGTCTCTACATGGTGCTGGGACGGCGCACGGGGCATGAGAATCCGCCCCCCGAATATCGCCGCCAGACCTCGCCCTCGGGCGACAATGTGGTGGCCATTCCGGACCGGACGGAGGTCAAGCCGGGAGTGATTGCCGACAAGCCGACCGATGCGGTGGCGCGCGGGCTCCTCGACATCAAGCTGGCCGACCGCAAATTCGAAACCGACCATTTCCTCGAAGGCGCGCGCGGGGCTTACGAAATCATCGTGACGGCGTTCGCCGCCGGAAATCGTCAGGCGCTGCGGCCGCTTCTGAGCGAGGAAGTCTATGCCGCGTTCGACGGCGTGATCCGCGGTCATGAGGAGCGCAAGGAGAAGGTCGATTTCACCTTTGTCGGTTTTTCGGGTGCACGCATCAGCCATGCCGAATTGAAGAACCGCATGGCGGAGATCACCGTCGCGTTCGAAGCGAAATATATTTCCACCACTGCCAAACAGGACGGCGCCATCGTCGAAGGCGATCCCAAGGCGGTGCGCGACGTGACCGATGTGTGGACCTTCGCGCGCGATACCTCATCGCGCGATCCGAACTGGACGCTCATCGCCACTTCCGGCGAGCACCACTGACAAAGGCCGCGCCATGACAAGGCGCGTGGCCCTTTTCCTCATCGCCGTTTTCCTTCTGACTGCAGCCGCGATCTGGTTTCTGCAACGGCCCAAACTCGCACCATCCGGCATGGAATTGACTGCTGCGCAATTCGGCGACCTGCCCGGCTGGCGCGCAAGCAATGCGAGGGGCGCGCTTGCCGCGTTCCGGCTGTCATGTGGGGCGCTTGCCAAGAAAGCGGCATCCGACGGCATGGGCGGCGCAGGCTATGCGGGAACGGTGGGCGATTGGGTGGAGGCGTGCAACCAATTGTCGGGTGCTTCCAACGCGCGCGAATTCTTCGAAAAGAATTTCACGCCATTCGCCGTTCGCGCCGCGGGCAATAGATTGTTCACTGGTTACTACGAGCCCGAACTGCGCGCGAGCCGCACCAGGCATGGCGTGTATCAAATCCCTGTTTACGGCTTGCCCTCCGATCTGGTGAGCGTCGATCTCGGCAAGTTTCGGGACGAATGGAAGGGTGAGCAAATTGCAGGCCGTATCGAAGGCCACAAGCTGACCCCCTATTCGACGCGCGCGGAAATTGACGCGCGCGGACTTCCGAATGCGCCCGTTCTGTTTTACGCCAGCGATCCGGTTGCAGTATTCTTCCTGCATATCCAAGGATCGGGGCGCGTCGCCTTCGACGACGGCAGCAAGGCACGCGTTGGCTATGCGGGCAAAAACGGACGGCCTTATACCGCCATCGGCCGGACCTTGATCGAACGCGGCGCGCTGACCAAGGACAGCGTGTCGATGCCCGCGATCCGCGCCTGGCTGAAAGCGCACCCGAAAGACGCCCGTGCGGTGATGCAGACAAACCAGTCCTACACATTCTTCGCCCTTTCGCCTGCGGGCGATGCCGCGCAGGGAAGCAAGGGGACCGAAGGCGTTGCGTTGACGGCGGGCGCGAGTCTGGCGGTGGACAATCGCATTCATCCGCTTGGAATGCCGCTATTCCTTGTGACGACACTGCCCGGGAAAACGCCGAAACCGTTCCATCACCTTCTCATTGCACAGGATACGGGCGGCGCCATTCGCGGTGCGGTGCGCGGCGACGTTTATTGGGGAACAGGTGCGGAAGCCGAACGGCTGGCCGGCGCGATGAAATCGCAAGGCGAGCTTTACGTGCTGTTGCCGAATAAGATCGCGGCAAAGCTCGGCAGCGGCAAGGCATTCAAACTCAAATGACCCGCAAACGTGCCGTGACCGACGAGGAGCGCGCGCTATTCGAGCAGGGCTTCAAGGAAGCCCGGCCCTTGGCGGACCCAACATCTGCTTCCAAACCGGCCAGAACTGCCAAATCGCATGAGACTCACACGGGCGTCGACGGGCGTACGGCAGAGCGGCTGAGACGCGGAACGATGGAGCCGGATGCTCGGCTCGATCTGCATGGCTTCACCGAAGCCGCCGCCCATGGCGCACTCATCACTTTTCTGCGCTCGGCGCAGATGCGCGGGCACAGGTTGGCGCTGGTGGTGACGGGAAAGGGCACAAGGAAATCCGACCCCTATGCGCCGTTTGATCTCGAACTCGATGCGCGGTCGCGTGGCGTGCTCAAAACTGCGGTCCCGCGCTGGTTGAAGGAGCCGGCGCTAGCCGGGATCGTCGCCGATATGCGTGAAGCACACCGGAAACATGGCGGCGCGGGTGCGTTGTATGTGTATCTGCGCAAGACCGCGAAATGAGACAGGCTTTCCACACGCTCAAGATAAGGACCAAAGGGCCCGGCCTCTACGATGTCACAACCGAGGTTGCGGCCTTCGTGGAAAGCGAGAAGATACGCGAAGGGTTGCTGACCTGTTTCATCCGTCACACCTCGGCATCCCTGCTGATCCAGGAAAACGCCGATCCGGACGTGCTGACAGATCTGGAGAATTTCATGCGGCGCATCGTGTCGCGTGATCCGAAACTCTACCGCCATACCACGGAGGGGCCTGATGACATGCCCTCGCATATCCGATCGGCGCTGACGGCGACGTCGCTATCCATTCCGCTGCGCGACAGCGGACTGGCGCTTGGCACCTGGCAGGGAATTTATGTATTCGAGCATCGCGACGCGCCGCATGCGCGCGAGGTGATGCTGCATCTGATCGGCGAATAATTAGAGAAAGTTCGACAGGCTTGTTTCCGGGCGCGCGCCGTAGTGCGAGATCACTTCGGCGGCGGCGGCGGCGCCGAGCCTGCCGCAGCGATCGAGCGGCTGGCCGTGGGTGAGGCCGTAGAGGAAGCCCGCCGCGAACTGATCGCCTGCGCCCGTCGTGTCCACCACGCGCGCCACCGGCTCCGCGTCGAGAACATGCAGTTCTTTCCCGTACGCCACGACACAGCCTTTTTCCGAACGCGTCAGCGCGAGGATGCCGTCCGTCTGGCGGGCAGCCTGTAGCGCGGCATCGAAATCCTCAACTTCGAACAGCGCCTTCGCCTCTTCCTCATTGGCGAAAAGAATATCCAGATCGTTCTTCCAAAGGTTGAGGAATTCCTCGCGCCAGCGGCCGACACAGAACGGATCGGACAAGGTGAGCGCCACCTTGTGACCAGCGCGCTTCGTGGCAGCGATGGCTTTGTTGATGGCTGCTTTCGCATCGGGCGCGTCCCACAGATAGCCCTCGATATATAGCACTTTCGCACGCGCGATTTTTTCTTCGTCGATGTCGGACGGCGCAAGTTCGCGGCTGGCGCCCAGATAAGTGTTCATGCTGCGCTGTCCGTCCGGCGTCACCGCGATCAGGCAACACGCGGTGGGGGCACCTGCATTCGCCATTCTAGTGCTGTAGTCGATTCCGGTTTTGGCCATGCTGGCAGCAAAGCTTTCGCCCAAGCGATCGTCCTTCACGCGGCCCACGAACAAACCATTGCCGCCGAAGGATGCCACGCCTGCCATGGTGTTGGCCGCCGAGCCGCCCGCGATCTCACGGGTTTCCGGCAATGCTTCATAGAGCGTTTGGGCGCGGAACTCGTCGATCAGCGTCATCACACCCTTGGCAATATTGTGTTTGAGCAGGAAGGCATCGTCGGTGGGCGCGATCACATCCACGATGGCGTTGCCCAGGGCTGCGACGTCGAATTGCTTCACGAACGAACTCCTATTTCTTTTTCTTGACTGGCTTCTTGGGCAACGGGCCTTCCGGCGTCTTGTGCGGATAGAGACAGATGTCGCGGACCACACAAACGGGGCATCTGGGCTTTCTCGCAATGCACGTATAGCGGCCATGCAGGATTAGCCAATGATGCGCGTGAAGCCTGTATTTATCCGGCACACGTTTGTCGAGCGCGATTTCCACATCGCGTACGTTTTTTCCCGGCGCCAAACCCGTGCGGTTGGAAACGCGAAACACGTGGGTATCGACCGCGATCGTGCCTTCGCCATAGATCACGTTGAGAATAACGTTCGCCGTCTTGCGGCCCACGCCGGGCAGGGCTTCCAGCTCTTCGCGCGTTTTCGGCACCTGACTATCGTGATTTTCAATCAGCGCCTTTGCCAGCGCGATGACGTTCTTTGCCTTGGTGCGGAAGAAGCCGATGGTCTTGATGTGCTGGATCAGCTTCTTCTCGCCGAGCGTCACCATTTTTTCCGGCGTATCGACGGTCTTGAACAGGTCTTCCGTCGCGCGATTGACGCCCTTGTCCGTCGATTGCGCGCTCAACACCACCGCAACAAGCAGGGTGAATGGATTGGCGTAGTTCAATTCCGTCTTCGGCTCCGGCATCGACTTTTTCAGACGCGCGAAAAACGTGTCGATTTCGGCAGGCGTGAGCTTACGTGGCATTTTCGGAAAATCGTTCCAGTTCCTGCCACAGAAATGCCTGAAATCCGAACGGGTTGAAAGTGGGAACCATCCGGACGAGCATCCGTTATCGGCAAACTGCGTAACCAAGGAGGCAGTGATGAAATTCGCCAAACTTGCAGCCGGTCTGGCTTTAGCTTCCGCCCTTGGCCTTTCGGCCTGCGGAACCGATCCGGGTGACCGCGCGGTTTCGGGTGCCGCCATTGGCGCGGGTGCAGGTGCGATCATCGGCGCTGCCACCGGCACTCCGGCGACAGGCGCTGCGATCGGCGCATTGGCAGGCGGCGCAATCGGTGGATTGACGGATCCCTGCACATTGAATCTGGGCGATCCTTATTGGAAGGATCACGGCGGGCGGCACGAATATGACCGCCGGTGCGGACGTCATCATCATCGTGACCCTGATGGATATCCCGATTAATACCAAGAGGCCCGCTTTTCGCGGGCCTCTTTTTTTGCTTGATCCGAAGGCGGCGAGCTTCGATGCTTGTCCCATGAGCGAGGTGAAGACCGTTCTTCTGGATGCGGTGCTGCGGCCCAATCCGCCGATGTCGCGCCGGGCACTGCTCATCATTCTTGCCATCGTCACATCGTTCAATTTGGCGTTCGCGCTAAGCTTCGTGCTCAAGGGCGCATGGCCGATTGCGCCGTTCATGGGATTGGATGTGGCGCTGCTGGCGTGGGCGTTCCATGCCAGCAGACGCGCGGCGCGGCGTTTCGAGCATCTCACACTGACACCAGACAATCTGCGAATCCTGCGCCAGCCTGTGAAAGGGCAGGCCGATGAAGTGGCGCTCAACCCTTACTGGGTGCGCGTGGAGATGGACGATCCGCCGGAACCCTGGAGCCAGCTGACGCTCAAGAGTCACGGCAAGGGCGTGCAGATCGGAACGTTCCTCAGCCCCGATGCGCGAGCGGCGTTCGCGGATGTTTTGCGGTCTGCGCTCCGGCGTGCTCGCGAAACCGTTCCCACCTAGATGAGCAAGAAACGGGTCGTAACGGGGCGCGAAAAACCCCATCTTGCGTCCATGAGCACGAACCCGATCCTCGACGGCACTGTCGAAACCCTGACCTGGCGCAAGATGGGCCGGGCGATCCGCTTTCTCTCCGAGCACTATCAGGATCAGCCTGACCTGGAAGAGGCGGCATCCGTGGCAGGGCTTTCGCCTTATCATTTCCAGCGGCTGTTCACCCGCCATGTCGGCGTGAGCCCGAAGGCCTTCGTTTCGTATCTGACGCTCAACCACGCCAAGACGGAATTGCAGCATGGCGCGAGCGTGCTGGATGCAGCCCTCGATGCCGGTCTTTCCGGACCGTCGCGACTGCACGATCTCTGTCTCAAGGTCGAGGCAATGACGCCGGGCGATTACGCCAAGGGCGGCGACGGCTTGCTGATCGAATATGGCTTCCACGATTGCCCGTTCGGCGTGACATTGATCATGGCGACGGACAAAGGCGTCTGCGGCATGGCCTTCGGCGACGAGGGCGAAGAAGACGAGATGCTGGACGACATGAAGAGCCGCTGGCCGCGCGCCCGCTATCGCGAAGCGGTCGCGCGCACCGCACCACTTGTCCGGCAGATCTTCGCGCTCGATCCGAAGGAGAACGATGAGATCAAGCTGCATCTGCTCGGCACACCCTGGCAGATCAAGGTTTGGCAGGCGCTGATGGAAATTCCGTCAGGCTCGGTCACGACCTATCGCACCATCGCGGCGAAAGTTTGCACCCCGAAAGCTTCACGCGCGGTTGGTGCTGCGGTCGGACGCAATCCAATCTCTCTTCTGATTCCCTGTCATCGCGTGCTTGGAACGAGCGGCGCTCTTCATGGATATCATTGGGGCCTGCCGCGGAAGCGCGCGATGCTCGCGCTGGAAGCGGCGCGTCATTCCGAAAGTCCCAAGACATCCGCCATCGCATAGAGGCCGGGCTTCTTGCCCTGCCCCCAGCGAGCGGCGGCAAGAGCGCCGGTGGCGAAGATCGAGCGATCTTCGGCGACGTGCTTGAACACGATGCGCTCGTTTTCGCCTGCGAATATGACGTCGTGTTCGCCGACCACCGTGCCGCCGCGCAAGGCCGCAAAACCGATGGCACCTTTTTCGCGGGCGCCGGTGTGCCCGTCGCGGGCGCGCACCGCTTTTTCCTCAAGCGAGACATTGCTGCCAGCAGCTGCGGCTTGCCCCAACAGCAATGCCGTGCCGGAGGGCGCATCGACCTTCATGCGGTGATGCATCTCGACGATCTCGATATCGAAATCCGGCAGCGCTTTTGCCGCTTTCTTCACAAACGCGGCCATTAAATTCACGCCGAGGCTCATATTTCCGGATTTTACGATCACGGCGTGACGGGCAGCGGCGCGGATTTTCGTTTCGTCGTCGGCGGAGCAGCCGGTGGTGCCGATGACGTGGGTGATGCGGGCTTGCGCTGCGAGCGCCGCCAATTCGACGGAGACTTTGGGAATCGTGAAGTCGATTATCGCATCTGCTTTGGCGATCACCGGTAAGGCGTCGTCGGTCAGTTGAACGCCAAGCGGCTTCACGCCAGCAAGAGTTCCTGCATCGGCGCCGAGATCGGGATGGCCGCTTGCTTCCAGTGCGCCGCCGAGCGCGAGATCGCTGCTTTCGGCGATCATCTTTATGAGCGTCTTGCCCATGCGGCCACCTGCTCCGGCAACAACGACGCGAATAGCCACGCTTTTCTCCCTCAATGTGCCATGCGTTCGACGAAAGACTGCGCGATGGCCTGCCCGAACCATGGTATCGCAGGAATGAGTATATAGGCCGAAAGACGCAAGGCCGTCGTCTGATCAAAGGGCCATTCGCGCACATCTTCGATGCGTTTTTCGTATGCCAACAGGCCTTGCAGCCTTGTGGCGGCATCGGCGTGCGAAACACCTGTTCGCGCAGGCCGGAGATGGATTTGCGCACCCTTTCCAGCTCGATGTCCTTGGCGTGGCGGATGCGGCGGTGAACGCGCTCCATCGGCCGCAGGAATGTCCAAAGCCCCATGCCCGCTGAAAACGCCAGCGTAAGAAAGGTGGAGGCCGCCATGTTGTCGCCTACAAAGAATAGGCAGATGGCAGCGGCGACAGCGAACCAGATGAGCGAGGTGCGCGCCCGGTTGCGTCCGATCACATTGAGCAAATCGATCCGCAGGAGATCGATCACCAGATCGTGCTGTATCGAGCGGTCGAACATCTGGCTGCTTCGGGTGGAAAGCACCACGCCACGGGCGATGAGCAGGCTGACATAGACTTCGACGAAGACGAACCACACCGCGCTGAAAGGATGGGCGAGCAGTTCGACATAGGAGGAAGACATCGCAACGAGGATGAGGCCCACGATCACGCCGGCGATATTGGCGTTGCGCAACCGGACCTTTGTGGGCGCATCGAGAAACTCGGGATAGTTGCCGGCCTCGTAGTGAAAGATCGCGCGATAGGCGACGGCGTCATCCTCGTCCATGGAGCGCACCCAGCGCTGCGTTCCGAGCACCACCACGATCAACAGCGACAGGACCAGGGCAGGCCAGACATTGAGGCTGAGACCCAGAACCTTTCCTGCCGGATCGAAAATCGGCAGGTGGTCGAGCGCCATTGTGCCCGCCAGCGTGCCTGCGAGGAAAAGGAAAATCAGGATCGAGGTGAGGAGCGTGCCGAAGGGGGAGAGGTCGAACATCCACTGTTCGAACCGATTCCGGCTGGGCGCTGGGCGCGGCGGCGACGGTTCGGCAAGGGCGGAGGCATCAGTCATGGCCTGCCCAATTGGACCTCACTTTTTGGAGGGAGGGGGGTGGGGGTACCCTCTGTTTTGTCATCGATCACCTTTCGCCCACATCATATCGCAGGCTGAGAGGTGTTCGATAGCTCAGGCCTTCAGGCCTTGGTGTCGACGCGGGGCGGCGGCGGGGCGTCACCCCTGGCCACCGTCACCATGGCGGGGCGCAAAAGCCGGTCGCCGATCGTGTAGCCCGTCTGCACCGTGGTCACGATGGTGCCCTTGGCCTTTCCTTCGGCCGGAACCTCGGCGATCGCCTGATGCAGGTTGGGATCGAATTTGGCGTCGGCAGTGTCGATGCGCTTGACGCCATGGCTTTCGAGCGTCGCGAGCAATTGGCGTTCGGTCGCTTCCACGCCGTCGATCACCGCCTTCACCTGCGGGCTGGCGCTGGCGCGCGCGTCGGGCGGGCAGGCTTCGATGGCGCGCTGGAAATTGTCGGCCACGGCGAGCACGTCGCGGGCAAATTTCGTCACGGCATATTGCGAGGCGTCGAGCTTTTCGCGCTCGGCCCTCCGGCGGAGGTTTTCCCCATCGGCGAGCGCGCGCAAGAGGCGGTCCTTCAATTCCGCCACTTCGCCGCGCAGCATGTCGGCCTCGTCGAGCGGGGTGTTGTCCTGGCCGGAAGCGTTCGGATTTTCGGTGTCTTCGCTCATCATTGTTCCTTGATAACGCATCAGCCGAGCAATCGGCCAACCACTTTCGCCGTGTGATCGACCATCGGGATGATGCGGGCATAATTGAGCCGCGTGGGGCCCAGCACGCCGATCACGCCGATGACCTTGCCTTGCGCATTGGCATAGGGCGCGGCCACGATAGACGAACCGGAGAGACTGAACAGCCGGTTTTCCGAGCCGATGAAAATGCGCACGCCGTCGCCTTCGGCCGCGAGTTCGAGCAGGCGGATCAGATCGTTCTTGCGTTCGATGTCGTCAAACAGAGTGCGAATGCGTTCCAGATCGCTCTGCGCTTCCATGCTTTCCAGCAGATGCGAGGCGCCGCGCACGATCAGGACTTTTTCATCCACCGCGCGCGAACCGCTGGTGGGTGTGGACAGGGTGGCCAATCCTTCGGCCACGATCTTGGCCGTCAGCACGTCGAGTTCGGCGCGTTCGGTTTCAAGCTCTTTGAGGATTTCGTCACGCGCCGTATCGAGCGTACGCCCGCGCAGGCGCGCGTTCAGGTAGTTGGACGCTTCCGAAAGCACCGATGCCGGCAACCCCGCGGGCGTCGCAATGACGCGATTTTCGACCGCGCCATCCTCGGTGACGATCACCACCAGGGCCTTGCCGGGGCCGATATTGACGAATTCGATATGCTTGAGGGTTGCCGCGTCCTGCTTGGCCGCCACCATGAGACCTGCGCAACGCGACAGGCCCGACAGCATGGTCGCGGCTTGTGTAAGCACATCTTCCAATCCGCGGTCCGAACCGGAAATGCGCTGTTCGATGGTGCTGCGTTCTTCGGGCGCGAGTTCGCCGATCTGCAACATGCCGTCGACGAAAAGGCGCAGGCCCCGTTCGGTCGGCACGCGGCCAGCACTCGTATGCGGCGCATAGAGCAGACCCATGGCCTCAAGATCGGCCATGACGTTGCGGATCGAGGCGGGCGAGAGCGCCAGCGGCAGGCGTTGGGAGAGCGTGCGCGAGCCAACGGGCTCGCCTGAGGTCAGGAATGCTTCCACCAGGCTGCGGAACACCTCCCTCGGGCGGTCGCCGAGGTTGTTGATCTGATTGCGCGAGGAGGACCCGTCCAAATTAACCCATTGCTTTCATTGAAAGATTTCTGTCCGTCGCAGACCTTGTTTGCGCCCCGGACCCATTGTGGCTAGGTAGCCCCAGAAACCCCGGACTTCAAGAGAGACGAGATGCGCCCCAGCAGCCGCGCGGCCGACCAGATGCGTCATGTAACCCTGGAAAAGGGCGTGGCCAAACATGCCGAAGGCTCGTGCCTGGTGAAGTTCGGCGACACTCATGTGCTGGTGACGGCTAGCCTTGAGGAAGGTGCGCCTTCCTTCCTGAAAGGGACGGGCAAGGGTTGGGTGACGGCGGAATACGGGATGCTGCCGCGCTCGACCGGAAGCCGGATGCGGCGCGAGGCGGCCCAGGGCAAGCAATCGGGCCGGACGCAGGAGATTCAGCGGCTGGTCGGGCGGTCCTTGCGCGCCATCACCGATCTTTCGGCGCTGGGCGAAAAGCAGATCGTGATCGACTGCGACGTGCTGCAGGCCGATGGCGGCACGCGCACGGCTTCCATTACCGGCGGTTATGTGGCGCTCGCCCAATGCGTTTCCTTCATGAAGAAGGTCGGCATGGTGACCAAGCCCGTGCTCAAGGATCACGTCGCCGCCGTGTCTTGCGGCATCTACAAGGGTACGCCGGTTCTCGATCTCGACTACGACGAGGATTCGACGGCCGAGACCGATGCCAATTTCGTGCTGACCGGCGCGGGCGGTCTTGTCGAGATTCAGGGAACGGCCGAAGGCGCGCCGTTCAGCGAAGAAGAACTTGCCCATCTGCTGCGCCTGGCGCGCAAGGGTATCGGCGAGCTTGTCGATCTGCAGAAACAGGCGGTGGCGTGAAATTCGAGCGCGGTACAACGCTTGTCGTGGCCAGCCACAACCAGGGCAAGGTGCGCGAGATCAAGGCTCTGCTCGCACCTTTCGGCATCGTGACCAAAGGCGCCGCCGAACTTGGCTTGCCGGAACCGGAAGAAACCGAAACGACGTTCGCGGGCAACGCGGCGTTGAAAGCACGCGCCGCGGCGAAGGCGAGTGGATTGCCAGCGTTGGCCGATGATTCCGGTTTGGCGGTGACGGCTCTTGGCGGCGCGCCGGGGATTTATTCGGCGCGGTGGGCGGGCGAAACGAAAGATTTTTCCTTCGCCATGCAGCGTGTGGAACGCGAGTTGAAGGAAAAGGGTGCGCAGGATTTCTCCGCCAAATTCGTTTGCGCGCTGGCGCTGGCGGAACCGGGCAAGGAACCGGAAATCTTCGAGGGCGAAGTGCACGGCCGTCTCCTTTTTCCGCCGCGCGGCACTCGCGGTTTCGGCTATGATCCGATCTTCGTGGCGGATGGCATGAGCGAGACTTTCGGCGAGATAGAGCCCGCACGGAAACACGCGATGAGCCATCGCGCGCGCGCCTTTGCCAAGCTGGTGGCCGCGCTGAAATGAGCGGTTTCGGAATCTATGTCCATTGGCCGTTTTGCGCGGCCAAGTGCCCCTATTGCGATTTCAACAGCCATGTCCGTTCGCAGATCGACGAAACGGGATGGGTGGACGCGATTGGGCGAGAGCTTGCCCATGTCGCGGCGTTGCAGGGGGAAAGGAGGCCCAAGGTCGAAGCGATTTTCTTTGGAGGGGGCACGCCATCCCTGATGCGCGGCGCATCGGTGGGGGCGACGCTCGACGCGATCTCGAAATATTGGACACTCGATCCCGATGTCGAGATCACCCTGGAATCCAATCCAGCGAGCGCGGACGCGGCGCGATTTCGCGATTACAAGGCAGCGGGTGTGAACCGGCTATCGCTCGGCATTCAGGCATTGAACGATCCCGATCTGAAGATGCTGGGGCGCCTGCACAACACGGCGGAAGCGAAATCGGCGATCCGGATGGCGCTTTCGACCTTCGAGCGCACGTCGTTCGATCTGATCTACGCGCGGCCGGAGCAGGCTGTTGAGGATTGGAAAGCCGAATTGCGGGAGGCGATTGCCTTCGGCACCGAGCATCTGTCGCTTTATCAGCTCACCATCGAACCTGCCACGCCCTTTGCGACCCTCGCACGGACCGGGGCGTTGAAGATTCCCGACGATGATCGCGCGGTTGCACTTTACGAAGCGACGCAAGAGGTGAGCGAAGCGGCAGGGCTTCCGGCTTACGAGATTTCCAATCATGCCCGGGCGGGCGCACAGTCGCGGCACAATCTGATCTATTGGCGGTATGGCGATTATGCGGGCGTGGGGCCGGGGGCGCATGGTCGGTTGGTGCTCGACGGAAAGCGCGTGGCGACGGCGTGCGAGCGGTTGCCGGAACGTTGGCGCGAGATGGTATTGCGCGACGGTTTTGGTTTTGCGCAAACACCCATTTCGGACGAAGAAGCGGCGCGCGAACATCTGCTGATGAATTTGCGGTTGACCGAAGGATTGGATATCTCGGCCTACAAGGCGCGCTGGAATATCGCGCTGGACGACGCGCGTATCGATTCACTGGCGCAGGACGGTTTGCTGGAACGCGCTGGAGTTGTCATCCGCGCGACGCCCAACGGCAGGCTCGTGCTCAACAGCGTTATCGCCGCGCTAGCGGCTTAAGCCTGATTCCAGATCGCGTCCGCACCGAGTTCGGAAACGAACTTCGCGTGGGCTTCGAGTTCTGCCGGCGTGAGGCGCGAGGGGAGTGGAGTAGGGCGCACGCGCGCGGGCTGCTGCGAGACTTCGCCGACCACAATTGCCGTGTCAGAAGGGGCCAGCATCAGTTTGGTCTGACGGCCGCCGATCAGTTCGAGGTAGACCTGCGCCAATAACGAAGCGTCGAGCAGGGCGCCGTGCTTGGTGCGCGTGGTCAGGTCGATGCTGAAACGCTTGCACAATTCATCCAGCGAATAGCGCGAGCCGGGGAATTTTGCTTTCGCGATGTCGATGGTGTCGATGGCACGAGCGAATGGAATCGCCGGTCGCGTGACCTTCAGGAATTCGGCGTTGAGGAATTTGAGGTCGAAGCCTGCATTGTGAATCACCAACGGCGCATCGCCCAGGAATTCCATCAACTCGTCCACCACATGGGCGAACAGCGGCTTGTCGGCCACGAATTCCTCGGTGATGCCGTGGACGCGCTGCGATTCTATCGGGATGTCGCGTTCGGGGTTGAGATAGCACTGATAGGTGCGCCCGGTCGGCACATGGTCGTAAAGCTCCACGCAGCCGATTTCGATGATGCGGTGGCCGTCGGACGGGTCGAGGCCGGTGGTTTCGGTGTCGAGAACGATTTCACGCATGGGCGCCGTTCTCTCCTGAAAGACGGCGCTTGTGAAGGGCTTTCACCACGTCTTCCACCTGTTTGAAGGCATGGTCGAGGCCCTTGTCGGTTTCGACCACGAAATGGGCCTGGGCCCGCTTTTCGGCATCGGGCATCTGGCGGGAGAGGATGTGGTCGAGCTTTTCCGCGGTCATGCCTTCGCGCTTGAGCACGCGCGCGCGCTGGATCCCGGCGGGGGCGGAAACCACCACCACGGCATCCATCCGCTTGTGGCCGCCGGTTTCGAACAGGAGCGGAATGTCGAGCACCACCATCTCTGCGCCTTTCGCGGTGGCGTCGGCGAGGAATTCCATCTGCTCGCGCGCCACCAGCGGATGGACGATTGCCTCGAGCTTCTTGAAACCGTCTGGGATGGCGGTGATTTCCTCAGCCAGTTTCTCGCGGTTGACGCGGCCGTCTTCGACGGTGTGGGGAAAGAGCTTTTCGATTTCGGGCACGGCGGCGCCACCTTTTTCATAAAGGCGATGAACGGCGGCATCGGCGTCATATACGGGTACGCCAAGCTCCGCGAACATCTTCGCGGTCTCGGTCTTGCCCATGCCGATGGAGCCGGTGAGGCCCACGAGATAGGGACGCGCGGTCATGCCTGCAACGCCTGTTCAAGTTCGGTGCGCAGGGCCGGCGTGACCTTGGGCGTGATGCCATAGAACGCGGCGAAGGAGGGCGCCGCCTGATACATCAGCATGCCGAGGCCATCGACCGTGTTGTGGCCGCGTGCTTTCGCGTTTTTCAGAAGCCCGGTTTCAAGCGGGTTGTAAATAAGATCGCAGACCGCAGCCCCCTGAGGCAACGGATCGAGATTGAGATCGAGTGCGGGCTGGCCCTTCATGCCCGCGCTGGTGGCGTTCACGAGAAGGCCGGTGTCGCGCGCGGCGGCAGGCCAATCGGCGCAGGCTTTCAGTTTCGCTTTTACGAACGGAGCAAGGGCATCCGCCAACGTCGCCGCGCGCTCCCGGTGACGGTTCAAGATGCGGATCTCGCTTGCGCCGAGCACATCGAGCGCGAGGACGGCTGCGCGCGCCGCACCGCCCGCGCCCAGAAGCGTGGCCGGAGCGCCGGATAAGGTGACGCCGCCGGCCCGCAGGCTTGCGGCCAGGCCCTCCGCATCGGTGTTGCGGCCTTCGAGCGTGCCGTCCTCGCGGAAGACGAGAAGGTTCGCCGCACCCGCCGCCCGCGCGGCATCGTCGAGTTTATGGGCGAGCGCGAAAGCTGCTTCCTTGTGCGGAATGGTGAGATTGACGCCTTTGAACCCGGCGAGCCGCAAACCTTTCAACGCCACGGCCAAATGTTCGCGCTGGATCGGAAGCGGCACATAGGCGCCGTCCACGCCATGCGCCTTGAGCCAATGATTGTGCATGCGGGGCGATAGCGAATGGGCCACCGGCCAACCGGCGACGCCCGCGCACAAGGCCTTTGCGCTGATGGTCATGTGGCCACGATCCCATGTTGCCGGAGCGCCGCCAACAGCGGCTGAAGCGGCAATCCCAGCACGGTGAAATAATCCCCTTCGACACGTTCGAAAAGCTGCGCGCCCCGGCCTTCCAGCCGGTAGCAGCCGACGCCTTTCAACAGCGCCTCGCCTTCAGAGCTCAGATAGTCGTCGAGGAAGCGGTCGCTGAAATCGCGCATCGTAAGGGTCGCGGTTTCCACAGCGCGCCACATCGCGCCACCCGCCTTGGCGAGAACCAGTGCGCTGATGAGTTGGTGCGTGCGCCCCCGCAGGCGCCGCAGCAGGGTCCGCGCCTCGTCAAGGCCGATGCATTTGCTCACAAGCTCGCCTTCGAAGGCCAGCACCTGATCGGCACCGAGTACAAATGCGTCAGGCACAGACGCGGACACGCGAACCGCCTTCAGCTCGGCCAAAGCATCTGCGACATCGCGCAACGGCGCCTTGGCGGCCAAAAGCGAATCTTTCACCGCCTCTTCGTCCACATGGGCCGGGCGCACTTCGAAGTCCACGCCCGCGCCCTTGAGAACCCGTGCCCGGACTTCGCTTGCCGAGGCAAGGATCAGCCGTCTCACGGTTCGATCTCCTGCTGTTCGGCCAGGAGATTGAGGATGGCCGCGGCTGTTTCTTCCACCGACCGGCGTGATACGTCGATGGTCGGCCAGTCGCGTTGTTCGAAGAGCTTGCGCGTGTTGGTGACTTCGGCGCGGACATTTTCGAGATCGACATAACTCGTGTCGCGCACTTCGCCCAAGGTGTTCAACCGATTGCGGCGTACCTGCACAAGACGATCGGGGGAGGCCCACAGGCCGACGATCAACGGTTTTTTTGCGCGCAGCAGTTGCGGCGGCAAAGGCATGCCCGGCACGATGGGAACATTCGCCGCGCGCACGCCGCGAATGGCAAGATACACACAGGTCGGTGTCTTCGAGGTACGGCTTGCACCGGCGAGAACGACTTCGGCATCGTCGAGTGTCTCAAGCGCCTGACCGTCGTCGTGCTGGATGGTAAAATTCAATGCCTCGATGCGTTGCAGATACTTCTGATCGACATCGTGTTGGCCGCCGGGTCTGTGGGTCTCAGCGGCACCCAGGAAATTTCGCATGACGGCGATAGGAGCTTCGAGCACGTCGTAGGTCGGCACGCCCATCTGTCCACATTGCGCCAACAAGTCCTTGCGCAGGTCTGGATTGACCAGCGTGAAGAACACCAGTCCGGGTTCCTCGCGGATGTGTTCCAGCGCGCGCTCCAACTGGCGTTTGCTGCGAACCAGCGCGTAGAAATGTTCGTTGACGGCCACGCCTTCGAACTGAGCCAGCGCCGCGCGCGCGATGGCATTCAGGGTTTCGCCGGTGGCGTCGGAGACCAGATGGACATGAAATTCCCTGCTCACAGATTCACCCTCAAATTCGTTCCCAGCTATGTCGGATCATCCACAAAAACCTCGCCATCCCTTGGCCGTGTGCATCCCGGTTGCAAACCCTATAACACTCTGGGCACAAACTACCCGACCCTTCGGCCCTTGAGGATTTACCAAGCCCTTGAGCGCAAACGACTTAGGGCCTAGACCAAACCTTACACACCGAAGCCTCCACAGATAACAGGCCTAACATCATCTCCAACAACTCTTCTTAGGAGTCTTGTTTTGAAGGAAGAGAAAAAGATTGTGAGTGTTCTGAAAGGCGATGCCGTCTGGCCCCCGCCGGTGTGGCTCATGCGTCAGGCCGGACGCTATCTGCCGGAGTACCGTGAGCTTCGGACCAAGACCGGATCGTTCCTGAAGATGGCGATGACGCCGGAAATTGCTTGCGAGATCACGTTGCAGCCGATCCAGCGTTACGGGTTTGATGCGGCGATCCTTTTCTCGGACATCCTGACAGTGCCGATGGCGCTGGGGTTCGACGTGGTGTTCGACGAAGGCAAAGGACCGCGTGTCGTTTTAGGCGACAAGGAAGAAGGGCAGGGTTTGGAGATCCGTCCCAAGATGTGGGCCGAGAAGCTTGCGCCGGTCTATGAAAGCATCGAGTTGGCCAAGGCGAAACTGGACGGCAATACGGCTTTGTTCGGTTTTGCGGGCGGGGCGTGGACGCTTGCGAGCTACATGGTGAAGGGCGCTGCGGCCGAGGATCAGCGGGCGGCCAAGCTTTGGGGGTATCGTGATCCGGAAGGTTTCGGGAAATTCATTGCGGTGATCGGCGAATGCGTGGCCTTCCATTTGATTCGGCAACTCAGGGCCGGCGCCGAGGCCGTGCAGATTTTCGACAGCTGGGCCGGGAGCCTGACGGCGGAAACCTTCGAGGACTGGGTGATCGTGCCAACCCGGCGGATCGTCGAGCGCATCCGCTCCGTCTATCCCGAGGCACCGATCATCGGGTTCCCGCGTGGGACGACGCTTGAGGGTTATGAGCGATATGCGAGGGAAACCGGTGTCACCGCTGTTTCCGTCGACACGACGGTACCGATCCGCTGGGCCAGGCAGTTTGCCGAGCGCCAACCCGTGCAGGGCAATCTCGACCCGGTCGCCTTGATCGTGGGCGGCAACGCACTGACGTCTGCGACCGATCGCATTCTCGAGACCATGCGCGGCAAGCCGTTTATCTTTAATCTCGGTCATGGGGTTCTGCCCCCCACGCCGACGGAACATGTGGGCGAACTGGTGGCACGGATCAGGGCGGCCAGGTGAAGCTGGCGGTTATCCTGTTCAATCTCGGCGGCCCGGATTCGCCGGAGGCCATTGAACCGTTCCTGCGCAACCTGTTTTCGGACCCGGCCATTCTGTCGGTCCCCGGTTTCGTGCGCGCTCCGCTGGCCCGGTTCATCGCGCGCCGGCGCGCACCTGTAGCAAAAGAAATCTACGCCAAGATCGGCGGGCGTTCGCCGATCCTTGAGGAAACCGAGGCACAGGCGCGGGCCATCGAGAATGTCCTGGCGGCGCGCGGCCATGAGGCACGAGCTTTCATCGCCATGCGCTGTTCGCCGCCCTTCAGCGAGGATTGCGCGCGGGAGGTCGCGGGGTGGAAGCCGGAAAAGATCGTGCTCCTGCCGCTCTATCCGCAATTCTCCACCACCACGACGGCATCGTCGTTCGCTGCATGGGAGCGCGCTGCCCGCGGGTTGGATGTGCCCACGTCGCGGACCTGTTGTTATCCGCGGCAGAAAGGCTTCATCGAGGCCATGGCCGGACTGGTGCGCGAAACCATGGCGCGGGCCAAACCGGCTATCGGCTATCGGCTGTTGCTCTCGGCACACGGATTGCCCGAGCGCACCATTGCGCGCGGTGATCCCTATCAATGGCAGGTCGAGCAAAGCGCTTGCGCCATTGTGGATGCGTTGGGGATAAAGGGACTTGACTGGCGTGTCTGCTATCAGAGCCGGGTGGGCCCGCTCAAATGGATCGGACCCGCGACCGATGCGGAAATCCGGCGCGCGGGCGCCGACGGGAAGGGCGTGATCGTGGCGCCTATCGCCTTCGTCTCCGAACATTCCGAAACGCTGGTGGAACTGGATATCGAATATGCCCACCTCGCCAGACGAGCAGGCGTGCCGGATTATCTGCGCGTACCCACAGCGGGAACGCGGCCCGCATTTGTCGAGGGACTGGCCGATCTGGTAGAGCGTGGGGCAGTCACGTGCGGCACGGCGAGCGGCGCAGACGGACGGATCTGTCCCCTGAACTTCGGAGCTTGCCCGATGGAGACCCCGTGATGATGATGTTTCTGTCCAACAACATCCAATGGATCAAGGTCGTCCACGTCTTCGCGGCTTTCGCGTGGATGGCGGGGATGCTCTATCTGCCGCGATTGTTCGTCTATCACACCGAAACCACGCCCGGCACCGCAGAGTACGCGCGCTTCGTGACCATGGAGCAGCGCCTGCTGAAGACTATCATCAACCCGGCGATGATCACGGTGTGGATCATGGGATTGACGCTTGCGATCATCACCGGCGCCTACGAGGACACCTGGCTGCAGGTGAAATTCTCGTTCGTGGTCATCCTCAGCGGGCTTCACGGGTTCTTCGTGCGCTGGGTGAAGGCGTTCGCCCGCGGCGAGAACAGCCACAGCGCCCGGTTCTACAAACTGTGGAACGAGGTGCCGGCGGTTCTCCTGATCGGCATCCTGATCATGGTTTTGGTGCAACCCTTCTAGGCAATCCCTGGCGGGATTTTGATCAACCCCTCTTGACCGGCTTTGCATCGCCACCAAATACGGCTATAAGGCGTTCGTTCCCCATCACCGCCGAGGTGGCCCCGCGCCGAAAGCGCGCGTGGACGCCAAAAGCCCGAAGGGCATACGGCGGCCGATCTTGTTAACCAGTCCTTGGCTTGCGGGTTTCGCGGATAGCGGGGCTGCGGCCGGCGGTGAATCCCTCCCACGACGTATCTAGGTGTTTTTATGACTGTGCAATCCGGCCTGCAGGCGATGAAGCTGCAGGATCTCAAATCCAAGACCCCGACTGATCTTCTAGCCTTCGCCGAGGAACTCGAGATCGAGAACGCGTCGTCCATGCGCAAGCAGGACATGCTGTTCGCGATCCTCAAGGAGCTCGCCGAGCGCAATGTGGAGATCACCGGTCAGGGGGTCGTGGAGACCCTGCAGGACGGCTTCGGCTTCCTGCGTTCGCCGGAATCGAACTATCTCGCGGGCCCCGACGACATCTACGTCAGTCCCTCCCAGATCCGCCGCTTCGGGCTTCGCACCGGGGACACGGTTGAAGGGCCGATCCGCGCGCCGAAGGACGGCGAACGCTATTTCGCGCTTCTGAAAGTCTCGTCCATCAATTTCGAAGACCCCGAAGCGATCAAGCACAAAGTCCATTTCGACAATCTGACGCCGCTCTATCCGACGCGCTGGCTGAAGATGGAATTGGACGATCCAACCATCAAGGACAAGACCGGCCGAGTCATCGACATCGTGGCGCCGCAGGGTATGGGCCAGCGCGCGCTCATCACCGCGCAGCCGCGCACCGGCAAGACCGTCATCCTGCAGAACATCGCGCGCGCGATTTCGGCCAATCATCCGGAATGCTACCTGATCGTGCTTTTGATCGACGAGCGCCCGGAAGAAGTGACCGACATGCAGCGTTCGGTGAAGGGCGAGGTGATCTCCTCGACCTTCGACGAACCGGCGACGCGGCATGTGCAGGTGGCCGAGATGGTGATCGAAAAGGCCAAGCGCCTGGTCGAGCACAAGCGCGACGTGGTGATCCTGCTCGATTCCATCACGCGCCTTGGCCGCGCCTACAACACCGTCGTCCCCTCATCGGGCAAGGTGCTGACCGGCGGCGTGGACGCCAATGCCCTGCAGCGTCCGAAACGTTTCTTCGGTGCTGCGCGCAACATCGAGGAAGGCGGATCGCTGACCATCATCGCAACCGCGCTGATCGATACCGGCAGCCGCATGGACGAAGTGATCTTCGAAGAATTCAAGGGCACGGGCAATTCGGAAATCATCCTGGACCGCAAGGTCGCCGACAAGCGCGTATTCCCGGCCATCGACATCCTCAAATCGGGCACCCGCAAAGACGAACTCCTGGTCGACAAAGGGACGCTGTCGAAGATGTATGTCCTGCGCCGCATCCTCGCGCCGATGGGCACTATCGACGCCATCGAATTCCTGCTCGACAAGCTGCGCTCGGCCAAGAACAACGCCGATTTCTTCGACAGCATGAACACCTGAGCTTTTCATGTCCGGCGGCTCGGTCCTCATTCTCACTGGACCGCCCGGCGCGGGAAAATCGACCGTGGCGGATGTGCTGGCGCGCTCGTCGCGGGAGCCTTCCGTGCACCTTCATACCGATGATTTCTACGACCGGTTCATCAAGAGCGGCTTCATCCTGCCGTGGTTGCCGGAATCGCACGCGCAGAACGCGACCGTTACCAACGCGATTGCGGCGGCGGCTTTTGCTTATGCGCGGGGCGGATATTTCGTGATCGTCGACGGAATCGTGGGGCCCTGGTTTGTCGAACCTTACCGTATGGCAGCGGCAGGGGTACCGCTGCACTACGCCGTATTGATGCCGGAAAGCGCCGATCTTGCCGTGCGCCGCGTCAAGCAGCGTGGAACGCATGGGCTCAAGGCAGAACCTGCCGTGCGGGAATTGTATCGACAGTTTTCCGCATTGGGCGCGCTCGAAAAACATGCGCTCCACACGGCAGCGTTTTCGGTGGAACAAACGGTCGAACGCCTTCGCGAACAAATGGCTGCAGGGCGGATCGCGCTTTAAGCCGCGTGATGTTCGTGTTCGCGGCGGACCTCCGGCACTTCGCCGCGTTCGGTCACCCAGTCCATCACCGCGAGCAGCACGCCGGAAACAACGAACACGACATGGATGATCACCATCCAAAGGAGATCTTCCTTGGAGTAATCCTTGACCGACATGAAGGCTTTCAGAAGCTGGATCGCCGAGATCGCGACGATGGAGGCGATGAGCTTGAGTTTCATGCCGGAGAAATCGACCTTGCCCATCCAGGAGGGCCGGTCGGGATGGTCGGCGATGTCCATTTTGGAAACGAAGTTCTCATAGCCCGAGAAGATCACCATCAGCAGCAGGTTGGCCGCCAGCGACAGGTCGATCAGGGTCAGGACCAGCACCACCACATTGGTTTCGCCGACGGCGAAGATGCTGGGGGCGGCCTCGATGATGTCGTGGACGAAGACGGCGGCCAGCATGATGAGAGCCAGCACCAGCCCCAGATAGAACGGCGCCATCAGCCACCGGCTGGCAAAAAGCAGCTTCTCGAAGCCCTGCTCCAGCGGCATGCGTGCTCTTTTGAATGGCATGATCTTCCCTCGACTCAGCCTTGGCCGACCTTAACCTTGGGCGGGCGTCCGGCCAATTGACCCCTGGCGGGCGGAGGCAGAAACTGGCGGCAGCAGAACCGCGAAAGGCCAGACCATGACCGAACATCCCACGGACCGAGCTCAATTCCACGCCATGGTGGACGGCACCCAGGAAGACTGGATGAAGATCGGCATGGCCGCGATGAGCTTCAACAAAGGCTTGGCGGACCGCGTCATCGCCCACCTGAAGCTGCTCGAAGGCGATTGCGGCGGCTTCGCGGTGGACCGGATGGAGCATTCGCTGCAATCGGCGAGCCTGGCCCATCGCGACGGGATGGACGAGGAATATGTCGTCTGCGCGCTGCTCCACGATATCGGCGACACGCTTGCCTCGCAGAATCATGCGGAGTTGGCCGCCACGATCCTCAAACCCTTCGTCTCGGAAGAGAACTGGTGGATGCTGCAGCAACACGGAATCTTCCAGGGCTATTACTTTTTTCACTATCTGGGACTCGACCGGGACATGCGCGAGCAATTCCGCGGTCATCCGAGTTTCGAGCGCACCGCGATGTTTTGCGCGCGCCACGACCAGAACGCATTCGATCCCAATTACGACACGATGCCGCTCGAAGCCTTCGTGCCGATGGTGCAGCGGGTGATGGCGCGTCCGAAACGTTCGATCTATCTGCGCACCGACGGTTCGGCGCCGGTTCAGCAGGCGGCTGAATAAACTTCGATACTACGGAAGCAGAATCGTCGCGCCTGTCGTCGTGCGCGAATGCAGCGCTTCGTGTGCTGCGCGTGCATCGGCCAGTTTGAATCTCTGATTGATTTCGATGGTCACGACGCCTTTGACGATGACGTCGAAGAGATCGTCCGCCGTTTCCTGCAGCTCCGTGCGCGTCGCGATGTAATGCGCAAGCGTGGGGCGGGTGAGATAGAGCGAGCCTTTCATGCTGAGAATGCCGGGCTCAAAAGGCGGCACCGCGCCGGACGAATTGCCGAAACTCACCATCATCCCGCGTGGGCGCAGGCAGTCGAGTGAGTCGTTCCAGGTGTCCTTGCCGACGGAATCATAGACCACCGGCAGACCGCCGCCCGCGATGTCGCGCACGCGATCGACCCATTTTTCGGCGCGCAGATTGAGGACATGATCGTAACCGCGGCTTTTGGCGAGCGCGATCTTGTCATCGGAGCCCACGGTCCCGATGACGGTTGCGCCCAGATGTTTTGCCCATTGGCCCGCGATCAGACCCACGCCGCCCGCGGCCGAATGGAACAGGATCGTCTCGCCTTTTTTCACTGGATAGGTGCGCTTCAGCAGATATTGCGCGGTCATGCCTTTGAGCAGGGAAGCCGCTGCCGCTTCGTCCGAAACGGACTTCGGCAGACGTACGAGCCTGTCGGCCGGAACATTGGCCGCTTCGGCATAGGCGCCGATGGGTCCGCCGCAATAGCCGACACGGTCACCGACTGACAATCCGGTTACGCCTTCACCGAGCGCGTCGACGACGCCCGCCGCTTCCATGCCGAGGCCGGACGGTAGCGCGACCGGATAAAGACCGGAGCGATGATAGGTGTCGATGAAATTCACCCCGATTGCGGTGTGGCGCACGCGCGCCTGCCCGCGTCCCGGCGGCGCGAGATCGACATCCTTGTATTCCAGCACATCTGGCCCGCCCGTCTTTTCGAACCGGATCGCTTTCATTGCCGCCTCATTTCTGTTCTGTCCGCGAGGCTATAGGATGGGCCTCGGGAGGGGCAAACCGTGATTGTAATCCTCAACGACCTGCTAAACCCCATTGAAGTAACGCGGATCCGCGATGCGCTTGCCGGAGCGCAGTGGCAAGACGGGAGCAGTACTGCAGGCCGCCATGCGCGAATGGTGAAAAACAACGAGCAGGCGATGGGGCCGCAAGTGGAGATGCCACGTCGGGTAATCGCCGAAGCGTTGGCGCGCAACGAGCTTTTCAATATGGCGGCTTTGCCGCGAAGCACGACCTCCATCATGTTCAGCCGGTATCGGCCAGGTATGGAATATGGCACCCACATCGATAACGTATTGATGCCAGCGGCCGGTGGGCGCATCCGCACCGATCTGGCCATGACGGTTTTTCTGAGCGATCCGGATTCCTATAGTGGTGGTGCGCTTTCCATTTCCGGCACCGAAACTGGAATCCGCTTGGCCGCAGGCAGTGCGGTGTTCTACCCGGCAACAACCTTGCATCGCGTGATGCCTGTGGAAACCGGCGAGCGCCTGGCAGCGGTTCTTTGGGTGCAGAGTTTGGTGCGCGAGGATGCTGCACGCGAGACCTTGTACGATCTCGCGCGGGCCCGGCGCATGATTCTCGATACGGAAGGTAAGACCGAGGCCTTCGATCTGATCGCCAAGAGCCACGCGAATCTTTTGCGGCGCTGGGCAGAGGTCTGACTGTTAATCCTGTTTACGGTGTTAACAACTTGTTAAGGGTTGGACTATGATTTCCCTCGCTTTTCGATTTGGGCCCGGTTCTTGCGTGAAGGTATGATGGAACACGTTTTTGAAGGCTGGTAAGATGAAGTTCTTGTCGCGCGCCGCCCTGGGTCTTGCCATCGCTCCCCTGTTTGCGGGCGCCGCCATGGCCAATCTGGTGATCAATGGCGATTTCGAATCAGGCAACACCGGCTTCACCAGCAGCTACACCAACAACCAGGCGGACTGCACAGGCCCGGCGGTCTATGCAGTCAATGGAAACGCACAGTCGTGCCATCCCTCCTTTGTCGCGGTAACGCCTCATGGCGGTCAGCTGATGATGACGCTCAACGGTGCGACGTCGGCAGGCGTGGAAGTCTGGAATTCGGGCCCGATCACGGTGGTCAACGGGGGCCTCTACAATTTCTCGGCTTGGGCGACGTCTGTTTATCCGAACGATCCCGCCAATCTTGAATTCCTCATCAATGGCGTTTCAATCGGCACGCTGCAGCTGACCAGCGGCACACCCGACTGGTCGCAGTTCTCCCAGAACTGGTTTGCCAATACGACGTCCGCGACGCTTTCGATCATCGATCTCGATCTGGGATTCGACGGCAACGATTTCGCAATCGACGACATCTCGTTCGACCCGATCCGTATTCCCAACCAGGTGCCGGAACCGATGACGCTGGCGCTGATTGGCGCGGGCCTTGCCGGTTTGGGCTTCGGCCGCCGCCGCTCTTAAGCGGACATGACTCAACGAAGATCGCGGCCTGCGGAAACGCAGGTCGCGATTTTCTTTTGATCAGCTCAGATGCTGGCGGAAAAAGGTGGCGGTGCGGCCATTGGCGAGGTCGGCGCACGCCTTGTCGTAATGTTCGCCGCCTTCGCGGGCGAAGGCATGGTCCATTTCCGGATAGGTATAGAGCGTGACCAGCGGGTTTGACTTGAGACCCTCGACGATCTGTTTCTGCGCCTCGGGCGGGACGAACTGGTCCTTGGCTGCAATGTGCAGCATCAGAGGCTTCTTGATGGTTTTCGCTTCATCGAGCTTGGTCTGGATATTCACGCCGTAATAGCCGACGGACGCATCGCTGTCGGTACGTGCGGCCGTGAGATAAGCGAGCAATCCGCCGAGGCAATATCCAACCGCGCCCACCTTGCCGGTGCAGCCTTGCGTGCCGCGAAGCTGGGTGATCGTCGCCTGGATGTCTTTCACACCCGCGTCGGGATCGAATCTGTTCATCAGCGCAAAGGCTTGATCCCATTCGGCCTTGGTCTTGTCGGTGAGCTGGACGCCCGGCTGCAGACGCCAGAAGAGATCCGGGCAGAGCGCGAGATAGCCGCGCGCGGCCAAAGCGTCGGCCACGCCGTGCATCACGGCGTTCACGCCGAAGATCTCCTGGATCACCACCACGCCGGGACCGGTGCCCGCGCTGGGCGTGGAGAGATAGCCCGCAAAACTGCCGTCCGGGCCCGTGATCGTGATGTCCTTGCCGCTCATCATTCTCCCCATCCTTGTGACAGGGAAATCAAAGCACAGACGATGACGCTTGCCACCCCTTTTGCGTCAGGCCTGCCCCGGCGGACGCGCGGGCAGTTGCAAGGTCTGCGAAAGCTGCACGGCGTTGGTGATCGGTTGCGAGCAGGTGTTGCGCACGCAGACATAGGCCGTGGGCTGGCCGTTCTGCATCGTCTTGCCGAAGGCGGGATGGCCTTCGGGAAGCGCGTCATCCGGCTCGACCACCATCAGCGTGCGGTGCGTGATGCTGCGGCCATGAACCGCAGCGAGCAATTCCTGCGTTTTGGCGTGGCCTTTTGGTCCCACGATCACGATCTGCAAGCCCGTCATGATCGTCTCGAGCCCATTGATGAAGGCGGCCATCGAGGCAAACGCGCGGCCGAGTTCGCCGGAGAAAGCGCCGACGAGTGCGTTGGAGCGATCGCGATAGGCGATGTCCGCGGTGGCGAAATAGAGCTTCGCCAGCACCACCAGCATCGTACCGTTGGCCGATGCCACCGCCTGATCGAATACGGTGCGCGGACGGAAGAACAGAATCTCGGAATCGTCGCTGGTCTGGAAATAGCCGCCCGTCTGCATGTCCCAGAAATGCTCGTTCATCACATGCGTCCACGCTTTCGCGCGATCGAGGAAGCGTTCGTCCTGCGTCACTTCCCACAGCGCGAGCGCCGCGCGCGCCATGTGCGCATAATCGTCGGCGAAACCGGTGTGATGGCGCTTGCCGTCGCGCCAGGAATGATAGAGCCGGTTGCCGTCGCTCATCGTCTTGACGATGAAGTCGAAGGCCTTGATGCCGGCGTCGATCCAGTCGCGGCGGTTGAAGGCGGCACCCGCGTGTGCAAGAGCCGCGATCATCATGCCGTTCCAGTCGGCCAGCACCTTGTCGTCGCGCAACGGCGCCACCCGCTTGGCGCGGGCGGCGAGGAGCAATTCGCGCTGGCGCTTGAACAGGGCCTCGTCGGCATCTGGCAGCGGATACACCGCACCGCCAATGCGATGCAGAATGTTCTTGCCCTCCCAATTGCCTTCACGCCGCACGTTGTAGACTTGCTTGAAGCGCTGGGAGAACGTGCCGGCAAGGGCCGCGTCGATCTCCGGCTCGGTCCAGACGTAATATTTGCCTTCCTCGCCTTCGGAATCCGCATCGAAGCTGGAGGCGAACGCATCGCCGACCTTCATGTCGCGCAACACCCACGAGATCGTTTCCTCGATGCGGTCGCGATAAAGCGGGTTCCTGTTGTGCTGCCAGACAAGCGTCAGCAGATCGACGAGTTGCGCGTTGTCGTAGAGCATCTTCTCGAAATGCGGCACGAGCCAGCGTTCGTCGGTCGCGTAACGCGCGAAGCCGCCCCCGACGTGATCGTAGATGCCGCCCATGCACATATTGTCGAGCGAGGTCTGCACCACCTGGAAGAATTGCGCGGCACCCGTGCGCAGATAAGCGCGCCACAGAAGTTCGAGCGAGGTGGTGGTGGGGAATTTCGGCGCGCCGACGGGGCCGCCATAGAAGATGTCGAAACGCTGCGCGATGTGGATCGCGGACATGTCGAGCACCAGCGGATTGAGGTCGCCGCGCATGTCGCGGCCCCAGATGTTCGCCAGCGACTGCTGCACGCGCGCGATGGTGCCCGCGACGGGTTCGGGCTGTTCGCGATAGATGCGCGCGACTTCCTGCAGGATGCGTTTGAAGGCGGGCTGGCCGAAGCGTTCTTCCTTCGGGAAGTAGGTGCCGGGGAAGAAGGGTTCGCCCTTGGGCGTAAGGAACATGGTCAGCGGCCAGCCGCCCTGCGTGCCCATGGTCTGGGCGGCGGTCTGATAGAGCTGGTCGATGTCGGGGCGTTCCTCGCGGTCGACCTTCACATTGACGAACAGCGAATTCATAAGCTCCGCCGTTTCGGGGTCGGCGAAGCTTTCGTGGTTCATCACATGGCACCAGTGGCAGGCCGTGTAGCCGACCGAAAGCAGGATCGGCTTGTTCTGCGCTTCGGCTTCGGCAAAGGCGTCCGATCCCCACGGGCGCCAGTGCACGGGATTGTCGGCGTGCAGCAGAAGATAGGGGCTTGTTTCCTGGGCGAGTTGATTTTGGCTCATGGAAGCTTTCCGGTATGTCCCTGAACGGCCGTTTGTGGCGGAGTAGCCTTTAGGCCTTGGCTTTCCCTTTAGCGCGTGGGTCCGGCCCGTCACAAGCGCGCGAAGAACCGCAGGAAAAACCGCATGAAGATCCACGTCGAGATGGACATGACGCCGGAAGAGGCGCGCAAGCTCATGGGCCTGCCCGATGTCTCGGCCTTGCAGGACAAGATGGTGGCCGAGATGGAGCGGCGCATGAAAGCGGCGATGGACACCTCGGACCCCGAGGCCATGCTGCGGGCCTGGATGCCGATGGGCGGGCAGGCCTTCGAGCAGTTCCAGAGATTCCTCTGGGACGGCGCGAAGAAAGCCGCGGGCGGCAAGAAGGACGCGAAATAAAGCGTGGCGCGCGCCGACACGATTTTCGCCCTTTCGACAGCCTCCGGCCGCAGCGGCGTGGCGATCATCCGGGTTTCGGGACCGGATGCGGGAAGGGCCCTTGAGCGTTTGAGCGGCGAAGCAAAACCGGCGGTCCGGCTGGCCGCATTGCGCCGCTTCCGCGATGCGTCCGGCGAGATCGACCGCGGGCTGGTGCTCTGGTTCGAGGGGCCGGCCAGTTTCACCGGCGAGGACAGCGCCGAGTTTCACGTCCACGGAGGCCGCGCCATCGTCGAGGCGATGCTTTCGGCACTTGCGGCCATTCCCGGCCTGCGGCCTGCCGAGCCTGGCGAGTTCACACGGCGGGCGGTCGAGAATGGAAAACTGGACCTTACCCGTGCAGAGGCCCTTGCCGATCTGATCGACGCTGAGACCGAGGGGCAGAGGCGGCAGGCGCTCCGGCAATATGAAGGCGTCCTCTACGAACTTTACGAGTCCTGGCGCACCCGCCTTATCGCCGCCGTCGCCTGGACGGAAGCGGCCATTGACTTCGCGGATGAGGAAATCCCGGAAGATGTGTTCGGCAAGGCCCGAACAGCGATCGGAGAGATTGCTAAGGAGATTCAAGGACATTTGGATGACCGGCACCGTGGAGAGCTGGTTCGGGACGGGTTGAATTTAACAGTGATCGGAAATCCGAACGCCGGTAAGAGTTCGCTGGTAAATGCCCTTGCCAAGCGCGACGTCGCCATTGTTTCGGAAGTCGCGGGCACCACCCGCGACGTCATCGAAGTGCGCCTGAATCTTGGAGGCTATCTGGTCACCCTTGCCGACACGGCGGGGCTGCGCGAGACCTCCGATGCCATCGAAAGGGAAGGCGTGCGGCGGGCGCTCGCCCGGGCGGAAGCCGCCGATCTGGTGATTTTGCTGCAGGACGGGACCGCAGCAAAAGCTGCAGCATTCGAGGGCGCCGACCTTGTGGTCTGGAACAAAGCGGACCTGCCCTGGCCGGAACCGCGCGAGGGTTTGAAGCTTTCGCTCAAGACCGGCGAGGGCCTGGACGCGCTGTTGGCCGCGTTGACCGCAAAGGTCGCGCAAAAACTCGAAGCTCCCGCCGAAGCCCCGCCCGTCACGCGGGCCCGCCATCGCCATGCGCTGGAAGAAGCGGCCGTCGCACTCGTCCGCGCAGGCGCCGCGACCGAACCGGAACTGATGGCGGAGGACGCGCGACTTGCCATGCGCGCCATCGGCCGCATCACCGGCAAGGTGGATGTCGAAGACCTGCTCGATGTGATCTTCCGAGATTTCTGCATCGGCAAATGAGCCCGGTGGTCATCCCGGGCGGGTGCCTATATGAAGGCGCGCGAAATTGGCGGGTCTTTCTTGTGTCCAGCATCGTCGCGCTGATCGATTACGGTTCGGGCAATCTGCGCTCGGCAGAGAAGGCGCTTGCGCGGGCGGCGCGCGAAAGCGCGACCGGTCATGAGATCGTGGTCACCGACAAGCCGGGCGTGGTGGCCGGTGCAGAACGCATCGTGTTGCCTGGCGTGGGCGCGTTTGCCGACTGCATGGGCGGACTTTCGAAACTCGACGGCATGATCGACGCGCTGAGCGATGCGGTGATCGCCAAGGGTCGTCCGTTCCTCGGCATCTGCGTGGGTATGCAGTTGATGGCACGGACCGGGCGCGAATTCGGCGACACGCCGGGCCTTGGCTGGATCGACGGCGAGGTGGTGCGGCTCACCCCATCGGATGCGTCGTTGAAGATTCCGCACATGGGATGGAATGAGCTGGACGTCGTGCACCCGCACGCGTTGACGCAGAATCTTGCAAAGGATGCGCATGCCTATTTCGTGCATTCCTTTGAGATGCGTACAGCGAATGCAGATCATGTGGTGGCGCGCACCGATTACGGCGGCGCGGTGACTGCTATTGTTGGGCGGGACAATTTCGCGGGCACCCAATTCCACCCGGAAAAGAGCCAGGCCGTGGGTCTGGCGCTGCTGGGCAATTTCCTCAAATGGCGCCCATGATCCTGTTTCCCGCCATCGATCTGAAAGACGGCCAGTGCGTGCGCCTGAAGCGCGGCGCAATGGACGAGGCAACCGTGTTCAACGACAGCCCGGCCGATCAGGCACGCGCGTTTGCGGCGATGGGATTTGAGTGGCTGCATTGCGTCGATCTCAATGGCGCGTTCGAGGGGCGCTCGGTGAACGCCGATGCGATCCGCGCCATTCGCAAGGCCATTGATCTGCCGATCCAGCTGGGCGGCGGCTTGCGCGACATGGCGGGGATCGAAGGTTGGCTCGATGCGGGGATCACGCGCGTGATCCTGGGGACCGCGGCGCTGCGCAATCCGGCGCTGGTGAAGGAGGCGGCCAAGGCGCATCCCAAACGTATCGCCGTCGGCATCGATGCGCGCGACGGCAAAGTGGCGGTCGAAGGCTGGGCGGAGACTTCTACGCTCAATGCCGCCGATCTGGCGCGAAGGTTCGAGGACGCGGGCGTTGCCGCGATCATCTTCACCGACATCGCTCGCGACGGCATGCTGCAAGGCGTGAATGTGGAAGCGACGGCGGCCCTTTCGCGCGCCGTACGCATTCCGGTTATCGCATCGGGCGGTGTTGCCGGCATCGGCGATGTTGCAGCTCTTGTTGCAGCAAAGGAGCGCTACATCGAAGGCGTGGTAATCGGGCGTGCGCTCTATGACGGGCGCATCGAGCCGGCCGAGGCTTTGAAGCTTGCTAAAACAGCGTGATGCGCGCGGATACGGCCTCACGGATCATCAAGGCGACGCCGCAGCGGATCTATGATGCCTTCCTCGATCCGAATTCTGTCGCGTCGTGGCGGCCGCCGAAGGGAATGACGGCGCGGATTTATGCCTTCGAGGCGCGAGAAGGCGGCCGCTATCGCATGGCGTTTCTTTATAAAGATGCGAAGCATCAAACGCGCGGCAAGACTTCGGAGCACGCCGATGTGTTCGACGGTCGCTTTGTGAAGCTGGAGCCGGGCAAGCGAATTGTGGAAGAGGTCAAATTCGAATCCGAGGATCCGGGCTTTGCGGACGCGATGCGGATCGCCACAACGCTGACATCCGTTCCAGATGGGACGGAGGTTCGGTTCGTCTGTGAGAATGTGCCACCTAGCATCAAGCCCGAAGACCACCAGGCCGGGATGGCATCGACACTGGAAAATCTCGCGGCGTTTGTGGAGTAGAGGCTAGCTGCGGCTCAGCCGGCGGCAGATTTCATCAAGCTGTTCGAGCGTGCGGTAACGGATCTTCACCTCGCCCCCTTTGTCGCCGCGGTGGTGAATTTCGACTTGCAGACCCAGCTTGTCGGCCAACTGTTTTTCGAGGGCTATTGTATCGGGGTCTTTTTCCAAGGCGTTCTTCTGGATAGCTTTTCGAACCTTTTCCGAACGCTGTTCGGCTTCCCGAACATTCAACTCCGCTTCCACGATGGCCTTGGCGCGCGCCTCGGCATCGGGTGCGCCGATCAGGGTCCTGGCGTGACCGGCGGTGAGTTTGCCGTCGCGCAGCATGGACTGCACGGACTCGGGCAGCTTCAGCAGTCGGATCGTGTTGGCGACGTGGCTGCGGCTCTTGCCGACCTCTTGGGCGATCTTCTCCTGGGTGTAGTGGAAGCGGCCGATCAGTTCCTGATAGGCGGCGGCTTCTTCGATGGCGTTGAGATCCGACCGTTGGACGTTTTCGACAATGGCGAGTTCGAGCGCTTCGCCATCTTCCATCTCGCGGATGACAACGGGCACATCATGAAGCTTGGCGCGCTGGGCCGCTCGCCAGCGGCGCTCGCCCGCCACGATCTCATAAGTGTCGCTGATACCCTTCACCGGGCGCACGAGGATTGGCTGCAGGATTCCCTTTTCGCGGATTGAGTTCGAGAGGTCTTCCAGTTCGGCCTCGGCGAAATTTTTGCGCGGCTGGTTGGGGTTGGGTTTGAGGAACGCAATCGGAAGCGTGCGCGTGTTTTTGGCATCGGCACGCGCAGGCGCGATATCGTCTCCGATCAATGCGGAGAGGCCGCGCCCCAACCCCGATCGTTTCTCCGCCATCATGCCGCTTCTCGTGCCTGTTCGCGCTGGATGAGTTCGCCGGCGAGCTTGATATAGGCCTGGCTGCCGGGACATTTGAGATCGTAGATCAGCGCGGGCAAGCCGTGGCTCGGCGCTTCGGAAATGCGCACATTGCGCGGAATGACGGTTTTATAGACTTTTTCGCCCATGTGCCCGCGCACGTCGGCCGCCACCTGGTCCGACAATTTGTTTCGCTTGTCGTACATGGTGAGCACGATGCCTTGCACTTCCAATTGCGGATTCAATCCGGCGCGCACGCGCTCGATAGTCTTGAGCAATTGCGTGAGACCTTCGAGCGCGAAGAATTCGCATTGCAGCGGCACGAGCACGGCGTCGGCGGCGGCCATCGCGTTCACCGTGAGCAATGTAAGTGACGGCGGGCAATCGATCAGCACATAGGCGAAATTCTGGTCGTCGCTTTCGGCGAACGCATCGAGCGCGTCCTTCAGACGGTAATTGCGCCGCTCCATGTCGATCAGTTCGAGTTCGGCGCCGGAGAGATCGACGGTGGCGGGCACGATGGAAAGACGCGGCACTTTCGTCGGTATCACCGCGCGTCCGAGCGGCTCGCCGCCCAGCAGCACGTCATAGATCGTCACCTTGCGGTCGGCTTGTTCGATGCCAAGTCCGGTGGAGGCGTTTCCTTGCGGGTCGATGTCGATGAGCAAGGTCGGTTTGCCGATCGCGGCGAGCGCGGTCGCCAGATTGATCGCGGTCGTGGTTTTGCCCACGCCGCCCTTCTGGTTGGCGACGACCATTACGCGCGGCCTGCGGGCATCAGGCCGGGACAAACGGGCGACCAGGTTGGACATGGGCAAGCTTTCGGATTTCCAGGGTCGTGCCGGAGCCTGATCGGGAAGGATGTTTTACAACCTCCATCTTCCAAGATTTTGTGGCTTCTTTCAATTCTGCCTCAACATCTTGGCCTTTTAGGAATAAATTCACGGTATTTGGTGACTGGAACCTCCGCGCATAACCGAGGAGATGATCGAGAGGCGCACAAGCTCGAGCCGTTACGACATCAAAGCCTTCTGGGGGGCCCTCTTCAATGCGCGCATTGCGGATATCCACCTCTACCTGCAGCACCTGGGCAGCTTCGGCCAGAAACCGGCATTTCTTGGCGATGGATTCGAAAAGCGACACCCGGATATCTGGGCGCATAACGGCAACGACCAAGGCCGGAAACCCTGCTCCGCTGCCCAAATCTGCCAATGTCCGCGCAGGGGTAGGCACGAATGGCAGGAGCTGGGCGCTATCCCAGACGTGACGCTTCCAGACGTCTTCAAGCGAGGATTTGGAAACGAGGTTCTGGCGGGCGTTCCATTCCCTCAGGAGCGTCACATAGGCTTCGAGCCGGGCCAGTGTTTCACGTGAAACATCCGCGACGTCAGCGAAATCGGCAGGCCCAAAGATCTCAGGCAACCGCCCGCTCCTTGCTGCGCGCCCGAACATGAGCCAGCACCAAGGTCAAAGCCGCGGGCGTGACGCCATCGATGCGGGCCGCCTGCCCCAAGGTCGCCGGGCGGATACGGCCCAGCTTCTGAACGGCTTCGGTCGAAAGGCCATGAACTTGGGCGTAGTCGAGGTCGTCCGGAAGATTCAGGGCTTCGTCCCGGCGGAAAGCCAGGATGTCGGCGTCCTGCCGGTCCATATAGCCTGCATAACGTGCGTCGATTTCGAGCTGTTCGACGATCTCCGACGGGATCGCATTCAGTTCCGGCCAGACGCGCGCCACTTCGGCAAATCCGACGTCGGGTAGCCCCATAAGGTCATGAGCAGAGCGGCGGGCACCATCCAGGCGGACCTGGAGCCCGTGCTTCTGGGCCCCGTTGGGCGTGATAGCCAGGGCGCGGACTTTGGCCCGTGCCTTTGCGAGTGCCATGGATTTGGCGGCGAACGCCCGGCTCCGTTCGGCGCCCACACACCCAGCAGCCTCGCCAATGGCCGTCAGCCGCTGATCCGCATTGTCCGCACGAAGGCTCAGTCGGTATTCGGCGCGAGATGTGAACATGCGGTACGGTTCGCTGACGCCCTTGGTCACCAAGTCATCGATCATCACGCCGATATAGGCCGAGGCACGGTCCAGAATGATGGGGTCGCTGCCACCCGTCTGCCGCGCCGCGTTCCATCCGGCCATCAACCCTTGGGCGGCAGCTTCTTCATATCCTGTCGTGCCGTTGATCTGGCCGGCGAGATAGAGGCCGGGCACGCGCTTGGTCTCCAGCGATGGCTTTAGCTCGCGGGGATCCACATAGTCGTATTCGATGGCATAGCCGGGGCGAAGGACACGTACCTTTTCCAGCCCCGGAATCGTTGCGAGAAGCGCGTGCTGCACGTCCTCCGGCAAGGAGGTGGAGATACCGTTTGGATAAATCGTGTCGTCATCAAGCCCTTCCGGCTCCAGGAAAATCTGGTGGCTGTCGCGGGCAGCGAACCGCACCACCTTGTCCTCGATGGAGGGGCAATAGCGGGGCCCCGTGCTCTCGATCTGGCCGGAATACATAGGCGCGCGATCGAGATTGGCGCGGATGATCGCATGAGTGGTGTCGGTCGTGCGCGTGATGTAGCAGGCGATCTGGGGCGTTTGGATGCGTGGGGTCAGGAAGGAGAACGGCACCGGCGGATCATCGCCAAGCTGACGGTCCAGCGAAGTCCAGTCGATGGTCTTGCCGTCGAGGCGGGGCGGCGTGCCGGTCTTGAGCCGACCCATGGCAAGCCCGAAGCCATAAAGCGTTTGTGAAAGACCCACTGACGGGGCTTCGACATTGGAGCTGGCAATCGCCTCCCCCCTCGCCGAAGCGCGGCCCGCCGGAATCTTTGTCTCGCCGATATGGATCAGCCCACGCAGGAAGGTACCGGTTGTCAGCACAACCGCCGCAGCTTCGATCCGCTGGCCCTCGGCAGTGACGACGCCTGCAATACAACCGTCCTTGAGGATCAGATCTTCGGCCGCCGATCCCAGGATCTCAAGATTGGCAACGTTTTCGAGCGCGCTCTGCACCGCGCGCTTGTAGAGCTTGCGATCTGCCTGTGCGCGGGGGCCGCGAACCGCAGGGCCCTTGCGGCGGTTGAGAACACGAAACTGGATACCGCCCGCATCCGCGACGCGGCCCATCAGGCCGTCAAGCGCGTCGATCTCGCGGACCAAATGGCCCTTACCGACCCCGCCGATGGCGGGATTGCAGGACATTTCGCCAATGGTTTCTAGCTTGTGCGTGAGAAGAAGCGTCTTCGCCCCAAAGCGCGCGGAAGCCGCCGCAGCTTCGCAGCCGGCATGCCCGCCTCCGATCACGATGATGTCGAACTTCATGGCGCGTCGTTTAGGCGCGAAGGCGAAGCTTCGCAAGACGCTGATGTTTCACGTGAAACAGAGAAGTGTCCGCATTATGCTGCATTGCAGCATAAACTGTACGCGCTAATTGTCGTCCATCTTCAGCGCGGCGATGAAAGCCTCCTGCGGGATTTCCACCTTGCCGAACTGGCGCATCTTTTTCTTGCCCTCTTTCTGCTTGTCGAGGAGCTTGCGCTTGCGGGAGATGTCGCCGCCGTAGCATTTGGCGGTCACATCTTTCCTGAGTGCGCTGATGGTTTCGCGCGCGATGATCTTTCCGCCGATGGCAGCCTGAATGGGAATCTGGAACAGGTGGCGCGGGATCAACTCTTTGAGCTTCTCGCACATCGCGCGGCCGCGATTTTCCGCGCGTGAGCGATTGACGATGATGGAGAGCGCATCGACTGGATCGCCATTGACGAGGATCGACATTTTCACGAGGTCGCCTTCCTCATAGCCCTCGATGTGATAGTCGAAGCTGGCATAGCCGCGGGAAACCGATTTCAGGCGGTCGTAGAAATCGAACACCACTTCGTTGAGCGGCAGCTTGTAGATCAGCATCGCGCGCGCGCCGGCATAGGTGAGTTCGACCTGGCTACCACGGCGGTCTTCGCAAAGCTTCAGCACCGAACCCAGATATTCGTCGGGTACGAAAATGGTGGCTTTGATCCACGGTTCTTCGATGAATTTGATGCGTGTGACATC